>Ga0105239_10002060_pt1 | contig 26049 bp, 24 predicted proteins | sample KBSC44metaG_FD_92761 | JGI IMG/M metagenome (GOLD analysis project Ga0105239, IMG submission 92761) | Corn rhizosphere microbial communities from Kellogg Biological Station, Michigan, USA - KBS C4-4 metaG | ecosystem: Host-associated > Plants > Roots > Rhizosphere > Soil | place: Michigan, USA...
CACGCGTCGCGGGCTGGTCGCGTTACGCGAGTCATGTGAGGGGGGGGGCTTGGCACCTGACGCTAACTCTCCAGTTTTCCAACCACCGAACTCGCCCCGATTCTTGAGTAAGTGACCGAGGCTCCCAAAAGTATCCAGCTTACGGTTATCTGCGGGCGACATGCTCCTAAGCTTAAACAGTACAAAGTCACCCTCGGATTTCAAGGCCACTGTAGGTGGCGCAGGTCCCTCATTGGGATATATCATAAAATAGTTCGCTTGACATTCTCCTAGTGATTTCTCCCCTACCTGCTGCGATTTCGTATGACCTCAATCCTTCCTCCCTTCCCCATGGCATCTCTGGCACGTATATCGCCCAGAATCATGGCATCGTCCAAATCCAATGTTGCCTCGCAAAGGCTTGCCTCCATCTCTCGTCAATTCTCTTCGACGCCAGTAGCAGGCGCAGAGATTAAGAAGCTCGGGGTAATTGGTGCAGGTCAGATGGTAAGAACGTCCAGCCAGAAATGAGACGGCTACAAGAACTGACAAGATAAACAGGGCCTTGGAATAGCTCTTGTGGCAGCACAAAAGGCACAGGTCCCCGTGACATTGGTGGACAGCTCACAGCAAGCCCTCGATAAAGGTCTCGCATTTGCAGACAAACTCCTTGCGAAGGATGTCTCGAAGCAGAAGATAACAGAGGAAATCGCCAAGGCGACAAAAGCTCGGTTAACGGGCACGACGAACATGGAAGATCTGTCAGATGTCGATATGATCATCGAAGCGGTCCCGGAAATTCCGGCTCTCAAAGAAAAGATATTCGCACAGATTGCAGAGATAGCGCCCAAGCACGCAATCCTCGCTACCAACACCTCGAGCATCAGCATCACCAAGATTGCGCGAGCGACTTCCAAGGATCCAACCGACACGTCTGCCTCATCGCGGGTCGTCTCCACACACTTCATGAACCCTGTGCCAATCCAGAAAGGCGTTGAGATCATCTCCGGCCTACAGACTTCGCCCGAGACTCTTAAGGCTGCCGTATCGTTCTGCGAGAAGATGGGCAAGATCCCATCTGTCTCTCAAGACGTTCCAGGCTTCCTGGCCAACCGAATTCTCATGCCTTACATCAACGAAGCCATTATCTGCCTGGAGCAGGGAATCGGAACGAAAGAGGATATTGACAGCATTATGAAGAATGGAACAAATGTTCCCATGGGACCGTTGACCTTGGCCGACTTTATTGGCCTCGACACTTGCCTCTCCATCATGGAGACCCTACACGCTGGCCTTGGCGATAGCAAGTACAGACCTGCTGTGCTACTTCGACAGTACGTCGATGCAGGCTGGCTAGGAAAGAAAAGCGGCAAGGGATTCTACGACTACAAATGAAGAATTTATTGAATAGCAGCTACCTGCCGAGGGCGACCCGATCTCGACGGGTTGTACTAACACAATTTGGTATGTAGTCATTAGTATAAAAAGTTAAATAACCACTATAGAGAAGGCTGTGGCCGGTTGCCATTGCTCTGAACATTGATGGCTTTACCGAGATGTCATGAGGAAATCTATTTTTTGCGGTATTCGGTTGAACGCTGACATATCACGGTCTAAATCGGAGTCGTGCTGCAAAAGGGAATTCGCTACAAAGGCGGTTCGAGGAAGCAATGTCGAGCAGAAAACGCAAGTTTATACTTTAACGAGTCACGTTTTTATGAGTCTTTAGTTGACATTCATCTCTCCGCCTCAGTGAAGGAAGAAGGAAGCAGGAGAGAATACATGACCAATTCATGTCTCCGTGTACTGGTTCACGGCCTTCCCCCGTTTTGTGCCATCATGCCTCATATAGCTGGCTACCACACCTGCTTCCCGTAATAGGTACTCACATGATACCCAAAAATCGTTCCGAGACAACGTTCATTTCCGACTTCGCGTCGAATAACCGTCCAAGCTCGGTGAACTGCTCTCCAATGCCAGTTAGGGTCTGAGGTACGTTGGTCCAAGCATTGCGGGTAGCGGGATTCCAATTTGAACCTTGCTACCATGCTTTCCATTGTAAGGTTGGCCCGATGTCACCACCGTGCCGATGGATGTAGGTAAGGCAATTGCTATTACTTTTGAATCCGTATATCGACAAATCCTATCTTTAGGTTTTCCCTTAGGTGAATCTTCTCCGAACCTCCTCGGCGCCTTCTTGACGTTGCTTCTTCACTGAATCAGCACCACTCAATTTTGCGTTGAATTCATCCAAGCGGTCAAGGGGCAAGTTGAGTAGAAGGTGTTTGTTCTTCCATCTGACTTCACCCTCTATGAATTGCGGGTCGGGCTCTCCACCTGCCATTGGCGGCGGGGGCGGTTCGGTGATTTTGGTGATTAGATATGCGGTGCTTGCTTCAGCGATGCCGTATATCAGGACGCCCAGAAGTGGGATCTTGACCATAACTGCGAAGGCGACGCTGAAGCCGAACAGCACACCACTGCGATCAAGGAACCAGATTTTCTTCTGAGCCTTTGTAAAGTGTACTCGATGGAAGTATGGCTCTAGCAATCGGGACATCAAGCTGCGGCTGGAGAAGTATGTTTGTAAGAATGATACCATATAGTGTTTTGGTAGCAGGAGGCCGCAACCGAAGATGGCACCCGCGGGAACAGGTCCTACGGCTTTGTTGAAGGTGTAGAAGCTGGCAGCGGGGAGAACCAATGGCCCGACGACTGGGAGGAAGGTGAGAAGATACACAGCCAGCGAAATGGCGGCGCGTCGACCGTATTTGCCGGCAAAGAGTAAGACACCGTCGAGCAGAGACCGCTTTTCCTTCTTCTCTCGTTCCCCGTGTGTTGAATACATCTTGAGTGTAGGATAGTACATGGCTCGAAGTTTGCTTGGGTCATCAGATTTGTGCTTCTGTACATAGGTGCGGTCGACCCATGCGAGGCTGTCCATGAATAGGTTATCCAGTGTAGGCGTGATCGACGACATGACCATCATGAGGAAGAATGGAGCTTGGAGGACACTTTTGGAAATGAAATTCAGACCTTTGACCAGCGTGTCGTCCCATGTTTCATGGTCGAGGTTGACAAAGACGGAGACGAGCAGTAGGACGAATTTTACCATGTAAATTGGGACGTTGAGAATGATACGAATGGCCAGCCCTGCGCACACAGCAATGGCAGCTTGCCGATAATGGGATGTCGTGAACAAGTCTGGGTTTTGGAGCGCTCGATGGGCACCCACCAAAGTGAGTTGAGCACCCCGAAGGATGGCATTGGGGTCGAAGTTTGACATTTTCAACGAGACGTGAGGCAATGCCCACGGCGATCAGAGATTGATAGATAAAGATCTCAGAGAATTGTAAACCTTCATTGAGGAAATGGTAAATGTCAATGTGAACGGGGTAGAGCTACGCAAAGGGAAGGCTGAGTGGGTAGATATTTCGTTACGTCACTGATTCAAATGACCGCGCTGCAAGGCTGCAATGTTTTTGCTGACAACTGGCTAGGGAAGTCCAGGCAAAACATGGCCTCCCGCGGCTCTCTACCATATTCATAACCAGGTGTGTGTTTGACATATTTACACCTCCTTATGAGGTATCTCCTTCTCTTCATTAAGGAGGCCTCTGTTTTGTCCCCGCATAGGCACCAGCTACTTCCGTGGACGTCTCTTCTCAGGTTCGGTCACGTGACTTGCATCCCTGAACATGAGTGGATTGGTACCCGTACCGAGGGCCCAGCAACGAACACTAGAGTCCCTCTGGGTTCTAATATCCATTCACCATATTAATCAGCTAAGAACGTAAGGATACTGCATCCGAGGTGAAATGAACGTGAGGGACCATGGGTTGATTGGTTAACAACGAAGGCGGTTTGAGGTTGAATGCCAAGACTGGTTGTCATGGCATGCGCCACCAACACAACACTTTGGATCTGGTGAGGAAGGTGCGGGCATGCGGGTGAACCAGCCACGCAAAACAGCGTGTTTGGTGCTAAACTTGGTGGTTTTGCCTGCCTCACCAAACACCTGCCGCCAACATCCACATTCATATCCACACCCGGATTCGAAAAGCAACTGACGCCAACAACTCATTCTTGCTACTCGTGCTGAACAACCATCGAATATCTACCCATTCAATTGGCCCCATTCGAATCAATGACTGCCTTATAGCCCTGTTTGGATCTATGAAGATGCAGCATGGCCTACCCCCCATCTTCGTACGGCGACCGTCCCGCTCTCCAAGGCTACCGCAGATCCTTCACGCTCCCTTCACGCGCTCTCTCAGTCCATGAAAGGGCTGGCCTTGAGACAGCTGACGCAGATACAAACATCCTCTACTCACATGACTCAGCTCGTATTATTCTCTTCTCTCCGCCTACCGACTCAATCCCGGCCACCAGCAAAGAAACATTGCCCGATGCCGACTATCCAGTCGACGCAGTTGAAATCCTCCCATGGCGGTCACGTACCGAGACACTGGCGGCCACTGGCGCATTTGTAATCGAAAAAGTCCGAGGCTCTACCTACTTCTTAAAATCCGCCGATCAAAAGGTCATTCATACCATCATGCGCAACTCCCAATGTTGGTGTGTTGATGGTGAATCCAAGTTTGTCCTACGCATTGGCAAATTACGATATTATAGAATAGAATTGCCTCGGAATCAGAGGAAGATAAACATAAAGTTGAAGAGTTGAAGCAGGCTCTCCCCAAAGTTCTTCGCTTCGAGAGAACCCCATGTCCTTTCAAACGATCATTTCATGTCGACCTGCCCGAGGATGCTCTCACCCCCCGACGAAAAGGGACTTGGAAGAGGAAGCAATTGCCCCAGCCAACCACACCTAACACAGACCCATTACCTCTACGAAGGTCAAAGACGACACGTGCCTGGAGTCTGCAGGGTGATAACTCTGCCACTCCCATGCGATATGGCAGGCGAGGTTCGGATTATGGGTTCGATACCAGTCGTGGTTCGTCTCCGAGACCCCCATTTGGAGTAGACGGTTATCGCTCTGCCACTCCTTCCAGCCTGGCATCGAGTGAAGATGCGGGAGACAACGGACATGGAGATGCTTCGAGTGAGGATGGTGGGCCACAGGCTGAGCCTCAATCTGAGCAAGCCGATGGACACCCTCCACCGCCTGAGTCACTAGATGGGATAGCATCGTCTTCAGAGGATTGGGCTCATCTTCAACCACCAGTTGGAGCACACTCCGACAATGCTTCTGCTATTGAATCAGCCTCAGATCTTGATGCAAGATCTATCCACGAGGCCGACAATTCAGAGAGTAAGCTGGCAGCAGCAGACGCCAGCCCCAATGGGGCGGAGCCTACCATCCCTGAAACTGGAGTTGCTCCAGATATAGCAATAATTGCAGATATTTCCAAGGAAACAGAAGACAATGAGAAAAAGCGCAATGAGATCGAGCATCCGGATCCTCCTGTTGAAGAAAGTCTTCCAGAACTACATGAAGAAATTCCTGATGTCGAACCTGCAAATTCTTTGGGGGAGAAGGAGAATCCACAGCCAGAGAATGCTGAAAGCGATGACTCTGCGCCCCTATCCGTGGTGGACACACGCCCCGCGACCCCACCGCCCGAAGAGGCGATGAAAGGCCCTCCTGATGATATTGAGGAAACAATCCTAGACGTCAAGTCAGATTCAGCTGAGGCCCAGGTAGACCCGGACGCACAAGCCGAGAAAGCTGAAGACAACATAGAAACCTCAATCCAACATGACACCCTAAGTAGAGTGTCGAGTATGGATTCATTTCACACCACAAATTCTTTAACGGAACAATCCCTTGCGGAACACGTGGACGCTTTCGACGCTCAGAAGACCCCGCATGCCGAGAAGTTTGACCCGTTCTATACACGGACACGAACACATCGAAGAGAACTTTCCGAAATGACAGTGACTGCTTCAACTGTGGACTCGTGTATGGATCCTAACAGTGATTTGCGACCACCTACGAGGGACTCGAATGAAATCCCTGCGACGCCAGCCCTAGTTAAGTCTACGATGTCAGACTCGTCATGGCCTGATGTCCAAACACCATCCTCACTAGCGAAAAACGAGGGACTTAGAAGGCGGCTGAAGACACAAAGGTCGTTCTCACCATTGCCACCACCCACGACTATATTCTCCCCCGGCTCACCCACTCATGGGCATCATTTTACTGCGGAAATTCTGCAGAAAGCCTGTAACATCGCATTGGTGAAACCAATTGAGGCTGTGGTATTACTCGTACATATACTCGCGCGTATTGCTGGTGGGGCCACAGTGAATGACTTGATCAACGGAAATCTATTTCGACGACCTCAGCAACATCAAAGGAGATCAAGCTTTCCGGATCAAAGAAGTCCGTCACGCGATGATACTGATGATGAGGACGACTTTGGAGTACCCCTTCGGGGCAGGACCCGTAGTGTGGGATCCAAAGTGAATCCAACATCTGCTAGGGACACAAACACCGACTCCATGTTCGATCTAGATTGAAAGGAGCGGACTCACATCGAATGACATGTTCGAGGATTGTATTTGAGCAGGGCGCTTGGAATTGATACCAGATGATGGACGCATTTTGTAATATTAGCATGAGAAGCAGCATTCCGTGCTGCTGGAGCTTTGATTTGGCTTTTGATACCAGCTGATTATGGCAATCTCTCTACGGAGTACAGACAGAACAGAATATAACACATTCATTCTGCCGAGCTCAATTTTATCTTCGTGACTCCTCCCTTCCACCGTGAATTTCACCAGTCATGTTTACCCATATCTGGATCGTCTCTGATGATGTGGTGAATAGGTATGCACCCATTGTGGGATTACATACCATCGCGGAGTGAGAGATAGGCTGCTGCCCTGAAGGCTGAGTAAAGGAGGGTTCAAGCGGGACTCCACAACCCTGAAACCTTCTCGCAGTAAGGGATATGCCACCATCGATCCCATCACACTTGCATAACGTCCTCAGCGTGGGTTTGTTCCCTGCATGAAAACCAGGGGCAAGATAATTCGGCTGTCGATGAGGATCCGGTAGTCTTGATCCCATTTTATCATAACCTAACTAATTCCTAATCAGCGATCACGACGCAGTCTTTGGAGCGCCCGCAGCGACTCCTCCTTTTCCCTTCTTCTTCGCCTTTGCCTTGACCTTAGCCTTCTTCTTATCACGCTTCCTCAGCCCCTCCATTCCCTTCTTGCACACTTCCGCGTAACGGGCGTAGAAGGAATCGAGGTCCGCTACGCTGACCACTGTCGCGAGCTTGACTTTGGGCCTACCGCCCTTGGATTTCCCAGCTTTGGATTTTACGTTGGATTTGCCAATTGGACCCCGGTGCTCCTTCGAGAGGCCGTTCGTTGCGCGGATCAGTAATTGGCCGCCGTCTGTGCCGACATCGGTGTCGCTTGAGATAGCCGCATCGGCAGTATGAGGGTCCACTGCCAGTTTCTGTGTCAAGTATATTGAACCATGCGCTGTGTTGTGTGTGTCGGCGAGGAGGGTGGTGAGACGGGTTAAGAACTGTGCGGTTGGTCAATGTTAGTTGGACTTCTTTGTTTGGAATATTATAGATGTACTGACCTCGTCATTGCTGACTCGCTCTTGCTGCGACATCTCTACCGTCCTGCATCCGCGGGTCGATAGTCCTGCCAATATAGTATTCTCGCAGAACACCGTACCTCATAAGAGTGGGATCGGTCAGTGGCATCAAATGTCAATATTCTCTGTCTTTGGTGGGGGAGTTTCAAATGACGATAAAGACTTTATCTCCGAAAGTGGAAAGTTATCCCCGGCGCGTCTGGAAACTTTTTTCGTGGTTCTCGACGATGTTTCCTGCTCGCTAACAACGCAGCGGTCGCAGTAGCTGTAAGGACTCGATGTCGCGAAATGGCCAGAAACAGCAAAATGGCGTAAAATTACCCTTCACATTACGAAAGGAATTGGGAATTGAGGACAAACATCGTTTCAGTGGACGGCAAGCACGTGGGTCAGTGAGAGGGCGCAAGGAGCAGCGTAAAGCAGAGAGGCAGGAGAAGAGAACGAATGTTAGGGGCTCTAGATCTCCCTTCAGACGCGCACTTGAGGATGAGGGTGACGACGACGACGACGACGGTGGCGAGGAGCTACCCTCGCTTGAGCAGCCCACGAAGAAGAAGTCTATCTCGACTGCGCCAAAGCGAGACCCGCAATTCCAACTTAAGTCGATTTTGAAGAAGCCACGGCCAGAGGAGACATCTCTGCCACTGTCGACTGGTATTTCACCCTCGACCTCCCGCTCTTCCTCGCCAGGACTCGTCCTAGACGCCTCCTCCAAGGCTTTCAAAGATCGAGCGGCACAGGATGATGCGGAGATCTCAGTTTTAGAGAAGAGATTGGGCATTAAAAAGCGGAAGCGGTCGGCTGTGGATGATGGTTTAGACTATCTCCTAGATGGTTTGGATGGGGGTGACGAGGACACTCAATTGAAAAAGACGACTGAGGCCGAGGATTGGCTGAAAAGCAAGCGGGTAAAGGCCGTGGAGGTGGAGGACAACGAGGAAAGCGGCAGTGACCAGGACGATGGCCTTGATCTCGACGACGACGATCTCGATTTGCTAGATCTCAGTGATGAAGGTGAAAGCAAAGAAAGCAGCGAAAACTTTACTGAGGATCTGTCCGGTCATGAAGATGATTTTGGCGGCGCCGAAGATTTTGAAAACTTCGGATCTGAAGACGAGCTAAGATCCCCACCCACAAAGAAGCTGCGAGAAAATCCCTATGTTGCACCTGTAACATCCGATGCGCCTGCAACTCCAAGATATGTGCCTCCCTCGTTAAGGAGGGCACAACTTTCAGAAGGCCAATCCGTGGAACGCTTAAAACGACAAATACAGGGCCATCTCAACAAGCTATCCGAAGCAAATTTGATATCAATTCTAGGCGAGATTGAGAAGATCTATCAATCCAACCCAAGACAAGACGTCACCACAGTTCTTATTGACTTGCTACTAACACTCTTCTGCAACAAGTCCTCCTTGCAGAACACCTTTGTTATCCTTCATGCTGCCTTCGCGGCAGCAATCTACAAAGTTATCGGCGTTGACTTTGGAGCTGACATTCTTTCTCAACTCCTGGACCGTTTCGAGGAGCACCATACCTCTGAATCTTCTGGGAAAGAATCTCTGAATCTGATAAGTCTTCTCTCCAACCTATTCACCTTCCACGTTGTTTCTAGTACCATAATTTTCGACTATATTCGAATCCTGTTGTCCAAACTCACCGAAACCAATACCGAGCTCCTCCTTAGGCTCATCCGTGATTGTGGGCCACAGCTTCGACAAGACGATCCTACATCGCTTAAATCCATTGTCCAATTTATGCAGAAGGAGTCTGCTCGCATGTTAGCAGAAGGCGAACACATGTCTGTACGCACTAAATTCATGATCGAGACGATCACAGATCTGAAGAACAACAAGATGAAGGCCGCCACCAGCAATGCTGGCCTGTCTAGTGAGCACATCACGCAGATGCGGAAGGCATTAGGTTCTCTGAACAATCGCCCATCCCTCAAAGCCACCGAACCATTACGTATCAGTCGAGATGATATCAAGAACAGTGATCGCAAGGGGAAATGGTGGCTCGTGGGTGCAAGCTGGAAAGGCAATGTTGATGGCGACAAACCTAACGATAGCCCCCTTAATGAGGACGACCTAGCAGCGTCCTTGCCCGTTGATCACGACAGTGGAGACTCGGACCAAATTGACTTATCTGATCTTGCCCGTGCCTACGGCATGAACACTTCCGTACGGCGTTCGATCTTTATCACGCTTCTCTCCTCAGTGGATGCAGTGGATGCTCATACACGCCTCCTCAAACTTCGCCTTAAACGTTCCCAGGAACATGAAATCCCCCATGTCCTTTTGCGTTGCGCGGCTGGCGAGGATCCTTATAATCCATACTACTCCCTGGTCGCCAAGCGTCTGTGCATGCAAACGCGGATGAAGAAATCTTTCCAATTTGCTCTCTGGGGCTGGTGGCGGACCCGTTTGGGCGAGAAGATGGACGCCGAGGGAGAAAGTGATGACGACGGCTTCGCGACGCACGAGGGCGATGAGAACGGCAACTCGGTTAAGATGACCGAAATTGCATGTCTCTCTCGCCTCTATGCGAATTTAATCCTCGAAGGATCGCAATCCTTGGGCATTCTAAAGGTCCTAGACCTAGCATATATCAAGGAACAAACTGGTATGTTTGTCGAATTGCTGCTTGTCTTGGTTTTCAAGGAGGCATATGCCAATGCGAAGAAAATCCCTGGTGTCACGATCGCTATGAATGCTACCAATCCAGCGGAAGCGCAGGTACGCAGGGCCTTTGAAACCGCAGCAGTGGAAGCTCCTCAGATTGTAAAGAGATTACAGTTCTTCATCAAGAGAAGTGTGATGGATTCGGATCTTGTGGAGAAGCAAGATCGAGCGCATGTAAAAAAGGGGTGTAAGATTGCGCTGAAAGTGTTGAAAAAGGCCACGGCTGGCTCTCTTGACGGAGGTCCAGGAAGATCCGTCGCGGAGCTTGAGGAAATGGATTGAGATGACGATAATGATTTGATGATCATTCGGTCTTAAAATGACTTTACTCTATATACTCATACCAACTGGCTTTGATGTGTATCCTCATCTTTTCGGTCTGAATGAAGCCCATGTACGCCCGGATATTGACAAACAGCACTAGTTTACAAACGATGTCGGGAATGACTCTCATGGAGAACGCCGGTTCTGCATATGGCAGCACTCGCCACCCTCTTCAGCTCGTCGCCCTGCTGTGTGTCTTTGAGAGTCCTCGAATACCAAGTTTCGAAAGCGACATTGGCGTGGTAAGGATTAGCCGCCTGTTGTTTATGCATCTGGGTGGTCGTTCTTAGATGAGGGGACCTGGATATTTCTAAAAGTCAAGAATGCCACGAGGGCGGCTCCAGTAGAGCGGGCCAGATCAGTGATGATATCTGAAGTCCAAGGGAAGAGGTTTCCCTCCTCTCTCCCAAGTACCACCACTCTAACAGAAAATCTCGACAACAGTTTCCTGTGGGCGATTAAGTAACTTCCTGTAGTCATGTCAAGAAGTGACTGATGTTCACCCACGGAGCGCTCGTCAAATAGAAGAGTCCCCAAAACTCAGCCAGCAAGCAGCGTCTCTCATCTGCAGCCTGTTGAACACTCAAATGGCAATTCCACAATCAATGACGATATTCTGGCCAGTGATGGACTTGCTCAGAACAAGAGCCTTGATCTGTTCGGCAACATCCTCTGGTACGGCGGTCGATTTCAGTGCTGATTTCTCCGTCGTTGCTTTGACCTTTGATTCTGGAAATTGAGCGCCCCTATGTGAGAAGATGACTCTCGTTAGACTGATTTGACATTATTGTGCAAAGCATATAACGAGGGGGGGTGATGATGATGGGGGGTAGACAACTCACCATTCTGTCAACATCAAACCAGGGCTGACGCTGTTGCACCTGACATTCTTCCCACAAATGATGGCGAGCCCCTTGGTGAGATGAATCTCCGCCGCTTTGGTAACCGCGTACGGCAGAGAGCTACCGCTTGGTCTCACACCAGCGAGACTTGCGACCGTAACGAAGGAGCCACCACCCTCAGATTTCTCCAAGTGCGGCTTCGCAGCATACAGCAACCACAGATGGCTCTTGACATTCACACTGAAGCATCTATCCCAGTCATCCTCGTTAACCTGTTGCTCGAGGTCGAAGAAGTTGGTCACACGCGTCCAGCCAGCGTTGCTGACTACGACATCCAACCTGCCGAACTTCTCTACGGTCTCTTCCACCAGGCGTTGGATCTCAGAGCGTTGCTGTACATCGGCTTTGATGGCATGGAACCGTGGCCCCGACACCGAGTATGTAGCTGGGATTTCTAAGGCTTCTTTGATCACTTGCTCTGCCTTCTCTAGTCGCGAGTTGTAGTTCACCACGACCCGGAAATGCGACGCCAATGCCTTCACAGTAGCAGCCCCGAGACCCGCGCTGGATGCTGTGACAAGTGCGACTTTGGCGGCCATTTCGAGTTTGATTGTCTCTTCTCGTGTTTTCGCTTGCTGAGGAGTTTGAATGGTATCAGTATCTAGGTCTTCAAACACAAGCTGCGGAACGGGAAATCTCAAGTATGAATAAAGCTACAACAAGCAACGAGGGAAATGGGAAAAAAAGATTATGGGCCCATGTCTATGTATTTGTTGAATCATAGTCGTCCTGCCGCGGGGTATTTGCCGACGGTGATGGAACGGGATCCCGCTGTGGGGTTCGGAAATCGCAAAGTTCCTTTGATAAATAAGCGGAATCTTTCCGTTGGACAGGGAAACAAACGGGACAAAAACTTAGACTTCGAAAAGAGCAGGAGAGCGATTTGACAACCTGAACCTTTTCGCTATTATTACATTATGTAAATAGTGATGTAAGCTGAGATTTCCCTCGATTCCGCTGACGGCTGGAGGCGTCCAGGATCTCCCTTGGACATACGTCCAATGCCTATGTAGTTGTGTCAAGTCCTCCAGCCTCGCCGTCATGTCAAGGCTGTGATCCCTTGGCCGTGACTGTCTTCAAGGAACCGCTCAGTGAAGCCGATTGATTTATTATCCCTGTTGATTCATAGCAACCACTGCTGTCCGCTGTTTCTTAGAATCGATGGGCCCGCATAGGCATCTCGTTTCTGTGGAGAGCCGACGGCGCCGCCGACGCCAGCACTTTCGAACACGTCAACCCACGACTTTCCCGAGTATGGCGGGGCATCGACCTTGCACACCTTTCCAGGATCAGGCAGCGACCCATTGATCCAGTACGCAGACACGGTCTCGAGTGTGCATCTCGACGGCAGGTTTATTGACGCATGGCCGTAACCATTTACCTCTAAGACCACACTGTCCGCATACCCCTCGCTCACATTGCGAGCTGAGCGCAAGGGCGTGTGGCCGTCAAAGGTGTTCCCAATGAACAATACGGGCTTCCTCGTCTGCACGACGAAATCTCCACCGTAAATCTCCTTTGGCTTGATCTTCCATTGCGCACATACAGCGTACCGATTGACAGGCATGTCACCCATGATTCGGCTGATATTGTACAACCTGTCGACCGCGGGCTGGAATTCTTCGAACGTTGAAACTCGCGCTGAACCATCGCCGCAGTGGATGCCCGCTATGGCATACAGTGTCTTCATCGTCTCTTGGAGTGCATCCTCACTCTGACTTTGTGAAATTAATGCTTCTATTTCTGACAACCTGCTTTCGGGTCCAAACAGCAGGATATCTAAGGCCGCGGTGAGTGAGGGCCATAATTCAGTCGTGTAAAGCGCTTGGCCGATCTGGCCCTTGAGAACGTTGTAATCCAGGAGGCTGCTGCCGAGAGGAATTGGATGGTATTTAACCGTCTCGAGCAAACCCCACGCGGCGGATTCCAGTTCTTGAGCCGTTTTGTTGCGAGCAGCTAGTGGACAGAGCTCGGGTCCAGCCTCGATGCATGTCGAGAAAATACCAGAAAACACCTTGTCCGAGTCTGTCCACTGTTCGAATTCACTAAGGGGAACATCAGCTCCGTTAGAGGTTGGGAGGTTCAAAGGGCATCGGGCCGTTGGGGAGGCTCACTTACGCAATTGCATGGTAGTAGTCGTGGGGATTCTGGACCCCGTCAAGAACCACCTTGTCCACTCTCTCTGGGAACATAGCCGTAACTGTGGCCCCGAGAGTTGTTCCATAAGAGAACCCTATGAACATGAAGGTTAGGTGCTGTTTGGCTTGGGATCAAATGGCACGAATGTGGAAGGGGTGAGGAGAGAGAGGAACAAACCCCAATATCTCAGCATCCCATCCTCTTCAAGCGCGTCAACAATGCTGATCAGATCTCTTGCCACGAAAGCAGTGCCAATGAGCGCTCCCGTCTCATTTGCGTTGTCGAGGCACATGGCGGCGTCGATTGATCCGCGTGCCCAGAGTCTTCCCAATGCCACGTCTGATGAATTGCTGAGCACCTTATCAGTGAGCATGGCGGACGAAGCCGCTAGGCTCTTTGAGCAATTGAATGGGATTACATTGCCTGTGCCACGCGTATCAAGGCCAATGAGGTCGAATTGCCCTCCTGTGAGACTGGTGATATAACAGTTAGCATCGACCAGGAGAAAGAATGTCCCAAGGTTGGTAGGGACAGCTTCATTCATCTTACGGTAATAGAGTCGGAGCAAGTAAAGAGATATCGTGGCGATCCGGTACTCCTGGACCACCGAGATTGAACAGAATACTCCCAAGTTTTGGCCCTGACACTGCGGGGATCTTGATCAGCTCAAGAGATAGTTTCTTTTCATTGGCAGGATCGGTATAATCAAGAGGAACCGCTAAATTTCCACATTCGAAGGGCAGAATCGTGGTGTTGAACTCATCTGGATCGCAGGGAGCCCATTGAATGGCACAGGCAGCGAGTGTTGTTGACGAGAGAATAAGGAAGATGTCGCGGCCAATTTTCATGTTTGTTGACTGTATTCCTGACCGTGAGCACTGATGATGCTTGCCCTGTGGCACAGCTCGACAAGCTGTCCTCATTTACGTAGAAGAATTAGAAGTTGTGGCCTGGCGACCTAGCCTTCTTCACCATCGTAACATAGGTAAATATCCATTGCAATCAAACTCTAAAACTGCAGGCATGGCTGCTTTGGGGGCATGTAGTGCCGCAACAGGCTAGGACCGCTAGATCGAACGCATATAAGGCAACACATCCTCGAAAGAACCGACAAGATTATGTATGGAGCTAACTTGGAAAGCTATAGAAAACTCCATAGCCGTTCGGTATGGGTATTGGATGTTGGCTCACATACGAAAAAGAGTACGAGTACGGATACGTATAATATTTCTTGAATCGTACGGTAGGACGAGTAGAACAAGAGCCTTGGCAACCGAGTACGGAGTACTCCCTATTATTTACTCCGTAAACAGTACATATTACACTCAGCCTTACCTGCCTCACCTTGGCTTACTAACCTAGAACAGCGGTTATGGGCCGCTGGTGTTCCAAGCTGCGATCTAGGACGCCTAAGGTTCTCCACACCCCCTAAGCGATTAAGACGGCCTGCTTCCCGACGGCCAACATTCTCTGGGCAATCAACCACTGGAAGGAATTCCAGCGAGCGATGTTGGGTTGTTCCCTTGGACAAACCGATTTGATGGCGCCATAGTACAGAGCGATTCAGGCACTATCTCCTTAAAACCGTTGACGACGTTGGCTAGAAGACAGAGATACCGAGGGAAGCATGCCCGGTGTTCCGTCTGGAAAAGGCTGCAATGCTTGCATGAGCCAGAAGAAGAAGGCAAGACGCCTTAGCCCTCCCCCTGGGCCTTTTTCTCACTTGGTAATAGTGCGATCAGCTTAAACCTACCTGCTCGAGGTGCGCCCGTTTGCGCATCCCCTGCATCGGGTCCGGGAAACAGCGATTCAAGTTCAAGGAAGTTGTCATGGTTAAGCCTCAGAATGCAGTGGAGTTGAGGCGTTCCCGGTTCAATGTCCCGCCAACTGCCGGCACGCTCACGTGGCCTCTTAGCAACGAAGCGACCATAATGCTGAATGACTTCATTCAGAAGCTTCAAGTGAGAGATCCTCGCTATGACCTGGTTTGGGCATATGGTGCTCTGATCAATGAGATTCCGAGACGACTTGGTACCAATGCTGCTTTGGATGCCTCAGTTTTGGCGATGACATCGGCGATATCAGGGTTAGGGCATATTCGGAAATCCCCAGAGGTCTTTAGACGGTATGGGAATGCCTTGAGGGCACTCAAGACTTGCCTGAATGACCCAGTCGCAGTTCGGTCCTCTAGTACTTTGTGTGCTATATATCTTGTTTGGATATGCCAGGTTTGGATATTCTCATCTCGTCCAATGAACGATCATTAAGCTTATTCCAGGCCTGGGTTTCCCCCGACGAGGACCTGACAATCTCCGGCCATTCATCGGGGATAGTGAAATTGCTTTCCACTGTACCCTACAGAGATTCAGCGGACCCATTCGATCGCGGATTGCTTTTGACTATTGCAGCACCCGTGGTGAGTAGATCATTTTGACGGAAATCCCGGAGAACGGAGTCAAATTAATGCCCACTCAAAGGTTTTCGAGAGTTTAGTAGACCCCTCGATCAAGCTGAATCCATGGCTCAAGAAAGTTGTCCTGGAGCACGAGAAGCCGTTCATCGAAGAGGACAGCGAAGACAACATGAGCCCAACGGAAAGTCACCACCATCAATCTCAGGTGGGTCGAGTGATGTCGACAGTTATTCGTATTCCCGAATTTCTGCAGTACAACCCAAAGCTCCTCGATGAAATCATTTTCGTCCATCGAGACATGCAGAAGACATGCGTTAAGCTTCGCGAAAAGTTGGTCGGATTGACGTTTGACTCTCGAAATGCAGCATTTCTTGAGATCCCAACACTCCCACCGATTCCGATTGCCGCCAAAAGGCTCTATGAATTCTATCAAAAGCTATATGGGATCTTCCTCAATATTGAGATAATGCTCGTCGGCATTCTTCAAGCATACAACCCCGGAGATGCGACGCTAGCAGTTCGTTCTTCTCAAGTCTGTCAAGAAATCATCGATCTTTCGCTGGCGGCCATGGAGCTCAGACCTCTCGGAGCTGGCTGGATCCCAATGTGTTTGGTGTCTGCTTGGGGTGCAACCTCCAACAATCAGTCAAAAGACCTCCTTGAAAAGGCTTGGTCCAGGTGTTGGGCCCCTTATTCAACCATGGGCTTAGCAGACTGCGCGAAACAGTTCGAGGCGCTCTACCAGCGGCTTCGTTTTGCAGTCGCCAATGCGAACATGAGCCCTCCTGGTTGTGCCTTATGATGAATGGTGGGACTAAATTCTGGAAACCCTCATCATCGCCTTTGCTGTCCGAGAATATCAGAAACGCACATGCCATTCATTTGGACCAGCCAGTTCCCAAACAGACCGGAATCGACTCGCTGCTGGTTCGAAATGACCTCCTCCGCAGATGGCTGCATTCACGGCTCCTCGCACCGTCCAGACTCTATGTATTGTAACATAGCTGCTAGACACCTTGACAAAACGAACTGATGTCTATCCTGGTACTGGTAGACATGAGTCGCAAAGCATAAAACCATAGCATTTGGAGGGAGTAGAGTTCAGTCTTGCGTCCTCATATTTGCGTGTAGCCAATCCTGCTCGAAGACTACATGAATCAGTCCCATGAGTCATAGCACGCCATACGTTTTTCACGTCTACTTTGCCTCGAACCCGGAATGGAAGCAAATTTCGTTTAGATCGGCCCCGGTCAAAGTAGCACCCCTATTCCCGATTACTTTTCAACACGGAATGCGGTCTGCAATATGTTATCGTATCACCTCAACTTCTGTCAACTAACTTTAACCATGGTGGCATACCTGCCGCAGATGCCGCGTTAGCAAATAATAGCATGAGACCCTATCACTGATGTGGTGCGAGTTTAGCCAGAAAAGATATGTTGTCCGTTTGATCTAGCCCACCTTATGAAGCTGCTGGTGAGCCTTACCACCTTGATCTGCCCCGGCAAGCGGGGGCCGGTGATATCATACGTGGGCTCCTCAGCTCGGGTCCAATTATCGCTCGAAACCTTGAGTAACTCGAAACAGCGAGTTATTCCATCTACCAATATGCCTACTAAGAATTATATGTAACAGCGAGGAAGCGGAGCGCGTGTCTAAGGGTGAGGATTGGCGGCGGGTCTAACATCTTCCACATTTGACATGCTCCGTCTTGCCGGGCAGCCAATAAACGCCACCTGATCCGTCGCATATCAAACTAAACAGGTCATGCAGAAGCCCGACGTGGAGAAAGCGTTGCCGTGACCCACAATACCCCCATGCCCTTGTGACAGTGACTGACTACCGAGCATTTGTAAAAAGACTCGGTGCCTCCTTGCTATCTCTAGCTCGGATGAGCACATATAATGTACTCCGTGGGCATTGAAAGCATGATGAGGAAGACGGCTACGTGTGAGGCAGGCTGCTGACTCTGCTGAAAATAGGTGACTACGTGCATCCCGCACGTTCAGCAAAACTGGGCCAACGTTGTCTGAACTCGAACACCCCCTGGCAGTGATAAATTTCCTCCAAAAGAAAAAACGATTGTCTTGATGCAGCATCCATTCTGTGTTCATCATGATACCAGGGCTTGTATACTCAAATTTCGATACAGTTTGCGCCACTCTAGGCGCAATCACTTTGGTCTTTGGCTTGGTGTCTTACGTTCTGAAGCAACGACTGCTGCTATCCGAAGCCTGTAGGTTGTCTCTCTCTCTTCATCCCCGTTCGAACGGGCTGTCTGACAGGTCACAGTGATTTCCCTCCTCGTTGGCACATTCTTGAGTCAAATTGTTCCGATAATTCGTCCATCGCAGTACGGGTGTCATGGAGTTCATGACATAGATTCGATAACGTTTAGTTTATCAAGACTTGTTCTCGGCATTCAACTCGTTCTAGCTGGTGTACAACTTCCTTCGCGGTACATTTCAACAGCTCAACGATCACTCTTCTACCTCCTTGGGCCAGGGTTGGTTTTAACTTGGCTCGTGTCCGGTCTTCTCGTATGGTCGATGATTTCTCGACTCGGGTTTGTGTATTCACTGGCGATCGCTGCCTGTGTTGCTCCCACTGACCCTGTTCTTTCAAATGCTATTGTGCACGGCAGATTTGCTGAGTTGAACACACCAAAGCCCTTGCAAAGACTTATTCTAGCGGAATCAGGGCTCAACGATGGCCTCGGCTATCCATTTCTCTTCTTCGCTCTGCACTGGATCAAGCAGTCTCATTACGGGAACGGCCTGCAAGAAATGCTAGCCGTCTGGACCGGCGAAACTTGGGGCTACATTGTCATATTCAGCGTCATTTACGGAGCAGCGGCGGGCTATGCGGCACGAAAACTTTTGGTCTTGGCCGTCAGCAAGAATTGGGCAGAGAATGCAGCCTGCGTGACTTTCGTCATTGCTCTAGGTTTATTTGTGCTGGGTACGGGCGGGATTTTGAACACTGACGATATTTTGGCATGCTTCGTAGCGGGATGTGTATTTGGATGGGATGAGAAGTAAGTCTAGTGGGAGATTATCATGCTGTGCCACTGACCATATCTAAAAAGATTTCGAATCGACAATGGTAATGAGGTATTCTGGTCTTCCATTGACTCCGCGCTGAACATCACGATATTTGTTTGGTATGGTGCTGCCATTCCATGGTCGTCATTCATTGTCAACGATATTATTTCTCCACCAAGATTGGTGGCGCTGGCCGTGTTGATTCTTCTACTTCAACGCCTCCCCGTGATCTTGATACTTCGAAGCAAGATTTCTGAGATCGAAAACTTTCGACAGGCAGTCTTTGTCGGAATATTTGGTCCCATTGGCGTTTCCGCAATCTTCTACCTTTTCGTTGGCTTGGATTTTCTTGAGAGCATTGTTCGGGACGAAAATGGCGTTGCTAGCGCGGATATACAACTGCTACAAGGGTCTTTGCGACTTGCCGTCTGGTTTCTAGTCGTCAGCAGTGTGGTTGTTCACGGCCTAGCCGTGCCCTTGATACACGTCTTTGGCAGCATTATCCCTGAGTATTGCCGTGCTGGAGGTACGCATAGAACTATCAGCAGTTGCAGGTCTGCCTACATGGCCAGGTCTCAAGTCTATTTGTCGCTTCTTTTCCAAGGCAAAAACAAACTAGAACAGGGTTCGCTTGAAGCTGGGTATGGCACTATGATAGATAGCCAGACCTAGGGATTCAACTCTATCCAAGTACAGTTTTGCAACGCAACAATACTCCTTTTCGGTCCTTCACCATGTGATCGACGGGGCTGCGAACAAGCGCATCATGAAATCAACAAGGGCCCTGTCGCCAAACTTGTATAAATTATTGGCAGAGCCTCGACGCTCGTGGAGTTCAGTGTCGACTGTCTGGCTCCAAAGTTCCCTCGCTGCTCTTCAGACTTCCGCCACTTTGCTGAGCAGCATCACCCCAGCAATTGCAGCATAATCCCTCTTCAGCTCCTGTGGAGTCAAGGTGATGTGATAAAAACATATTATTCCTCCATGATAGAGGTGGTTGCGTAATACGAGCGATTCGTATTTATCTAAAATGGAGAACCTGGAGCGCGGGGGAATCAATGTTAGGCGAATCGGTGGGCTTTCCTCTGGAGCCTGGTTCGATTCGGCACTTATTTCAGGTTCTAGCCCAGAATCTGGAGATGGGTGGCGGTTTGCTGTCTTTTTTTGTCTTGGGCATTGCTGGGCATCATACGAGAGGGAAATTGGGCGAATTGCGTCCGGATTTTGTTCAACTTTTATGGCCCTTCTATGCTTGGCGAAGGCGAAGTACGTTTTTCAGAACTCGAGGGCTGACGTTTTAAATGGCTGCCCATGTCCAATACTAAAAATGCCTCAGCTCCGTTAGAAGACATTCAACTATTTCCTGCTACAGGACCATACTTTCGCGATAGTCCGTGAACATTAGTTCTTCTAACTGTATCTCATCAACGAAATGTCTTCCACCCTCACTATCTTCATTCTGTACAACGCGAGTGCATCGCTGTGGGGAAAGATTGGATACGGTGTCCGTCGCCTCAGCGCTGTATCTGATGGGCCTTCAGCGTGCGCAGCACTTGAACTGACACATGGCGGCTTGAAGTCCGAGGAGAAACCAGAGTGGAAGGCAATCAAGAATCAAATCCCGGCGAAGGTGGAACAACTATTCCATGATGAATTGCCAGTGGATGTAAGTTACTTTCTTATGGCGAGTCTTCCCTGTATGTTTGCTGAATCTCCACTCGCAGCTTAAGAAGTTCGTGGAATCAAACCATTATTCTTTTCCGTGTATTGTTGCTATGAAGGAGAAAGGACCCTTTAGACTCTTGATGGCGAGCTACGAAATTGATGAATTTAGAGACCAGTACGAAGCATTTCTAGAAAAGCTCAAATTGGGGACCATCGCAGCTGGGTTGCCGTGGGGAAATTCATGAAGGGATACTTGCCCATCCAGTGCCTGTCTATCGACGCGAAGAGAATGTTCAATTTGAGAAACTATGGTTGGAATATGCCAGATGAAAGTTTGCGCAATTGCTGGACCAGGCTGCACTCGCTTGGGAACCTGTAACTAGTCGCTGATGCGTGGCCTATCGATTCGCCCAAGTCGTTGCAGAACGCACAGTAACAAAATACGCCTCCAAATCTTAACATAAGTGAAACGAAACTTCGCCTAGCTTGACTTAGGTATGAAATAACTCTTCTATTGTGTTATCCTCTAGGGCTTGTGGCCACAAAAGACGAGAATTGACAACGTTGTTTCTTTCATTTACCTGCTAGGAATGACTATCGGCTAGAATTGTTCCTGCTACCATAATTTCTGTCTACGTTAAACCTTCTGGCCGAAGTTGAGTCCTGGGCTGTGCACTTGGAGGTGCAGCGTAATCTAATATCCAACCGCCCATGATCGACTGCCTTAGGTTGCTTGCTCTGCGGCTGTGCAAAGTTGGATCCTCTTGGCCCACTTGGAGTTTAAGATCTCGGAAATCTTGATCCTACGACTCGGGATCGGGTCAAGAATGGAGTAAAGTACATTACGACAGTGCTTCTGTTTTCACCAATTAGGAATTTACTTTTCAACGAGCACAATTGTGCTTACATTTTCCAGGCTTTCAATGCCCTCAAATCCTCCCTCGCTCCTCCTACCCGAGATGTAGTCGTCGAAGAACTTATCGTGGCCGTGCTCAGCACGACCCCAGAAATACCTGGCAGTCCTCATTACGAGATATATAACCCCCAAGGACCATACGTCTGCTGCTATGAGGTCGAATTCGTCTTTGAGGTATTCTTCAGGGGCGGCATAAGGCGGTGAGGCGCATCTTCGCTTTGTGAAAAATCGGTCGAGCTCAGCAGTAGATGCTCGAGCTTCAGCGTTTCCAAAGTCCGCAATCTTGACTACTCCAGCAGGAGTCAACAAAATGTTCTCCAATTTGAGATCTCGATGGGCGTATCCTGAATTATGTATGTGTTGTAGACCAAGTAGTGTCTGCTTCATGTAGCAGTCCCCAACAATGACATTCAGGCCGCTGGTGTTTTTCACCAATGAGTAAAGATCACCAGCGGAACATAGCTCCATAACTGTGTACAGGGTGCCCTTATCGTTCTCTAGCAGGTCCAAAGTTTTGACGATATTGTGATGTTGGAGTGCGTTGGCAACGCAAAACTCCTCTTTAACACGTTTATGATATTCATTCTGCTTCTCCTTTGACCCTTTATGGTTCTCTTTAACGGCGAAGGAGGTATCCGCGCCGTTAGGGCTTTCTTTTTTGCGGCAGACATAAACGGTACCGAATGTTCCACCTCCAATTACTTCTTCCAACTGGCCATATCTTCTCCTAAAATCAATCTTGATCCTTTGGTCAACATGGTCAACTGGAGACTGAACGACTGACAATTCTGCGGACGGATTTGATTGCAAGCTAAAGTAGGTATTGCTAGTGTTACTAGCTGCAAAAAATGCACGAATTGTCGCCGACAGCTTCCGTGGAGGAAATGGTGTCAGATGATGGACGTGAGCAGCCGTAACCGTTTTTCTTGTGTAGTTGTCTGCGTCTTGTTCTGGTCTTACTGTGCCCATTTTGGACCCACCAATTCCCTTCTAGGCCATATGCGATTAGAGAAAAGCTGCGAGATTTCTTATCTGGGGCTCATCACCTACCAGTGTATGGCGCACTCCTGATGATTGGCTTAGTTGGACGGAGAGCAGACATGAATGGCTCAAACGAGTTCGCTCAGTTCAGATGAACACCACTGTCGTGTATTTATACTTGGAGACGTCCATGGGCTGTTCTAGAATAGACAGGCAAGGAATAGGGTAAGCTTGAGCAAGGTCGGTCCATGTGATACATATCTCGGATTGCGGGTAGGCGTGGAACGTATACGTTAAGCAGTGTCACCCCAACACGAGCGCCGACGACAAGAGCCGAAGCCTTCTCAACTTCCAGGACTCGCATAGCTTCTGGGCGAAGCCTTAGTCTTAGGTTTTCCGATCTGTCCTTACTCTTGCGGAGTTTGAAGAGAAGAGGTAAGAGATCGATTGGATCGTTAAGTATTCTACAAGGGGGACGAAGATGTTGACGGATCGCAAAATGGTTTAGCTACCGTTCCGCTCCGTCTTGCCGGGAACCCTAATTCCAAGGTTGTGCAGATCCCACACCCTGGTTGCCCAAATGACTCCTCCAATCACGAGCACAAGAAGTAAAAAGAAAGTCGCTGGGGTAGCGTTAAGGCCTCACACAAGCCCACTTGGCAAGCGGCTCTCGTCCTTGATCGACTGACTCACTGTCACAACCTTGATCAACGAGCTCAGGGCAGAGCGTCGTACAATGATTCTGCCTGTCTCTTGGCTCCGTATTTAAGTACAACAATCAAGCGAGGTAGGGTGAACTTTGCGTGTATATCTATATCTCTCCTGGTACTTTTTACTTTCAAATTCCAGGTTTCCAGTTGCGAAGTTAGGCAGTGCTATATAGATACCATTGGACAACGATATGAACGTAATGGAATATGTTGGCTTCAGAGAAGGCTATACTGGTGACGTCTTGTTTGCTTTTGCTGTGTATTCAGCAAGGATACAACTGTAGGGACCAGTTTTCACCACAAGGTGCATTCATATTAACATAAAGCATGAAAGGTTTGGAGATTTGAGTGTCTCTAGGTGGATGGCAACCAGTAGCAATTTGGCTTTCTCAACTAGAAGACAGTGGTGAATCAAGTATCAACCGATGACCACCCTTCAGGAGTAGTACCTAATAAGCTGCTTGCGGTGCCTTGATCTCTGCCGCTCTTGATAGCACCTCTCCTAGATGCAGTCGACTTCATTGGAAAAAGAAGCAATCATGAGCGTCTGTTATTTCAAATTTGGTTTGGTCTGGCCTACTTACCATATGGGGCAGGTTCCGGAGATTCCCAACAACCACCTATCGATACAGCAGTGATGATAAATGTGGCTGCATGGAAGACACCGAACTTTATCATTTGAGCTAAATGCCTCTTTACAAACCGAACATTCAACTGCCATGTCGTCAGTAAATGCTTAAATGCTTGTGTAGACTTCACCCCGGGTTAGAGTACACACCGGGCTCGGATAGTCTACTCGCAGAAGTGTTGGGGCCCTCCTTCACAGTGCAAAACCCCATCTCTTCACTATCATCGTGGGTGTATTTCCAGATTTTCTTCTGGATCAGGCTGCCATATCTCTCAAGAGGAATCAAGTCAATATGGTACTTGGAAAGAATGGCGCCTTCTTGCCGGTGAGCGGAGGATCTTGTGGTTGGCGCTTCAGGATCAGGTAAGATGAGGCGAATATACTTTCGGTACACCTGGACGGCAACAAAGAGGGTCGCGGCAGCCACCAAAGTGAGGACTATAGCGACGACGACATTGTTGGACTTCAGTGGGGTTGTATTTTGTGGTGGAGCCGTGACCATCTTGAAGCTCGCCAAGTTGCTTCGATTAAGTTGAATAGGGTGAAGAAATGACAGGAGTAAAGATTGCAGAGGTGTAATAAGATGGAGGCAATAGGCCTATTGATGATACTTGCAGAGTACATCGCCGAGCGCGATTTACTCGCACGGAGCCAGCTGCCGAGGGAGGTGGAGGTTATGCGGATGCGCGCATCCTAAGTTGGCGGACGAGTCCATGAGCTGCCGTGGTTCGCTTCGCCCCAGATTCGCAACCAAATCTTTCATGCTCTACATTGTTATAAAGAAGTCTTGTTGAGCTAGGTCGATAATTACGAGGCTGTGTTGAGTGTCATGCCTGCAGCAGCGATGAAATCGGGTGTCCATGGACTCTACCCGCTGATTCGTCCACCGGCAAGACGGAGACCAACTCGACCACTGCGAGTCCCATCCTGGATTCCTGGAAGTATTGTTCAAGATTAGGCGTTACTTGGCGGCATGCTTGGACGGAGTACTGATTGGTACCTACTCGGCTAGTGGTAGATATACCAGTGGGCCGTAGGCCTCCCTAGGCAATGGTATGTGTAGAGCAGTCACACGTTAGCTGTGGGTTCACCTTGCTGCAAAATGCGGTTTCTGCAATAACCGACAGGCATGTTTGCCTGTGTGCTATCCTGTGTGCTATCTATTAAACCACTTGACTCGGCTAAATGATTGTGGAGTTTCTGTGACAAAGGGAAAACTTGTGTCCCCGTTGAATCAACTAAGTCAATTTTACAATTAGCAACATGTAGTATATAAATTCGAACCGCAAGCCATTTACAACTGACCAGCTTCACACTTCCTTCTTTCATTAACCTAGATAACTTTCCATTTGGTGGGCGTGGCGATGCGAGCATTGAAGACGAAACTGGCGTGGTTTGAATCTCTGCATTTCAGCTTGTGCGCGACCTACGAGAGGCTCATGGCGAGACTTCAGACTTGGATGTCTCGGCTCAACTTTATAACATTACATTGTTAAGTGCCAAAATTTTCTAGTTCAAGAATCATGGACTAACTGCAGGGTGACGCCTAGACATTTACATTCTTACTTGTAGCCTACTCAGCTTTATCGTTATTTACCCCTACGGAAATATGCCTGCCGTCGATGCTATATTCTTCGGTTCCAGTGCTTCCACAGAATCTGGCCTGAACACGTGGGTGGTCATCCATTCTGAAAGATCTTGCCAAGCTGATTGTTTTGTTTTTTGAAACAGTATCGACGTCAAGAACCTCAAAACGTATCAGCAACTTTGTATATACATCATCCCCATCATTACGAATTTGGGCTTCATCAATATTGCAGTAATAATCGTCCGTCTATGGTGGTTTGAGAAACACATTAAACAGAAAGGCCCGTTGATCCTCGGCGCCAGGAGATTGAGAGATAGCTCCAACCATGACGCCGATCCAGAACATCAGGGCAATATTCCATACCCAAGGAGGAAGGACCTGCCCGAAGCAGACTCAGTCGTCGACGAGAAACATAGGTATTGCGCCCAACGCACCGGCAACTGCATTTCTAATCGGGAAAATAGTTGCAAAATGCCAGAGGGAAC
>Ga0105239_10002061_pt1 | contig 26044 bp, 13 predicted proteins | sample KBSC44metaG_FD_92761 | JGI IMG/M metagenome (GOLD analysis project Ga0105239, IMG submission 92761) | Corn rhizosphere microbial communities from Kellogg Biological Station, Michigan, USA - KBS C4-4 metaG | ecosystem: Host-associated > Plants > Roots > Rhizosphere > Soil | place: Michigan, USA...
ATGCCTTAACGGCACACGCCAGCTTTTGTAATGGCTTCCTTTTTTATCCCAAATCTTTTTCATTTTCACCAGCTGACCGCGAATTTCGGCTTCGGACACTTTCATGAAATAGTCGGGCGTTATTTCAAACATCAGCGCTTTTAAATTAGGCAGCTTGCCGACCACATATTCCAGTATGCCCATCAGCTCGTCATCAGATGCGCCGCTGTGAGCGTCGAGGTAATAATCCTTGTAATAAATTCCGCTGGCTACATGCAGCTCGATCACGCGTTCGTAATCCAGGTATTCTAAAAATTCTTTTACGCTCTGGCGACCATTGCGCTGGTTTACCAGGATATTATGCAGGTCGAGCAGAATATAGCTGTCGGTTTCTTCGGCAATGCGGTTCACGAAGAGTCCGTCGGGCATTTCGTTTTTGCGGGGTTGCAGGTAGTTAACACCGGTTTCGAAGGCGAACGGGCGGTTCATCTGCGCGCGGTAGTTATTGATATTTGCTGCCGCGATTTTTATGCTTTCCTCCGTTTGCACAGGCGGAAGCAGGAAGCCGGAGTTAATTATCCTGCCGTCTTCTTTAAAATAATTGAAGCTGAGGTGCTCACTCACCCAAACCGGATTCAGTTCCTGGGCTTGTTGCCGGAGTGTGTTAAAATGTTCGGGCGGCGGCATCACGGTGCCGCCAACAGGGTACCCCACCCCGTGAAACAGTTTGGGGCGGTTGTACGCCCGCAGAAAATCTGTTACCTCGGGGTTGTATTTAAATGCATTGCATTCATCATCTTTATCATACCAATAGGTTTGCGGCTCAATCTCAACAACATCTATCAATGACGAATGCAATGCAAGAAAATCTTCGAACCCCTGGAAGTAAATCAGTCCTACGCCAAGTTCGTCCAGGTTTTTCAAAGCGTTAACCCTTGTTTATACCAACGTTAACATTAATCCCTTTTACGTCAACACGGGCGTGGATAATTTCGCTCTCGTCGATGAAGTTGAAATGAAAGCCCGAATAGCAGGCAGGACAGCCTACTAAACCTAAAACCTCTTTGGTTACGTGGAAAGTTTGTTCGATTGACATTTTTGGCGGTACCGATACAAAGATAGGTGTGGCCTTTGAAAATTTTGTAGTTGCCATAACATTAGATAGATAGATTTTTGCCTACTCTTTTTGCCCTTTTCGGCTTACGGGTTCAGGCCGTTTTAATGCAGGGCAAGGTAGATGTGTTTGCCCTGCATAAGGATTGCAGCCATGTCCTTTTTATAGTATCGGTATGAACGCCCTGCCCCGGTTGCCTTTTAAGGCTCCGCAACGCCCTGTCATTCAATAATTTTCAATCATTTATCGTTGGTAAAGGTAGGGGGTGAAAGCGGCGGGGAACAAGCGTGTTGTTACCTGATTAAGAGGGGAGTGGTACGTTTTTGTGATGAGTAGAAATACGCGGGCGATTGTGCCTATTATACGCGGGTTGTCTGAACCAGGATGCGTAGGATTTGAAGACTATAGGGATCAAAGCGACCGGCATCCTTCAATCTTTTATTCCCATAAATCTTAGTTTAACGATTAATTAATATAATAGTGCTCGCTTATTACAAAGTACATTATTAATTTGCAGGCGCTATCAAAACTATCGCATGAAGAAATATTTCTACCTTATTATAAGTGTACTGCTGCTGAGCGCGTGCAGCAAAAAAGCTAACGACGAAATTAAGCCGGTTAATGTTAAACCAACTATAAAAGATGCCGGCGCTATAGCATTCAAAGCGGCCCCGCTGTCTGACCATGAACTGAAGCTTTACTTTCCGAACGTTGTAGGTACTAACCTTTTTAAAGCAATTTTAAAGCAGGATAACGCTGTACTTGCAACAGCACCGGTTACTGACGATGGCTCAGGTACAGTTTCTGCCGCATTCAATTATGATTTTAAACCGGGGGTGAAGTATAATTTTTTGGTGCAAACCGACCTGGCATCAAATGGGATTACCCAATATAGTATAGCTGATTACACACACAGCTATGTAAGTGCCTACAATTATCAGAAGATATTCAGCTCACACATCAGCATGGGGCCGAACGGCTTTGATATTTCGCCATCCCGCAATTACCTGTTTATTGCCGATGATGAAAGTAACGATATGAAGCTAAAGAGGATTTCGCTGAAGACGCTTGCGGTTGAGGATTTACCTTACCATGCAGCCGGCCTTATCGTCCGGGCTGTTTCGGATAACGAACTGCTTGTTTATGGCGATAACACCACCGAAAACCTCCCCGCGGCGCCTGTTGCCGGCACCTACGACGCAATCCTCGCACGCTATAACATCGACACAAAGAAGATGACTTTTGTGAATTATTTTTCGAGCAACTATGGCCGTATTTCGAGGATTGTTAACAACCATGTACTGGTTGCCGATCCTTCTTACTACGATAATACGGCATCGCTCATCAACCTGGATAATCTTTCGAAAGTAAAATACTCATTAAACGATTTTAACTATGCCGCGGTAGACCAGCTTAGTTTCAACCATATCATCTGCGACAATATGCTGCTTAATACAACTACCGGAAAACTTACCCAGCCGTTAACCCTCAGCGCCAATTCCGGATTGGTTGAAATAGATGATGCCACAGGATATGGTTTTGTACAAAGTTATGTCCTTACGCCAAATGTGGCCACCAGCAGCTTCAGCGTTTACAAAAACAAAACGGCGGTTTATACTTCGCCGCAAACATTGGGCTTAAGCGTCTTCTTCCCGGTTATCTACAACATTCAAAACGATGTGCTCACCTATTTTCAAAGTTTTAACTATGATACAAAGGTGAACATCGACGGCTATTACACCCTTAACATTAAAACAGGCGAAACAAAGCTGGTTCAAGCCGACAGTAATCCGAATTCATACATAATCAGCGATTACCAGCTGAAAGATGGTTCAGTATTTTCTGTGCGGGCTGATGGGGTTTATAAGTTGACGCATAAGTAAGATTTGTGGGGCGCCCGGGCAGGCTTTCTGCTCATACTGCACGGGCCTTAGCCACGGCCTGCGCTGAGGCCCCCGAAGCGGCCGGTATCCGCGTCAATTCCTGGCGTGTTTTGAACCATGATTTTTAAGATTATAGGATTATCCGATTTGAAGCAGACTAAGCAATAGGCATCCTTCAATCTTTTAATCCGGTGAATCTTAGTTTAATCCCGGTTCAGACCATACACATGCTCATCCAGCACAATACCATTTTTAACAATAGCATTCTTCAAAACGCCTTCCTTAACAAATCCGGCCTTTTCCAATACCCGCATAGACCTTGGATTATTGCCAAAAACCCCTGCGTGTAACCGGTGAATATCAAAATTGGCAAAGGCATAATCAACAACCAGCTTTACCGCTTCGGGCATAATGCCGCGGCCCCAATAGTTTTCGCCGAGCCAGTAGCCGATTAACGCGCATTTACGGTAAACATCTTCGCGTAGCTCAATACCGATGCCGCCTGCCAGCTCGCTGTTAACATCAATTACAAAATTCAAAAATGGGTCTTGTTTTAGCATGAGGTTCACCCACCAAACGGCATCGTCCATAGTATACGGATGCGGAAACCTGTCGAGTAAAAATGCGGATATATTCGGGTTGTTTGCATTGCGTTGTAGTGCAGTTACATCCGATTCTTTCCATTCGCGAAGCGTAAAACCTTGTCCTTTAATCTCCATTTTGTAACAAAAAGATGGTAAAAATAGCAATGATTAATTAAACTGTTTATCTTGGCTTGCCGATTAATTGCGCTTTGGTTAGGGCGGTTAAGAACATTAACATTAATCAGGCAAAACAATATAACTGACATGAAGAAAATCTTTACCCTCCTGCTTTTATCAGGGTGCAGCGGCGTATTTGCGCAAAGCCTGGCCCCCTTAACCATCGAAAAAATAATGCGCGACCCGAAGTGGATTGGCACCTCGCCATCAAACATCCATTGGAGCGACGACAGCAAAAAAATATATTTTAACTGGAACCCGGAAAATACCGACCGCGACCAGCTTTACGCCATAACACCTTCGGACATCAAATCGGTAAAAGTGAGCCTGGAAGAGCAACGCGTAATGGTACCGGAGTTTGGCGACTGGAATAAAAAACATACCCAAAAGCTATTTGATAAGAACGGCGATATCTGGCTGTCGGACTTAACTACCGGCAAAATACAACAGCTCACCAATACCACCGATTTTGAAAGCGGCCCGGTATTTAGTGGTGATGAAAGCAAGGTGATATTCCGCAAAGGCGACAACCTGTACTCTCTGAAATTGAATAGTAGCGAACTGGTGCAGCTTACCAATTTTGTGCACTCAGCCGCGGCAGCTCCGGCAGCAGCAGCCGGAAGACGTGGCGGCGGTCGCCGTGCAAGCCAGGATGTAGCAGCAGGCAACGACCAGGAGCGCTGGCTCAAAACCCAACAGCTGGAACTGTTCGATATTATTAAAGTAAGGGATAAAGACCGCAAGCTTGATTCCATCGAACGTAAAGAATTTGAAGTGAAAAAGCTTAAAGAAATTGCGGTTGATGACCGTTCGGTTGGCGCACAGCACGTTAGCCCGGATGGCAGGTATATCACCTATCGCCTGGCAAAATATCCCGAAGGTGTTAAAAGTGCAATTGTACCTAACTATGTAACAGGATCAGGCTTTACCGAGGACATCCCCAATCGCACTAAAGTGGGCGACCCGCAGCCTGTGTTTGAATCCTATGTGTTCGACACGCAAAAGGACACCGTTTATAAAATAACAACCTCAAGCCTTCCCGGTATTAAAGATTTGCCTGACTACGTAAAAGATTACCCAAAAGAGCTGGAGCGTCGCACAAAAGCTAACGAAGACAGGAAGGTAAGTATACAAGGCCCTTACTGGAGCGAAGACAGCAAATATGCCGTTGTTTTTGTGGATGCCGATGATAACAAAGACCGTTGGATAATGCGCCTCGACCCTGCAACAGGGGCACTAGGTCTGATGGACCGCGAACGCAACGAGGCATGGGTCGGCGGTGCAGGCCAGGGCGCCCGTGGTTATACCGATAACTCGCATTTCTATTATGAAACAGAGGAGAGCGGCTATGCACACATTTATATGTACGACTTTAATAGCGCTACAAAAAAGCAACTGACCAGCGGTAAATGGGAAGTACAGACTTTAGAACTATCCAAGGATAAAAAGACTTTTTACTTTACCGCCAATATGGAGCATCCGGGCATCACGCATTTTTACCGTATGCCCGTTACAGGTGGCGAACCTGTTAAAATAACCAGCATGAAAGGTGGTAACGAGGTTACTTTATCTCCTGATGAAAAATGGCTGGCTATCCGTTACTCCTATTCAAACAAGCCCTGGGAGTTATACGTACAGGCTAACAAGCCCGGTGCAAAGGCGGAAAAAGTAACTAATTCAGTAAGTGAAGAATTTAAATCGTACAACTGGCGCGAGCCGCAGGTTATCACCTTTAAGAACCGCTATGGAAGTGATGTTTACGCCAGGCTTTACGTTCCGGAAAAACAAGACCCGGCAAAACCTGCTGTAGTATTTGTGCACGGTGCAGGCTATCTGCAAAATGTACACTACTGGTGGAGCTCGTACTTCCGCGAATATATGTTTAATAACATGCTGGCAGATAATGGCTACGTAGTGCTTGATGTTGATTACTCCGGCAGCGCAGGCTATGGTCGCGACTGGCGCACCGCCATCTACCGCCACATGGGTGGTAAGGATTTGACAGACCAGGAAGACGGCGTAAAAATGCTGGTCGAAAAATATGGCGTTAACCCAAAACATGTTGGTCTATACGGCGGCTCATACGGCGGTTTTATTACGCTTATGGCTATGTTTACCGAACCCGATACCTGGGCGGCCGGCGGCGCTATCCGCTCCGTTACCGACTGGGCGCATTATAACCATGGCTATACTTCGGCTATTTTAAATGAACCTTATACCGATGAAAAATCATACCGCATAAGCTCGCCAATCTATTTCGCCAACGGCCTTAAAGGCAACCTGCTGATGCTGCATGGCATGATTGACCAAAACGTAAATTACCAGGACATTATTCGGCTTTCTCAAAAACTGATAGAGTTGCACAAAGAAAACTGGGAACTTGCCTCATACCCGGTTGAAGACCACGGTTTTGTACAGCCCAGCAGCTGGACGGATGAGTATAAGCGTATATACAAGTTGTTTGAAACGACATTGAAGAAATAACAAGCTAATTAATCAACCATATAGAAAGCCTCTTGTAGAAATGCAGGAGGTTTTTTTTATGTGCCTCAAGAAGAGTTCATAATTGAACATTCGGCGTTCGATTTTGGTACAGTTTTAAAAGGGAATCTCTGTTAAATTAATTGATTTATAAATATTTATGTAATTGGCATGGTATTTACGATTTAATACGTACGTTAGAAAACGTAACAACTAATATGTGAAAACATACTGAAATCAATGCAACGACCTATAGAGAATAACGTCATATAAAAAAACTAACTAACCTTAAATGCTATGTTCAAAAACTACTTCAAAACCACCATGCGCAGCCTGTTGAAGAATAAGGCTTACAGTTTCCTGAACGTTGCCGGGCTAGCCATCGGCATCGCCTGTGCAGGTCTCATCTTTTTATGGGTGGGCGATGAGCTTACCTTCGATAACAATAATGTTAAAAAGGACAACCTGTATGCCGTAAAGGTTAACATGGAATACAGCGGCAATAGGTTTACCATGGGCTCCACGCCGCGCGTAATGGCGGCAGCTATGAAAACCGAAATACCCGGCATTACCAACACTTGCCGCGTGTCCGACGGTGATTTCAATTCCCTCTTCAACATCGATGGTAAAGCTATGTACGCCTCCGGCCGCTATGCCGACCCATCGGTTTTCAGCATGTTTACGCTGCCGTTTGTGAAGGGAAATGCCGGCAGTTCTTCAAATGCGTTTACGCTTGTGGTAACTGAAGCCGCGGCGAAGAAGTTTTTTGGCAATGCCGAGAATGTTATCGGCAAAACTGTAAAGATGAATAACGAGGTGAATTATACCGTGACCGGCGTGGTAAAAGACCTGCCGCGAAATTCTACCCTGCAATTTGAATGGCTGGCGCCTTACGAAGCCCAAATACAGTACAATTTAATGAAATCCGGCCAGCCTGATGTTAAATGGGATAGCTACGGGCCGTTCACTTATGTTGAGTTGAGCCCTTCGGCAAACCTGGCATCAGTTAATAAAACGCTGTATCGTTACATCCACGGTAAGGACGCCACCCAAAAAACCACCGCGTTTTTATTCCCGATGAACCGCTGGCATTTGTATGAAGAATTTGCCAACGGCAAGGAGACCGGGGGCGGGGCCATCAAACAGGTGCGTACACTTTCGCTTATTGCATGGGTAGTGTTGTTGATTGCCTGTATCAATTTTATGAACCTTTCGACAGCAAGAAGCGAAAAACGCGCAAAGGAAATCGGTGTGCGCAAGGTATTGGGTTCGGGCAGAAAACGGTTGATTTTGCAATTTATCGGCGAGGCCTTGTTTATGTCGGCCATTGCTACGGTTGTGGCGGTGGTTATTATGGCGCTGGTATTGCCCGCCTATAATACACTGGTGCAGAAAACGCTTAGTCTTGAGCTTGCCAATCCTGCTCATATCACTGCTTTATTATTGATTATGCTGATATGCGGTCTGCTGGCAGGCAGCTATCCATCATTCTATCTGTCGTCATTCGACCCGGTGAAGGTTTTAAAGGGAATAAAAATAAAAGCAGGCAGCGCCAGCTTTATCCGTAAAGGACTGGTAGTGCTTCAGTTTTCTATATCTGTGGTATTTATCATCAGCACTATTGTTATTTATATGCAGATACAGCACGTGAAAAGCCGGAACCTGGGATTTAATAAGGATAACCTGGTGGAGATAGATATGCAACACGGCATAGCGCAGAATTTCCCGGTAATCAAACAACAGCTTCTGAATTCGGGTTTGATTGACAACGCTGCATTAGCAGACCATACCACCATTACCGACGGTAACAGCGACGACCGTTTTAACTGGGAAGGTAAATTGCCCGATACTAAAGTGGGTATAACTTTCCGTGCGGTAACACCTGAATTTATGTCGACTGCGGGCATGCACATCATCGCCGGCCGCGATTTCAGAGACCTTGGCGCTGATAGTTTAAATGCAATTGTTACCCAATCACTGGCAAATATAATTGACAAGAACGGTGCTGTTGGAAAAATTATCCAATCGCCCCGTTTCGAAAAAGAAGGGTCGTTTAAAAACCTAAGAATAGTTGGCGTAGTAAGCGACTATGTTTATGGTAATATGTACGGACAATCGGGCCCGGTAATATTTTTCTGCAGACCGCCGTCTTCACGTTGGGACCAAAACCTGCTTTATGTTCGCATAAAACAGCAAAAAGCATCGCAGCAAACGCTGGCCGAAATAGAGGCTATCATCAAAAAGAACAATCCCGGCTACCCGTTTCAATACAAATTTGTGGACGACCAGTTTAACGCCATGTTTACAGGCGAGGTATTGATGAGTAAGCTGGCGAGCCTGTTTGCCGCGATGGCTATAACTATCTCGTGTCTGGGCTTGTTCGGCCTTGCTGTCTACATGGCCGAAAGGAGAATTAAAGAGATCGGTATCCGCAAGGTGCTGGGTGCAAGTATACCAGGCATAGCAGGTTTACTATCAAAGGATTTTCTGCAGCTGGTCGGTATATCCTGCCTGGTGGCTTTCCCAGCTGCATATTTAATAATGCACAACTGGCTGCAAGGTTACGAGTACAGGATAGCGATACATTGGTGGATATTCGCTGCCGCCGGCGCAACAGCCGTCTTTATTGCATTGGCAACTATAAGTTTCCAGGCAATCAAGGCTGCATTGGCAAACCCGGTGAACAGTCTTAGAAGTGAGTAATCAGACGGTAAATGGTTGCATTCCATCTAAAAGTTGAAAGCTGTTTTCGACCATGAACCATGAACTATCAACTGTCGTAAAGAACTTGGGTCCATAAGCATGAGATCTGAGATTTAGTTGAAAGCGCCCCGGGGTGAGATACGGGGCGCATTTTTAATACATAAGCCCCGCGTATAGCCTCATCCCGATTACGCATTAAAACCGCACGCTCCGATGTACGGTTCCGTTACAGTAATTTGCATGGATTAAAGTGTAATCTTTTATATTTAAACGAGTTATTTATTTGGAACAACGATTGTCGCAATAAAACCAATTGAACACACACACTTTCCACATCACGCCTTATGACCTGGTCTTTCTCGGGGCGATATTTATCGGCCTTACTTTTACCGCGTTGTTATGGTTTGCCAAAATGTCTAACCGGGTAGCAAACAGGTTCCTGGGCCTGGCTTTGGTAGTAATTATATGGTGGCTGACCTCGATTGTCTTTAACGATGTGCGGCCTGGAACTGATTTACTGCCGCAACTTTCGCTCACACTTGGTCCACTTGTATATTTTTATGTGCTTAAAATAACCCGCACGGAACATAAATTCGGCTGGCGGGATCTGCTGCATTTCGGTCCCTTATTAATACAGTTCGCCTTTTTTATAGGGCAACCCGTTAAGGCTGATTTTGTTGCATACCATACAGTTGCCTCTCAGCAGATGAGCGCGATAGTACAGCTAGCGGCATTCATTTCGGTCGCCATCTATTTATATTATTCATTTAAGCTGATAGAACGCTTTTACCGCCGAATGAAATTTGATGAACTGAGCGACCGGTATCGTTACGAACTGCGGTGGCTCAATCGATTGTTAATGGGCTTTGTGTTGTTATGCGTTTTGTTTATCCCCTTTACCGCAGCAGACATTTTTTACTATCACCACCAGTTAGACTCCGGAGCTTATTATCCCTTGTATGCGTTTTTAGGCATCGTGATGGTCTGGAAAGCGGCCGCGGGCTACCTGCAGCCGGACGTTGTAGCGCCCTTGATACCCGCCAGCTCTTCAAAACAACAGGTTCCGGCAGCGCTCAAACAAAAAGGCGTATGGTTGAAGCGGGTAATGGAAGCAAACCTTTTTTACCGGGATGCAGAACTGAGCTTGAATTCGCTGGCCGAAAAGCTTAACCTGGCCCCTCATGAACTATCACGGATAATCAACACGGTTTTCAAAAAAAGCTTTACCGACTTTATTAATTGGTACCGCGTTGCCGAGGTAGCCCGCTGCATGCAGGACCCGGCTTATGACCATATCACTTTGCTTGGCATCGCTTTTGAGTCTGGGTTCAATTCCAAAACCACATTTAACCGGGCCTTTAAACAATTTACAGGGAAAGACCCCTCGGAATATAAAAACGAGCTGAAAAAAGGAGGTTCATCCTATAATATGGGGCGCTATCCCCGGTTTGCGGCCATAATTTCGAACCATGAAACCACAGATAAGTGGCATGTTCAGAAATTAAATCGCAGTGTTATGTTTAAAAATTATTTAAAAATCGCGTGGCGCAATATCGTTCGCCACCAAAGCTATTCTGCCATCAATATAGCCGGGCTGGCGGTCGGCATTGCAGCCTGCCTGCTCATATTTGTAGTAGTTCAATATGAATTAAGCTTCGATACTTATCAGCCGGGCTACAAAAGCACCTATCGCATCGTTACCAAAAAAGTTCGGGAAGGGAACATCAGGTATAGCGCCGGGATATCAACCCCCGCTGTTGATGCTTTCCGTAGCTATTTCCCGCAGGCCACCGTTGCGGGCGTAAACGCCATTTATGGCAGCCAGGTTGTTGCACCCGCAATCAACAACGATCCAACCGGCGATAAGAAATTTGTTGAAAACACAGGTATCATGTTTGCCGAACCCCAGATTTTTGATATTTTTTCAGCTACATGGCTCGCCGGCAGCCCGTCGGCCCTGAAAGACCCCAATATGGTGGTGATAGATAAGAGCAGCGCCATTAAATATTTTGGCGACTGGCAATCCGCTATGGGCAAAACATTAAGGATGGACAACCTGCTTACACTGAAGGTGGCAGGCATAATACAGGATGTCCCTGTAAATACCGTCCTTCCGTTAAAAGTATTAATCTCCTATATCACCTGGAAGCAGAACGCGAAAAGCTATAATTATTCTCCCAACTGGGATGAAACCAGCAGCGACTGCCAGCTATACATAAAATTCCCGGAAAATGTATTGCAAAGCACAGTCGAAAGGCAGATGCTCAGCTTTTCTGACAAACAGTTTGATAACAAAAAGCGTACGGTAAGGAAAAGATTTGCCATAGCACAACCCTTGTCCGAGCTCCATTTCGATACCAGTTTTGATACACTTGGCGATCATATAACCAGCAGGTCCACGCTGCGCACATTGTCGCTTATCGCAATGCTGATCGTCATTATGGCATCCATCAATTTCATTAACCTCTCAACGGCGCAATCTGTAGGGCGGTCGAAAGAAGTTGGTATCCGCAAAGTGCTGGGCAGCAGCCGCGGACAGCTGACAGGCCTGGTGATAAGCGAAACTGCCATTATTGTGATATTATCAGCCGCCCTGGCCGTAGGTGTAGCCCAACTGGCTTTGCCGTTACTCAAACACATTACCAGCATACCCGATAGCATCGGCCTTTTTAATCCCGGTACATTGCTTTGCCTTGCATGCGTAATAGTTGCTGTGGTATTGCTTTCGGGGATATACCCGGCAATCATCGTATCAGGGTTTAAACCTATCCAGGCGCTTAAAAATAAAATCAACTCAGCGGCCGTTGGCGGTATATCGCTCCGTCGCGTGCTGGTGGTTACCCAGTTCGCCATCTCGCAGTTGCTGATTATCGGAACGGTTATCGCCGTTAAGCAAATGGATTTTGTAAACAATGCCGACCTCGGCTTTAATAAAGATGCGGTGCTTGCTATACCTTGCCCCGCCGATAGCGTAGGCTTATCGCGCCTGAACAGTTTCAAACAACAGGTATTGGCATTGCCGGGTGTAAGCTCGGCCAGTTTTTCGTCTGATGCGCCATCCTCAGAGCATAACAATTCCAGCAATTTCTTCTTCAATGGTGTTGACAAGGATCCGGGCTTTGATGTTTTTATGAAAGTGGCCGACGCTGATTATTTCAAAACTTTCGGTCTTAAGTTTATTGCAGGCAAAGGCTATGACCCCGGCGACAGTGCGCGCAACCTGGTAGTTAACGAAACTTTTATACGCAAGCTCGGGTTTAAACACGCCATCGATGCCCTGGGCAAAACCGTCAGTTTCGACAGCTACTTACATCTGCCGATAGTTGGCGTAGTGGCCGACTTTAAAACCAACTCCATGCGCGAAGAAGTTAAACCCCTGCTGATGTATCCGAACAAAAAGGCGGAACAGCAAATTGCGGTAAAAATTGAAGGGAAAAAATTGGTCTCGACGGTAGCATTGGTGCAGAAAACCTGGGAAAAGCGGTATCCTGAATATGCTTACACCGGTTTTTTTGTTGATGACAGCATTGCCAAATTTTATAAGCAGGAAAATCAACTGGAGTTAATTTACAAAGTGTTTGCGTTGATTGCCATTTTTATTTCCTGCCTGGGCTTATACGGCCTGGTATCGTTTATGGCAGTACAGCGCACCCGGGAAGTTGGCGTACGAAAGGTTTTAGGCGCCTCGGTAGCAAGCATTGTGTATTTATTTTCGAAAGAATTTATCGTACTTATTGTAATGGCATTCGCACTTGGCGCGCCCGCAGCATGGTACCTGATGCATGGCTGGCTGCAAACCTTTGCCTATCGCATTACACCGGACGTATGGGTTTTCCTGTTAGCTATTGCAACTTCGTTATTGATAGGCTGGGCAACGGTTGGGTATAAGGCAGTGAAGGCGGCGCTGGCGAACCCTGTGAGGAGCCTTCGCTCAGAATGAGACTGTGGCTCCCGAAGAGAGCCTCAGGAGTGAATGATTTTATAGAGACGGCCCGATGCATCGGATCGTCTCTGAACAATTAAATTTTTACGTAGAGACACAATAGCTTGTGTCTTTGAACGCAAATTTGGAACGACGATTGACACGGGAAAAACTTGAGTACATACGCTTTCCATATCAGCCTCTACGGTCTGGCCTTTTTGGTAACGATAGCTATTGGGCTAAATTTTACTACGCTGTTATGGTTTACTAAAAAGCCCAACCGGGTCGCAAACCGGTTTCTTGCCCTGGCGCTGGTAACCATTCTTTTGTGGCTAACCCGGTTGCTGTGCATCGATATCGGGCTCGGAACTTACTTTCCGCATTGGAGCTGGGCTCCTTTGGAATTTTCACTGGCGCTTGGTCCTCTGGTGTATTTTTATGTGCTTAAAATAACCCGGCCAGACTACAAACTCCCCTGGAAAAATCTGCTGCACTTTGTCCCTTTGTTATTGCAACTGCTCGCCCATGCGTTGGAGATTAGGGAGAGTATAAAGACAGGCGCGACTACCTATGATACGCTCCTCTTTCGGCAATTGAGTCCTGTGCTTTATTTGGCATCATTCGTCTCGGTCGTTATTTACTTGTATCTATCCTTTAAGCTGATAAAGCGCTTTAATCAACAGTTAAAATTCAACTATGAGCGCGACAGGTATCGTCAGGAATTGCAATGGCTGCATCATTTACTAATGCTTTTCGGTTTTATATGGCTATTGTGGATACCTTACACCGCCGCTGATTATTTCAATTACCACCATCAATCAGGCATACAGGTATATTACCCATTATACCTGTTTTTAATGGTAGTGATGATCCGCTTAGCGGCGGTAGCTTTTTTGAGGGGAGAAGTCGCGGTTCCGGCACAAGTTTCCCCTGTTTCAAAATCATCTGCCCCCGCAGAGCTAAAACAAAAAGGCGCCTGGCTGAAAAAGGCCATGAAGGATGGCCTTTATTACCAGGATGCAGAACTAAGTTTAAGCTCACTGGCCGAAAAGCTTAATATGCCTCCCCATGAACTGTCGCGGATTATAAATACAGTACTCAAAAAAAGCTTTAGCGATTTTGTTAATGAATATCGCGTTGCAGAAGTAGCCCGCAGAATGCAGGACCCGGCCTATAACCATATTACCCTATTGGGCATCGCGTATGATTCAGGGTTTAACTCCCGCACCACCTTTCATCGCACTTTTAAACAAATGACCGGGAAAAGCCCGGCAGAATACAAGGCCGGGCAACAAAAAGGGATCCCATCTTATAATTTGGAACATCGTTCTCGTTTTGCGGCGATAATTTCGAACCATGAAACCGCACCATTGTGGTTTCGTCAGAAATTAAACCGCAATGTTATGTTTAAAAATTATTTAAAAATAGCCTGGAGAAATATCGTTAAAAACAAATCGTCGTCCGTCATAAATATCAGTGGCCTGGCAGTAGGAATGGCAGTGACCATACTGATTGGCTTATGGATTTTTGATGAGCTGTCATTCAATAAATCCTTCAAAAATTACAATAGTATAGGCCAGGTAATGATGAAGCAAATGGATATCGACGGGTGGGACACCTATAAGTCGATAGCTATCCCGTTAAGTACAGACTTGCGTGACAATTTTAAGGATGAATTTAAGGTAGCGGTACTGTCTACCGGCCCTCAAGACCACATCGTATCTTCCGGCGAAGCAAAGTTTACACAGTCAGGCGCCTTTATGCAGCCGGAAGCGCCGGATATGTTCACCCTCGATATGAAAAAGGGCAGCAACCGTTCAGCATTAACCGACCCGCATTCCATTATCCTGTCACAGTCGCTGGCTGAAAAATTATTTGGTGACACCGACCCTGTAGGCAAGCTGTTGAAGATAGACAACCTGTACACCGTAAATATTACCGGGGTTTACAAGGACCTGCCGCACAATACAGAATTAACAGGTATTAAATTTATCGCCCCGTTCGATTTGATGAAAACCGTGCCAGGCTGGAACACCGACCGCGAAGTGAATTGGAATAATAACGGACCAGTGTTATATGTGCAATTAAACCAGGGCTGGTCATTTGAAGCAGCATCAGCCAAAATAAAACATGAAAAGTTTAACCATATCGACCGGGAGCAGCAGCTAAAAAGAAAATCTGAAGTGTTTTTGCAGCCCATGAGCAATTGGCATTTATATAACAAGTTTAACCATGCTGTAAGTATTACCAGTCCGCAACTACAGTTTGTATGGCTTTATGGCATTATTGGCGTCTTCGTGTTGTTGCTGGCTTGTATCAACTTTATGAACCTGAGTACCGCCCGTTCCGAGAAAAGAGCGAAAGAGGTTGGTATCCGCAAGGCAGTAGGTTCAGTACGCTCGCAGCTTGTCAGTCAGTTTTACAGCGAATCGTTGCTGGTCGCCTTATGCGCATTCGTGGTTTCATTAATATTGGTACTGCTGGCATTGCCGTGGTTTAACCAGGTCGCGGATAAGCAAATTACAATTTTATGGGGCAACCCGATGTTTTGGATGTGCTCCCTTGGCTTTACCTTGTTTACCGGATTGGTAGCAGGAAGCTATCCGGCGCTTTACTTGTCGGGGTTCAACCCCGTTACAGTTTTGAAAGGTACATTTAAGGCAGGGCGTTTTGCTGCTATTCCGCGTAAGGTTTTGGTGGTGGTTCAGTTTACGGTTTCTATAACGCTGATTATCGGTACCATCATTGTATATCGCCAGGTATTGTTTTCAAAGAGCAGGCCTATCGGTTATAGTAAGGAAGGCCTGATTTACATCGATATGCAAACGGATGATATCTATAAGCATTTTGACGCCTTCCGGAACGACCTGCTTAAAACCGGCGCCGCTACCGATGCCGCTGAATCAGACGGCACTATTAACCAGCTTTCCTCTAATAACGGCGGCTTCAGTTGGAAAGGCAAAGACCCTACGGTGGCCGATAAAATATACTTCGGCACTATCGGCGTCTCGCCTGAATTTGGAAAAACCGCCGGCTGGCAATTTATAGATGGAAGGGATTTTTCGCGGGAAACAGTCGCCGGCGATTCAAATGCTTATGTGATAAACGAGGCCGCTGTGAAATATATGGGTTTGAAAAACCCGGTAGGCGAAATCATTAAACGCGATGGTAAAAATTTCAGGATTATCGGTGTGATAAAAGACGTGTTGATGGAGTCGCCATACGAACCGGTTTCGCCTACGGTTTTCTTTTTAGGGCCGTGGTATCATGCAACGGTTAATATCAGGATAAACCCGCATAACACCACCAGCGATGCTTTAGCCAAAATTGAACCCGTGTTCAAAAAATATGCCTCTGCTATGCCGTTTGATTTCAAATTTGCCGATATCGACTACGCCAAAAAATTTGCTGCTGAAGACCGCATAGGCAAACTTGCCGGCTGCTTTGCGGGGCTGGCTATTTTGATCAGCTGTATAGGCTTGTTTGGCCTGGCTTCTTTTGTGGCAGAACAGCGAACCAAAGAGGTTGGCATACGTAAAGTGTTGGGCGCTTCTGTGGCCAACCTGTGGAATATGCTTTCGAAGGATTTTGTGGTGTTAGTATTGCTTTCGTGTTTAATCGCCATGCCGGTAGCTTACTATTTCCTGCATCAATGGCTGCAGCAATATCAATACCGCACTGATATAACCTGGTGGATATTTGCCGCTGCTGCAGGAGGAGCGATAGTAATTACTTTGTTTACCGTAAGTTCCCAGGCAATTAAAGCGGCATTGGCCAACCCGGTGAAGAGTTTGCGAAGTGATTGAATATGCCTTCTCTGCATAGCTCAAAACCGGGCAACCATTCGTTCGTTTGTGTTACAGCTTTATTTTGACTAACTTGTTAACGGGCTGCTTATTAATATTTTATAGATTTGGAACAATGATTGTCCGGGATTGCCTTACTTGAATATCTTTACATCCCATATTAATCTGTACCAGCTCACCGGGGCTATAAGCCTGTTTGCCGGGACGACGGTTGCACTGCTTTCGTTTTTTGCGATAAGGCAAAACAAGGCAGCCAACAAGTTCTTAAGTGCGGCCTTGCTGGTTGTAATATTAAAAACCGGCGGGCTTACGCAGCTTTTTTTGCCGGCCCTGGGTCCACTTTTGTATTTTTATGCACGACAGCTAACAAGCCCTGACAAACGGTTCCGCTGGAAAGATATATTGCATTTTTGCCCGGTGCTTGCCGGACCCTGGCTGCCGGCCTGGTCAATTTCAATGTCTGTTATAGTTTATCTGTTCCTGTCGCACAAGTTGATACAGGAATTTTATGGCAGGCTGCGGCCGGTACTGATGGACAAGCCCCGTTTTGCATTTCGCCGGCTTGATGGGGTTCTGCTATTACTTGGCATCATATTGGCCCTATCGTTGTTTAATGATATTTTCTATCTGATAGCATCGCTTGTATTGATTGGAGTAGCAGCCGGGGAAGTGATAAAACCGGATGGCAGCGTTCAATTAACAATGCCTGTAACCGGCAAAACAGATGCAAGGGAAAAAGCCCGGCGATTAAAGGAAGCAGTTGCTGTGAACCGCCTGTATGAGGATGCCGAATTGACCCTCACCGCCCTGGCCATTAAATTGGCAATTCACCCACATGATCTGTCACGGATTATCAATGCCGGGTTAGAAAAGAACTTTAGCGATTTTATTAACGAATTCCGCGTTCGGGAAGTTTCCCGGAAGATGCAGGACCCGGCTTATGATAAGCTCACCTTGCTTGGGATAGCTTATGAATCAGGGTTTAATTCTAAAAGAACCTTTAATCGTGTTTTTAAAGAGATAACCGGCAAAACCCCGGTTGAATACAAAAACGGCCTGAAGAAATGGGGGCCAATTAATAAATTGGCCCTTAAGCCCGCCTTGCAGCCGGTAATATTGCGTTCAAAAAAATCGATACGCAATATTATGATACGGAATTACTTTAAAATCGCCTACCGCCAGCTGCTCAGGCAAAAAATGTATGCAGCCATTAAAATCGGCGGATTTGCCATGGGTATAGCTGCCTGTTTATTGATAGGCTTATACATTCTCAACGAGACTACATATGATCGTTTTTATCCCGGTGCCGATCGTATTTTCCGGGTTATGGGCGATGGTAAAGCAAGCCAGGGATTAGCCTGGCCTGCACCGCTTTCAAAGGCTATTCAGAAAGACTTTCCCGAGGTTGAGTTTGCCGGGCGCATCAGGCCGTTTAATTCATACCTCGGTCATGCCGAACTACGCCGGGGCGACCAAACACAAAATTTTTACGAACAAGGCATTATTTACGCCGACCAGTCATTCCTCGATGCTTTTCAACTGCCGATGGTGTATGGTAATGGCGGTACAGCTTTAAAGGACCCACAAACGATGGTGATATCTAAAAGCGTGGCCGATAAGTATTTCCACGGTCAAAACCCGGTTGGGCAAACCATGTACATTGATAATGACCAGGCGCATCCATACCGCATAGGCGCCGTTATGGCCGACATCCCTGAGAATTCTCATTTATCCCCGTTTCATTTTTTCATTACACTTGCAGGAATGGATTTTGGCAGCGACGACCAAAATAGCTGGCAATGGTATAATTATGTGCAATACATAAAACTGAAAGCGGGCACCAATGCGGCGGCATTTGAGGTTAAGATGAATGACGACCTGCGGAAAAATTACTGGATGCCCGAATATCGTAAAGGCGGCTCAAAAGACCCGGAAACAGAAGTTAAAAATCTCCACCTGCATCTGCAGCCGGTGCCAGACATTAATCTTTATTCATACAATTTTCAGGATGGGCTGACAAATGGCGATATACGTTTCGTTTACCTGTTCGGGGCCATCGCGTTGTTCATCCTGGTAATTGCGAGCATTAATTTTATAAATCTTTCTACTGCCAAATCAGCCAACAGGGCCAAAGAGGTTGGCTTACGCAAGGTGGTGGGTTCGCAACGCAGCAGCCTGGTTACCCAGTTCCTTACCGAGTCGCTGGTGTACAGCCTTGTATCTTTTATACTGGGTGTTGTTGTTGCCTGGGTGATATTACCTTATTTCAACAATTTGGCGGCCAGGTCGCTTACTATGCCCTGGCTGCAATGGTGGTTTGTGCCGGTTATCCTGCTTTCAGCCCTTATTGTTGGCACGCTTGCCGGTTTATATCCTGCGTTTTATTTGTCCGCCTTTAAACCGGGGCAAGTATTAAAAGGTGTCATCAGTACCGGCAGCAAAAGCCCGTCGCTCCGTAATGGATTAGTAGTTTTCCAGTTCGCCGCATCCATCGTACTTATCATCAGTACGGTTGTTATTTATAATCAAATGCATTTCATGCTCAACCGTAAAACCGGTTTCGATAAGGACCAGGTGATGATATTACAAGGCACCAATACGCTGGGGTATCAAAGCATCAGGAATTTTAAAGCCGACCTTGGTAAAATAGCCGCCGTAAAAAGTGCATCGATAAGCGACTACTTGCCGGTGACCGGGACCCTGCGTAACGGGAACCCATTTTTTAAGGAAGGACGCGAAAAGCTCGACCCCGCCGTTATAGGCCAGTTTTGGCAGGTAGATGATACTTACCTGCAAACCCTGGGCATAAAACTGGTTGAAGGCCGGAATTTTTCATACGGTATGGCCGACGATACATCGGGAAAATCTATCATAATCAATCAGAACCTCGCAAAAAGGCTTGGTTTAAAAAATCCTGTTGGCGCACGTATCAGCAACGGTGGTATTTATACTGTGATCGGCGTAGTGCAAAATTTTAATTTTGAGTCGATGCGCGGGGAAATTGACCCTATGGTGCTTCACTTCGGCTTAAGTACTTCCATCATGACCATAAAGCTTCGCGGCGGAGATGTACAGAATGCCATCGGTCATGTATCTGCATTGTGGAAACGATATGCTCCCAACCAACCCATACGTTATACTTTCCTTGACGAAGAGTTTGCCAATATGTATGCAGATGTAACCCGCATCGGAAAAATATTTACCAGTTTTGCGGCACTGGCCATTATTATCGCCTGTTTGGGGTTGTTTGCCCTCTCCGCTTTTTTAGCCGAGCAGCGCAGCAAAGAAATTGGTATCCGTAAAGTATTGGGCGCCAGTGTGCAGGGTATTACTACATTGCTTTCCGCCGGCTTTATTAAGCTGGTATTGCTTGCAATTGTTATCGCATCGCCTATTGCCTGGTGGTTTATGCATAAATGGCTTCAGGATTTTGCCTATAGAATCACCGTAAGCTGGTGGATGTTTGCAATAGCTGGGTTTGGCGCAATCTCGATAGCACTTATAACAGTAAGTTTTCAATCTATAAAGGCAGCGCTTGCGAACCCGGTCAAAAGTTTGCGAAGCGAATAGTCTGAACTCGAATTTGTTGAATTAAGGAATTTTTGGAATTGCTGGTCGCTTTGTAGGAATTTACGCCTGCTTGGCATTATGGTAATTCTTTAATTTCAAAAATTCGGGCGAACCAGAAGTTTAGGACCTCCCGGAATTTTGTTGAGCCGATTATAAAGCGACTACCATTCTGGTAATTCCTTAATTCAACAAATTCGAGTTCAGACAATTTTCCGATATTTAACCATGAAAAAATCCGCGTGGCTATTATTGTTTTTCTTGTTCTCCTGTGCTGAGAAACAGCATGCGCCTTCCATACACATCAGCCTGGAAAATGATAATAAATCAATCAAATTCACCGGCCTTGATAAAGATATTGTAACTGAAATAAGCCGCGACTCTATCCCGGGAGTTTGGGAAAACATGGTGCCTGTTTTTAAAATGCCCACAGACACCGATCTGAAAAACTATCAGCCGGTGCAGCATGGCGTGTATGCATTGAAAGACAGCTCGGTTATATTTACACCAGATACGCCATTTGTAAAAGGGCAGGCATACTTTATGCGCTATTATATATTTAAAGGCAGCGATATATGGGATTATTTGAAGGGGAAAAAGAAATTAGGTAATGCGAGCTATCAGGATTTGGTTATTAGGTTGTAGAAGTTGTAAATGTTGTAGTGGTTGTAAACGTTTATGTTCATTGATAGGATTTTAACTATTACAACTTCTACAACCACTATAACTTTTTCAACTAAAATCAACTTGATTTTTCAAATAAAATACCTACATTTGCATTTGAATTAAAAAAGAGGGGGCGATTGTCCCCTCTTTTATTTTACTAATCATTTCGGGAAGCCCCGGAACATTTGAGGAGTAAAGCGATAATGAACATCGAAAAAAGAGTAAAAGAGCTGGTTGAAGAGAAGATAGCCGATAAACCAAACCTGTTTTTAGTCGACATAAAATTTCATAGCAATGGCAAGCTGATGATTTTGGTTGATGGCGACAACGGGATAGGCATTGATGATTGTGTGGCCATAAGCAGGCATGTGGGTTTCCATTTGGAAGAGGAAAATGTAATAGAAACTGCTTATAACCTGGAGGTTTCGTCGCCGGGGATAGATACCCCGCTGACCTTACCAAGGCAATATGCCAAAAACATTGGCCGCACTTTAGGCATAAAAATGACTGATGGCACCAAACGCGAAGGAAAGCTGACCGGTATTACGGAAGATGCCGTGATGATTGAAGAGCAAGTAAAAGAAAAAGGGAAAAAGGCGGAGATTGTTGAGAGCGTTATCCCTATTGATAAAATAACAGAGACAAAGGTTTTAATATCATTCAAGTAAGAAAATGAGCAATATTAATTTAATTGATTCTTTTCAGGAATTTAAAGATTTCAAAAACATCGATCGCCCAACGATGATGAGTGTGCTGGAGGACGTTTTCAGGAGCATGATCAGGAAAAAATACGGCACCGACGAAAACTGCGACGTGATTGTGAACACAGATAATGGTGACCTTGAAATTTGGCGCACACGCACAGTAATGGAAGATGGTTTTAGTGAGGATGACGACCTGGAGATAGAGTTAGCCGAGGTACATAAAATTGACCCGACACTGGAAGTTGGCGACGATTATATAGAACAGATAACCTTAGAAATGTTTGGCCGCCGTGCGATATTAGCTGCGCGCCAGACACTGGTTTCTAAAATTTTGGAACTGGAGAAAGACGAAATATTTAAAAAATATAAGGACCGCGTTGGCGAAATTGTTACCGGCGAAGTTTACCAGGTTTGGAAAAAAGAAACTTTGGTACTTGATGACGAGGGCAATGAGCTGCTGCTTCCAAAATCGGAACAGATACCTGCTGATTACTTTAAGAAAGGCGATACCGTTAAAGCGGTAGTTGACAAGGTGGATATGCTGAATAGTAACCCGAAAATTATTATTTCGCGTACTGCGCCGGCATTTTTACAACGCTTATTCGAGCAGGAAGTACCTGAAATTTTTGATGGCTTAATCACTATCAAAAAAATTGTTCGTGAACCAGGCGAGCGGGCTAAAGTTGCGGTTGAATCGTATGATGACCGTATCGACCCGGTTGGCGCCTGCGTGGGTATGAAAGGCTCACGTATACATGGCATCGTTCGCGAGTTAAAGAATGAAAACATCGACGTAATAAACTACACCAATAATTTACAATTATATATTCAGCGTGCCTTATCGCCTGCTAAAATCACTTCGATTAAGCTGGACGACGAGAAAAAAACGGCCGCCGTTTACTTAAAACCCGACCAGGTTTCATTAGCAATCGGTCGTGGCGGTCACAATATTAAGCTGGCCGGTAAATTAACAGGTTACGAAATTGATGTTTACCGCGAGGCGGACGAAACAGACGAGGATGTGGATATTGAAGAATTTTCAGACGAAATTGACAGCTGGATACTGGATGAATTCAAGCGCATTGGCTTGGATACGGCAAAATCTGTGCTGGCATTAACTGTAGGAGAATTGGTAAAACGTACTGATTTGGAAGAAGAAACAGTAAAAGAAGTATTATCAATTCTGAAAGCTGAGTTTGAATAAGCATCAATAACCGAAATTAAAATCGTATTTTTGCACAAAATAGCTAGAGAAAGATATAATAAATGTCAGAAGACAAACCCATAAAATTATTTACAGCAGCAAAGGAGCTGAATATCGGTACAGGTACTATCGTCGATTTTTTGGCGACGAAAGGATACAGGGTGCAAAAGCACCCTACTGCCTTGCTTGACGGCGATATGTACAATGCCCTTTTGAAAGAATTTGCTGTAGATAAAATTATTAAGGAGGAAGCTAAGCAGATAAACATTGGAAAGATAAGGAAGGACGAGCCTGCGCTGTTTCCCGAAAAGCCGGTTGAACACCGCCGCTCGAGGGATTTTGAGAATGAGGAGATACTTATTAAAGGTATCGGCAGTCATTACACAGCTCCTCCTGCTGAAAAACCGAAGCCTGTTGAGCCGCCAAAGCCGGTTGAAGCACCGAAGCCTGAAAAGGTTGAAGATAATACAGCGGTAGCATTACCGGGCGTAAAGATTGTAGGTAAAATTGACCTGGATAACCTTAACGCGAAACCGGCACAGCCTGAGCAGCCCGTTGCGGCCCCTAAAGAAGAACCTGCAAAGCCTGTAGCGCCGCCACAGCCGCCAGTTGTTGAAGCTGTAAAGGAAGAGCCAAAGGCGGTAGTTGTACCTGAGCCGATAGTAGTAGAAGAAGTTAAGAAGGAGGCTGCACCGCAGCCGCCGGTAGCTGAAGCACCTGTTGTAGCAGCGCCTGCCCCTGCCCCTGCAAGCGAGCCTGAAACCCAGGCTGACGAGCCACAGGAGCCCGAAGTAATCCGTGCCAAAGCAGAAAGATTGACGGGCCCCAACGTTATAGGTAAAATACAGTTGCCGGTTGACGCTCCGAAACGTAACCCGGTTGCCTCATCGTCAAACACTAACAGTAATAGTAACAGTGCTGCCGACCATAAACGGAAACGCAAGCGCAAAGATAACCAGGGGCCAAACCCGCAAAATTTTGCGCCAAATCCTCCGGGTTCACAGCAGCCGCATGGCGGTAACCGTCCTGATTTCAGGAACAACAGGAACACTACTCCCGGCCAGGGAGGTCCGGGCCATGGCGTCCTAACCACGGTGGCGGTGGTGGTAATCGCCCTGATTTCAGGAATAACAATAACAACCGTAACGTTCCGCAAAATAGCGGTCCGAAGGAAGAACCTTCAGAAAAAGATATACAAGACCAAATTAAGGCAACGCTTGCGCGCCTTAGCGGGGCCGGTAAATCGGGTAAGTTTGCACAGCGCGCAAAATTCCGCCGTCAGAAGCGTGATGATGTAGCTGCAAGCGCCGAAGAACTGGCAATGGAAAACGAATTACAATCAAAGGTATTAAAGGTTACCGAGTTTGTAACAGCCAACGAACTGGCCAGCATGATGGATGTTTCTGTAACGCAGATTATATCTACCTGTATGAGCCTGGGTATGTTTGTATCCATTAACCAAAGGCTTGATGCAGAAACGTTGAGTATTGTTGCTGATGAGTTTGGTTACCAGGTAGAGTTTGTAAAACCACAGGACGAGGAAAGCAGTCTCGATCAGCCAGACAATCCTGAAGATTTGGTTCCGCGTGCACCGATTGTAACCATAATGGGTCACGTTGACCACGGTAAAACATCATTGCTCGATTTTATACGTAAAACAAACGTTATTGGCGGTGAAGCCGGGGGTATCACCCAGCACATTGGCGCTTATGAAGTTAGTCTGGCTGATAACAAAGGAAAGATTACCTTCCTGGATACACCGGGTCACGAAGCGTTTACCGCTATGCGTGCCAGGGGTGCCCAGGTAACAGATATAGTAATTATAGTAATTGCTGCAGACGATAGTGTGATGCCGCAAACCCGCGAGGCTATAAACCACGCGCAGGCTGCCGGTGCGCCGATTATCTTTGCCTTCAACAAGATTGATAAGCCGGGTGCTAATGCCGATAAGGTTCGCGAGCAGTTATCTGCTATGAACATATTGGTTGAGGAATGGGGCGGTAAATACCAGTCGCAGGAGATATCAGCCAAAACAGGACTGAACGTAGAGCTATTATTAGAAAAAGTATTGCTTGAAGCAGAATTGCTTGAGCTGAAAGCTAACCCTAACAAACGTGCCGTAGGTACAGTAATTGAAGCGGCGCTTGATAAAGGCCGCGGTATTGTAACCACCATTTTGGTACAGGCAGGTAACTTAAAAGTTGGCGACCCTATACTTGCAGGCTGCTACAGCGGTCGTGTAAAAGCGTTAACGAATGAACGCGGTCAACGTGTTGCAGTTGCGGGACCATCAACACCGGTACAGGTGCTTGGGATGCAGGGCGCACCAACAGCCGGCGATAAGTTTAACGTGCTTGAAAGCGAAGTTGAAGCCCGCGAAATTGCCAACAAGCGTTTGCAATTACAACGCGAGCAAGGTTTGCGCACGCAAAAACACATTACCCTTGATGAAATTGGCCGTCGTTTGGCAGTGGGTAACTTTAAGGAGCTTAACATTATTGTTAAAGGTGACGTGGATGGTTCAATCGAGGCATTGTCTGACTCATTATTGAAACTTTCAACTGAGCAGATACAGGTAAATATTATATCTAAGGCTGTAGGTCAGATTTCAGAGTCCGACGTATTGCTGGCATCTGCATCTGATGCGATAATCATAGGTTTCCAGGTTCGCCCTTCAGGCAGCGCCCGTAAGCTGGCAGAGCAGGAGCAGATTGACATCAGGCTTTACTCCATCATCTACGATGCGATAAACGAGATAAAAGCTGCGATGGAAGGTATGCTTGCACCAACCTTTGAGGAGAAGATTGTTGCGAACGTTGAAATACGCGAAACCTTCAAAATCAGCAAAGTTGGTACTATTGCAGGTTGTATGGTGTTGGATGGCAAGATTACCCGTAACAGCAAAATACGTATCATCCGCGAAGGCGTGGTAATTTACACAGGCGAACTGGCATCATTAAAACGCTTTAAAGACGATGTTAAAGAGGTTAACACCGGCTATGAGTGTGGTTTGAATATCCAGAACTTTAATAACATTGAAGTAGGCGACATTGTTGAAGCTTATGAAAATGTGGAAGTGAAGCGGAAGCTTTAATACCAGGAAAATAAAAAGCAAAGGCCCTCGAAAAATTCGAGGGCACTGAAAAAGTCCAATTAGGATAAACGGAGTAGAGAATTTAGTTTTCTACTCCATTTTTTGTATCTTAAAGTGTCGGAAGAAAAGACACCAAGATGCTTAGTCAACAACATCAAAT
>Ga0105239_10002063_pt1 | contig 26039 bp, 24 predicted proteins | sample KBSC44metaG_FD_92761 | JGI IMG/M metagenome (GOLD analysis project Ga0105239, IMG submission 92761) | Corn rhizosphere microbial communities from Kellogg Biological Station, Michigan, USA - KBS C4-4 metaG | ecosystem: Host-associated > Plants > Roots > Rhizosphere > Soil | place: Michigan, USA...
AGGCCAATATAGTCATCGAAGTGCCGCCGTTGCCCGAGGATTGGTGGACATGGGAGCCGATCAGTTCTCCTTTGATACGCGATTGCCTGAATGCGGCTTCCGTCGTTCCGAGTGCAATCACCTCTACAAGACAGGAATACTAACTGCAGAAGCGGGCCCGAGGCAGACCCCCGGGGAGCCGAAGTAAGAAAGCGCGGCGGAGAAGCGCACAAAGGCAGAAGTTGGCTCAAGTACGCAAGCAAAGAAGAAAAGGATGAGTAAATATTAGATTAGGGTGAATAAACATTCGAATCTTGGTGCTTGGCGTCAGCAGCAGAATACAGTCAGGCAGTCACATCTGGAGGGGACCTTTGCGGGGGGTTGGGCGTTTGTGGAAAGGAAGCTGACAGAATGGAGTGAACTATTTCAAAAAAAAATAGTATCGGCGAATATGGTATAACTATGCTTCCGCTATATAGGGATTTTGGTCTTGACCGCTCACGACGCTAACGCTGTGAATGGCGTAGTCATGTAGAATCCTTAACATCATGGTGCAATAATCCGTGTTAAACACGGGGTTAATGCTCGATCTGATTTGCCCATCCATCCGGCGATAATTTCCGTGCTGGTTCATCAAAAGCTGTATTCGGTAGCTACGTCATCAGTTGCTGCCCACGATCCTCGCGGCTACACCCATTTGTGCGAAAATATCGGAAAGCCAAGGACTTCTCCCCCAAAAGCCAATCAGAGCAAAGTATGATTCTCCCAAGGTTGAACTTGGAAGGACGCTAGTGGAGACCCTAGCACCTGAATAGCTTAGCGTCAGATCAGTTATCATCTCCAGCATCTTTACATGTCTTGGCACCCTGGAAACAATATCCTGCAGATCTGCCTCACTCTACGATATACATGGTCCACGCAGGCTAGAGATTGCGTCCCTGTCTCTGGTAAGGCCTACCTCAACCCCACAGTTGATCTGCATAAGGTCCCCAATGATAATTCCTGCACGGCATCCATAACGCCAAATGAGCTTCGGATGAGAAGAGTTCCAGTGTTCAATATTAAGACCCCGGGTTTTGGGTGTGGTCTCGGAGGCATTGCCCATCTTGTGGAGGCCTGGTCCTTCCCAAAATTTATTGGTCATCTTGTTCGGTTCATGCTGTTTTGGTGCCTCTAGCCGTTCGTAGAGGCAATGCTACATAATGCGATTGCTAAAATGCACTTGGTTTTTCCACTCGCTTAGAGATTTGCATCAGCGCAGGTTGAGATATGACGTCAAGTTAAAAATCTTTACTTTTATTGAACCATGCTAAACCCTGTGTTGATACTCTGCCCTTGGGCTGATCTCGGCACAGACTCCACAGCGATGACGACTTTTGGCAACGTCCCATCAAGCGACTTCGTAATATTACTTGACTGCTACCCTCAGTCCGCGCAGGAAACGGCCCATCACGAGATCTTGTTAGTGAGCGCGATTTCTACCATTTATATTGCACCATATCATGGGCATCAGTCTTTCCATTACGGCAACAAGTCTTAATTCGGCTCTGTCAACATGATGACCATCCCTAAGACGAAATCACGGCATAACAGCAGTAGCAATGATAAGTCCAAACGACGGACGCCACGCGCTTGTGATCAATGTCGTCTAAAGAAATCTAAATGTGACGGCACTACGCCCTGCAAAACATGTCAAGCAAGTGACAGTACGTGCATGTACACTCTAAGAAGGGGACGAGAAGCCAGAAGCTAGTAAGCCCACCACCAACAATATCGACGATGTCTGACAGCCTAGTTACTGCCAAATGCGCGAGGTGACCGATGAAGCCCTTCAACGCCTGTACCGGGCATGTCGAAGCAACTCAGGGTTTCCTGGGGATATTCCTGATGAATCCCAAGGCCCACCCTCGACAATTGAAATCCTTGATGCACTGGGCTTGATGCGGCCATTGCTCGCAAACATGGGATCAATCGAGAACTTCCAGAAGTCTGTTTCCACTTCGCCATCAAACTCTACGACTCATTCCGATCTACCCAAAACTCAACATCTGGGAACGACCCATCCGACCAAGGAGCCCTTTGCTCAAGACGAACATTTGCTATCGCCTACTCGTTCCTCCCCTAATATGGAGTCGCTGGCACAAATCCCAAGTTCGACACCAACTTTCGCAGCTGTGCCACCACTGAAACCAGTAATGCCTCCCGAAATGGATATGTGCGAGCAATTTATATTGGCGGTTTCAGAAAGCTCATCTTCCAGAAGCGAATCGGACACAATCGAAGAGGAATATCCTTATATCGATCATTCAGTCAACTCTGCGTTTGATTTGGATGCCTACATAGACATGAGCTTTTCTTCAATCTCCACCAGCGGGCCTCATCCAGCGTGCAATATCGGCACCTCGAGGCAATACGATAATTGGGCAATAATGGAAAGTAGCCACGCTACTCATGAGGTTGACACTACCGTCTCAGAGCCAGGCAGCAGTTGTGATAGTTATCTCCCACCATGGCCCGGATCTTTGGCTGCAGCTTATCACACCGCGACTTTAGCACCTTAGTAGTTCCGAAAAGAAGGTGGTCGACTCTATTGAACGATAAGATTTGCACCTTCTCGTGGTGTTTGAAATGAGCTACAGTACCTATTTCGACAGGGGAATCAACGGGTGAAATCCAGGCGTCACATCCACCCTCGAGTATGTGTTAGCGCGGCGAGGGACGCAGCGCTACACGCATGTCAAACTTTGTGCAAGTGATAAATATCACAATGGACGGTTAGTCCAGTGGGGAGACAAGAGGAGGAACCAAGCTTATCCATTCTTTGTGCTGTTGTCCCGGTGTAAGAGCGTCCACTTCTTCTAGCACCGCAACATTGGGGGAGTGCTTCTTCCGTTCTTACGACTACGGCTTCTTCTCCCATTGCCCTTCCTCTAATGTGCCTCTGAAATGCCTAGACTCTCTGGTAAGTGTCACCTCTACGGCGTATCGCAAGTTGTCCCCTGTCACAAAGTCGCTTCGCCAGACACCTACCTCCTAGACAAATCAGTTTCAAATGCTGGAAGTGATCTCGATGTTCCGGATGATAGTAATCTTCTTCAGGCCGATCCCAACGGCAAACACCAATTCAACGACGAACTCGACGACAATGTTGACAAGGCCACGGGGAAGCTGCGCGTGGAGAAACCACAGACGACGATGCACATCAAGATCCCGAAGACCATGATCAAGATGGAGAGGGAGAATTCGGTGTCGAGGCAACCCGTGGTCACCGGTTTTTCCGAGGCAAAGTCTACTATGAGACCAAATGGCAAGGGTGTCTAGATGAAGAAAACACAGAAGAACCAGAGTCAAGCCAATGCTGTAAGAACTTTTCTCCTCCACTTACATCCCTAACCCACTGTTCTCCCAGCTACGCTCCCGAAATCGTACAACAGTATCATACCAACATTGGTGAACCCGCCGAGAATCCACTCAAGAAGACAACGTTGAAGCAATCAAGACGTTTCAGATCCGAGGCAAAAGAGTCCCCGGCTCCGGCAGCGAAACGACAGAAAAGAAATATCCTTGCTCCTGCTTCATCCATCACCGAAGAAGAATCGGCGTGGGTGCCTACGAAGGAAGACTGGGAGCCGCAAATAGTTAAAGTCGAAGCCTTCTCGAAAGTTACGCAAGCTCTTCACCAATTAAAAGGTATATTCCGTGGAATTCTAAAGACGAATGGTAGTACAGGTATGCTAAGTGCTCCTGGCACCGGCCAGAATAACTCTTTGGTATCGACAACAACGCGAGTGATTCGTGATTTGGAATATTGGAAATCATGGAAAAGGGACTCAAGGAGATCATTTGCCTAGCAAAGTAAAGAATCTCGACTCGGCAAAAGTACTAGATCTAGGCGAGCTATCGACCCTAGCGAACTAGCAATATGGGTCACAAGCCGTGCCTGTGCTCAGATTCCGAGATTCATTCATATTATTGCCGGCGCCGATACGAGCCGGGGGGTCCGCCCACTGGGGCCGAGGGTGGGATATAGAAATAAGGGAAATATATTGCCCTAAAACTGCAAGGCAGATAAACAACTATAATGGAAGAGCCAACGGCTGGATGACAAGTAGGCTATCGAGAAGACATATTGCTTTAAAATACACACAAAAGGTTTTGTGGGATATTCACCAAAAGCTGTCACGGCATGGCTAACGTTTACAAGCGATCCTTCCGTAGCCCCCGGTGTCTTAGAGCCATGTGTTATGATCCGAACCGCTAAGCAGTACTGACCAAGGGGTTCCTTGATAAGTGGATGATCAGGAAGTATAACCAGGTATAGACTGAAGGGAACTGTTCTCGTTTGGGTATCTTAAAACGTAGGTATAGGATTGTTAACGAAGTTGACTACGAATAGACCTATCTAGGGTAAAGAGTGTGTACATAGAATGCTAGTGCGCTCAGTGCGCTCAGTGGCGCTCATCAGCGATACCAAGTTTCGCATTCCGCCCTCCCCACGAACCGTAGCAGCCGAAAAAGCGGCCAAAGTCGCCGTTCCGAGATAGAGATCCAGAGAGACGAAATACAGCAGCGAACGGGTAATATGCAGACATTGTGCAGATTTTAAGATTGCTCGTTTCTATGCGGGATGGCAAGCAAGACCGCGCTGAGAAGCAATACGGGGCCGTGACCGAAAAAGTGGCAGACTATAAAACCATTGAAGGACTTGGTCACCGGAGTGGGCGACAGTTGGACTATATAACATATGGCCAGAAGAACATATATCCGGATAATGTTCCCAAATTGCTTCTCCAACAAGACCATTCCTTCTAGTGTTCCATTGGTTTTACAACGGCCGGGGAAGACATTTCATGGTCTTCTTTCTTCCACTGGAAACAAGGGTGACTACTTACCAAGCGGTATGGCCACCGTCAATCACCAACGAAGCCCCCGTCATAAAGGTACTCGCGTCGCTGAGCAGGAAAATCGCTGCTCCTCTGTACTCTGCGGGAGACGACAACCTGCCCAACATGTTTTCCTTCTCCCAGAGTTCCTTTAACCCCGGAGCCTCATCGAAGTTCTTCTCCACCATCGGCGTGATTATATGGCCTGGGCACAAGGCGTTTACTCTGACCCCCCCAATGATTCAGTGCCTCAGTTATCATTAGGCCGATGCCGCAACTGGCACCTAGCGCACAACGTCAGCCTGGAGCTGTGGCATGGGGATACATAAGGAACAAAAACCTACCAGTTACAAGGGCGACTCTTCCATCCACTCCCAGTAGGTTAGCAGCAGCTAGATGGGAGTGTTGACTTCCACGCTGAGCCGAATCGGTTACTTTGTGCGCAAGTTCTTCCACTTTTTGTGTTGTCTTGTCCATGATCAACCGCTGTGGATAGAAGTGATCCTTTGCTCTGAGGAGAGTGAGAATGCAGTTGTCGGCGAATATATAATTACGTTCTGACGTCAAAATGATCGTAAACGCATTTAAATTTGTGGGTCTTTGTGGCATCAATATAACCGGGGTTATCATGATTGAATAGTTCCGGATATTGATTCCGGGACCAGACCCTACTTGGGTACCATTTGTAACCTGGACGGCGAAGACACTGATATCCACAAAGGGGCGATGGAACTCCCTAGGGTGGAGATACCATGTAGGTTACACAACTGTTGTTTTCTCGTGCTCGGATAGGATCTTCCACTTGTGTATCAATGCGAATGTTGCCACTGCCGTCTTTACGCCCAGAACACAATGTTAGAGCTCGGAATGGATGGATGAAGATCCACCATCCATGGATATTTTGCTAGCCTTCATTAGGAAAAGGACCTTACGGTTTCGCGACAGATACGTGGTCTGATTGGCCGGCTAAAACGCATCCGAAGCTAAATTTCCCCTGTCGAAGGTTCGATCGATTTGCCCGCAATGACACGCGAGGAAGACTTCTCCGGCAACATACATGCCGGCAGGCAAACTCAATACATGCTGTCCTTGATATTGCCAGAAGGGACATTGCCTGCGGTAGCATCGTTCTGAGCCTCGTAGTTGTCTTCATCGCGGCATTCGGCAAGAGTTGACACGGTGAAAGAAGTTGAAGCCATAGCGGTTTGTGTAATTCGGGAGATGGCGTGTATTTGACACTCCATGAGCAGGAGGCTTTATATCTCGGAATCACCCAGTTTCCGGGACAATAATGGTGACATCGTGAAGGTTCTACTCGAGGATGACATTACCTATAAACTGGCGCTAGATGGAACTTACCGCCCTCAGGCTTGATCTCGATCTTTGACCTCACGGATCCTTCATCATGACGACATCGTTGTCAACTTCCCGTTTCCGGGCTATAATCCGTAGAAAACCCGGATGATGTTCCTGTACCAAATTTATATAAGAGATAGCTAGATGCTCTCTGTCTTCGACTTTCTATAAACCACAGGGAAGAATTTGCATCATCAGACCACGTTTGAATATCGATCATCAAACCACGAATCCTGTCAACATGGCGGACAACAACCCTGGAAACTTCGCTAACCGCCCTAAAAAAGAAGTCCGGGATATCGCTAGTAAGGGAGGGCAAACGAGCAGTGAAAACAAGGGCTTCGCAAGCATGGACCCTGACAAACAGGTCTGTTAATCCAGGAGTCTCCCTTCAACCCCCTGACCCATATCTATTGAATACGTAACCCGTGCTGACAAGCCATACCTGTTGTACAGCGTGAGATTGCGTCTAAAGGGGGTCAGGCGAGCAGTGGCAGTTTCGAACCAGGCAGTGAGAAAGCTAAGGAAGCGGGAAGGAAGGGAGGCTCTGCTTGAGATGCTGGCGACAAGCATGTAATTCACTGTGCCGTAACGCACGCTTTTAGCTTTGAAGAGCGTCCTCAATCATCTGGAGTTGAGGACTCCTTTAAGCCGGATAAAAGCGTTCTCCCCCTCACCATATATTAAAGGCATAAATATCGAAGATCCCGAGTAAGCAGTATGTCTTGTCTTCTGGTGTTGCGTCCATGGTATTCGCTCGCCGACGCTAAACTGTGCCATGAACCCCGGATTCGATTTGTAGCCCAGTAGCGGGGATCGGGTAGGAATCATCGTACAACCCAATGACGCAGTCCGGCTATATGTTTCCGCTTTGCTCCTTTAGTAGCTTCTGTACGCCATATTTCTAGGGTATCTTATGACATAATGCACTTAGATTTAGTACATGGAGATAAAACCAACTTATCGGAAACAGCATCCGGCCTAAGATCTGCGGAGATTTTATTTCCGCTGGCGGCTAAGTCGGGACTAAAGCGAAAGTGTGGTGTCGAAACCATATCCAGATAATGACGAACGATATGATGACATTTTATCGACCATAGAGGCTGTGGTGGCCATATATAGATGCACACATCATCTAAAGAGATTAATGCAAAATTAGATGCTCATTGACAGATTCGATCTACGAGCATCTAAATACATTCTACCCAACATGGTAGAAGTTGATAACACCACCGCGCGCCAGAATATATACATGGTGTCAAACCGTCTGCCCGTCAATCTCAAACTCTTGGACAATGGAAAATACGATGTCAAGGTCTCCAGTGGAGGGCTTGCGAGTGCTCTTCGAGGGCTTTCTCAATCCGTGCAATTCAAGTGGTACGGGTGGCCTGGCCTCGAGATTCCGGATGCCAACAAGACGTCCGTGAGAGGTGCGCTGGCCAAACACCACGTTACTCCTGTCTTCTTTGGGAAAGAGTTGGCCGATAGGCACTACAATGGATTCTCCAGTTAGTGATTCTTCAATCTCCCCTCATTGAGTTCGGAAAGGAGTTAACCTGAACATCAGATAAGATCCTTTGGCCTCTTCTGCATTATCAAATAAATGAGATATACATCAGTCAGCCAGACTGGGAAGCTTACCAGGTGGTCAATCGCCTGTTCGCCGAATCTATAGCTCCAGAGGTCTCCCAGAACAGCATGGTTTGGATACAAGACTACCATTTACTTCTCTTACCACAGATTTTACGTAACGAACTAAAGGCAAGGGGTGCAGAGAATGTCAAGATAGGGTTTTTCTTACACACGGTATTCCCGGCCAGTGACTTCTTCAGGATTTTGCCGATGCGAAAGGATATCCTCAAAGGTCTCCTTAGTTGCGATGTCGTTGGCTTTCACAATCTCGATTACACTAGCCACTTCCTTGACTGCTGTCGTAAGATACTGTAAGTCTATTGAATCCAAACATCGTGGCTTAGCTAACGCCTACCTCTAGTAACCTAGAAATATCCCATTCAGAAGTTAGCTACCAAGGTAGGGCTGTTAAGGTAATGACAAATCCGATCGGCATCGAGCCAGGAGATTTCCAAGCTATACTTCGACAACCACATGTCCAAGACAGGGTCCACACCCTTCGAGAGAAGTACAAAGATATGAAACTGTTGATTAGCGTGGACCGACTCGACTATATCAAAGGGATTCCGTTACGAATAGAGGCAGTAGACATGCTTCTTACGAGCCACCCTGAGCTTGTGGGCAGGGTTGTTTTGCTGCAAATTCTTATCCCCAGCCGCGAAGACGTAGAGGGTTATCAGCGGCTACACTCTGTCATTAGTGAAAAGGTCTCCAGGGTCAACGAGAAATTCGGTCCGTCGACCTAAGCTCTCCTTGTTGGTTGCTGCCTAACTCACCTTGCAGGGAAAATCGAATTCAGTCCTATCCAGTCCATGTTTGACTCTGTCAGCATAGAAGAGTTGGTGGCGCTGTATGCTGCCTCGGATGCCTGTGTGGTCTCTTCCACTAGGGATGGGCTTAACGTTGTCTCGTTGGAGTACATAGCCTGCCAACAAAGGGGTCAAGGAGTGTTATTATTATCGGAATTCGCAGGGTCCGCGGAGCATCTCGTTGATGCTGTTAAGTTCAATCCTTGGAATACCAGCGAATTTGCTGATGCCATTTACGATGCATTGAATATGGATCATAACGAAAAGGCCAAAAGACTTGAAAGACTACGCGAATATACCGTCAAAAATACTAGGTATGAGCCATTGCACATCGGTAGGCACATGGATTACTAAGTGTTATAGCCGAAGATGGGGTGAGCAGTGTCTTCGGGCATTAGTCACCTCAGAAGATGATATAACTAAGGCATGTTGACGAATTGTGGAGTTTAGGGATACAGTGGTCAATTGATGGTTGGTTGAGCTGGTGGTCATCCTGTGTAGAAGTCATATCTGATGGAAAGTGTAATAGATTTGCTTTCTCACAACCTGAGCCAAAAGAACCTAACCCGCACACCTTTCCATATATGTAGGTTGCGACAAGCTATTCACATAAAGAAAAAGCATCTGACGAGTTCGTAACAAGCAGGTTAGGAGATCATGACAGATTACGGGATTTATCGCCCTTTCCCTATAGCAAGGCGAGACTTCCGCAAAAGTAGTTGGGATTGGGGTTGGACCTCTTTGAGGACGTTTCATTGGACTGTGATTGGTTCTTACAATTTCTGTTTTCCATGGATCGAGGATTGAGTCAGATGCACTCCTGATCCTGGTACCGTCTCAGACTACTCAAGGTCATCATCTAGTCGAAAGCGAAAGTCTACTTGCAATTCGTCTCCTCGATCTGACCATACAGACTCTCCTGAATGCACTAAGCGGAAACAGTCGCTGGAAAAGAATACTAGCTGCTGAGAAATGCCGTATCAATAATTTCCGCAAGGATGGGGCATGCACATGAAAAAGAGCTTCAGCAAATCACCGAAATTCTCCTCATGCCTATTACGACTACTGCAAATCACCGGGTGAAGTCCTAGGCACCTTTAACGCCATACGCAACGCCATCGCCAGGCCGAATTTGCCCCTAGTCTCACAACATTGCCGACTTTCCACGTTCTCAACTTCTCCGATTTGCCCGTTGCAGATATATGTTCATTGAATATTGGTGGTCTGGTATCACGATCTGGTAGAGGAGGTTGAAGCCCAAGTCTGGCATGCGCTGCATCGGAAACATCAAATCTGCTATCTAAGTGATATGCAATTGATTGTCACACATGACATCTCCCAGTAGAATGTCTGGGGTAGGATTGGAACATCTGCCAAACCCCCATGCACATGTTCCGCAAATTCAACCCACACTTGGTAAATCACGGAAACAATTACCGTACAGATACCACGTTCTTCAGTCGTCAGCTTTTTCCGGTACATACCAGCGTCAGTCCTCGACCATGGCTTCTCAGCCTTCAATATGTCGAATAAGTGCGTCCTGATACACTGTTTTTGCCAATCTGGACAACAAAGTAAGGGTGAGTAACATTAATGCATCAAAAACACCGCCTTCTACTAGTGGAGTCGCATGGTGTCCCCCCCTGGGCTGCTTCAGGCTAGGCAGCCTACCATGCCACACCCGTCGGCCGCATCATCGGATCATGCTCCCGAGAATCAGGAGACGCGGTATCATCTTTACAACCGGGTCCAAACAATCTCAGATCATAGTGATGTCACACGAGTCGCCTAAATGTCAATCGTCCCCTACCTTCAGCTCTATATAGCCTGACATGACCAGCATGGAGTCCCGGTATTCATGATCATTAGCACAACAATCAGCATTACACAGAATTGATTATCTATACGCCTTTTTTTGTATCCATCAACATGTCTGGCAACGACAACCCAGGAAACTTCGCAAACCGCCCAAAGGAAGAAGTTCAGGAAATTGCGAGCAAGGGTGGCCAAGCCAGCCATAGCAGCGGCTTTGCCTCTATGGACCCTGACAAGCAGGTATGTAAAGTATCTTATTTACGTCCGATTAAAACTCAACTTCCTTTTCATCTACCTCATGCATATGCTAATATTATGTCTTTAGCGCGAGATTGCCTCCAAGGGAGGCCAGGCTTCCAGTGGCTCCTTCGAACCAGGCAGTCAGAAGGCTAGCGAAGCTGGCAAGAAGGGAGGCTCTGCCACCGGTGGCTCCTAAATCAAGAGTGCTAGAGGAATAGGACCGGGTCAGGGAAATGAGTGCATACTTTGATCTGGCAGCACAGACGATCATGGAGCGTTTTTGCGGTGGATTATAACTCCGCACATTAGGCCCAAAGTACATCGACACACAGGATTCAAGATAAAAGTTTCCGATGCAGATGTGTAAAATGGAGAACAGTATTCACACCTTTTGGTCTTTTTTGGGCATGGTATCTTAGTCCCCTCTAACCAGCAAATTTATCCATTCCACAAACCACGTTGCTGTGGACTGGATTTGTTACTTAGAGTCGCCGACTAACCTAATGCGTATAGTTCAGTAAGATGGAGGTACCTCCGACTGGGCAAAATATTAGAGACTCAGACTACGTTTGAGTTAATGATGCGCTGGAGAAAAGAGATTGTCTACCTGAAACTATAACCTGGTGAACCTACGGACCGCTGTTTGAAGGCCAATTGATTATGGTTCATATATGAGTTGCAATATATGTGGCGGCGGCCATTGCAGGAATTACGCTCCTTTACTCTATGGGCTAAAGCTACGAAGCCGTCTGCACGGCCACAGAGCTTAGTAGGGGAATGATAAGATGGGAAATCCTCCAATCAACATTACTGTTAGTTTGAGGATGTTATACAGGAATTACCACTGATCGCAGACTGGTCAGTTGCGTTTGCTCAACAGGTTAAACAAGAGCACTGTACATCGTGTAGCTAGCATCACAATCCATTCTACCTCCATGTCTGCCACGAACTCACTCCTTCAGCGCATAGCAGACGTGCCGTCATTAGCAGGTAGGTCTGCCTCGCCCTCTGGGTCTCGGTAGGTACCTGCTGGCTTCGTTGCCCCTCGAGTGCGACCGCCCTTGACAATGTTACCTTTGTCGATCGCTTCGGCTTCGTCTTGGTCTAAAACTGATGTTAACAAAGGTCGAGTCAGAATATAGATACACTTGCCTAGAGCCTCATCTGAATCAGGGTTCCGGGCGTCGTTTGGTTGCTCAACCGGAGCCTCATCCTTTAAGACCGCTACCTGCTTCTGATCCAGACGGCTAGCATATGTATTGTCAATGGTATCGCCGCCTTGGGGGATATCATCCGTATCGGTATTCTGCTTATTAAATTCCGCGTTTGCGTTTGTTGCCATGATACAGAACTTGATCTTGTGACTGATGTCTGTGTTATCAACTGAGAGATTGTGATCGAGCAAGCAGTAAGAACACATAGAATAAATAAGCCACCTTAATCCGCTATTACATCATGTTAGCATCCCTAGTTGATAGCCATCGGTATATCTATCCGGCGGCGGCCATGACGAAGAGACCGCCAGCCATGAGGGTAGCATTCTAAACGCGTTGGTGGATTTGGCGGATATCTGCCATTATGTGGGGACTGATGGGCGGAAACTCATGGGTCAACAGATCCCGTCTTGCTTGTGAGGCATTCATTATATTTTCCATGAGATCAACGCTAGAGATCCTTTCTCATGAATATAGAGATAATCCTATATGCAGTTGCGCCTGCTTGAGAGTCGACAGCTAGCTCAGGAGAGGTAAAGAGGTATTAAATTCCGGCATAACATAAGCTGGTAGGCTTATGTACTCCGCAGTGCCCTTTGAATTCACATAGTTACTTGCAAGCCAGGCGTGAGCTAGCGCGACATTTCAGTGGGACCACTAAGCAGCGACTGAAGACCTGAACGTATTTTACACCATTGAAGATAGTGTTTACCAACTTCCTCCCACTGCGTAGACGGCCCAAATACAGTAGCCGTACGGCGGCCTCGTAGTTCCTATGTTTAATTCCTATAGGATGCTATAACAAGTGATGCAGCCTGGAAATAGGGATCTTCAAAGCCAGCCTATCAGCGCCCGTATCTATTGTCCAGGTGCAGTCCATGGTGAGTGATATCATCCCCCAACCAACAGAATACATACGTCAAGCGGCATTCTCATCCGAGTTCATGATGCAGCTGCGTCGGGACTATAATGCTCAGCCGCAATGATGGCTCTGTAACGGAGCTCCAACTAGTCTGTTATTCAATGAGTTATCACTCTCAAACCCACACGATACCACCGCCTTAAAGTCAATATTTAGTCGTCCCTCCATCCGGTTCTGGGCCCCAAGAAAGAACTTCACGATCTTTCCGGTCGAACCGCAATAGTTACAGGAGGCGCAAATGGCATTGGGTGAGCTAAGCTTGCCTGTATCTGGCAACGGATATTTCAGTCTTCTGACGACCCACCATTAGCTTTGAAATCTCTCGCCAATTCGCACAGGCGAAAGCAAAGGTCATTATAGTCAATAGAAAGGAGGACCAGGGGCAAGAAGCGATCAACAAAATACGCCAAGAAACACCTGGAGCAGATGTTGACTGGGTTGGTTGTGATTTTGGTAGTCTCAAGGAGGTGAAAAGCACTATTAGCGAGCTTCGTGGGAGGCTGAATCGATTGGATTTGGTGGGGAATACATGTTGAATCTTATTAATAGAGGCTAAAATTTTTCACAGCTAATATTGTCGGCCGGTATTAATACGAATACCTTCGACCTCGACGCAGATGGCATCGATAGACATTGTGGCGTTAATTTTCTAGGCCAATTTTACGCAATCAACCTTCTATATCCACTTATTCGCAAAACCTCCAAGATTCCTGATGAACCACCACCACGTATTGTCTTCGAAGCATCAGAGGTCCACCGAATGGCTCATTCAATTCACTTCGGGTCGCTTGAAGAAATCAACGACAAAGAATTTAGCCCGACGCATTTGTATGCTCGGTCAAAGTTGGCGATGATTTTATGTGCGAAATTTCTGCTACCAGAGAAGGTCTTCAAGAAGAACGGCGATCACGTTTTATTCCTTGAGCGTGCACCCGGGTACCGTCAATACCACCATGCAACAGCAATGGAGGGATGCATATCCGGGCCATTTCGGAAAAATGCTGTCCTGGGCTATGATAACTGTCGGGAGGGATATCGAACAGGGATCTTATAGCGCATTGTGGGCGGCAACCAGCCCCGAGATTGTGAACAAGGACCTTCAAGGGTATTACTTCATCGACCCGGTAAGCTCTGGTAGCATTGCTCCTTGAAGGGAGATTCTGGTCCAGATGCTAACATATAGATAGGAACAACCAGGTAAGGAATCAACGCAGGCTACGGACCGGGCTCTGGCCGAGTCCCTTTGGACCTTGAGTACTAGCTTGATTAAAGAAAAAGTTGGTGAAGATGCGCTATTGCCATGGGATCAACAATAGTGGCACAGCAGTGACTTGCATGTATTTTGAGGTTAACCTTGTTGTAGAATTCGATGTGGAATAGTTGTTGTAATTACTCTAATATTTATGCTCATTGCGTACAACACATTCTCTGTTGAGAACAAAGGTGGAGGAGTTTTACACGTGGTCATTAATTTCGTCGCCTCATGTTCCTCCATTTTCAGACTAGGACTGCGTCCTCCTACTCATGCAAAGATCTTCCGTATTAATGCATTTTCATACGTCAGATACTAGAAGATACTTGATATTCTAATGTATCCCTTACCCTACCACATAGAGGTATGTTTGACTGGCTAGTAAGCATTCGGAGGATGGGTCCAACAAATAACTCTGTTTTCATACCTTGAGCTAGGTACACAGTACCGAAACAATCAGCTTTGCTATGCAGGGATGTCTTGCACCTATGAAATAGCTGCCGTCATAATTTCAGTGATTTCAATTATCTGTACAAGCAGTGGACGGAAACAGCGAAGCATAACGTGAGGTCTGGGGTGGAGATCTATCAGCGGGCCAGGCAATTAACGAACAAATAGGAGTTCGGGTTAGGAATTATCATCCGCCTGTAGCAAAAACCTAGCGTCATGGTGCCAAACTTCCATTAAAGCGGACATGAATCTCACTCTGAATTGCTGGTTTACAGAATCTGCTACCACCTTGCATTACAATTAATGGCAGCGGCACGCAATCTTCCAAAAGTTGCCTCGCGGGCTTTTTATCAAAGTCGATACTTACCACTAGGAAGCTTAACTGCCATTTCAAAGCCGGAGCATCAGCGTCGTTTTATTGGGAGCTCACAAGGCACAACCGCCCACACGATGTCGTCAACAAATGGAACCACTGTGATGGATGCAATCAAGCATGATCACGACGAACTCAAGGAATACTACAATAATATCCTCAGCGCAAAGGATGACGACTCAAAGATTCGCTGGCAAAATCAGTTTGTTTGGGAATTAGCTCGACATTCTATTGGTGAAGAACTTGTCGTCTATCCAGCTATGGAGAAGCATATGGGTTCCGAAGGAAAGCAAATAGCTGATAAGGACCGCACTGAACACAACAGGGTGGGTGATGCACATAATAGCACGTCGGCTCTCTACATCTGAGATGAAGAAGCCCGGAAATATAACCGAGAACTTCGTGGCTAACTATAGTCATATCACACTTAGGTCAAAGAGCTCCTTTACGAGTTCCAAAAGCTATCTCCCAACGACTCTCAGTTTCAAGAAACTATCCAATCACTTTGGTCGGAACTAGGAAGGCACATTGATGAGGAAGAAAACTATGACCTCTCGGCGCTCGAAAAAGCTCTGCCACAAGGGGAGTCTCAGCAGCTGTCTCGGAGCTTTAAACGGACCAAGATGTTCGTCCCTACCCGCAGCCATCCGGCGGCCCCAGACAAACCTCCTTTCGAGACTGTTGCGGGACTTATGGCAGCCCCACTCGACAAATTAAGCGATATGCTCCGACGTTTCCCAAAGGACTGAGTTGGAAAGAAGCGTTGAGTAACTGTATAATTTGAAGTACAAACTTGAGAGGCCGCATCAAAGCCTAGCAGAAGGACATCCGGCACCATTACGGTTTGTCATCGGATTTTGTTGCTAACCTCATTCTATATATGTACTTAAGTCTTACGCTTCTTTGACATTTATCATATATTTCTGCCGAAATCTTCAACATAACGCTAGCTCTCCTAACGATATTGACAGTTCCTGGATGCTAAAACGAAGATTTTACTTAAGACAGCCTGCTTGAAATGGGCCGTTGGAGAGGCAACATGTGAAGGTAAGAGAGGCATATCAATTGGCTACATCTGAGATGAAAATATTTCCGGATCTTGTGACGTCATAGTGTGTCCCGGTTAAAAACACTTTGTAAGCAGTTCGAACACTGAGTGTTGTAACAACCAAGTGAGTGACACTAAGCTAACCCAGAGGGGTTATTCGGAACTTCCTGTTTTTACATCTTGTAAGAATAGGATAATCTATTCGTTCTTCATATTCCTCTTCCTAATACAGAGATGAATGCCACAGGCTTTGCAGCCAAATTTAGTCCTTTTTGAGCGAGGAGCACGTGATTGAAAAGCAATTGCTCGGCGACGCGCATTTTCCAGACACCTCTCCAAGCACTGCTCTGTCGTCCTTTGTAGCTACACCACCAAGGCAGTCACCGCCTTTATACTTGCTCCAGGCGTAGAAGCCCCTATTAGGCATCGCCGTAGGCACGTGAGTAGTCCTGGCGCGCGTGACTAAAGGTGGTAGGGCCGCTGTAGGCACAGGGTCCTTGTAGGCGAAGATTTGATAAATCAACTCCTCACGGAAGGCTGCGTGGGTATGATGAGTATCCAATACATCCTGGGGCTGCAGAGAACGCCAAATTATATAGGAATTAGTAAGACAAGTGTCCAAAAGCCAGTAGGCAAGTGGGCGCCATGTCCTTTTATCCCACTTACGCTGGCAACTTGGGAAACACAATCTCCATAGTACGATATGAATTTCGCTCTGCTGGTAGCCCTTATCACAGCTCTTACCAAGTACATTTATGCACTGGGATCTCTGCAGCAGGTGCCATCTTGTGCGGTACATTTCCCCTTCGCAGTTTATGCCTTATTTGAAGCTGATGCTCTACCTAGTCGAACTGTTTAGCCACAGCTGTATCACAATCATCTTTTGCTATTGACGATGCACAATGCACTTGTTCGGACCAGATATTTTCGACCCAGGTCGCGGCTTGTTAGGTAGCAAACTGCACAGTCAACGAAACTTTACGTCCGTATTCGAGACCCAGGTTGCTTTCGATCAGCTGATTTGAAGTCATAAAGTTTCGCAAATATATCTTTCACCATATGTGGTGTTGGTTGCAATGCGTCACCAGTCTCAATGATCCAACTGCCTGATGAAATGTTCAGGTTCATCCTTCAGCATGCCGCTCCATCCGAAAGCAGCGCCTGGCTTGGGGAATTTACTCTGCGCCAGAGACATCGCACCAGTACACCTCACTACACAGTATCGACATCAAGAGGAGAGAGGCCTCATTTATCTCGGGACTCTCTTATCAAACACATACGGATGGATATCCGCTGTCTATTTCGCTTTGGAAGACTGTAAGGGCATCTAGCTAACATCGTCCCAGCGATACCATGCTGACTTATGGTGAGATATATTATTCATGTTATTGCTACATAGTATCACCCAATGGCCAGTTAATACGTCTTTTTTTCTCTTCTTTTCTATTTCTGGTTCTGGATTCGGATTCTGAATCTGTGACTTTTCCTTTGGCTCGTTCATTTGTTTAGCAGACTGGGGAAGGGTATGGTAGGTCCTGGATCACCCAGGTATTCGCCGTGTGGTATTGGGATCCCATCCTGGATTTTCTCACTGTATCTGTTTTGTTATATCTGCTCATCCCATTTTTCTACCTGATTCACCGTTCAATACCTCCCTCAGCTAAGGCAACTTCGTCGTTATCTTCATGTTGGATGATGACGGTAGTCTCTTTCAAGATATGTTTCTGGCTTTCGGCGTCCGAGGGGTCCGCTAGGGGATTCTCTGAGTGCGTGGACATGGCTTTGTACCCGGGGGCTCGCGATAAGTTATTAATACGGTCCAGTCGGTGTGAAGTTGTGTAGTGGGCCGTCGAGGCCCTCGATCTGTCGGCTCTCGACCTGTCGGCTTTCGATCTCGCACCAGAGCTGATAGAGCTCAGGAATGGAACATGCTTAAGTAAGGGTCGAAGGGTCGCCAGTGATCCTGCGATAATGCCGACCCCACTCTCGATGGTACTCCAGATGATCAACCTAGCGACACTGACGAGGTAGTTCTCTTGATTAGTGATGCTAAGGACGTAGGAGAAGCGCACGATTGTCGATACGCTGGCACTGCGTAGCTATTAGCTTCGCTGGGTTAAAAGCTTGGAATGGTACTCCACGCACAAGATACCTAGAGAGAGAACAACGACGAGAGACACTCTGATGCTTTTTCTCAGTTGGACGTTCCAGAAGATGAAGATAGGAAGAATCGCGCAAGCCCAGTCCGTGACGATAGAGCAGACACCAATGAAATAAGCTATCCCTGTGATAACACGAGGGCTACCACAATTGGTAGGAATCAGTGCGGGCTTCCATTGGGCACTAAGCGGTTTGCACCAGGTGATAATGACGATGATGGTGACGAGAGTTGAAGCGACAGAAATGAACATGACGATATACAGTGAGTATTTATACCTGCGTTCGATGGTGATTCTGAGAAGCGCCACACAGATGCTGCACTTAATTGGCGCAATCGTGGCGACATAGATCAACTGAGAGATGATGATCCACTGTTACTAGGTCAGTGTGTGGGCCCCAATGAATGAGATCGTTAACTGGCTTATCCCCTTACCCTTCTGCCGGCTTCTTGATAGTAATCGCTCAAGTCCTGGTCATAAGAGCCCACTCCATTATAGTAGCCGACGATGAGTAGTGGTGCATCGACGGTGTAGATGGCCTAGATTTATGCCAACAGGTCAGCCTCTGCCACGTAGCGCTTGAAGTCAGTCGCATACCACCGAAAAACACATGAGATAGTCGTCCAGACCCAATCCCTTGATTTTCCTCCGCACAAGAACCCGGGCGGCGATGGTGATCCAGGTAAGCGGTAACAAGACGCATGTGAGGATCACGCTTGCTTTGCCCCACGATGATGTCGGTGCAATTGCCATGTTGGCCTGATAGGGTGGGTTGCTGGTAGAAAACCTGAGACTAGCCGGCCCAGTGGTGTCGGTAGGTTGCACCTGGACATTTATATACTCTGGGACGCCCCAGGGGCCGGACCTTGAGGCAGAGATCGGTCGCGCCAACTCGAAATTCTCAACTGCACCCGGACAGGGTGTTGCACACGATCACGAAAGAAAATCCACTAAGGTATCGAAACTGCAGTTAGTAGTGGTGCAAAGACGGGGAAGCGAGTGTAGTAGATTACGACTTCGTATTTGAAGATAAGTTTGGCCATAAAATGAAGCTTTGTCTCTAGTCCTAGCAGACCATGACCAAAGGCGAGCTGGCCCGAGGAGGTGGTTAGCGGGGACAGCATCTTTGAGCGCCAGCATTGCTACTTCTGATCCTCCAAAGTTAGCACCCCCCAAGGAATTTCAGCAGGTCCTATTTCCAGACCAGATAGTTTTCGCCTAACATATCACAGGGAGATTATTCTGCTCCGTGGCTGTCCTCGACGCGACTGGCCCCGAAACCCAGAACTCCGAGATAGAGAGTGAGACGAAACCCTTTCAACCCCAGTCAGGCTGGCTCCCGGTGTATCTAACCCGCCCCCGCATGGGTTCCCTCGCATCCCAACCCTAGTTAAGCGAAAGACTTAGCAGCAGAGCGATAAACGTGCGCACGAGTCACCCGCCCCAGTTCAGGTCCTCTAACGTCTCATATCCGGTGCCCTGGCGAGGGGTTACGGTCGACTGAAAGAGGAATGAAAGGGGCTCTTGGGTAAGACCAGGCCTCGGGCCTCGGATGGAGTAGTTAGCGCCTTAGGAGGAGTGGTGAGGAGCGTGAGTGTGTTGGTATAACGGCAAATCCCGTATGTAGGGTTGATAGCCCTTTAGAAGAGTAAGGCAAGGAAACCGAGACGGTGTTGCAGTAGTTAGTTCATCTCTTAGGGTTTGGGCAGGGATTATCCACCCCTATGTTCTTGCTTACTGTTCGCTGTAAATAAGGGTGGCGTAAGGGGTTTATGCAGGTGTCCCTTCGGCCACATGCCTATCCCGCAAAGCTTCGAATCACCGTTCAGAACAGCCGACTTTCCACCATTCCGAACTTGCACTACCAATGGCTAAAAACCCGAGTATTACACCCTCCCCGGAAAGTTCCAGCCCACACAATCTCGGAATCCAGAGCTCCGGGTCCCCAGTAGCCTCACTAGAGCGTTGGGCGGCAAGTTCCAGAGATCCATTTTCGAGTTTAGCATTGAAGATGGAGGAAACGCCTTTAGTAAGCTAACAGTCCGCTAGTTCCTGAGCCTCGGACAAATTTCATGGTTGATTTCAATATGCCTCGTGTAATCGCAACCGATCATTTTTTTAACGGCTCACGGTGACCACCACTCTCAGCTGGCAATTGCTACGCCATTAGGAATACCTATTCTTTTTTGCTTCATAATAAATTTTTTGACTTGTGAGCTGCCGTGACCTTGCCGTAAACCCTACATGTCAAAAGACTGTCTGCATGGCTGGATGCATGTTTTCAAAATGTTTCAATCAACATGCGGGCAGGGCTCCGAAATGAATAAATGAATACGAATATGGCCCGTATTCATATGAAACACCACCCACAGCTCAGAACAAATTTTTGAAAACGTGTAATTTCCTGTAATTCTCATAGTAAACCTAGGTTATCTTAGGCCATTGTCACGATTGACGCGTCCAAAACGCGTGATTTCGTGGTAATGGCACGGAGATGGCCACAGGTAAACATTGATCCCGAAAACATCAACGAGCATGCCACATACTTTCGGAGAAGGTGATGGTGTACGCGATCGGGACGCTTGATGGGTACGCTTTCCTGGCCCGGCGGGGCGACACGGCCATGTTCGACATGCACAGTCTGGTGCACTTAGCGACGAGAATCTGGACTGGGAGGAACGCGCTAGCGGAACAGGCCGAGAGGGAAGCTACCCGGCACGTGGCGACCATCTTTCCATCAGACGACTATAGGAATCGGGATCAATGGCGAGCATATCTGCCTCATTCTCTTCGTTTGCAGGCTTCCAGCTAGAAAATCATGCCTTAATATCACATTTTATAAACACAAAAGGTCCCCGAAGTATCCCCAGGATGGAGCTAGCGAGCCTAAACACGCTTAGTGAAACAACGGTTCCAACAACTTCGACTGCCTTCGTTTAAGTATGGTCCTGTTTCCCCTCGGTCATCAGGCTGTTGGCTTGGGAGGCATCCATCAGCAACTGCGGCGGGCGTAAAACACTCCACGACTTGAGTATTCACCCCTCTCCACGTGACAGTTCTAAAGTAGCCTGCAGAGATAGTCTAACCTACTTTCCATAACAAATTGGGCCGCATAGGTGATTCAGGCTCTTCGCATTCTCTGAGCGTTATCTACACTGAATGGTATCAGGCGACGGGGGTTGGTTTCTAGTATCCTTTCCGATCATCCTAATCTCCAAAACCTGTCTTATTGTTCATTGATCATATCCAACGCTCAGGAGAGGTAATTCACTCCAAATAGGTCCCAGTTACTCCTGGACTCTCGAAAGGCGGTAAAAGTAGTGTCTTTTCCTAGCTGACGCCTTGAACTTGTCCCAGGAATTGCCGCGTCTACATCGGCAATATGGGGTGAATACTGTCGGCCATCCGAAGCATAATTCTAAGACGAGTCTATGGTTTCGAGTTGTTGGGTAGATGAATTGGTTCTTCTTTGGCGGGCCCAATCAATATCTGTGCTGGGGTTGTCATGCTGAAATCCGGTGTCGCCGGCCAGTTGCCCGAACCATTTCGCGATTGTAGCATCTGGGTTTTGTCCTTGAACATGCTGGGCGAGAAGGGGTGGAACACCCTGTGCACCCGCTGTGCGACGATGGAGTGCCTGGGCTAAGGCAATTGGAATCTAGATCTTCCAAAACCGGAGTCCAATGGTCTGTCGTAACCCCAATTCTGTCGTTTTCAACCCCATTTACGTAACAAGGGATAGATGTATGCCCTTTTGAGACAAGCTGTGACGTACCACAGCTCGATGCATTTCTATGGCTCCAAGGATTCCTAAACGACAAGGCCAAGCGTCCAGATGGATCTGAGTAATCCAGACCGTGGTTTGTTGCGATTGAACGAGCACCCGCGTTAGATACAGAGGATGTCGTAGACGACTGTTTCGTCGCCGAATTTGAGGTTGAGGTGGAAGTTGAACCTGAATGAAGAGCGGACGAGTCTTCGTAGGTGCAAGAATGATTGCTTCTAGTGCATGGTCCACAGATTGGTTTGGCCTCATTGCATTTCAAGTGACACTTCCAACAGGTAAGTCCTAGGACCAATATATGTTTAAAGAGGTGAACGGGGAGTGTAATGGCTTGGTTGGAAGAAGCGGGCCCCAGAACGCTAACTGCCCAGCACCGGCGTGTATACCTTTTTAGGGCAGTCACCGTATTTAAAGTTCTGTGGCGGCAAAGTCTTTGTTTGGAACACCGAGTCTAGCGTGTCAACGAATGTCCAATATACGAAGGCACTCAGCACTGTTCAACTATGAGATTTTCAATACAGGCCCTTGGAAGGGCTATGGGGAACTAGGCTGACTGGTATAGCGCCAGACACTATGGTTCACCTGCATCTTTCTAGATATGAAAAAGAATCTCTTTATGTCGGCCCTTGGCCCTTGTGTCTCCCCCGACCGGCATGATTTTTGTGATTTGGGATAGCCTCGCCTAAAATTCCCTTTTAGGCTCTACGAAATTCAAGCGCCCCTTTTGTAATCTTAACCTTTAACCCTTGCTACCTTCCGGATTCATACTATTCGGAACTTTCCGTTCATCACCTTAGTAGATTATTATTTAGTCTCTCGTTTATGGTTACGAGGATTTGTTGGAAAGCTTCCTAATGTCTAGGGCAATGTGGCGTCCACTTGCAGTTGAAGACCATGCGCATGGCCAAGCAGCCTTCTCCTTTTCAGTCGTTAGTTGAAAGCACTCTAAGTTAAACTTTCTCCATTCAAGTGATACCTATCAGAAACGAGCCTTAGGAACTCAAATCAGGGTTCGCATGTTATATCAACCTCCTGCCCCAGCAAATACGAAGGTGCACAACCCTTGTCGTTAGGACTACAATAAATAGCGTCGTGCAAATATCTATCCTGAAAAGATGGATGTGCTGCGTCCTGAATTCTCACCAGCTTCACCCAGGGATTCCAAGCAGCACTCTACTACGCGTTCGAACCTTTGATGCTCACTCAACTCTGCTGCACGATAGCTCCGGCGAGTCCAATGGACACCTTAACGTTGGTCTAACCAATTTACAGACTGTAGAAGGCGTTAGCCAAAAATGGCTGGCGAAACTGGCGCTATATCGGTGTCCACACCAGTTGCAATGGTTATCGCTGGTTTTTTTGCCGTATCATTCTACAATTTTGTCTACATCAATATCAAGATCTTCCTAACTTTCAAACACCGTCGAGGTCTCTATTTCTGGTCTTTAATTGTCGCCTCCTGGGGTATCCCCGTGCATGCGACTGGATTTCTGCTCAAGTTCTTTAAACTTGGAGGGCCGAAACTAATGGCTCTTGTCTTCATTATCGGCGGATGGTATTGCATGGTCACAGGCCAATCGATGGTGCTGTACTCCCGCCTGCATCTTGTGGAGCCGGATATTAAACAGCTGCGATGGGTCCTCATCATGATCATAGTCGACTTCTTCCTACTGCACATTGGTATGACCGTCGTCTTTTTCGGTGCCAATTCTTCACGTCCGGAGCCTTTTCTGAAGCCGTTCAAGATATACGAGAAGGTTCAGGTAACGGGATTTGCACTTCAGGAGTTCATTATCTCTGGCTTATACATTTATAAGACGTGGGACATGCTCAGACCCGCAGTCGACGACTGGAGTCGGAGGGCACGCCGGATCATGACCCACCTCATTGCTGTTAACATCATTATTATCATCATGGACATAACATTACTCGGAACCGAATATGCGGACCAATACCAAATCCAGACGACCTACAAGGGTGCACTCTATAGTATCAAGTTGATCATGGAGTTTAGCATCCTAGAACAACTGTGCGCGTATTTAAAAGGGAGGAACAATACCCAATTTGACTCAACTTCGACAAGATATCATGGTGGCACCTTCGCTGCAGGTAGCGATCGTTATTACACTGCCTCTCCCCAAAAATTTGGCTTAGGCAGTGGCAAACATGTTAGAGTCGCTGAATTGGAAGGGTTGAAGATCTCTGATAAAAATTTAGAACGGCAACCGTCGGATACTTGACACTCATCAGGCACGTCGACTACGACGAAAAGCATCGAAAAATATTGAAGCTGAGCGTATACTAAAGGGAGCAAACTCATTGGAAGGGTTGTTGCTTAACGGATGGCTCACCACTTGTCTCGCGCCAAAGCAAGGGGACCGTGGTCAGGAAATTTGTGTACGCCTACATGCCAATGTGGCTCTGGTTTAGGTCGCTGAAGTGGCTCTTGGGTTATCAGCCCACAGTACAGAGCTTGAATGTTGGCCTCAGAAAGCTGTCAATGGTTGAGTAGTCCCCTTGCATTAGGGTTTAACTCATAGATATATAGATGGATGCTCCCTTTTTCCTATGGAAGGATGTGCAAGAAAATTGGCCGAATTCGGCACTACACCATCAATTTCCAGATCTCTCTATAGTATCAAGGTGATTGTGTTTGTTCCATCTACAGAATGGAGAACGATGATTGGTGATAGGAATTTTTGTTCACACAAAGCTGGAAATATACTGCGATGCGTCAACTTCCTCGAGGAAAGGCTGCTGCATTTCAATATGTAGAGGGCACTTTGCGAATATCGGGCTCACTCCTCACCACTAGTTTTCTTCCTCTCCTTATCACCAAACCCATCGGTATAAACCTCCTTCACCGCATCACCATCGAACATGGCTGCTACAGCCTCTAAGCTTGGCCCCTTGGTTTCTACAAACAGTTTCCAGATAATACCACACTCGATGCACAACCAGACCACATAGACGATATAATCCCAACGCCGCCAGACCAATAGGGTTCACAAGAATGTTGATGAAATTAGCACCCTTGCCGAAGAACATCAGTAGCGAGAAGGCCTTTGCGCGGGTTAAGGGAGGACCTCAATAGGGTAGGAGTACAGTAGAGCGTTGAAGGCCAGATTGAAAAAGAGGTAGAAGAGGAAGAGCATGGCAATTATATGTGTCAATCGAGAATTTCCTTATTGGTGTAGAATGCTCAAGTGGTCCAGGCCAATATGAGACCCACCGCTGAGATCTACCGTTCTTTCTTAATCATACAGATTTCAGGTACCTGGGGGCCAATGAACCAAATTAGGCACATCAAACCTTAACTACTGTATATCGCTTCGCCATTCTTACTCCCGGGCAGGTCTCATTCCATTTTGGCGGTACTGTCGCTATGCCCCGGGTTGCACTCTTTCACAATATCTAAAAGCTTTTGGCTCGGGCCTGAAAACAACGCCGCAGGCAAGGCATGACGGTGCACGGCGACAAAGTCTTTAACCAATGTCGCTATCTGTGCTATCATCCTCGCTACTGGTGTGCGCTGCCCCAAAAAGTTCCTTTGGATAAGATTGGACGAAAGTGTAGACCCGCATGCAGAAGTTAGCAGGCTTCAGCCATACTGCGGGCATCATGGGCTGGGGAGTTAACAAGACGTGCCTGGTAGAAGTGGAGTGGAGGAGTATCTCCTCGCATTAAGAAAATATGATACTTTTCGAGTTGAGCTGGTGACCCGTCACACATATGGAGAAAGTATATATTATTTCGGCTTCGTGTAGATAACCGTGTCGCACTAGTTAGGTCATATTCGTTTCAGGTTTTCAGTAGGGGGATCATCCCATAAATATCTTTGACAAATCCTGAACATTAGGAACATTTGCCCCGGAAGCATTATACTGTGCAATAGCTGTGGCAATTAGTCGGTCCGCAAAAGCGCATGTCATGTTTTCTGGACCATAGACCGCTCTCAGTATCCTCCCAACCCACATCATTAGGTCTGAATCGCAATCTTTAAAATGTTGGGTCATGAGACTCTTGCAGAGGAGTTGGATGTAGCAATTGTCCAGCCAGTACATCTCTATTTTGCCGCTGCGGTTGGTGCAGAACGCCATCAAAGCTAGGCCAATCAGGTAAT
>Ga0105239_10002064_pt1 | contig 26036 bp, 34 predicted proteins | sample KBSC44metaG_FD_92761 | JGI IMG/M metagenome (GOLD analysis project Ga0105239, IMG submission 92761) | Corn rhizosphere microbial communities from Kellogg Biological Station, Michigan, USA - KBS C4-4 metaG | ecosystem: Host-associated > Plants > Roots > Rhizosphere > Soil | place: Michigan, USA...
CGTGCTTCTGCGCCGCATTGCGGTCCTTCATGATCTGATCAAGCCGATCTCTGTCGGACGGGGAAAGGTTGATCGAGATACCGCTGCGCATCCAGCCTGACTCGCACAATCGGCACGCTCCGGAAATCCGTCACAGGATTCTTCCGTCAGACTTTGTCCACTAGCGGTCGACGCGCCGCCGGCGCCTAACTTGTCGACGGCAGCTTCAACTGGGCGTTTATGGTGGCGCTCAATGTGTCGGCCTTGCTCCTCGCGTTTGTAATTGCGCGGATGGCCGCTCGTCCCATCACCCAGCTGGGGATCGCTGCCCAGCATCTGGCAGCCGATCTCGGCGCCGATCCTATTCCCACACGAGGCCCGAGCGAGGGGCGGAACACGATCGAAGCCTTCAACGACATGCAGGTCGAGTTGCGTCGCGCAGTGGAGGAGCGGACCTACATGCTGGCGGCGATCTCGCACGATCTACGAAGTCCGCTAACCAGGATGCGGCTTCGGTTCGACGCCATCGAGGATGCGACGCTACGCGGCAAGTTGATCGAGGACGCCAAAGTCATGGGTGGCCTGATCGAGGAAGGGCTCGATCTTGCTCGCCTTTCACAATCCGCCGAACCCTTCGAACGTGTCGATGTGCGAGCGCTGATCGCAAGCTTATGCGAGGATGCGCAAGATGTCGGCCAACCTGTCCGGTACTCTCCGATGTCTGCACTAACAGGTCGCTGAAAAAGGGCTTCCATTGTCCGGTCTGACATGATTCCGTTTTCTTCGTTGGAGCGAGCGGGGCGGTAGCGATGCGTGGTTCGGATGCGCGGTCTGGGAAGCTGTTTTCGTATGTCGATCTCGAGCAGCGAGTTCCATCGCAATACCCGCTTCGAGCTATCCGGACGATCGTGAACGAGGCGCTGACGGACATTGGAGCGGAGTTCGAGGCGATCTATTCAACGATCGGTCGACCGTCGATCGCGCCGGAGAAGCTGCTGCGGGCGCTGCTTCTGCAGCTGTTTCACGGTATTCGCTCGGAGCGCCAGATGATGGAGCGGCTCGACTTCGATCTATCGTTCCGCTGGTTCGTCGGCCTCGGGATCGATAATCCGGTGTGGGATCCCTCCACCTTCTCGAAGAACCGCGAACGGCTGCTCGACGGCGAGATCGCGGCTCGTTTCCTCGCCGCGATCCTCGAGCGGCCGAGGGTGAAGCGGCTGCTGTCGACTGATCATTTCTCGGTCGACGGAACGCTGATCGAGGCGTGGTGCAGTATGAAGAGTTTTCGGCCGAAGGACGAAGCTGGTGGCGACGATCTGCCGCCCGGCGGCCCAGGCGGCCGCAAGGCCGAGGTCGACTTCCGCGGCGAGAAGCGCGGCAATATGACGCACGCCTCCACCACCGATCCGGACGCGCTCCTCTATCGCAAGAGTCCGGGCACCGGGGCGAAGCTCTGCTACATGGGTCACGTGCTGATGGAAAACCGCAACGGCTTGGTGGTCGATGCCGTGACCACGCGTGTGTCGGGCCACGCCGAGCGATTGGCGGCGCTTGAGATGCTCGACGACATGATCGATCCAGACGCCGGTCGACGGATCACGCTCGGTGTGGACAAAGGTTATGACGCCCGGGACTTCGTTGCCGAGCTGCGTGAGCGTGGTGCCACGCCTCACGTTGCTCAAAACCAAAGCAGCCGGCGTTCGGCAATTGACGGGCGGACGACGCGGCATCCCGGCTATGCTATCAGCCTCCGAATCCGGAAACGGATTGAGGAGGTGTTCGGCTGGACGAAATCCTCGGCACGCCAAGGCAAGACCCGCTTCCGTGGCCTGCCACGCGTCCGCTTCGCCTTCACGCTCACCGTCGCGGCCTACAACCTCGTCCGATTGCCAAAGCTGCTGGAGACGGGATGATGGCGAGCATCGATCGCCTCGTCGGTAAATGGCGGATCGTCGAGACCGGCCTTTGGCCACGAGAGCATCTGGACCTTTGCGGGCCGGCCTTCCTCCGGATCGACGCTACCGGTCAGGGCGACATGGTTTTCGGCGCGCTCGACGCCTCGCTTGACTGCGGCTTCACTCCTGCAGGCATCGACTTCGAATGGAACGGTGCTGACGAGGGCGACCAGGTCTCCGGTGACGGATGGGCCGACTTGCGCGACGACGGCTGTCTCGAAGGCGAGATCACCTATCACAATGGTGACGAGACCACCTTTGTCGCTGAACCATGGGAGCGTTTTTCAGCGACCTGTTAGATCTTCTTGCGTTCGGGCAATCTTGATTTAACACCTAGAGAATGACGCTGTCGAAGGCCCTAATCAGCATAGCGCCCATGATGATCTTCGTCTGTGGATGCACGCCTACGCCGCAACGTGATGCGAAGAACGCGATTGCAGGCACTCAGTATGCCAAGTGCCTGAGCCGTGCGCATTGGTCTGCGGCGATTCGACGAGGGATGCTCACGGAAAACCCAACGGGGGATGGTGGCGGATTCGTAGCACTTGATAGGCCGATACAGCGGCCTCTGTCCGCTGAAGATTATGTCTATGCCCCGATCTTGGTCGGAAAGGCCAAGGCGGCAAATCCATTCTCGAGTCCGTCGTTTCGCACCGACTATGAGCGAGCTGGATCACCTGAAATGGCGCAGCCGAGCGAAGACGAAATTCCCGGATACGATCAACGACTTTTTTCCTTCGACGATCGAGGTCTTTTTGGTCAAGTTAGAGGCGAAGCGAGGGGATGGCTGTCTCGCGAAAACGATCTGAACTGCGGAAAAGACATGCATAATGGTCGCTTTTTCATAATCACAGAATTCACTCCGGCGTTTGCCGCTCGAAGCACCGCAAATCAGCGCCGGGCTGGGGAGCGCGCGCGGAAAGATTGACTGCTATCATCCACTAAGCTCCCGATACCAGCCATTCTTCTTTCCACCAGTTCCGCGCTTCTCGCCGTTAGCCGGTCGCAGTGCACGTGAGTTCTCACATCAGGCCACCGCCGAGCGCGCGATCAGCTTCTCCACCGCCACGGGATCTGCTTCGATCATGGACAGCAGCACCCGCGCAGGCGCATCCGGCTGGCGACGGTGCTGCTCCCATTCCTGGACCGTTCGCACGGGCAGGTGATAGGCTTCAGCGAAAGCCGTCTGCGACTTCTTTGTCGCCTTGCGGATCGCCTGCACGTCGAGCGGTGTGGCCACGCGCCCACGCGTCTCGTCGCCGTGAGCATAAGCGATCGCATCGCTCATGCCCTCCATCATCATATCGAACGCTTGCTTAGCCATGCTTGCCTCCTAGACTGTCGACCAGCGTCTTCGTCGCCTTGGCGAACGCGTTTTGCTCGGCCTTCGTAAGATTGCTCTTCATATTCTTCGGGAACACGGTGAGCAGAAACACGGGCACGTCATCGCCACCGAAATAGGTGATGACCCGATACCCGCCGGACTTGCCCTTGCCCGGCTTCGCGACGCGCAGTTTCCTTGCGCCACCGCAGCCCGGCATGATCTCGCCCGCCTCAGGGTTTGCTGCAATGAGATCGACGACCCCTGCCTGCTCCTCGGCTGACATGCCAGCATTCTTGGCAGCGGCAAGGTAGGCATTGGTTTCGATCACCGACTGCATGTATGATGTTATACGTCAATGCCGGATAGTGGTCAAGCGACATTATACGGCAATGACGTATTGGGCCGGAAGAGGAGTTTGACCATCCTCGCCGATTGCTCGCGCGCGGAGCGGCTGAGTGTGTGAATCAGTCGAAGGTGCAATGTCAGCAATCTTGTCCCGCTGCCGATAGCCGCCTTTCCGGAATCCACCATTCTGTGCCGATCGCGGCCACGGGCGACGACGATTCGGCCCGAGAACCGATCAACGGGTTCAATGCGGAATCTGCCGGGCCTTGCCGACCAAAAGCTGGACGGCCACCGTCAGCCATCGTGTCGGCGCAGCGTGATGCGCGTCAGCTCGGAGGCCTTGCCGAGCCTCAAGGCGAAGCCGGGCCATATCCCGGTTCCATTATTGACATAGAGCGTCATGCCGCCGACCGCGTAGCGGCCCGACACGAAGCCGCCATTGGCGCGCGCAACCAGCCGGTCGAGGCCCAGCATCATCCCGCCATGGGTATGCCCCGATAGCTGGAGCGCGACGCCCCGTCCGGCCGCCCGCCGCGCTCTTCCAGGCTCGTGATCGAGAAGCAGGATCGGGGCGTCGGGCGGACAGCCAGCGAGCGCCTGGTCGAGGTTGGGGAGCGGCTTGCCGGCTCCGCGCGCGGAGGGGTCCGTGACCCCGGCGAGAATGAGCTGGTCAGCGCCGCGCGCCACGACGGCATGCGCGTTCGCCAGCACGCGCATGCCGAGCGCGGCGAGACGCTCCATCCACGCATCGTAGCCGGAAAGATATTCGTGGTTGCCGGGGATCAGATAGACCCCGTCGGGCGCGCGCAGGTCGGACAAAGGCTCGACGTCCGCGCGTCGGCTGGCAACGCTCCCATCGATCACGTCGCCCGTCACCACGATCAGGTTCACGCCGAGACGATTGGTGGCATCGACCACGGCCCGGGTCCAGGTCGCCGGGAACAGGCGGCTGATGTGCAGATCGGTGAGCTGGACGAGCGTGTAGCCATCGAAGGCTTCGGGCAGGTGGGCGATGGCGACGGTCACGTCGCGCAATGCGGGCACGCGGACGGCCTGCAGGACCCCCAGCGCCGACAGCATGACGGCGGCGGTGCCGATGGCGTAACGCCCGCCAACCCAGACCCCCGCGCCGCCGAGGCCGGCGACCGTCGCGACCAGGTCGAGCAAGACCTGGAATATAGCGAGCAATACGATCGCACCGAACACCCCGTTGAACAGGATCACCAGCGGGCGCGGGAACTCGGGGGAAAACACGGACCCCGACGAAAGACGGCTCCAATAATGGAATTGCGAACCGACCAGCAGGACGAGGGACACCGCCACCTTGATGACGATCGGCCATGGCAGCGGCCCGATGGTGCGGGTCACGACGTAAAGCCAGGGTAAGGCGAACACCAGGTGGAACATTATCGATGAGTCTTCCTGTCCGGCGCGCGGCGCGCGGCGGGGCTTGAGTGGCGGCTGCCCCGGTAATCGGTGTCTAGCCGAATGCGACGCCTGTCAGCGTTTCCGAAGCGGTCCAGAGCTTCGCGGCGACACCGGTATCCAGCGCCTGCGGCTCGATCTTGGCCGGCCCCGGCGGCCCCTTCAGTTCCTTCCAGCCCTGGGGTCCCCAATATTGCCCGCCGCGAACGCCCGGCATCGTCGCCGCCATCAGCTGTGGCAGCGCGCCCGCAGCAGCCGATTGACCGATCAACCGCACGCCCAGGCCGCTCACCAACGCCATGATACCGCCACTCGCTGCAGGCCCATTCGCCATCAGATCGGTGGTCGCGACCCCTGGATGCGCCGCGACGCTGGTCAGGCGCCAACCTTTCGCGTTGCTCCGCCGATCAAGCTCGAGCGCGAACATCAGCATCGCAAGCTTGGTCTGTCCATAGACCGGCCAAGGCTTGTAGCCCTGCACATAGTTCAGGTCGTCGAGCCGGATCTGGCCGTTGCGCTGTGCAATGCTGGAGAGTTGGACGACGCGCGCCTGCGCTGCGCTGAGCAACGGCAACAGATGCGCGGCCAGCGCGAAGTGCGACAGATAGTTGGTGGCAAACTGCTTTTCGTAACCATCCGCCGTCGTCTCGCGCTTTGGAAGCGCCATGATGCCGGCATTGTTCACGAGGATATCGACCGGGCGACCCGCCGCCAGCATCCGCTTCGCGAAAGCTGCTACCGAGGCGAGGCTGGCGAGATCGACGCTTTCGAACCGGACGTTGGCGTTATCGCAGCGGCGACGGATCAGCGTTTCGGCGGCCCGTCCCTTGGCCGGGTTGCGGCCAGCCAGGATTACCTCGGCGCCCGCGCCCGCCAACCCCAGAGCCGTCTCCAGCCCAAGGCCGCCGGTTGCTCCAGTGATGATCGCCAGCTTGCCCGACAGGTCGGGAATGTCCTTGGTGGTCCAGCTTGCCATATCTATGATCCTTCGCCTCATCACCACGGAGGGTGCCGGTTGCATTTGTATGCACTCGGTGCAAATATACAAGAAGTGCAAAAAAACAAATCATCGGAGTCGACCGGCCTGCGCGGGCGCAAGCGCGCGGAGACGCACGCCCGCATCCAGACGGAGGCCATGCGCCTGTTTCTCGAACGTGGCTTCGAGGCGACGACGCTGGACGAGATTGCCGAGGCCGCGGGCGTCTCGCGCCGCAGCCTGTTCCATTATTTCGCATCCAAGGAGGAGATCGTCTTCTCCACCAAGGCGGACTTCCCGGACCTCATCGCCGAAGCGATCAGCCGCCGGCCGGCCGCCGAGCCGCTGCTGGACATGGTCGAAAATGCTCTTATCGACCTCGCGGCCCGTTTTCAGTCGGCTCAGGCGCGCGCTTTCGCCAGGCTCATCCACGATACGCCCGCGCTCAGCGCCGGCGACCAGGCAAAATATGAGAAGGTCGAGCGGGTCCTCGCCAAGGCGCTGGCCGACCGCAAGGACTTGCCCGAGACAGATATCGCCTGCCGCGTCACCGCTGCCGCTGCGATCGGCATCCTCAAGCTCTCGACAGAAGAGTGGCTTTCCGGCGACGACGTCGGACCCGACATATTCGGCAAGGCTGCTTTCGCTGCGCTGCGACAGGTCGTGCGATAAACGAACACGTTCTTCTGGGTACTCACAGGGCCGCTCAAAGTCCGGCCTCGATCGCCACCCAATTGCTCTGGAGACGCCCGATCATGGTCGGCGCCAATGTGATCGAGCAGTTCGCGAATTTGGCTCTCGACGAGATCCATTCTCTTGGGGCGCGTCGATACGATCGATCTCATCGAGGAAGACGACAAGAGCGGGCACGCCGACCTGACGGGCGAGAGAGACCTGGTCTCTTATGCCACTGGTCAGGCCGGAAATAGCCGACACCACGAGAATGGCGCCATCGAACCCGACGAAATGAGATATGAGATCTGCCGTTGGCCCTGCCGCCTCCGATGCATCGATCTCGACATTGCGTCGCGATCTCGTCTCGAATTCGAAAGGCTGCTTTGTATCGTCCTGGCCTGCTCGAGGCTCAGATTGGTCTACTTGGGATGCAAAACCTCCGTCAGAAGCCAACTGCCGGATCGCTCGGTCTAGGGGTGTAGGGATCGGCCGCACGGATGCCAATCGTGCCGATGTTGCAAACAGGTTTCGAACGCTCGCGAACCAGCTTGGCCATAAAGACCCCCCGATCGAAAGTGCCATTCTCACGGGTCATTCTTCTTACAGGGCGAAGCCGCCTTGCCGTCGACGAAGCTCGACAGTTTTGGGCCGTTCGCAGCCACGCGTGATGCGAGGATGCATTGCGGACACCCACTTCCCGGGTCGGTCCGGTAATGTCGGCCCTTTGGCCCGTCCCGTCGTCCAGGCCGACGGTGCAGCGAGGGTAAAGGGAGGGGGATGGATGCGGGAAGGGGGGATTCCTCGGAGCAACGGCCATGCCATTTTTCCCTGCCGCATCTCGTGACCATGTCGACCTTGATCGCCTCGGTGCCGATCTAGTCCATTATCTCCGCGGTCGCTGGGACGGGCGCCGTGGCCAGGGTATGTGCCTGTGCCCCGCCCATGCCGATCGAACGCCCAGCCTGTCGGTGCGGATTGGGGAGCGATCCCTGCTATTTCATTGCTTTGCCGGGTGCACGAACCGGGCCGTTGTTGCCGCGCTCAGTCGGCTCAACCCCAACATTCTGGAGCACGGCGTCGCCGCGCGGCCCACCCGAATGCAGATTGATTCCGATAGGATGCGGAGGCGCGTCCACCAGCTCTGGGAGACTGCGCTCGATATGCGCGGGAGCCCCGCCATGGCCTATCTGGCGCACCGCGCGATCGATAGGGCGAGCGACGCGCTGCGTTATGGGCCGCATACGCCGCTCGGTCCGCGCGACGCAGTCCAATTCCGCCCGGCGATGCTCGCGGCCGTCCACGAAGGCGCTCAAATCGTCGCGGTTCAGCGCACCTTTCTCGATATCGGACGAGGACGCCGGGCGCGGGATCTCCGCAATCCCCGGCGCCTGCTGGGACAACCGGGCAGGGGCTGCGTGCGGCTTGCTCCGGCTTTCGACGTTCTCGGACTTGCCGAGGGGACTGAATCCGGGCTCTCGGCCATGCTGGTCTTGGGGTTGCCGGTCTGGGCAACTCTCGGGTCCGAGCGGCTGGCGCGCGTCGATATACCCCTGTCCGTGCGGCGGCTTGTGCTGCTCGCGGACAATGATCGGGCGGGCCGCCTCGCGGTCGATGCCGCCCTGGTCGCCCATGCGGCACCCGGCCGGACCATCGAGACGCGCTGGCCCTGGCATGGCCTGAACGACTGGAACGACGTGCTGCGATCGGGAGGGAAGGGGGTGGGGAACGGGCGGCGGCACGTGGCATGATCGTCATGTCCGGCCGCATGATCCGGAGACAATGATATGCAAGGCCTTCCCATCCTGGTGCGCGCGCTCGCCTGCACCGTCTCGCCCAGCAATGTCCGCAAGAGCAGCGACCCGGCCGCCGACGCCCGGCTCGAGGCCAATATCGCGGTGAGCGGCATTCGCCAGAATCTGATTGGCGTGCGCGTCGCGCGCAAGAAGGGCCAGTATCGGATCGTCGGGGGCGGCCGACGCCTTGCCTGCGTCCATCGCCTGATCGAGCAGGGCGCTTTCCCGAACGATTATCAGGTGCCGGTCCTCGTCCTCGCCGACGCGGCCGAGGCGGTTTCGGCCAGCCTCGAGGAGAATTTCTTCACCCTCGCGATGAACCCGGCCGAGGCGTGCCGCGCCTTCCAGGACATCATCGAGGCGGAGAAGACAACGCCCGCCGACGTCGCCAAGCGCTTCGGAGTCACCGAGACCTTCGTGCTCGGCCGCCTGCGGCTCGCCGGCCTCGCCGAGCCGGTGTTCGACGCGCTGGCGGCCGGCGAGATCACGCTCGACGTCGCCAAGGCCTATGCGAGCACGTCGGACGTCGAGCAGCAGGCTGCGGTCTTCGAGGCCATGGACCGCAACACCTATTACAGCCGGGACGTCCACGAGATCCGGCGCCAGCTGGCCTCGTACAGCTACACCGCCAACGACCCCAAGGCGCTGCTGGTCGGTCGCGACGCCTATCTCGCCGCCGGCGGCCGGATCGACGGTGATCTGTTCACCGATGCCGCGACCGAGCGCTGGCTCGACACCCGGCTCGTCGACACGCTGCTCGAAGAGAGGCTGGTCCAGGCTGCTTGTCGCTTCCGCGAGGCGGAGGGCCTCGCCGAGGTCCGTGTCGTGCCCTCGCTCCATATCAGCTCCATCGAGACCCTTGGCCTCGTGCCACTGCGCGGCGAGCCGGTGCCGCCGACGGACGCAGATGCGGTGCGCCTCGCCGCGATCGAGGCCGAGCTGACCGCGCTCTACGAGGATCAGCCGGACGAGGACGATGCGGAGGCCGCCGAACGCTTCGACACCCAGGTCGACGCCCTCGAAGTCGAGCAGGCCAGCCTGTCGGAGCGCCCGGCCGAGATCAGCGACGAGCAGAAGGCCAATGCCGTCGCCTTTGTCCTGGTCGGCCATGACGGCCAGCCGCGCCTCCACGCCCAGCTCTACGTCGAACCCGCGCCTGTCGAGGAGCGCGATGCCGGCGACGGAGAAATTGGCGATGACGCCTCCGGCACAGTCGATGCCGCCGTCGACATGCGCCCGAAGCTGTCGCAACGCCTGCTCGACGAGCTGGCGATGATGAAGACCGAGCTGATCGCGGTGCATGTCGCGCGCGATCCGGCTTTCGCGCTCGATCTGGGGACCTTCATCATGGTCGAGCGTGCCGAGCGGCTCTACAGCACGGGGCTGCCGAGCGAGCTGCGCGCGTCGCGGCCGTCCATGCCGGTCTCCGGCTTCGAGAGCGGCGCCGCCGCCGCCGAGCAATGGCGCAAGCTCGACGAGGCGCTCGATCGCTCCTGGCTCGATCACGACAGCCTCGAAGGACGCTACGATGCCTTCTGCGCGCTCGCCCAGGAGGCGCGCGCCGCCTGGCTCGGCTGGGCGGTCGCACGCACCATCGAAGCGGTGCCGGCGGGCCGGTCGGGAAGCGGCTTCCTCGATCATCTCGGCGCCAAGCTCGCCATCGATGCCGCGGCCTGGTGGCGCCCGACGGCGCGGACCTATTTCGACCGAATCAGCCGGGCGATGATCCTGTCGCTGCTCGAGGAGATCGGCGGCCCTGCGCTGCGCCAGCGTTTCGGCGCGGCGAAGAAGCATGACCTCGCATTGTCGGCCGAGACGGTCTTCGCCGGCGAATCCGTGCTCGACGCCACCGTCAAGGCGAGGGCCGTCGCCTGGCTGCCGGACCAGATGCGCTTCGAGCCTGAATTGGCGGACGAGCCCGCTCCGGACGAGCCGGCCGATACCGGCGATGAGCAAGGGACGGCTGCGGCCGGCGAGCCTCCGCAGGACATCGCCGAGGCCGCCTGATCCTCTCCGCGCCGCAGATCGATGCGATCTTCGGCGCAGGCTCGAGGCGGTGAGGCAGATGACGGCGCCGGCTGCGGCCGCGCCGCCATCTGCCTCACCGCCCGCGCCCCCGCAACCCGCACCTTCAGAACCGTCGCGCGCGACGCCGCGCGGTCTCCTGTGGAGTCACGTCCATGGCACAATTCCAGATCCTGTACCGCGTAGCGGGCGCCGAGTGGCGGCCCGTGACGATCGCCTTCGCCTTCGCGCCGTGCGGCGAGCAGCAATATCTCTGGCCGAGCTTCGAAGCCGCCGAGGCTGCCCGCCACCGTCTCCTCGGGCATGCGCCCGGCGCACAGTTCCGCATTGCGCTCGCCGGCGCGGACATGGGCGAAATCGCGTGGCAGATCCGCGAGAAATTGCGGTTCGCCGACGGCAGCTACATGGCCACGCCCTGGCATGACGAGCCCTAGTACCAGGCTCGCCACGAAGAGCATTTCTGCCATATCTCTAACGAACAGCCGGGCAAGATCGCCTTCACCGAGAATGACGCCAAGGGGCAAGTCGACCGCCAGCTGGTGATGTCGCCTGGCCGATACCTCAACCGTTTCTTCTCCGACCAGCTCGACAACAAGGCGATCGAAGGCTGGTGCGCGAAGCTCTCGGTGCAGCTGCACGAGGACATCCTCAAGATCACCCAGGACCCGGACGAGATCGAGGACGTCTATGTCGGCGGACCCAGCAGCTGCATGGCGAATGAGGCCTGCGATTTCGACAGTCCCTGCCATCCGGTCCGTGCCTATGCCGGCCCCGACACGGCGCTCGCCTATATCGGCTCGCGCGGGGATGCCACGGCGCGCAGCATCGTGTGGCCAGGCCGGATGATCTATACCAGCATCTATGGCGACGTCTCGCGCCTGCGTCTCATCCTCGAGGAGGCCGGGTACGCCGAGGGATGCCTGGACGGCGCCCGCATCCGCCGCATCGCGCATGGCGACGGATTCGTCGTCCCGTATATCGATCGTGGTGGCGGGCTTGCCGACAATGGCGAGCATCTGGTCATCGGTCACGGCAGTATTCCGTGCGACAGCACGTCGGGCTTTGCCGATATTCCCTGGTATTGCCCGCGCTGCAATGACCCGGCCAGTCCTCATGCGGAGGTATTCAGGGCGGACGGCAGCAGTGAGCCATGGTGCTACGACTGCTTCCAGACCGATGCGACCTATTGCACGTATAGCGGGCGACACTATTCCGATGATGAGATCTTCGTCTCCGTCTGCCGCGACGGCCACCCGCAGGTGGTGCTGGAGGATTGCGCGGAAGACTATGGCGCTGTCTTCCTGGAAGACCGGGGTGAATGGTGGGATCGTGGCTGCTGCGGTCAGTGCGCGGGATCAGGAGACTGGTTTCACCGCGCGGATCTCACCGAATATCAGGGTGAGTGGCTGTCGGATGCCTATCGTCCCGTACCGCTCGACGATGACGACGACCGGCTCGCCAACGCCCACATTCTCGCGCACCGCCGGTTCCTGGCGGATCAGATCGCGGTTGCCGAAATGCTCACCGGGCGGACGGCGGCGTGCGGGCGGGCGTTTGACGATCCGCCGAGGGACGAACCGAGCAAGCCGCCGCGAGACGGCGTTGTTGTGCAGGCTGATGCGCCCGGCTCCGCCGACTTGGACGACGTGATCCTTTCCGCGATTCCTTCGGCGGCGCTCCCCCATTCCTTCCTCCACGCAGGGGCTTGATGTCATGACCCACGAAAGTGCGGGCCGGTCCGGCCTGATCGATATCCTGTCCTGGGCGCGTCCCCATGATAGCGAGGCCGAGCGTGTCTTCTGCCGCGCATATCTGGACAGCGTGCCCGGCATGTCCGCGGACGCCTTCGGCAACCGGATGCTCACGATCGGCGACAGGCCCCGCGTGATGTGGAGCTGCCACGTCGACACGGTGGCGGCGCGCGGTGGGCGGCAGGCCGTGTGCGTCGATGCGCTCGGCATCGCGGGCTTGCGCAACGGCAAGGCCGGCATGTCGCTTGGCGCCGACGATGGGGCGGGCATCTGGATCATGCTCAACATGATCGCCGCGCAGCGCCCCGGCCTCTATGTCTTCCACCGCGGCGAGGAGCTTGGATGCCTGGGATCCAGCTGGATCCGACGCAACACTCCGGCCGCGCTGGATGGGATCGATGCCGCCATCGCGTTCGATCGTGCCGGCTTCGGCGATGTCATCACCCACCAGAGCTACGGACGGACCTGCTCGACGGCGTTCGCGACCAGCCTCGCGCACAGCCTCAACTCCGGAAGTCCTGGCTTCCGCTATGCGCCCGACAATACAGGCGTGTTCACCGACACCAACGAATATGCAGGCATCGTTCCGGAATGCACCAACCTGTCGGTGGGCTACCATAACCAGCACGGTCCCAGGGAAACGCTGAACCTCGACCATTGCGCGCAATTGCTTGCGGCCATGCTACGGCTCGATGCATCAAGACTGGTGATCGAACGCGATCCTGCGCGCGACGTCGACGATCATTGGAGGCAGGCCGGCATGTATTTCGGTTATTATGAGGACTTCGCCGACACGGTCGCGGACTATCCGCTGCTGGCGGCGCGGATGCTGGAAGATTGTGGTCTCACGCTCGACGACTTCCGCATGGCTATCTGGGCTGGAGAGACAGGCTCAGACAGCCGCTATCGGTCGTTGACCTCGTCTTGACCCTTGCCCTCGTCCGAACCGGCTGGATATGCTGCGGCTTCGACCGGGGATGAGTCTGCCGGAATCGTGTCACTGCGAGATCGCGGCGATCACATGCTCGCTGTAGCGCGGATCGCCCGGGTCGAACCCTGGAAAAGGTAGCGCCGGCTCGGACGTCGCGGCGACTCCGCGCAGGCCGCTCAGTTTGAACATCCCGAGCTTCATCTCCTGCAGCTTCGCGCCATCCCGCTCGATCGCGACCGCGTCGAGATGGGGCTCGCCGTGGCGCGCATAGAGGATGTGCGGTGCCAGGATGAAGGCGACGCGATTGTAGACGGCGCGTACGCACAGCTGGTGCGCGATCGCCTGCTTCAGCACGTCGAGCACGTCATTGCCAGGCAAGGCATCGGTCGCGTCGTGCCGGAGTGAAAGTTTGGGTCGGTTCTGCTTCATGGTCCAAGCCTAGGGGGGGCCGGCTCCTGGCCACAACCGGCTTGGCCACGAGAGTCCAGCGCTGAAAACAAGTCGTCGCGCGTTTCGCTCGACGTCTGGCGCTCGTCGAAATTTCCGCCACCGCCAGTGACGGACATGGCCCCGGTGCTCGCATCACCGGCGCCATGCCCGCGCACGGTCAGGACGCCGGTGCTGCCGCCTTCGCCACGCGCTTGCGGGGCGCAGGCTTGGGAGTCGCTTCGGCGGCTGCTGGCGGTGTCGTCGCCTTCGGCGCCTGCGCCTTGCGGGGCTTGGGCGTGACCTTGGCCGGTGCAGCCGCGATCGAGGCTTCAACGGCGACCGGGGCCGTTGCCGGCTTCGCCCGGGCTGGCGCTTTCGCCTTCGCGGGAGCCTTTGTCTTGGCGGGCGTGGCTTCGGCCGCTTTGGCTTTTGTCGCAGGCGCCCTGGGCGCCTTGGCCGTCGCCGCCTTTGCCGGCTTGGCCGCGGCGACTGTGTCCGAAGGGGCGGCATCGCTCGCCTTCGCTGACGCGGGCGCGACGGCCTGCGCCTGAGCGCTCTTCACGCGGCGCCCAAGTCCGAGCTTCTCGGCGATCGCGCGGCGGCTGTCGGAATAGGCTTTCGATACCAGCGGATAGGTCTTCGGCAAGCCAAAGCGCGCGCGATATTCGTCGGGCGTAAGGCCGTGCCCCGCCAGGTGCCGCTTCAGGGTCTGGTAGGGTTTGCCGTCGATCAGGCTGATGATATGTCTGTCAGACGCCAAGCTCTTACGCACGGTGACCGCGGGCTTGTGCTCGGGTTCTTCCGATGCGGCCGGTTCATTCGCGTCGATGCTCTTGAGCGCGGCGTGGGTCGACTTGATCAATTCGGGTATGGCACTGTGTTCGATATTGTTGTTGGCGACATACGCGCTCAACAGGTCGACGGTGAGCATGGTGAGGTTGGACTGATCGGCATCCGCCATCTTTTTACTCCTTATGGGCCCGCACCGGCGAGCGAAGAGGTCATGTAATCCCAGGAGGTTTTGCAGTCGTAAACATTCAGACAGCGACTTCAATCCCCGAAATGGACTTTCGAGCGCTGCTGCGTGCGGGTCATGGCGGGTGCTGCCGGGTCGAGGACCGGGAACAGTTGCATGTGCGAGCAGCGACCTCGTCACCGCAATTGCATGCACGATGAATAGACGCTTTGCGAGCGAGGGATCCAGGCAAGCCCCTTTCGCCCGGGCGCTCTGGTCCGGCACGCCCTCCGTCCCGAGATGGCGGATGTCCAAAAAAAAGGCCACCCGGAGGTGGCCTTGAGTCTTAGGAGAGGATGCCTGAAAGGCGCGTTCGTTGTGCAGGTGCGAAGGGATTTACGCAACTGCAAGTCGGACATGTTGACGTGAATTTCTTGCAATCGCGTCGCCGCAGCCGCCGGAGGGGTGCCATAAGGCGCATCCGCTCTCCTCCTGCGGCCATATCTCCGCTGGCTCGGGCGACTGCGACTGGGTCGATTATACAAGGTCGGGTGCCGCCGCGACCCACAATCGTCGCTGCGCTGCGGAAAGGGACGGACCGGAGATTTTCTCGCGACGGACCAGAAGGAGGGAAGGGGGCGGGGCCGGGTGTCGCGGCCGGTTGATCGGGCGCGACGGTCTTGTCTCGGAGACTTGCCATGCTTGCCGATATCCCGTCATCCCCCGTCCTATCGTCGCCGTACAAAGTGGACGTGTCGCGCGGATCCATGAATGGACGCGTATCTTCGGAATGGTTTTCGCGCCCCAACGACGAACGTTTCCTGTCGCTGACCGATCTTCACGCGAGCGTCGCGCGACGCTCGCAGCGTTCGAGCACCCGCATCGTCGAGAGCAAGGCGGTCCGTGTCGAGGCGCGCAGCGACGATCCGGAAAAGCTGACCTTGATCCTGCCCGATGCCGATCGGGCGGTGACGCCCACCCATTGGTCCTTCGGCCAGATGTGCTCGCTCGTCCGCGCGCCCTCCTCCTATCTCAAGGAACTGCCCGCCGCGCTGGCCGGCATCAATCTCCAGCACGGGCTGCTGAACCACCCTGCCGAGCATGTGAAATTGCTGCAGACCGAGGATGGGCGCTCCGAGCTGCGCGCGGTGACCGGTCCCGATTACGGGCGCATCTGGGACCATGACATCGTCGCGGCCGTGATGAAGATCGCGGGCAACGGCACCGGTGACACGCGCTGGAAGGTGCCGGGCGTGCTCGACTGGCGTACCATGCACTATAACCCGTTCGTCGACATCAGCCGCGACACCACCACGCTCTACGCCTCGGACCGCGACATCTTCCTCTTCCTCGTCGACGATACCCATCCGATCGAGGCCGGGCGCCTTCCCAATGGCGACCCCGACCTCTTCTTCCGCGGCTTCTATGTCTGGAATTCGGAGGTCGGCGCCAAGACAATGGGGATCGCCACCTTCTTCCTGCGCGCGGTCTGCCAGAACCGGTGCCTGTGGGGCATGGAGGATTTCCAGGAGATCAGCATTCGCCACTCCAAGTTCGCCGCCCACCGCTTCGCGCACGAGGCCGAGCCAGCGCTCGAACGCTATGCCGACTCCTCGGCGCTGGGCTTCGTGCGCGGCATCCGGGCCGCCCGCGAGCAGATCGTCGCGCGCAGGGACGAGGATCGCCAAGCCTTCCTCCAGAAGCGCGGTTTCTCCAAGGTCGAGGCCGGCAGAGTGATCGAGACCGTGCTCGCCGAGGAAGGGCGGCCGCCGGAATCGATCTTCGACTTCGTCCAGGGCATTACGGCCGTCGCGCGGACCAAGGCCAATCAGGACAAGCGCATCGAACTCGAAGGCAAGGCCCGCACCCTGCTGCAGAAGGTCGCCTGACGACCAGACCGTCGCTGCCGCCGCGCGACGACGGTCCTGTCTTCCCGCCCTGCCACCAGGGAGCCTGCCCATGCATATCGATTTCGAAATCCACGGACATGTCGAAGTGCCCGATGGCACCTGTCTGGTGCCGGGCATGTCCAATCTGTTCGAACTGCCTTCGGGCGCGATCATCTCCGTGCATCCTGTGATCGAGATGGCGACAAGCCTGATCGCGGATGATCATCGTGACCTGACCTACGCCGAGGCGGCCGCGCTCGGCGTGCAGCTCGATCTCTACGATCGCAGTTCGTTTCTCGACTAGGGGACCGCCAGGCCTCGCCGCCTAGCGACCACGAACATTCTCGACATGGCCCAGCACCGTGATCGGCCCGAAATCCTCGCCGTACCGCTCGAGCACGCTGGCCAGTCGATCGGTGCCCTGCGGGGTCGCGTGCAGCACGTCGGGCCGGTTGCAGGCCCTGGCTGCGCGCAGCATGACCAGATCGCCGCGCTCGACCATCTCGCGCAGGTCGCGCGTGTAAGCGCGACCGCCCGGCGTATCGAGGGGCAGGCCCCCGTCGCGCGTCGCCAGCCGAAGATAGGCGATCATCACCTCGAGCACGAACTTGGGATCCCGGGCCATGGTCCTGCCGTCGCACAGCCCGTCGACCCTGTCATCGCACTATGGCCAAAAAGAAGGGCCGCCCCTCGTCAGGGACGGCCCCGCCATTGTTCAGTCGCCGCGGCGACATGTCGTTCGCTTGCGGTCCTGCAGCTCGCTCCAACGAGCCGGCGACCGCGTCGACGCCTCAGGCGCCGGCCACTCCGTGGGAGCAAACCGGCTCGAGTTTCCACCAGACAATGAGACATCCGACCACCTCCTCCCCTGCTGTTGAACGCGAAGCGCGATCGGGTGGCGATCACGCGAAAGAGAAAGCCTGTGAGCGGAGATCCGCAACCGCACGGCTGTCCTTACCCGCGCGACGTTGGCGTGAAAATCGTCTGACACGAGAGTGTCACGAGGGATCGCCCAAGACGCTCGGACGTTTTGCTGCCATGGCGACCGTTGTTCGAGACCTGCCCGACGACAATGGCACACGACATTTCGTGTCGCAGGTCGGCATGGCGCACTGGAGCGTTACGCTCGAGGCCTGCGCTGTCGAGGCGCTGGGCAGGTCATTTGCCGGTGCTGAGCCCATCGACCTGTCTTCGCGGGACTGGCGTCGGGTGATGGACAGCGTTCGCGCGAAGGCCGTGCGCCTCCGCTGGTATGGCGGCGGCTTGACGATCACCGCAAGCGAAATCGTCGCGCCGTGTCCGGCGGTGCTGGATGCCGATGGAAACGAGATCGTTCCGCCAGCCTGGTTCGCCATCCTGCCGGACGAACCGATCAAGTCGAGCCGCCTGCGCCTGGTTGGCGCCTGATCCTCCCTTTGGGCCACGCTTGCGATGCAAGCGTCGTGAGAGCGGGGCAGGCGGCGGAATATTCTGTGCTGCCGGCCATTGCGGGCGTCGCCCCCGCTACGGTATGGCCTTTGCGGCTCACTGCAGCGCCGCGATCAGTTTGGTCGCGGCGTCGCCATCCTCTCCCGGATCGGGACGCCGGTCGAGACGCGGCGCGGCCTGCCGGGCGACGCCGGCGATCCCCAGAGCCGCTACGTCGAGGCGGCGGTCAACGGCATCCTGGTTGCCGGCCTCTATCTGCCCCAACGGCAATCCGCGCCCGGGTCCGAAATTCGACTATAAGCTGGGCTGGTCCGAGCGGCTGATTGCGCATGCGGCCGAGCTGATCGCGACCGACCTGCCGGTCGTCGTCGCCGCGACTTCAATGTGATGCCGACGGAGCGCGACGTCTACAAGCCGGAACGCTGGCGCGACGACGCGCTGTTCGCACCAGAGGTGCGCGAGACCTATGCGCGGCTCGTGGCCCAAGGATGGACCTATGCGCTGCGCTCGCTCCATCCCGACGAGACGATCTACACCTACTGGGACTATTTCCGGAATGCCTATGCGCGCAATGCCGGGCTTCGGATCGATCATCTGCTGCTGAGCCCGGCGCTCGCGCCGCAGCTGGTCGCGGCCGATGTCGATCGCGATGTTCGCGGCTGGAAGAAATCGAGCGATCACGTCCCGGTCTGGATCAAACTGGCGGACGCGCCCGTTCGAGCGTCCACGCGCCGGGCACGGGCCGCGGCCCGGAGCGAGGCTTAGCGCATGGATCTTGCGAGGATCGACCACCGGCTGGACGCCACGATCGCCACATGCCGGGTCGTGATCGAGACGCCCAAGGGGAGCCGCTCGAAATATAGCTGGGATGCCTCGATCGAGACCTTCGAGCTGTCCGGGCTGCTACCGGCGGGCATGAGCTTTCCGCTGGACTTCGGCATGGTGCCGTCCACGCTTGCGCCCGACGGCGATCCACTCGACATCCTGGTCATCGGCGACGAACCCGCCGCCGTCGGCTGCGTCGTCGATGTCCGCATCCTCGGCGTGATCAAGGCCGAGCAGACCGAGCGCGGGCGGACCTACCGCAACGATCGTCTCATCGGGCGCGTCGCGCTGTCGGTCAGCTACGAACACGCCCGGCACGTCACCGATCTGGGGGAGCGCTTTGTCGACCATCTCGGCCAATGGTTCACCAACTACAATGCGCTGAAGGGCAAGGACTTTGCCGTTCTGGGCATCGGCGACGCCGACGAGGCCGTCGGCCTGATCCTCGAGGCCAGCCATGGCGCGGACCCGGTATGATCCGACCGGTCTATCGCGCCACGCGCCATGTCTCGAACCTGATCGCCGACGCCGCCGGTCATCCCGCCGCCAGCTCGGTGTGGTCGTCCTGTGCGTTGCCTGGTGGGCGCTCGGCGGCAGCGAGACTGTGCTCGCCTCGAGCGTGTCGATCGGCAGCTTCGTGCTCACGCAGATGGTCCTGAACCAGCAGCGCCGGCGCGAACTCGCGCTCCAGCTCAAGATTGACGAGCTGATCCTGTCGAAGCGGGGGGCCCGCGACGAGGTCGCCGGTATCGAAAGCAAGACCGAGGATGAGATCGAGGAAATTCGCGCAAGCCGCGATCTGCCTTGATAAGCTGTAGTCGTGGCGGGCTGGACACTGGAGGGTGGATGACGATTCCCTGGAACGACGAGGCTGTCCTGGTGCTCCACGACACTCCTGACGGACGCGAGATTGCGGCTGAAGGGACGCTGCGCCAGATGGTCAATCGCATCGCCGCACGCCCGCCCACCGACTGGCATCGGTTCTCGATCTCGCTACCCGACCGGGGGGCTGCACCCTTTGCCTTCGACAGCGACACGTTCGTGACCTTGATCGACGCATTGCCGCGCTGACCGCGTCAGCGCCCTGGTCAGTGCGGCGGGTTCCCTTCTACCGCGGGTTCGAAGGAGACGGCATGGAACTGCACGACCAGGTGGCGTCCGGTTATTGTTTCGGCGTCCATGGCCTTGCCGCCGGCGGCATGACCGACCTGCCGCGCGTCCATTCGGCGTCGCCATTCCCGCGGATGAAGCGATGGCTCGAGATCTAGGCCGCGACATAGACGGTCGTCGGATCGGTCAGGTGATCGCTCGCGCATGGGCGCATCGTCGCGGGGTAATGGTCGCCCTGTTCCCGGCCGTCGCAAAGACCTGCCGTCACGCGGTCACATGGATCGAGGAACGTATAAAGAACAGGATTGCGCGACTCCGCTTCGGCCTGCAAGGTGCGCCCATGCGAAAGGACGCAGAACAGGGAACGCGATCCAGCCGCATGCGTGATGGCGTCAAACGTACTCGCCCCGGGGCACGATGCCCATGTCCGGCTTGCCGGTACGATCCGCGTGGGCGCGCGTTACGTCTTGCTCGAAGGCGACGACGGCTACGACTGGCGATTGCGTTCGGAGGAGGATCTCACCTCCCACCACGATCGGCGCGTGACGGTCGTGGCTCGCGTTAACGCCATAGACGAACTGGTGGTGTTCTGGGTGGGCGCCGGGGACGCAGGCGCGGTCGGCTGAGGGGACAGCGTGGCCCGGCGCGCGGAGGCGCGCCGGGCCAGTATGCTCAGCCGTTGAGCTTGTCCTTGACCGCCTTGGCGACCGAGAAACCGAGCTTCTTCGACGCCGCGATCGCGATCGTTTCACCCGTCGCCGGGTTGCGGCCCTCGCGCGCAGCGCTCTCCTTGACCTTGAACTTGCCGAAGCCGCTGATCGAGACCTCGTCGCCCTTCGCAGCGCTGCTGGTGACGATCTCGAAGACGGCGTCGACGATCTTACGGGACTCGGCCTTGCTCAGGCCGTGGGCGCCGGCGATCAGCTCGGCCAGATCATTGTTGTTCATATGCTCATCCCTGTCATGCAATGGGCCGGCGGCCATAGACGCGGATCGCCGGATGCGTCCAGCGTGTCGATCGCACAGTCGCGGGCGTGGCCTTGACGCCTGGCGTCCTCATCTCTCCGACTTCCCGCCATGACGGACGGGGAGCGCAGCGCGGGAACGGGATCCAGCCCGGCCGGACGTGGCGGTGCCGGCGTCGATATCGAGGGCGAACGCGGCGCCTTCTACATGTTGGCGATGCTGGCGGGCAGCGATGCGTGGCAGGCGGCAGCGCATCAGAGGAGAGAAGGATCTCGACAGAGTGTCGCCGGAAAAGGGTTTCCGAGCGATATTCGAAAGGTTGAGACCATGAATATCGGTGAAGTCAACGTCGTGAAGGGCCGTCTCGAGGGCCGCATCGCCACGCGCACCATCGACCTGCCGCGCATCGGCCTGCGCAAGGTCGACTCGATGAACGAGCGGGCGCCCGCTTATGAGATCCTGACCCTCAACGTCGCGCGGCGCTGGGTCCAGATCGGGGCGCTCTGGGAGGCGGCCGCCAAGAGGACCGGCGAGGTGTTCCTGGCCGGCAACATCGACGATCCGAGCCTGCCCGAGCCGCTGCCGATCGCGCTCTTCCCGAGCGAATCCGGCTATTCCATCGCCTGGCGCCGCGACACCTTGCGCTCCGATGCCGGCGGCTCGGGTTTCGCTGGCGCGGCGAGCTTCGGAGGCCAGCGCGCGCCCGAGGATCTCGGGCAGGGCGGCTTCGGCAGCAGCACCGCCGGCGCCAATGGCGAGCTGACGGAACGCCGCGCCGACGACGAGCGGGTCGAGGACGAGATCCCGTTCTGAGTCCCCGCGCGTGATCCCGGCCGGGGGCGCAATCCCGCGCCTCCGGCCCTTTCCCCATTTCGGGAGACATCCCATGACCGACCTATCCACGCGCTTCGTGCGCCACTTTCAGGACCTGCCCACCCTCTATGCCGCGATGATCGAGACGCCCGAGTTCAAGCGGGCCTTCGGCGATCCGATGCCATTGTCGATCGTCGAACCGGGAGACGAGCCCGGCGAGCATGACATGCCCGAGCCGCTCGCCGCCCAGGCCGAGTGCGGGGCGGTGATCGCCACGATCTTCGATCTGCTCGCCGACACGCGACTGGAACCCTTATCAGCGGAGATCGCCTGGGGTTTCGTCAACAGCTTCCATTTCGTCGCGGGCAGGCTCGAACGGCGCGAGGATGCACTCGCCGACGAACTGGGCGAGATGGCGCGGCGGCACGATCCTTCCGAGGTCTTCGCCAGCGAACTGGAAGAGAAGCAGTTGCTCTGCCAGTCGCTCGCCGAGCAGCGCGCGGCGGTCGAGTGCATGCGCGATTATGCCGCGGAAATGTACCGCGCGCAGTCGGGCTGGCCCTGGTCGCCGACACGCGGCACCAAGGCCTCGAAGGCGTCGAGCGCGACCCAGATCGCGGTGCAGGATTTCCTGCGCGCCCGCACGCTTTCTGCCCGCGAGCGCTTCGAGCCGAAGGGGCCGATCGTCATCGCCTCGGGCCATGCCGAATGGCATGACTGGCAACCGATCTGGGAGCGGCTCGACCTTGTCCGTGCTCGCCTGCCGCATCTCACCATCGTCACCACCGCGCAGCGCAAGGGCTTCGACGCGATCGTCGCGGCGTGGGCCGCCGACCGGGGCGTGCCGCTGGTCGCCTATACGCTGGCGGGGTCGGGACGCGGCGCGCCGTTCGCGCGCAACCGCAAGATGGTGGAGCTGAAGCCGGTCGAGGCGGTGCTGGGCGAAGGATCGGGTATCCAGGCCAATCTCTACCAGGCGCTGCGCGCCGCCGGTGTCCCGATCCACGCCTTCCGCAAGGCGGATCAGGCGCCGGCCGAGGCGGTCGGGCGACCGGGCCGGAGCGCCTTGCCCGCGCACCGCGCGATAGCGTCCATCCACTGATCCACTGAGGCGGCGCGGCCCCACGCGCCGCCGCCTTTTCGGGAGCATGTCATGTCCATCCCCGATCATGTGACACGCAATTTCGAGACCCTGGGCCGTGCGGCACAATCCGGCCATCTTGCAATGATCGAGTGCGCGGATCCTGCAACCGGCGAGATCCATTTCGTCCTATGTGCCGTCGCCCCGAACGGCTCGGGCATTCCGGGGATCGTCTTTGCCGAGCTGCTCGACCGCGTTCCCTTCGACGGGCTGCTGCCAGTCGCGGGAATGCCAGGGAGCTGGCAATGACCGGACAGGACTGGGACCGCCAGCGGGCCATTGCCGGAGATCCGGACTTCTGGTTGGCGCCCTGTCCGCGCTGCGACGAGCCGGCGGAGCATGGATGTTATGAGAAGATCGACGGCAGCGTGAACATCTATCTGACCGTGCGATGCGATCTGTGCGGCTTCTCCAGTGGTTTCGATCGGTTGACGCCGTGATGGGGGGGGGACGGGCAGCAGCCGCTTCGCTCTCGCTGCCCTTCGGGCTTCATGACCGTCATGACGGCCGCGCTTGCCTTCGGTGCTCCTTGACGGCTGCCCGGCGCCATGAAGTTTTCAGGTCGTATCTGGTGGAGACCTTGCCCTTCGGGGGCATCGAGCCCCCGAAGGGCACCCAATCTCTCAACAAGTCCAAGTGTGCCACGGGATCGCGACGGCCTCAAGGACGACGGGGCCCCACCATTTTCCCTGGCGGGGTGACGCCGCGCTGATCCTGTCGAGGGTCGTAGCCGCCAGGGAAAATCGTGACCCCCATCGCCGGCTCCGCCGGTCGCTGCGCGATCCTTGACCCCGTCGCTCGGCGCCCGTGCCGGGGACAAGATCTCTTTCAAGTCAGGAGGTCATCATGCACTCTTCCCAAGCGCTCACCGACATCGCCGACCTGCTCGCAGAGGAAACCCGCGAGCCGTCGAGATCTTTCGCGGCCGCCTTCTCCGAGAGCATCGGCAGCTTCCGGATCAGCAAGGCCGACGATCCGACCGATGCCGATATGCCAGACGCGTTCGAGGCCGAGCGGGCGTCCGAGATGCTGGTAGCGACCCTGTTCGACGTGATGCGCGACACAAGGCTGAACGCGATCGCACCCCGCATCGCCTGGGGGATCGTCCACGCCTTCCACAAGGTCGCCGGCCAGCTCGACGACGAGGCGGATCGCGCGGCGCGGACCGTCAAGGATCTGATCCGCAGCGCCGACCGCAGCGAGGTCGGAGCCGTCGAGCTGGAGGAGGCGCAAACCCTCTGTCAGTCGCTCGATGAGGCACGCGACGCGGTGGCCTGCATGCGCGACCGGGCGGCGCAAGTCTTTCACGTCGAGACCGGGCGTCCTTGGTCGTCGCCGCGCGCGTCGCTGGTGTCGTCGAAGCGCACCGCCTCCGTCATCGCCGCGACCGACTTCCTCGCTGCCCGCCGCCAGAGCCGCATCGAGGCGCGCGCACCGCAGGGACCGATCGTGGTGGTGTCTGGCGGCCAGCAATGGTCGGACACCGCGTTGCTCTGGTCGGCGTTCGATGCGATCCGCGCGCGCATCCCGGCCATGATCCTCGCGACCACCGCGCAGGAGCGTGGGGTGGACGCGATCACCGCCGCATGGGCCGCGAGCCGGGGCGTCAAGCTCATCGCCTTCACCCTCGACCGCAAGCTCGGCAAGCGGGCCGGCTTCGTGCGCAACGAAACGCTGCTGGCTCTCGATCCGGTCGAGGCGGTCGTCTGCGAAGGCACCGGTATCCAGTCGCACCTCGCCCGCCTGGTCCGCGCGAAAGGGGTTCCGGCGCACTTCTTCCGGATCGCGGACCAGCGGGTGGACGCGCCTTGCAGATGATGCGCTCCGGAAGATCGGTCGGGCCTCTTCGCCCGGCCGGTCCTCTTTTTTATGTTAGAGCATTGTCGTCCCCGCTCGGGGAGACGGTCCTGGCGGACCGCTCCCGTCACGGGGCCGATGCGGCGATGCGAGCATCGCCGGCCTCCTGCGCGCGGCTCCGCCGTGCTCGTCGCAGGGACGCCCTGCGGGCGGCTTCATCATCCTGCTGCCCAGCCCCGGTGCACGATCCGATCAGAGGAGAGGAGGAGGGACGAGGCCGGTTCAGCAGAGGAGACCAGAGCCATGACCCATTCTACAATCCCGACCATGACGCCCGCCTCGCCCGTCTTCATCTCGGGATCGCTTTCAATCAGGCACTTGCCGCGTCCCGTTGCCGACCGTCTCTCCACCATCATCGATCGCGGTCTGCCGGTGGTGATCGGCGATGCGCCCGGTGCCGATGTGGTCGTCCAGCGTCACCTCGCCGACAGAGCCAAGTCGGATGTCACGGTCTATTGTTCGGGCCCGACCCCGCGCGCCAACCTCGGCAACTGGCCCATCCGTGTCATCGCGTCCGAGAAGGCGAGGGGCACCGCTGCCTTCCACGCCGGGAAGGACCGGGCGATGGCACAGGATGCACAGTCGGGTCTCGCGATCTGGGATGGGCGAAGCCGGGGCACGCTCGCCAACATCCATCGCCTCTGCCTGCGGAAGTGCTTCGTCCTGGTCTGGTTTGCGCCGGGCGAGAGGTTCCTGACGTTGCGCTCGGACGCGGACAGGATCGGGTTCCAGAAAGCCTATCCTGCCCGCGAACCGTGAGCGCGATCGGCGGGTCAGCCGGCGGCGGCCAGCCCTTTCAGGGCGGCCAGCGCAGCGTCACCGCCGACCCGCACGACCTGGGTCAGCACATCGCGAAATTCGCGTTCCGTGAGACGCTCGACCGGCATCTCGCTGACCATCACGGCGTAGCGTTCGCGCACGGCGCGACGCGCCGTCGCCACATCCTCGTTCATCTTGCGCTGGCGCGTTTCCAGCTCCGCCAGCCGTTCGCGTTCCGTCATTTTCGGCATCACCATCATCCTTGCGAGATGGTCTGCCCGCCACGCGCTTTATCGTCCTGTCTCCCGCCACCTGCAATCCTCGGGAAGGAATTCGCTATGGACTTCGAACCGCACTTCCGCGCGCGATCGAACGCTGCGCCTCGCATCTCGGAGGACAAGAACAGGAAGGCGCGCGCCTGCCGGCACAGATGGACGCAGCGCGGTCGCGCTGCGGCAGGCGGGACGCACGTCCTTCGTCCGGTGTAATGCACCGTACGCACGAGTGCTGCATCGAGATGCGAGGGCGACAGAAGGCTTAACCAACTGTCAGACCTGCGTTTATGGCCGTGTCCCGTCACGTGGTGTAACAGCGTCACCGTTGGAGCTTGAGGTGCAGGGAGCGTAGCGACCGGAGCCTCAAGCTCCAACGGTGACATGGCCCCTGTCTAGGCGGCCATCGCCAA
>Ga0105239_10002068_pt1 | contig 26023 bp, 22 predicted proteins | sample KBSC44metaG_FD_92761 | JGI IMG/M metagenome (GOLD analysis project Ga0105239, IMG submission 92761) | Corn rhizosphere microbial communities from Kellogg Biological Station, Michigan, USA - KBS C4-4 metaG | ecosystem: Host-associated > Plants > Roots > Rhizosphere > Soil | place: Michigan, USA...
AGATGCGAGTTGAAACATTTGGCACGGTTGTCTCCTTGGGGAGCCTCTTTTGGCACCCATGAGCTTTTCATTCTATTGGGATGGTTAGGTATGTTCAATGATGGTACTTGCATCTAGCCTTGAGTTCCGAGTACTGTTTTGGCCGTCGCTTGAATTGAACTGACTCGTTCACGTACGCTCAAATGCGTTGTGGTGAAGGAGCAGTCTCCGCATCAGCCGTAATAGTGATGCACCATGCTTGCAAGTAGTGAGTCCATTCAATGGAGGACCACCAATAGATTTGTGTTGCCAGAGTGACGCTGGACTTTTGGGATTATGAGTCGCTAAGCGTGTGTATATGTTGATCAGATGATACTTCTGGTGAAGACAATCAACAACGGTATGCACGCCAGCTGAGAATTAGAAATTTCAACGGTTTTGTCCGAAACGGCGATCGAAATCCTTTAGGACCGCCATAACGTTTGCGGCGTCAATCTCAAGCGCAGGGCGGCCATTCATACCGGGATTTGCCTCAGTAGCATGCAGTTTTGGTAACCATTTAGCAATGTCGCCAGACGCACGCTCATATGCTGGGTGTCGACTGAGGGTTGTATAGGCATCAGCGCAAGTGAGAGTTAGACCGGCTTTGGGGGGCAGACGGGTGTGGGCCGCTGTGCGGGATCTTGTCGCCCTAGCGGGAAGGGGAACTGCATCTGTGCGGCTTGAGATCTGGCTCTGACAGCATGAGCCTCCAGGAGTTTGTCCACCACAACAGCCTGACGGTGTGTCTGCGCCTGACTGGGCTCGGGAGGCGGCAAGAGACTTGCAGAAAAGAGTGCTGTTGGGATCGGCACGACATTGGGAACATGTGCCTGGGCCTGAGGCACACCCGGTTGGTGGCACTGTAGCAGGAATCGAAATCGACACGTCGCCTTCCGAGGGTGGAGGTGTGAATTGATCGAGCTGTCTGGGAGTATTGATAATTGCCACAGGTCTTTGGAGGCTCGAGGGCGCGGAATCCGCTTGTTCCTGTTCAGCAGCCATCTCCGCACAGATACATGGGGTGCCGTCCGAACAGAAACCGCAAGGATCAGCCACGACAGATGTGGGTGATCCTTCATGCTGTCTGGTAAGGGTCGGGAGGCTCTTGGATGCGTAAACCTCGGTGAAATCAATCTCGAGGCTCTCCTTCGGTTCAGGTTTTATCCTTTTCTCGCTGTAGATCTGGACGGGTGAGTGAGGCCGTTTCTCATGTTGATGCGATGATGTAGCAGCTTCCCCTCCCATAGCAGTAAAAGCGTCATCGATGCATTGGCATCTAGTCTCCAGAGTGCAGTTTCCACATCCAACAGTCTGGTCATTCACGGCCGTTTCGTGGACTTTTCCCGGGGAGTTGATATTGGAAGCGGGCTTGCTCTTTTGGCCGGAGCGCAATGCACTCAACTCACTCTCGAGCCGTCGGCATCGATCAACCCAGCTAACCAGATCTGCACGATACTGCTCGATTTCCTTCTCGAGATTGGCGACGGTTTCTCTCAGCGACTCATTCTCCTGTTCATGCTCATCCTCTAGCTGCTTCATCTGAATTTCGAGTTCCCCAACTCGAGCTGCTCGCCGTTCCCTGAAGGCTCGTTGTGCAGCTCGGTTCTGAGCTTTGCGTTTGGTTGGTGGAGTATCGGTGGCTGGCTTGCGACCTGGTTTCGGACGGGGAGGAATAACCCATTCCTTACTCGTCAATGACAGAGGTGCTTGAGAGGCGGCGGGAGATGAGGCGGCGGATGGCGATTGAGCCGGCTTCATACAGAGTGAGGGCTGCCGTGAAAGTATAGGCTTGACATCAGCAGTCGCCGTGTGGCCAGTGACTGGTGGTGAGGCGGCCATGGTCGGTGAAAGATTGAGTGTGGCAGACCCGGCCGAGGGACGTCGGTTTGACTCAGCCGCTTAAGCTTGCGAGGAATGACTGCTGGAGCCGAGTCTCATTTGCGAGCGCGTAGGAATGTCAGATTGGACTGGATGCCAGTTATGAGAGCTTGTGTTGGGCTCGCGAGTCCAAGTTTGGGTATAGAAGTGGGAAGGTTGAAGCTGGAGAGAATGTATCAGGTGAGTGGTGGAAGGTGGAGGGCACCCGAGAGGCAGCGAAGAGTCAAGAGTGGGAGGTGCAGGTGGGAGATCAAAGATCAAATTTTGATCATATCATATCAGATTAGATGATGCGAAATCGGCCTTGGCAGGAGGGGTCGGAAGATCGGAGCCTTCGGAAAAACTACCCTCAGGAATCACACCACCAATTATTAGCAAGAGTACTCGGCTGTACAAATATGCCCATGACCAAACAAAAACTCCTAGGGTTCGATTCAGCGTCCCCTGTGGAGACTATGTATCACACTCGATTCATGGCAAGACGAAGATGCAGGTGTTGGCGGTGTAGACTCGACAGATCTTTTACATTTCTCATTTTCATGACGGAGAAGAGTAGGGGTATCTCGGGAAATAAAAGGACCAAAAACGCCTCGCTCTCCGCTTCACATGTACATCTCTTTCACCAGTATCAAAATTTGCCACCATGAATGCCTGGGCTGCTGGCAGCTTCATTGCCGTTTTGTATTCCTCCAATGAAAGAGGTGCCCCAAACCCCAACTAAACCCCAGAAGCCCACCCTCCAGCCTCTGTATAGCCCTTGAATGCCCTGTCCCTTGCGCTTCCTTCTGGGTGCTTTACCTCCTAGCGCTGCCGCGTTGTCCTTCTGAGATTCGGAATATCCTTCTTCGTTGACAATGTTCCAAATGGTAGGCAAAACACCACGGTATGATTGCGGCACGGGCACAATCGTTGTCATTGCTTTCCTCTTGGAAGATGAGGTGGGGAGTGACTGATTGGGAGCGGTCCAGGTTGCTATTTGTGCGCGTCGTAGGACTGTTTCTAAGGGGAATTTGATAGATAAATCAAGAGCAGAGCTGGCAAATGTAGCGACACTCCAACTTGCCGGGTTCATCGCTGGATCAAGTCCTAAGTATGACTTCAGAAAGACAGGAGTGCTTGTGGAAATCAATGTTGGCAAAGTCGAGGTAAGAAACGTGATAGGAACAAGATGTGAGGGGATCAAATAGGACGTTGGAAGTGTCCGTAATGTTCCTAATAATGTCCTTGGTTCTTGACTCGAGGGTGTGAGAATCAACCGAGTTCGAGCTGCATCGATAGGCGCCAGGACAAATGCTGATAAGGCAGCAGCTGCGGTTGCGATGAGGACTGTTGAGGTTGGTGAGGGTGAGGAGAGTATAGAAGAATCCGGTATTGATCCGGAAGACAATGGCAGTAGTACTTCGCTTTCCGCAATTCCAAATACCGCGGCTATAAAGCTTTTGAAGAATGTTTCGAGAGTTCGAACCAAAATGTTGTACACGAAGGTCGAGTTTGTGGCTCGCCACATGCCCAACGCACCACTATTCGAGGAGAGGGACGATAATGCATCCATGATGGAGTAAGGGTTTTTCAAGAGAAGGTAGCCGTCCGAGGAATGCGTGTGGTCTCGATGTCGGGGTGCTGAATCATCATCTCGTGATGGTCTTCCTCGTCTTCCGCGGTCTGGTGAGCGATTTGAGAACGGTTTCTCATACGGAGTATTGGAAGTGAAATAGTTCGGCTCATCGTCAGAGGAGTTGTCGTAGTCATATGCAGAGACCTCCTCTTCTTGCTGCTCCACGATGAGACTTTGTCTTTTGTGTCGTTCGCCATCAGCTTCTTGAGCGACGCGTGCCTGCAGAATGAGCTTTGCAACCTCGAACGGTTGCGCAAAGACAACACTCGTGTATTTCCATACCGTCTGGTCGATTATCGATTTGAGTGAAAGGCTTATTGACGGAGCGGCATCCGAGATATAGTCGGAATAGTCGAGATCTGGGAAGGAGAAGGTTGACCCTGAGGCCGACTTCGACCTTGCTGCAGTGGCATTGGAAGCGATGTCAGCTAGGCCAATGGAAGCCGGCTTATAGTATGGACGCAATGGATTTGGAGTATATCTTGTGTCTTGCATGTTCGACAAATGGGCAACCTGTCAAGGGAAGCGCTTGTCTGCACTCCTTGGACGGTGTTGGATTTGTGTTCGTTCAATGATGCCGGGAATCCATTGAAGCCGAGTGCAGCAAGGCCGACGTAATTGTGATTTCGTGCTGCCGTCACGTGATAAAGTTTATAGAGCGGCGAGTTTTGCTGGCCTCCCAGGTGGCGCCATCTCATTTGGAGATTATGTGGTGCCGCCTTGTGTTTTGATCCAGTTCATGTGAAACTGTTCCATTTCAACGGGCATCTTGACGTGAGGTGGTATTGTCAAGGGCTGGGAACAGGGCTCAGGCACAGAAACTCTTGCCCAGTTCGATTCTTTCCCAGTCGCTAGCCTCGTATCCGGTAACGGGTACCTCATCTGAAGCCAGAATCATTGAGATCTCCCTAGCCCAAAAGGTTCGGGCCTCCAGTGGCTGGCTCAAACCGAAGACGACTGGCTAAGCTCATGCAAGCTTCTCCGCCAAAAGCTTTCCAAGTCTCGACCTCTCCGCTCTGAAGTCGAACCTGTAGCCTCGCTCATCGTCTCCCTCTCCATCCTATCGGGCCTTTCTTGGGAACCGGCCAAGGGCACTTTGTCGTGGCTAGCTGAAGCAACCTTACATATCATAAAATGATTCCCGTCCACTAAACAGACCTCTAGCGCGAGAAACACCAACATGACTATGTTCTTGACATATGGTGCTTCCTCTTCTGGCGAGATCCGGCCCAGGCCACAGGGCGCATCGAGATTCAGCTTTTCGGTTCGCCCAATTGAGGAAATGGGATGGCTGGCGTGCGACAGTCCAATGCCCAAAATATGCTCTCCACCTTGGTCTTAAGCTTGGGCTGAAGGGTGATCAACGTGTCGATGATGCAGGCGTCCGAATCTTGTCCAGGCCAGCGAACCTACTAACTGTTTCAACACACAAGCAGCTCTCCCGCGAGAGTCATACGCATCATCTACTTATAGCAGACAGGTTTTCCTAAATGGTAGCAGAGACGGCCATTCTTCTACGACGTAAGGAATACGAAAGCACAGACTTTGCCATTTGTATATCAATATGTCTACAATTCGTCTTATATCGGCGTTTGTTTTCGGCGCTGTGGCTGCCGCGCGGTCATGTCCAGACTTCCCTTTACCTTGCTCGTTCATACACCCTTCTGCGTTTCGACGGGCTTTGCGCTTATTTGAGGCAGGTGTGCCCAAGTACGCTTAACTACTTCCCAATGAAACCGATGTCACTCGAACACTTGGTACCCAGATCTGGCTTGAGACGGCAGGAACATCGGGGGCCTCATCCAATCGAGCCCAGTCTGTGGCTGAGTCATGTACGATATGCCTAGGCACCTACTAGGTTTCGTTGGGAGTGATATATACAGGAATTTTCGTCATTATCGATACCCTTGCCTCCAGCCTAGAGTCGACCCATCGCTGCGTTCGGCCCGTTCATTCTTTGACATTATCCTTTCTTCTTCTCCAATATACGCCCACAATGCTGGATTATCTATCTCGAGTCCACACCCGTCGCCTTCTGAATGGCTGGGGACAACGCCGCTACCTCTTCAGGAAACCTGGTGGTGGTGATCCACTTGCAACGAGGCTTAAAATAGTTTCTCATCGCCCCACCGTGCCTTATACATACCCAACGCCTTGATTGGAAAGATGAATTTGTAGTTCGGGTATGTGATCATGCAGCTGCAATTGAAAACACCCTCAATCAACTCCTGGCCCCATTCGCCATTACTCCGCTGCCGGCTCATTATCATTTGTAACGCTCGACGGAGAGGTTCTTTGTCGTCATACCCAGCGTACATCAAGGCAATGACAGCCCAGCTGGTAGCTACCACCTGTGATGTCTCAGCATCGATCCAGGTTTTGAGTTCGCTGGCCTTGTATGATTCTCCCCAGCCTCCATCATCCATTTGATGATCTAGCAGGAAGTGGCAAGCTTTCCGTACGTGAGCAGATGTACTGTAAGTTTCACCTATGGTGCTAAGGGATTCCAAGGCAAACATCGCAGCATAAGTGAAGCAGACACCCCAACTACCGTACCATGACCCATCAGGTCGCTGAGCATTGCGAACATACGCGCAAGCGGTCTTCTTAATTTCTCTGATCTCAGCTGCCCGATAATCCGGGTAGTGTTTCTGGAACAGGGACAGGACGGTCACAACCGAAGTAGTGCACTCTGGGTAATCATACTCGACCATGATACGGCCAAAGACTTCAGCAGCGTTCAGCATCTCCAGATACTCAGAACCTCGCTGAATCTCGTACGAGGAAAAACCTCCAGTGTGCTTGTTTTGCATGGTGAGCAGAACATCCACAGCGTCTTTGATTCGTCGTTCGTCGATGAGACAGTCGTAGCCATTCTCATTCTGAAGCTGGAGAGTCACGCGCAGAGCTTCGCTAGTACAATCACTGACCGTGTAGCCTTGGAGTTTAGTGCTGAAGGGCCATGCTCCTTTGCGCAATTGACGGTAACAGATTTCGCGATCCGGAACCTCATCACGGATCTGCTCACATTCGAGAAAGGATAGTGCTCGGGTTAAGACGGGCTTCCATTTCGGAGATGTGGCCAGACCCGCTTCGACACATGCTTGCAAGGTGAAAGATGTGTCCCAGACCTGGACCCCATTGGTTCCATTGGCAAGCATCCCTTCAGCGTTGACCCAGAGGTACTCGTGGATGCGATACAAATGTTTCTTAAAGGAGTGGCTCTCAGGACCTTCCTGAAGATAACAGGCGATAGTATTCAAGGGGCCATTGACGGGTGCAAGACAAGCATAGTCTGTGTTGTGGTCTTCGTATTGAATGAGCCTCCACGTCCATGATTCAGCCTTGCGCACAATTGAGTCTGTACGAAGGAAAGGAATCCATATCCATATCAATATCCAATTTATCAGGTTGAGCAGCCAGGTTTTGGGATGGTAGTTGTCCTCAGGGGCGATGGAATTCCGATGAGAGAGGAAATCGATGGTGTCGTGGGGTTGGGTGAAGAGTTCTTGTCTCAGTTCCCGAATTAAAGGAGTTTCTGGCATGACGAATTTCTTGGACCAAATGTAGGACATAGGCAGAAAAACCTGTCTCATGTGAACCCACCATCTCCAAGGAGCAATGGGGGCCCAGTCTGGAAGCAACCATAGCTCCGGGGGAACGGGGTTGACGATGTCCCATCCAGTGACACCCAGCATACTGAGCCAGAATTTCGCCCAGTGGGGACCATTGACAGCGCCACCCATTTGATGAAGTTTGCCTCTTGCTTTAATCATCCTTGGATCTTCTTTGCTAGCGCCGAGGATTCTCAGAATCGTATAATTCATGGCGGTACCAAAGACGGAAGTATGGCCTTCGATATGTAGGCCCCATCCTCCATCTTTACTTTGTCTTGCGAAGATATAATTCCGAATCTCAATCTGCCATTCTGGTGGGATTGGAGTCTGGGTGACATACCAGCAGACAACGATACCAGGCAGAAGGAACATGGGCCCACCATATTCGCATGCCCAGTTTCCAGAATGGAGTTGAAGCTTGGAGTAGAAGGTGAGGACATTGTCTATAGATTCGGAGGGCCTGGTGGCCGGTGGAAGATCCGGTTGCGCCTACGCGAATTAGATGGGCTTGTTTGGGGGGGAGGGGTCAGTAGGAGTAACGTACAGTTGGTAGGCCCAGGAAGAATTTGTCGGCGGTTGATTGAGGCCACTTCTCCATTTCCTCGTCTGTTTTGAGATAGTGCCATACATGGCGGTTTCCTTCTCCAACCTCCAGCCTCCATCTCGATCGGTCAGTCTTGTTGTCGCGGATAGGATCGAGGACATGTGTGTTGGTCTGGGCGCCATTTGCATGTCCATTGACCTGGCCATTGGCACGGCCGTTGGCCTTGGACGGGGCCATGACTCTGAGTTGAGGAATGGTGGATTAGATGAGGCGCGTCGTCGACATTGTACAACCACCAAAGAGTGACAGATAAACTGAAGTGGCGGAACGTCGAAAGCAGGTTTGAGGCGTAGAGACGGTCAAGGAAAGAGCCCGAGCCCGAGCCGCGCTGCTTGAGAAGGGACGACCCTTGCCCCTCAAAAAATTATGAGGCCACTCGGAGAAGGGACGGGCTAAGTTGATCCGGGAAGATCCAACGCTCGCTGCTTCCCCCACTTGCCTAAGCGAATGATCAATCCTTGAAACCCTTGAGGCTCTTCGAGTCCTGCAACCACTAACCACCGTAGCTCCAGGGACGGCGCCTCTTCCATTGGCTTCATCCATCAATGCCTAACTTAGAGATCCTTATCCCACAAGAGCAATTGGTATATCCCTCCGATCTGACACCACCACCCCTGGCCCCGGGCGCTCTATCACACGCCTAAGTAGAAACCCTCCACCGTTGGCTGCTTTGAGGGATTCTGATTACACTCCGATGCGGGAACACCTGCAAAATGTCTCTACCAAACATCCCTGCCATCTCAGCTGCCCACCAGAAAGTCCTTGATTACATCGAATCTACTTTTCACAAGGTGATCACAGACATTCAGGATGATTCACGTAGGAAGGGGGCCGTTGTGTTGAGACGCATCACTGCTATCCGCCCATACCATGATGACGCCGACTACATGCGCTTAAAATGGCAGATTGAGGATGTCGAAGTCGTATATACATTTCCTGGAAAGGGTAAGGATGACGCTTGGAGATTCGGTAGGTTGAGCCGCCGGGTCTGTGGGTGCACTGACCTGCAGCAGCATGCATAGCTCGCATCCTCAGTGAAATCCATCGCGCAATTAAACAGGGCGTCATTGTCACCAAAAGGTTTGGTATAGCGAACATACCTTTGCTTTCCTCTTCATGCTCAATTATGTAGGGACATCTTCTACCACGACCCAGGGCTCTTCAAGCAGCAGGTAACTGTCGATCGGCACATTGATGACATCGCGCATACTTGTGGAGTCACAAGACGTGATTTGAACATTGTAAGTATTGTGCCATTGGAGCAGTTATCTTTCGATGGACTAATTCTGATGCCTAGGCAGCAAGCCCAAAGGGTCTCGTCGCAGGATTCAAGACGGCCGGCTCCACAGACGAGATTGCTGTCATTCACGATGGTTCTGACCGCACTCCCTTTGACAGCCTAACCAATATTTGTTGGATCCTCGTCATTGAAAAGGAGGTGAGGGGAATACTAGAGGCCTCAATCTCCCACGCTGATCCGGTTGAAAGGCAGTCTTCAGTGCCCTGGTGGAAAGGGAATTCCATCGACACCCAGTTATTGGTCCTGGAGTGCTCGCAACGGCAAGTCGAGTCGACAGTCTGTCCCGCACGCCTTGTGGCTGACATGATATCAAGGCCAAAGGGTACCCTGACCTTGCAACACGCCGCTTCTTGAGAGCCCTTGCCGACCACTGCTCACCAAAGATCCCAGTTTTCGGACTATTCGATAATGATCCAGACGGCATCAGAATTTTAAAATGTTATCGATACGGCTCCAAAGCATTGGCCCAAGAACAAGGCTGCATCCTCCCTGAGATGATATGGATTGGGCTCAAGTCTGAGGAGCTGGTGAGAGTAGCCGGGGGTGAGAACTCGTGGCTAAGTATGTCAATACGGGACAGGAACACCGCGATGTCGATGCTCAACAGCGAAGAATGGAAAGATGAAGAGGGTAATCTTCTGCCAGGCCTCCGTGACTGTTATACGGAGCTTCAGAGGATGCTCTGGTTGAATCGCAAAGCCGAGATGCAGATGCTGGACGAAGTAGAAGGTGGACTGTCTGGATGGTTGACTGGGAAAATATCCGCCTGCCTAGCCAATTTCCAGGCATGACCTGGTCTTCTGGTCTTCTGTTTCCCTGATGGGTCACAGTCCCAATGACCGTCTGACACCATCCCTGACCTTCCTCTCAAATTCAGGCCGTCTATCCCGCCACATTTTGGCTGCTTCAACATTGGCCGGACTTTCATCGTTGGGTTCGGCGAGCATGGACATGACAGATATTAATATTTTCTCAACACTTTGAATGGGAGACCATCTTTCCGAAGCGCTCTCGTAGTGGTTGGGGTCGTCGCCAGGTGGGTGGAGGATGGAGATGCACACCTCTCCATTGGTGTAGACTGTGGGATCATCGACATCAGTTAGGCCCAAGGCTGACGCTGGACAGCAACTTACCGTTGGGATGCCAGATTTCTCCGAGGAACTTCATCTTAGGAGGATTGAGTGGATAGTCTTTGGGGAACTTGAGCTCGGCAGGGAAGATGCCACCTTCAAAAGGAGTCTCTTCTGGGCCTTGGATCAATGCCTCCCAGACAAAGAGGTCATCCTCACTGACGGGACCGGCAGTGATTCCATCGGGAGGATTCGTAAGGAGAGCCTTGTACTCTGAGAATAGCCGTTTCGATGCGACGCTTCCACTCATCTTGACGGTAGTTGAGCGGTATGGGCAAACGGGGTGGATTGTGGTGTCAGAAGTGGGCGCCGGTGGTGGACGTTCAGAATGGCCGAGGAAAGTGGCATGAATATTACGCTGCTTTTAAATGCGGTTTATCCGAGGATGTGGCGGTTGCTGTGCAGCCGCGACTCGCGTTGGGGTTCATGGCGGGTCGTGCCTGACTAACCTTATCTGAAATGCTGCCATCATCTCACCAACGGCCTGGTGTCATCATCTTTATCTCCCATGCTGCCATTATTTCCACCATCCCACTCTACCCAAGTCCTCCGCGCAGTCATCCTTACCACTACCTCGTCCCTCCTCTCAACGGAACAGACAATCTAGATATCCCCATCCTGTTCATTCCCTCAGCATGGTTCGCAAGACATCCTCTGGTTTCTTCACCTCCATCCACGAAGATCTCCCTCTCCATGTATCTAGAGGATATGACAGAATGGTGCAGCATACCGCATATCCCCTCGAATCACCCTCACCCTCACCCTCACCCCCAGCTGTCACCAAGGCTTCATTCTCTCCAGAGAAATACACAAAGCCATATCTCGACTTCATGACAAACAACCCGACAGTATTTCATGCAGTCGACGCTTTCACCTCAAAACTTGCTGCAGCTGGCTATGAATACCTCTCGGAACGAACTCTGTGGAAGATCAAACCCGGTGGAAAGTATTATACAAGGCGGAATGGCAGTGCTTTCATCGCCTTCTCTGTCGGGAAGGATTATAAGCCTGGGAACGGCATCGGCATCGTCGCTGGTCATATCGATGCCTTGACTGCCAGAGTCAAACCTGTCTCAGCTCTCTCAACAAAAGCTGGCTATGTACAACTAGGCGTTGCCCCGTACGCTGGCGCATTGAACTCCACCTGGTGGGATCGAGACTTGGGTATTGGTGGCAAGGTTCTGGTCAAAGGAACCGACGGCAAGATCGTCGAAAAACTTGTCAAACTGGACTGGCCCATTGCGAGGATACCCACCCTTGCCCCCCATTTTGGCGCCGCCGCTCAAGGTCCCTTCAACTTGGAAACCAATATGGTGCCCATCGTGGGCCTGGACAATTCCGATCTAACTGGTAAGAAGGAGGCTTCCCTGAATCTCCCCGCTGGAACTTTTGTTGCCAAACAGCCTGAAAGGCTGGTCAAGGCTATCGCTGGAGAGCTCGGTGTCCAAGAATATACCTCAATTGTCAACTGGGAGCTTGAGCTGTTCGATATTCAGCCAGCCCAGCTTGGCGGACTGGATAAGGAGCTCATTTTCGCCGGCAGAATTGACGACAAACTGTGCTGTTTTGCCGCAATCGAAGCTCTCCTAGCTTCTTCTGACGATGGCTCTCCAGGTATTGTGAAGATGGTGGGATGCTTCGACGACGAAGAGATCGGCAGCTACCTTCGCCAGGGTGCTAGAAGCAATTTCATGTCCAGCGTCATCGAAAGAATCGTCGAGTCGGTGTCTGAGTACAGTGGTCCCAATCTAATCAGCCAAACCATGGCCAATTCTTTCTTGGTCTCATCCGATGTCATCCATGCTGTCAATCCCAACTTTTTGGGAGCTTATCTCGAAAATCATTCACCGCGATTGAATGTTGGGGTCGCGGTGTCAGCAGACCCGAATGGGCATATGACCACCGATTCGGTTTCGACCGCATTGTTGTCACGCATCGCAGAGAAGAGTGGTAGCACCCTTCAAGTCTTCCAAATACGGAACGACTCCCGCAGTGGAGGTACCATAGGCCCGATGACTTCATCACAGCTAGGCTGTCGTGCCATCGATTGCGGTATCCCGCAGTTGAGCATGCACTCCGTTCGCGCTACAACAGGATCACTCGACCCAGGCCTGGGGGTAAAATTATACAAAGGATTCTTCGATCACTACGAAGAGGTGGATAAGGAGTTTGAATAGATGGCCCCATACTCCGTATATTAGATTAGAGTACATGTAGCAATACCTCGATTCTGTAAGTCAAGTTATGCACCCTCACCTCTTTCCTCACCTTTACCCTCATTTGCGTGTTTTGATTTTCGATCCAACCTTGGCCTGGCTCCACTTTCTCCTGCATCCCAAAATCCTTCTGGAGATTGACTCGATAAGCAGGGCACCTTGGCTTATTATCTTGGCTGCAATGATGATGTGCCCGCGAAGAAACGTTCCCCTTTTCTCCAGGTTGCCAACGAAAATACTGCACACAGAGTCATCGCTGGCGCTCCTCCATGTCTCAATTTCTCGACCGCCCCTTTCAAATAAAACACAAATCCTGTGTTCTCGCCCAACGTCACACCCGAAGGCGAATCAGAGCCCCATGAATGAGTGCCCATTATGGCCGAGGCTCCTTCGTGCACGTTCTTTCTTGAAGACGTACCGTACCGCCTTTGCACGTCACGACAAGGTCCCGAATATCTTGTGGGCCAGAAGTCTACACGGAAATACCCAATCTCTCACCACCCTTTCGGAAGCAATGGGTGTTATACATGTATCTTGGGAGCTGACACAATCTCATCAGAGCCCCAAATCCATTGAATCTACAGTCTAATCAGTTTCAGGATCTATAGCACACCTCTCTTCGACAGTAAGCACTGTGCCCAGTCTTGAAAATCATGTTCAACCACATTACAGCAATTACTTCGCACGATGGTAGAAATATTTATATTCTTTGCCTCCTCGCCGAGAGGGTATCACATCCGGTGCTACAACTGCCATTATACTTATATTTCCAGTCGTTCGTTATTCCGTCGCTCATTCTTTAGCGTTCATTTCCCAGTCTCTCATTGCTCAGGCTCTCAGTTCATACACAAGGGAAAGCTACATACACAGGCCATAGCGGCTTTTAAAACAGGAGCAGATATAACAATCGCGAAAACATGTGCCGTGTATGTTCTACAACCCTGGAAAGCTGGCCATACCCAAATGAACTAACATACCAAAGAACCTGCCAATAGCTCTGCTTTGGTTGAGCTCCACTTTTATTCAATCGCACACATGGGCAAAGCCCCTACCTTCTGGTGGTGAGCTCTTCAATTCTAGGCTTAGATTCGGTGTATCGAGCCGCGCCGTCGCCATTGACTCCCCCAGAGTCAGTAAGCCAGGCACGGCTCCAAATCGACTCTGTAGGGCCGTGCCTTCGTGGGAGGAATACACTGTGAAAGCTGGAGATACTGCATGGGGTATAGCCCAGGCACATGGTATTACGCTTGAACAACTCGAGGCTGCAAACCCTTCTGTGAAAGAATGGGATGAACTCAACATTGGACAAGTGTTGAACATTCCCGGATCTAATTCTGGTAACGGGGGTCGCCCAGGCCCGCCCCCTGATTTCCCACCATTCGGAGCCTCACAAGTTACCGAGTCGCTAGCAGTGCATAACTTCAATCTAGATGAAGGTGCTGAGCTGCTAGTGGATTTCTACAGAACCTATCAGGGTGATGGTTCACTCCAGGCAGGATGGCCCGCAAAGTTACAGTGGGTGTCATTCAACAGGATGTGGGATCACGTTGAGCCTGGGCTGGGACAATTTTGTGTCGGTGGCGTTGCAAGCACAAACGCACAGGAGAAGCGAGATATCCGGGATGCCATCATCAGTGTTTCAGCTGAAGCCTTGATCGACCCGCGATTCGTCCTCGCGGTTGTCCTGCAAGAGTCAAATGGCTGTGTCAGGGTCCGGGCTACAACCTCAGCGGATGGAGTTCACAACCCAGGTGTCATGCAGACATCAAACGGTAGAGGATCGTGCAATGACGGCGTGGCGGTCGCTCCCTGCCCTCGCTCTGAGATCCACCAGATGATCTTGGACGGCGTACAGCTGGGAGACAACAACCTCGTCAAAGCTCTCAACGAAGCAGGCTCTATCCGAGGTCTCGGGCCGGCCGAGGAGGCCCAGTCATTCTATCGTGCTGCCCGAATGTACAATTCGGGATTCTTCAGTTTCACCAATGGTGCCGATCTTGCACAGAGGGGTGCGATTGAATGCTATTCCAGCGATATTGGGAATCGTTTGCTCGGTTGGTACTTTACCGACTACAGTTGTTTCCTCAACCAGGATTGATTGTCATGTTTACGAACTAGGTACTCGGCGCACAGGATTTGGACATTCGCTTCCAGCAGCAGAGGATAAAGGAGGGGGGAATTTTGGATATTATGAGTGTCACCAGTCTGATCACGACTTTGTTTTACTAACTGAATGGAAATCTACGTTTGTTATTCTTGATGAGATACTGATTTGTTCTCCCTACATGCTTATAGCACCATCTACAACTGTAGGGCGTGTGAAAGGATCTCACAGCGGTGATATACTGCCCGCTTAAATGGCACGTGATTCAAATCGTCACTGCCTGAAGCGTTAATGTCACGTCTAGTACTCGTCACTGCTTCTTTATAGCAAAATTCACCTATAAGGACAAGGGGTTACTTCTTATAGCAATCTTGAATATTTTTTCTCCAAAAACACCCATCGTCATCCTTGTTAACGCTCCACCCGAATCCGGAAGCATCGTCAAAATGCCTCTGCATACCTCCGATCTCGTTGACCGACATCGAGATTTCGAAAAGCGACTCCGATACAAGATCGAATACCGCCGCCTGCAAGTGATATGGCCACCTCACCTCGACTACGGGAACGTGATCCTGGCGCACGCGCTCAAAAACATCGAACTGTTGCAGGACCGCTTCGTGACATCCTGGGACGCGGAGAGATACCCATACCATGAACTGAAGGACAGAATATTGATACGCGCAACGCAGTCCTTCCGGAACCTCGATGACAAACCGCAAACCGCGGGTCAAAAGGATTTATTGGATAGAATTGACGTGATCAAAACCGCCTCCGCGACTCTCGACGACCTTTATAGGAAGAAGATGAAAAAGAATGAACGAGCGCATTTGGAGTGTGACCACAAGAGATATGACAATATGACAGCACGTGGAAGCCGACCTACGATGCCACTAGTTAGGCGGGTCACAGATGGAGGCTGTCGTCCTGAAGCTGAGCGGGGACTCCCCAGACGAGCCAACCCCCCAGATGGACTGATCGATGGTCTCAGTGCCGTAATGGGTGAGAAGCTGCCCAGCGAGGAAAAGGCTGCAGAAGAGGTTCCCTTGATACCAAGACAGGAAGTCACTACTACTAACAAGCAGCTTTCTGTTGAAGATACCTTGACAAAGATTGAAGCCTGGGCGGATGACTGGTTGGCCGGCGAACTGGTCACCGATGAAGACTGGGATAGTTTCGTGAATTGTCTAGATCGACCATAGGGCTGACCACTTTTATTAATAAGTACAGTTCAGGTGTGAATGGAGTTGAATAGGTCATGCGGCCCAGCTATTGGATGTTCACCACTGGATAAAAAGACATGGAAGGGACAAAGGGGTGTCAGCCTTGCCAAGCCTTCAGCCTTGTTTGCAACAAATGTCTTGTGATCGATCCCCACCAACGCGGAGAACTGGGGAAATCTTAGGCGGGATGAAGAAGACGTCAAACGTCAGGCATTCTTGTGAGCTAGTATTAGTAGTACGCCCTGAAGAGCTGCAAAGAGTGTTCTCAGTAGCTCTGGTCTCGATTTTTCATATTCGTTTGTCGTTTCTATTGATTCGTCCTTGGTCAATATTAGGCTGACCTTCATAGTACGCATAAAAACCCCCTATGCGAGCACAGCCTAAATGAATGCAACGTGATCGCAATTATTACCGCACCTTTTTCTTCTCGTGGTGCAGGCATCCAGGCCTCTTTTCCCTGCGACCTCCAGCCTTGGTGGCAAGAGTGCGAGTTGAATCGGCGATAATCGCCGATGCCGAGCGCAAACCCCCGCAAACGCAGAATCTAGAGGGGAGGCCCAAGAACGATCGCCCAGCCCCCTCCCAGTCCCTCCCGGACTCGAGGCGACGAATGTGGTGTTTTCCGGGTGGAAGAGATCTTATCCGACAGCGATCTCATCCTCTTGGAGCCGCCCTCGTCGGGTGCTTTACCCACTGGCTGTCCACCATGAGACATTTTAGAGTCCATAGTTTCTCCAGCGATTCCCCAACTCGCACTGCGAGGTAAATCACGATCAAATCAGCGGTCGCCAATGGTTGCCGGTTCGTTGTCCGAGCAGTGGCATGCGATGATCCTGGCGCCTGCTACAGCAGCTCTACGATGGACTCCCGACTGTCAAATTTTTTATATACAGTGAAGGACTCCCTATGCCCTGTCAGAGGGCTTTTTCTTCATGTAGGTGCTTCGCTGGCATCGTGTATAATGCCGTTATTCTACACGACCTGTGTACAGCAACAAACTAATCCCCTGACCAATTCCACATACTAACGGACGAATATGTCCAAACGCAACCTCTGGTTCGCGGCGTCCGTGGCGCTGCAAACAGGCGCGACATTCGGATACTCGGTGGGCTTCGTGGGCGGGTTGCTCGTCCTCCCTTCGTTCCTACGGCATTTCCATCTTGACGACGTGTCGCCGCATGAGCTGGCGCACGCACAGTCCGCCGTCGTCTCGTCGTGGATCGTGGGCGCCTTCTTCGGTGTCCCCGCGGGCATACCAATCTGCTCGCGCTATGGGCGGAAGCCGTGTCTGATGTTCTGCGCCGTGATGTACCTGCTGGGCACGGTGTTGCAGGCGGTCAATGCCAGCTGGGCCTCGATCGGCGTTTTTGAGTTGGGGAGGCTGTTGAACGGGTTTGGCGTTGGGGCTGGGACGCTGGTGTCGCCGATTTAGTGAGCTTTCTTCCTCCCATGTTGATATGATCATTCACTCCGGCGAGTCGGTGCTAATCGATTTTCTCAACAGCATATGCGAGATCTCCTCTCCGGCCGACCGAGGAGTCCTGATGTCAGGATACCAGGTCATCATCCAAGGGACCGCGCTCCTCGGCTTCTGGGCGGCGTATGCTTCCAACGCGGCGATCGCCAACACTCTCGATCTCCAATGGCAGCTCCCCGTCGCCATCCAACTGATCCCCGGCAGCGTGCTGCTGCTCGGCACCCTCTTCATCCCCGAAAGCCCGCGCTACATTGCCGGGAAAGACACCGTTTTCGCCGTGGCGCAGAGCCTGGCCTGGCTGCGCGGCCGCCTACAGTCCGACGCCGTCATCACGAGCGAAGCGCGCGACATCTACGACTCGAGCCTGGCCGCACGGCGCTGCCAAAACCTGCAGCCGCAAAGCTTCACGCGCGCGGCGCTCACGAACCCGATCCGGAAACGCCTGCTCGTCGGTGTCGGGCTGTTCATCACCCAGAACGCGACCGGCATGAACGCCCTGAACTACTTCGCGCCCGTGGTGTTCTTGAGTATCGCCAAGTCCGTGTCTGGAGCGCTGTTCCTGACGGGCGTCTTTGGAGCCGTCAAGCTCCTCTCTGCCGGCACCTACATGTTCTACGCCGTGCGGGTCAGGGGTAACCGGTTCTGGTTGCTCGGTGGGACTGCGATCTGCGCCGCGTGCATGTTCGTGCTGGCGTATTGTGCGCGGCCGGAGGAGTCGAAGTCCGGGTCGGGGTCTGATCATGCCTCGTCGTCGATCAGAGGCGTCCTCGCCGTCGCGAGCGTGTATGTCTTCGCGTATTCCTTCGGGCTCTCCAGCGGGCCCATCGCGTGGAACGTCTGCAGCGAGATCTTCCCGTCGCACCTCAACGCCAAGTGCTGCGCCATCACGACCTGTACGCAGTGGGCGTGCCAGATCGTCATTGCGGCCATCACGCCGATCCTGCTCGCTTCGATCGGAACCTGGACGTTCACCGTCTTTGGCGCGTGTACGCTCCTCGGCCTGCTTTTCTGCTGGGCGTGCGTGCCCGAGACGAGGGGCGTTGCGCTCGGCAAGGAGATGTCGCTTGCGTTTGGCCAGGATGCAAAGGACGACGAGGTCGCAGAGGCCGACGAGGTCGAAGATGTCTTTGCTGTCGCTGACGAGGTCACGCCGCTGCTGCTGGGCGAACAGAAGAGGCGGAGGAGGAGCTCTGTTGCCATTGTTGTTTAAGATCATAAGCTCGCGGTCCCGGGTGGTTTATCACTGTGTTTAGGGTATCTTTTGCGGCGATTGAGGCGAGATTGCGTGATACTAGCGAGGGCGTTTCGATGGTGTTGGAAAATAAATCATCCACAGATCATGTTCAAAATTAGCTGGCGCGGAGATGCCAAAGTCCCCCTGGCTCCTCCAGGACAAAACGCGATGTCGTAGAACTATTATATATTTACTATCTTCTATCTTTCGCATATATATGCCTCCATTTACTCAAGAAAACTCGTGACATCGTGAAAATAAGTTGATGGATATAATTCCATATTTATGCCAATGCATAAACGCAACCCTGGGCGAGCCGGGAGCAACCTTTCCCTCCCCCATAAATTACCCTAGCCAAGATTCTTCCTGACCCTTCATTCCTTGCGATCAAACCGATCTGGACGCCTAGTGTCGTAATCATCGTAGTCATCCCCGGAGCCAAGCTCTTCGTCATCGCCATCCTGTAGGGGGTTGTAGGTGGGTGCTTTAAGGGATTTGAAGCGCGACATTCGCGATTGTTCGACGCTTGGGATCTCCGCGCCAGACGATGCGCCGAGCCCGGAAGATTGAGATGCAGCGGTGTGGCTGTGGTAGCTGTAGTCAGCTGCTGGGTCATAGCGTGTATGACTCATCGTGGTGGAGGAGGCGGCAGTGCCGACGGTGTCGATGGTTTTTAGTGGGATCATTCGTGCTGTGTCGGAATACAGGCTAGTGGTGTCGGCACTTTTGCCTACTTCAGACTGTCGCGATGGAGTTGATCTATAGTGAGGAGGACTTCCTCCACCTTGTCGACCGCCCCGATGAAATATGATGGCCCCGGTCTCTGGGTGTTCGAAGAAGAAGGTGAATAACGTGTCGAAGGCAATAACGACGAGGAATGCGATTACCACCACTGGGATGAGCAACGTGCTTTGCTGGAATTTATATCCCGAGGTGCTTTTATCAACGAACACGGCTAGGCAGCCCGAGCCGATCAGAAGGGAGCCGACGATGACGCGAACAATTGGCCCACCGGCTTCGGATCGTGTGTGGTTAGGCTTGCCAAACCAGTACATGGCACTCAGGAGGAGTAATGTGGAGCCCGCTGCGATGTAGAAGTAGAGTGTGACAACATCGTAGATCTCGTAGATTGATTCGAGTGAGTCGTGGCCGCCGGACTCGGATTTGCTGGAGGTGACTTCGAGCATTTTGTACATGGTGGCATCGTGGGTTTTGAAGACGAAGTTTGCGGCGTAATCGAACATTTCGTCTACGATGGGTGCGGTTGAGGAGAAATACTCATCACTGTTGAATGTCACGTTCCGCGCTATGTCGTTGATCGAGGTGAGGTTGACAGTCCAATCGTATTCATCAGCCAGCTTGTATGATTTGAAGTGGTCTGAGATCGTCCACAAGGATTCATTGAGATATGAGACAAAGGCGGTGTTGCTCGCAAAGCCAGTACTGGGAGCATCGTCAGGACCTGGTCGAAGAGACCAGACCAGTTGAAGGCCCTGTACGGCTGAACCCCAGGGGATGAGACTGGTGTTTCCTTCCACCATGAGGACGATGGCGCAGTGGAGTGGGAAATGCAGCAGCGCCCATATTTGTTGACGAATGGTGCCCATCTTGCCTTCCTCATCGAGCTGATCAAAGTACAGCATCCAAATGAGGTAGAGCAGGAGCACGGCGGCAATCACGTCGCCAATGTCGTTGGCGCCGGTGGACTTGTTGGCTTTGACGATGCAGGAGACTGACTTCGAAAGACCTAGGATGCCTTCGCCCATGACAATCAAGGTTAATAGGGAAACCCGTTCGGTTAGATGAGTGTGTTTGAATGATATGACACGGTAGAAGACGGATATGAGAACCGTCGAAACTCCCGAAAATATTTTCAAGGAATACCTATCAACAAGGCTTAGAATTGTAGGGGCATTGCAATATGGGAGATGCCTTACCACGTGACTAAACTGTGCCATGCGATGCTGTCGATTGGGAACACAGCGGCTGTTACAGCGAAGCCGATCGATGCAAGTGCGTTGACTATGGTAGTCAGTGAAACCGGGAGAACAGCAGTGCGATAATGGCGGCCTTGCACAAGCACAATAAGATATTGAATTGTAGTAATGGCGTGCGAGATGGCCATGGTGACAGCGAACTTCTTGTAGGTGCGTGCATCTGCTTTGTCGTCATATAGATCGAAGATCGGGCCACAGAAGACAAAGGCAGTCATAACACCGAAATGGACGAATTTGAACGCACGCTCGATGATGGAATCCGTGCCGAAGCGAACATCGTATAGGGTTGTGTTGAGCCATGTGAACCACAGCAGTGTAAAGTACCCGAGATAAGCTCCAACAGCTGCATGACGTTATCAGGCGAGAAAACTTGCATCCTTTCAAGCCACACTTACATTCTGCATCGCTATGCTTGTGTGCTGCCGTGAAGGTTGCCAGGTTGGCTACGAAGAATAAGTCGTAGAACAGCTCAATTGTGCTCGCTTCGTGCCGAGGTTTGTAAAGGACCGGACCGTCGGTAGATGAGATGGCCGGCAAGGCACTGGCACGAGATCTCAGCTTTTCGAGATTGGGCGTGCCATCTGAATCCAAAACATCGTACAGTTGGTCATTGACCGGCGACTCAATGAAAGGTAGGCGTTTCCGCTCCAGGTGGTCTTCGTGTGCATTCTCTGCAGGATGGGGTTGAACCACCTGTCGACGACGAACAGTCAGATACCGCCCGAGTTCCATCCTGTTCCACGGAGAGTGAGCAAAGTCCCCCTCCTTTAACGTGAGTAGAAGACTCTAGGCTCGCTCGACAAACAACAGCGCATCATTTAGGAATGGACATAATAGCCTGACGATTATCTGAGCAAGCCGAATTCCAGGTTTGGTGGAAGTTGACCTCAAGGACAAAATTTGAGCAGATCCATCCCATTTACGGATGCCGATTGAACAGATGGGATAGGTTCGCTTGTTGTCTGGTGCAATCCAAGACCCAACAAGCCGTCCTCGAGTGTTGCTTGAGCTTGGCTTAGCTCTCCAGCCTCAGTGCTTGTCCCACACTAGGCTGGGTCTTGTAAGACTGGGCATTGCTATATCTGCTTAACTAACGAGGGGACCAACTGTTTTGTTGACGTGGCTGAACGAGATGCACGACTCCCAGCCCTGGTGATACTCGGAGTGGACTTCTGGCGAAGCTGATCAACTTATCGCACTGGCCGGGAGGACAAGCTTCTCAGCTGTGGCTAGGCTGCACCATCTGTTCAACTGCATTCGTCCAGGTTGAGACTCAGGCCTGTCCGGCAAGAACAAAACTGTATTGGTTATATCGGATACCCACTGTGGTGCGCCAAGCAGCCACTTCCTGCATCCAAATCTCAACAAGTCGTCTAATAGCTCTCACTGGCAAATGGGCCCCAAGAGCTAGCCTGGCCCCAATACCTTTGATGATTACTCCGTACTTACCACACAGACTCGGGGTCTCGGACGATATATCAGGATTCAGTACTCCGTATCAGAGTACCGTAGGGGATAGTACATGACGGAAATGAATAGACCACCCATCTTCGCGCCGATGATAGTGGTTGAATTACACACTACTTGGGTGGCATCACGATCTTGCTGAGGAAAGCTACGGCATAATTACAAACGATGGGAACAATGAATGGTTATTTTAACTCTTCACAAATCGGCCAGTGGTGACACGATCAACGGCGGGCTTTTTTCCTACATAATTATTAGGTACATTCCCTCGTGAGGTGCCTGGCCTCGGTCATATGTGGAGGACGCCCCCAGCCCCCAGAAGGCCCGAGGGCCAACAGCCTTATGCTTATTCACCATGCAAGGTCAGCCCGCTATGATTTAGGGCTGTCACCCCCCCCACTGCCCATAACGTTGATCTACAGCATCCCAACCATACAGGCTTTTAGCAAGTTGAAAGACAAAGGTCAGCCCCATTCTTTCTAAGGTATTCGCAGACGCTTAGAGGCACACTCCGTTTCAAGCGCGGTCTGTGCACACAGTAATCGGCACCGAGCAGTATGCACCATCTAACCACTGACAGTCTTATCTCCGCGCTACTTAAGTAGGTCTTGCCTCGGTGCCCCAGCGAACTGACTAGTTGGATGCCCCTAATGAGGACATATATGTCGATGCCATAGGGAATGACGTATCGATTGCTGCGAGGCGCGATCTCCTCCACCTATGAGATTCATTAGTGGCCAATCTTGGAGATGGATTTCATGAAGGCCATGAGGAATGGCATCGGTCTTACCGGGGAGTCAAGCCTGTTTCGATGATGGCGTTGAGTCCAATACACCCAACAGGTTCGAGCTCGCACTTTGGCGTTGATTCGATTACATACCACTATGTGAACTATTGAAACGCTGCGGGGACGGAGTATATTCGAAGCGCAGCTGTGGGGGAGCCACAGGACAAACCAACTAAAGTGCTTACTTACCATTGACGATGTTGGGATACACGGATTCTATTTGGCAGGACCAAACCTGTTTGCCCTATCACTCGGTTTATGACGTGAAAGTTTCTTGGAAAATGGAGATATCATGCCCAAATGCAACTTGCGACATGACTGTGAGAGACTGCTGGAATTATGAAAACCCGTGAGCCCTTGCCCTTCTCCCTTGTACTGGTCCTCGGCACGCTCTGCGAAGCTTGGTGTTGTTTCAGGCACCCTGAAATAGCACTCGCTTCAAGAGGATGACGAATAACAAAGAATCACCTGGTTTGACTAATACTTGGGGGCCAGGATATCATGATTCATCCGGTACGGACCATTCTGCACGGTTTTGGTCCACCGAAATCCAACTGCCCAGCCTCCAGTCTTCGGATTTATATTATTCAACTGCTTTGCGGCCTTTGCCGCTTGGAAAATCGAGCTTTGGAAGATTCACCAAGCGATAGCTTTTGCTGGCCCTTCTCTGCTCAGCATTCAATTGTCAACATCGATTCACAATGGGAAAGGAGTATATTGGGTACACCAGCCATCTTGTCATTGGAGATTATCTGCATCAGACGCGAGCGGATTGCATTGACGAGATCCAACCAAGCTCTGTATATACGCTACGTTCGAACATCTCTGAATGCATCTTCAACAAATTTACCGAGTACGAGAAGACGATTTTCGCATCCAGACAGTATATTCTGACACTGTGGCCGGCATTCGTCGGTGCGATTGTCTCTGCTTCTCCAGATGCGTCACTGCTCATCTACGACAATATCTGGTGGAGCACTCTCTTCGCGTTGACTTGCGGTGGACTCCCCGGTCAGGATGCATCCGACCTTCCAACGCATCATATCAAAGCCAGCTCTCTTTACGAGGCTCGAGCAATGGTTGCCGCAACCCACAGCTACTCGAAATTTCAAACCATGGGTGGTAGAAATCGAAATACCGGTTATGTGTTCCTCGAGTGGTTCACCATGTTCATTTCCTATGGCATATATCTGGCCTTTTGTATTTTTTTCGGATATTCGCTGAAAGATTCCGTGGCTATGTCCTTCCCCACTCCACAATGGCTTGCCCCAGCGGCATGGTATTATATTTCATGTACTCCAGCGATTTTGGGGATTCTAGTCGAAGTGCCACAAAATCGATTTGACCTATACGAACCCACCCTCCATGGAGCCTCAGGGATAGATCGATCCCCCTTGATGAGTGAGGAAGTCCAGGCCCAGCCAGCCCCGCTCTACACCAAGGTTGAAGGCAACTCAATTTCTATATGGCTACGCATTATACGACACCAGTGGCAACGTTCGAGATATCGCATTATCGTTCGCCACGAGTCCAGGCACTGGTTTTTCGTTCTTGGACGAAGCGCAGTTGGTATCGGTCGCATCACGGTTTTCGCGCTTGGATCTGTTGCAATGGGGAATGTTTTATTCATGCCTGTCCCGAACGATCTTTTCCTTTTTGTCCTGCTGCTCTTCGTCACGGCTGTACCCAGGCAGCTCTGGCCTGCCTTTTGGGCGAATGGAAATCGTGGAGCCGACCTCGTGATTTTTGTGAAGGACCTTAGATTAGAGGAATCAGACGAGGCTTTTCCGGGGAACACACCACATGCGACCTTCAACGTCGTGCCAAAGTCGAATTGAACGCGGCTGTGTCAGCATGGGGATTTTGTGCGCGGACCAGATTTTCCTTGTCGGAGAACAGCACTTGGACGAAATTATGGACGTCATGCAGCAATTGGGATATATATGAGAGCCCCTTTTTTTCGAGATGGGACTAGAAATTAGAAAGAGACTTCTTGGTCGGCAGTTGACATGGCGAAGCATCAGACACGTTCCAAAGACACAAATTTGGAAGCGTGACGCAGTGGTTGCGGGTTGGGTTAGTCCTTGCACAACGAGCAATCACATTGAGCAGTTCGCTCCCCAAACCACATCGAGTCTTGTTCTCCTGCTAGCCGTTGGAAGAAAATGTATGCACTTGGGCCTTCACACTTCCTTCCAATGGATATGGTGATAGACAAGCCTTAGCATCTGCGACTGACCACAACCGTGGAACCGAGGTTCTTAGCAGTCAATACATGTAAATTTTCCATCTATAGCTGCATTCCTGGAGAACCCGCTGCTCAAAGACCGCCCCTCGGTACTCCGTATAACTCCGTGCAGCCAAGACACTCTAAACATCCAGTTCTAGACGTGAAGAGTCCATCTTATGCGCTCCTACTACGCTGAAAGGTCGCAGCAGCATGGGATGCTTGCGATGGATCTCCGGTTGTTCTTCAAGAGGCGGTCGGGCCTGCAGTAACTTGTGGCACGCAACACTCAACAAGCCGTACACAAGGCTGTACAGCACCTTGACCATGCTTGCAGGTAGGTCTTCACATCTTCGTCAGATCTAAGTGTGAACATCCACGTTCAGCAAGTCCCACATATTCAACCTCTGAGATCTCGGTTCGAGCCTCGAGACAGGTACTCCATATTCCGTAGACTTGACGGCTGTAATTACATGCCACGCCAGGTGTGAACCTTCCCCTCACAACCTGATCCCTCTCTTTCAGTAACAAACCCACTTCAAGCCGATCTCGCGGCTCAGGAAAACAACATCCCCAATTTACGGTGACCGCCTACTTGAAAGCGAGTTGACTTGAAGGTGGTCAGGTCATTCAGGTACCTTCACTCTCTTTCGGGTGGAAAGATCTACTTAGACATCGACAAGGAATGGTTAGGAGAACCGGGACTCTGGGCTTGTACCTTGATCGAACGTTCTTTTGGCCGCGAGTGAAAATGTACGGCCGCAAGCTTGCAAAAGTAATGACAAATGAAGACAACCTCTAACTTCTCTTGTCTACGGCCGTAAATTTCGTGCAATACCGGAGAAGCCTCGAAGACGGATGTTGCTTACCTAGCTTAGTTCCCCATGCCAAGGTTGGGGACTGGGGATGGCACCGTATCATCTCCGCTTTCACGACGCCTTCAGCCTTACCCGCTGTCCTCCCCGCAAAATGCCCTTCTCGATGGTGGCCACCGATGGGACGAAAGAGGAATTCCCCTCGGTCTCTCTTTGAGAAAGTACTTGGCATAGCATCCTAGCAGCCGAGCAGTAACCGACAAGACGGAGATTCATAAATGTGGTAGTTGCCCTTCAACGGAGAGATGGAGACC
>Ga0105239_10002070_pt1 | contig 26000 bp, 25 predicted proteins | sample KBSC44metaG_FD_92761 | JGI IMG/M metagenome (GOLD analysis project Ga0105239, IMG submission 92761) | Corn rhizosphere microbial communities from Kellogg Biological Station, Michigan, USA - KBS C4-4 metaG | ecosystem: Host-associated > Plants > Roots > Rhizosphere > Soil | place: Michigan, USA...
AATTCACAGTCACGTGCAAGGCTGTATCCCTGGGCGTTTCCTAGCCCTGCAACAGGAGCATTAGGTGTTTGGAGACGGCTTGATGACCATATTAATCACTAATGAGGACAATTCCCTCAAGAAGATCGCATGTAGTTGAGTACGCGTTTTGGGGGGCTTATAGCCAAAGAATAGGAAAAGAGCAGAAGCTCCCCATAGTGCCATCTCAATCCACTATCGACAAGGTTAGTCGTCTTGGGAGTTCGATGGGCTGGGAGTCTGGGACCCTGGATAACTTACATAAAACGCCCGCCAACCCTGATGCCAATCACGCTTAGCAAGTGCCCCCATAATTAGCGGTGACGAGATCATCCCTTGAGCTCCACCTGTGTTGATGGCTCCTTGGGCCACTAGGATAGCACCGTTAGCCTGGAGATACATCTCGTTTCCACATCCGACATTGGATACATGCTTGGGCGCCATATGGTGGGTAAAGCTTCGCTGGGCACTGCAAAGGTGAGAGGGATGACGGCGAGCGCAAGTCCAATAAGGGTCCGAGCAGCGATGAGTTGGCCGATACGTTGGGATCCCGGCGCGATTGCAGCACCGACAAAAGCAATTGTTGTGGAAACAACCAGTAGAGCCTTCTGTGCCTGCAACAAATCTGATGCTGACTTTAATATGTTGCAAAAGATTGCCTGCACAAGAACCACGCAATTTGGCTCCCAGGTCTGAACAGCAACTCCATCAAGGTCTTGGGCAATAGAATTGAGCTACATTTATGTCAGTGGATCGGACTGTAGAGCTCAGTTTTGGAAAACGTTCACATACAATGGTAGGGGGTCCCATCAACGCAAATAGGCTATAGCTGGCAAAAGCTTTGTACACAAAGCGCTGCAAGGGCAATCCAAGTGCGAGCGTGCAGCTTTGGCTCGTGCTCGTCGTCGTTGTATGTGATATCAGCTTTTGGTTGGACTGGTCCGACTGGTTTTGCAATTCCTTCAATGGAATTGAGTTATTTTTCGATTCTACTCCCACAGGCTCCACCTCTCCTAGGTGCTCGGGTTTTCCTGAGGTCTACATTGATCCACGAATGAGATTTGATATAGCGACACTCCTGAAAAATGAAAAATGAGATCAGGGCACTTCAAAGGCTTCGAATTATCGTTGAATACTTTTATATACTCCATAATGGAGGCGAATCTAGACTGATCCCAGGGAAACCCATGAGCCAAGCTCCTCAAGCCGGCTCGGCCTCCTGCGACGCTCTCGTATTTCCCCTTTTCAATACTTTCATAGCGATGCAGAAGTTTCCCAAGGGCATTTTCTCATGATAGTAGGTTTTTAGAGCAGAGCCAATGGAATGGAAGGCATCTCATCTTTTCGGTTCCGGGCCTGAGACAATACGATACCTAATTCGCGACTATTCACAAAAGTTTCCCGTACAATAAAATCCGTCTATTCATTGAAGAGTAACGACGACTTCCACTGGCCGGAGCAAGCTTAACCAAACAAATTACTTCGTAATAGGCTTATGTCTGCCATGTGCCCCCCACCTAAATACTAGGCATCTCCCATTGAGATCGGGACAGATTGCCGTCCCCACTCTAGGCGTAGCGAAGGTTCAAACCCGACGGGAACGGGAAAAAAGCGGGAATCACGGTTATTCAGCCTCGTGTAGCTTCAGGCTGATTGTGGTTCAAGTGAAGCCAACCGTTCAAGTTTGCTGTGAGATGGTGACCGATAAAATTGGAGGTCTAGACGATAGAAGCCAACAGCGTCGAATTCCGGACAATTGAAGAGACCGGTGGCGTCTAGGCACCATCGCAGATCGAGAAACCTTGTCTGGTTCGAGAAAAGCCTTAGTAGATGCAGTGTATCAAGCGTTGAGTCACCTCGAGTACCAGACTTATTATTGCGGGTTTGTATTTCTCTGGCTCAAATAAGGCGAAAGAGCTCATTTAGCAGACTTAATATAATGTCTCGCTTTTTAGGTAAAGTGGTCTTTGTGACTGGTGGCACCAGTGGCCTGGGCGCCACGAGCTGTCAACTTTTCATCAATGAGGGAGCTACAGTATTTGTAACAGATATTGAGGAAAGGAGCATCCTTCAGAAATTGGGTTCTGACAAGCCCACTACCGACGGTGCGACATTACGGATCCTGACGACTGCGAAAGCTCAGTTCAGGCCTGTATCCAACTGTTTGGTGAGTCGACATTCTTTTCTCCAACGCGGCAGTAGTGCCATCGACATATATAACTGTTGAAAAACAGGACGTGGCTATTGTTCAACGGATCGTCACCGCCAACATATGTAGCACGGTATATCTAGCTCAAGCAGCGATACATCAGATGCAGAAACAGGGGAAAGGAGTGATTATAGCTACAGGTAGCACAGCAGGTACAGGTGTAGACTATGGCCTCGCAGCTTATTGCGCTTCGAAAGCAGGTGTCATCAACCTGTGCAAGACAATGGCGATTGACTGCGCGAACGATGGGATTCGTGTAAATGCAATCTGCCCAGGGCTGATGGAGACTCCCATGGTCAGCCGTCTCACTCGCGAGCTGGCCGCGATACAGGCCATTTGCGATACCATCCCCATGGGTAGATCTGACGATCCAGCGGAGGTAGCTAAAGCAGTGCTATTTCTAGCGTCTGAAGATGATTCATATATCACGGGTCATGGTATGTTAATCTCTAACACCCTGCGTCGATCACGGTCTCACTCGATCTCTAGCTCTTATGGTTGATGGGGGCTCAACGGCCAAGAGTGGCGATGTTGATTTCACACCATTTATACAGAATAGTTGAGTTAGTATGCCATATTATGAGCTTCCGATTCAAGCGAATGGTTTTCACTTCAATCACAATCGAAACTTTTGTTTTAGAAAGCTCCCGCACTACGAAAATGTGGTCCAGAAAGGTCAATCTTCCCTGCCCTGAACTCATAGCCGCCCTTGAAAGTTGAAGTTGTACCAATGGCTGCTTTTGCTTTGAATTGTGGCAGGACAGTCGATTTTGAGCTCCTCAGCAATCGTAGAGATGTTCTTAATGAAAACAAACACTTATATCTGAGCATTAGCAAGATGGAAGCTGTCTTACCTTCATGGCACGGAGGGAATCCGGACTCTCGACCTAGCCCGAGTCTCAAAATAGTCACTAAAATGCATCAACATCGAAATGGGAACAGTAAACGAGCAATTCCATGAAGACTGGTTAAATTTCTTTTCACAAGAGTGCATTGTTAAGTTTGGGGGATCTGCCTCACAAAGCTATGATTGCAATGCGAGCTATGAGAGCTGAGTTCGTTAATCCGGTGAAATGCACGGTTGTCGATCTGCAGCACAACTTGAAGACGTGCCGGATGCTGGCTGGAGGATCGGAGACAGGTACCGAGGCATTCATACTCAAGAGTTCTATCTGGTACCGCCTGGTCGATGGCCGAAAGATAGATGCTGAATGCACTTCTTATATCTAGTTTGGTGGATAAAGGGCAGGGGTCGTGGCTTGCGGTCGAGTATGAAGTGTTCTTGTCTTCGTTTGAGATCATGGACGCGGTGCAGGCCCTGGCCGTTGGTGGCACTCGGAATTGATATAATGGTAGCTATCGAACTTGGTCGATCTCAAATTGGCAGAACTCAAGGTTGCCTTTGACTGGCAAATACCCCCAAGTCATCATGGATGTGTAACCCAAGTGTGTAGCCAGCGCTAAGCAAGAGATTATATGATATCTCACAATGTTAACGTCAGCCAATTATTATAGCATGAATACTATGGCACTGGAAGCTAATTGAAGAGAAAAAGTCATAAGGGGACCAGAGGTCAATATACATACTCGACGAGCCGGGATGATCAATAGAAAATTTTCATTCTACTCTAGTCATACATTGCTGTTGGAAGCCATTGAAATCTATCGCTCTCTTTCGGTCCCAAAATATCCACGTCATCCAGTTGAGACGCGATGGTACGAATGATCCCCTTGCACACGCCACGCCCTCAGCGGCAAAGCCTGCAACGCGAGGGCCTTCCGTTCTATGAATGTCCAGAACAAGACAGCGCCAACAATAACGAAGATAACATTAGTGAAGTAGTAGCCATCACGCTGCATGAGACACGTGCCTCCGCCCTTGAGGCAATGATTCTTGTCACCTTCGAGGGCACAGCTGAATGATGATGTGATTGGTGTTACATCAGGATGAGCCTTTAGAAACTCATCGGGGTCACTGGGAGGCAGACAGGTCGCTTTGGTGAAGATGTCGACAAACTTTAGGATGAAGAATTTGGGAAAGGTTCCTCCTAGATTCGAGACCCTAGAAAAACACGGTTAGTAAGGGAGATTGGCGCAATAAGACAGGTTAATACTCACGTAGCCAAGAGCGTCATGTAGGTCCCACCGATGGCTGGGTCTGCGATTCTGGCATGGAAAGCGGCCGACGCAACAAACATGATTGTACTCATAAAGGTCGAGTAGATGTGTGAGGCGATTACCACCAGTAGATACCAGAAAGGAACAGCTTCACCAACCTCTGTGGGATAGATCATAATGGTGAACTGAGCAAAGAGTGCAGCAACCAATCTTGCCACAAATGCCCAACACCATAACCTCAATGGAGTATATTCAGTTGACCACTTCCCGGCATAATATCCGAGGCTGAGCTCGAAGGGAAAATCAATCAACACAACAAGGGCAAGATTGGCCTGACCGAATCCCTTGTCCAGCAGCTTCAGGTTTGTCACCGCCTCGTTGGTAACAAAGCCCAGCTTGGACACCAGGTGGATGGCGATGATGATGAGGATGTTTGGAAGCTTCAGCACGGCCCACATGCTGCGATAGACTTCCATAATTCCATCACGCTCATTGGTCTTATCCTCCTTCTTTAAGAACGCTAGTCCAAGAGTCACAAGCAGATACATCCAGCCCCAGAAGGCCATATAGCCGCCGAGGGTAAGCAGGCCATATTCTTTCGGTACTGCTCTAAACCAAGCATTTGCGAAGTCAGGAGCCTGTAAAGCAAGAAAGACCGTGTGGGATAGAAATGAGCCAGCTGTCAGGCCGACAGTTTGAGCCGTGGAGGCGTAAGACATGTTCTGCATTGAAAGCAGTGATATCGCCCAGCCATCGACAGCAATGTCCTGAGTGGCACAGAGGAAAACAAGGAGGAACCACCATCCTGTGAACCCCCACACACCAGCTCCATCATTTTCACCCGCCTTTTTCATCATCTCATCAATTCTGCCTCCCAAATAAATCATCGATAATCCTGAGATGGTTTGAATAGGGGTGATCCAACTTTTCCTCCTGCCAAATCGTCGACTCCACACCGCGTCGACAATTGGACTCCACAATAATTTGAGGGAATATGGATATGCGGCCAGGGAGAATACACCGATTTGTCCATATGACAGGTAACTCTTAAGAAGAAATGGAACGGATCCCGAGGCAAGACCCATCGGGATTCCCTGCAGAAAGTACAACAGAACCAGTAAGAGAAAGTTGCGCTTGTCGGTATGTGGGAGATTGCTGAAGCTGGTATTGACCATACCAGGAGTCTGGGGAGTCGGTGGGGGAGGTTCGTTGTCCAAGGAAAAGTCGTCCCTGCTCATAACACGGGTGGCATTGGCAGCAGGGTCATTGCTCGAGACGTGCTTACGTCTGAGCTCGATATGGGAGTCCATGGTTCCGTTGGCGTGCCCATTCGCATGCCCGTTCGCATGCCCGTTGGGAGAAGTATCTATGCGCAAATTCGAGCGATTGGGCGATGGTTTCTGCTTGCTCTTCTTGGATCTTGCGCGCCTCATCTGGGATTTCTGACTCTCGCCAACTAAATGATCCCGCTCAGATTTGTCGGTGTCTGAATCCTCTTCCTCTCCGCTATCGCTTTGACTTCCGCCGGTAGGGTCTGTTGGTGTGTCTCGATTGGGAGATTGTGCTGGAATATTGTTCAGTTCAATGGCGGTTTCCAAAGGTTGCCGCGACTGGTTGTAGAGATGGTTGGATTGTTGGGTAGAGGGTGAGCGGATGTGATACAGGGGAATTGTAAAGGGCTCTGAGATGGAGTCAGGCATCCATGCGGCGAAAAATCTTGTGGAGGTGGAGGAAGGGAGGCGAGTGGAGGGCAAAATGAAAAGGACTCTGTGTCCTTTGCCAGTGGATCAGAGACAGGAACGGGAAACGTCTGGGATTGGTCTTTGTGAAGTCATCGACCAACTAGCAAATGATGAAGAAGGAGGGACGGCATTCCAATGTATCCTCAAAACCCCTCCTTCTGGAACCTCCAACGTATAACATGGGGCAGAAGAGATCTCGAAGCACTGTGGTGCTTGTCAAAGTAGATGCATCGAAAGCCCCTGCACGACATTCTGCCCAAGACACGTCGATGGGGACGAAATCCAGATCTGGCCTCTACGGCTGTGGCCAATCACAGGGACCAATAAAACTTAAATACCACGTGACCACCGATAAGATGAGACGCGTCTCTTATCGCTCTCGTCGCGTCGCTGGGCTTGGCATTTTAGTCACAGCCTCAACTTCGGTGCACGACGACAATGATGATGGCAACAATGTCATCAAGATCCTAGTTGATTCCGAGATAGTTACTATAAAATATAGCCTTCTTCCATCCCCGCAATAATGGAAGTCACCGCATCTCCGCCTCCAGCCCTCAACCTGCCTGCTGTCTCGAGTGAAACTGAAGATTACGAGATAGCGCAAGTTCGAGCCGAAAGTACGCCATGCCCCGGAATGCTGTTATATGAGGTCGAAATGATTCTAATCATAAATTTTCTACAGTCCATGCACTAACCCAACGCCGCGGTTTGCTTACTTCGTCACTCCTGTCGTCAACCAGAGTTCATACACGCCTTCAGGAGCGCCAGACGAACACAGCAGCCCTTGAAGGCGCCCAGGATGACCTCTCGGTGCTCCTAGCATCATCAAAGCAGATCGGGAGCTCGAACAGTTATCGTCTCGCTCTAGGAGTGACTGGATTCCCGTTCACGGACCCGAGTCCAGAGTACCAGGCTTTCAATCCACTTCTGGGAATTCGATTCGATATCTGCGATCGAAGCGGCCGCTTTCCAAAACAATATCATCTTTTCTGCCGACGAGTCTCCCCTTCCAGCCAGGAACTGCGTATTCATCGACACACGATCCCCTCGCTCGTTCCACTGTCCGACTATGAAAAACAGTATCTCCCCCTGCCTGATGAGGGCTACGGCGGATCTGAGGATTCGTACCTTTCGAATAGTGATCCTCCGAGAAGTCAGGATCTACACGCTTTAGTAGGGCGTGTGCGCAAGGACCTGGTCTCGTGGAGGCTGAGATTAGATTCAATTGACGACTTGCGAGAGTTTCTAGAGCTCCCATCTCCCAAAGTCGAAGGTGGCACCAGTGATGCAGTTGCGGATGAGGGCCAGATTGACGAAGACGAAGACGAAGACCAAGACCAAGACATGTCCGACAGCGAATTCGAATCGTGCGGTAAATACGGTGTACGGCAAATGGAAACATGCAGCCCGGATGCATCTCAAGCTCGGATTGTGTGGTCCGATGGTCGAGTGGGAAGGATCAAAATCTCTCCTGAAGGCCACATTGTTAAAGCCGCCATCTTCACCGGCGCAGGGCGAGTGGCGGAACAAGAGAGAATTCTTTCTTCTGACTCAGCCGCAATCTATGATTTCCGCGAGAACCTGCAGAGACTACATCGGACATTGCAAGAGCGCCATGGAGAGGAAGTGGATTAGCGTCCAACCATCACTAGGTCAGAGACAACTTCCTGCTCAACCTGGATAATCTTAGAATGATTCGGTTTCCTCAAACAAAAGCCCCACCTGTAACGCCTAAACGCCTGTTGGGACGACAATGAGGCCCTTGTATTGCAACCAGCCACCGCCATAGTTACTCTACAAAACTCGTATACGACATAACCCTCATTATCTGATTTGACCTTTTCCGTCATCTTTTTTTTGCCTCCTGAAAATCGCTCACAAAAGCCTGTCCCTGGGATATAAACACTGCGTGTGGAAGAGTATTCTACACGAAGTGCGGCACTGGAGCCGCACCTCGACGAGAAAGAGAGCACCAAATATCAAAGTTCACCTGCCATGATCGCTTTTTGTCGCTGCTGGGGATAAAGGTCTGCACGTCTGTCTCGAGCAGCCAGAATCTGCTACCAGTTCTGTGGTTTCTGGGGATGTTCAGATGACAATGTTGCAAAGGAGCAAGAGTCAAGATTGGGATTTCCATTGCGAGCGTCGTGTCGATCGGTGTCTACCAATTCCATGACCGAGTCACTGTCCTTTGGCATGTCGGTAATGGTGGTGGTGATTGTCTTTGTAATGCTTTTGGGCTGCTGAACGGCGTGGCTGTTCGTGTGGCGGAAGTTTCGAGTTCGGCTGCGTGATCCCGTATGTGGGTGCAAGTACGAGCTCTGTTCCACTGTGCTTCCGAAAATGCGAGGTGCGACACGACGTGCCAGGAGCTGCATTGCAGGCATGCACGCACACATGATTCCAACATCAATTTCAAGCACAGACATGTAGCTTACGCCAACATAGTCCCCTATTCAGAATGTTGTCAGTATGTTGCACAAGAGACGCGCTTCGAAGGGGCTGTGCTAGACCTACAAGTAAAGTTGTCCGTCGAACGGAATTGAATTAGGGATTGAAGGCGTATCGCGCTGGCAAGTGTAATGCTATAACACCAGGGTTAGAAGAGGACAAGTCTGCAAGACAGGATGGAACTTACAACAACCCGACACAGAACATGGATACGATCTGGACCTTCTTCTTTCGTGACAGCGTCAACTTAAGAAGATGGGGGATCGGAAGCAGGATGATGAGAATATCCAGCAGGATGTTGATTGATGATGCGATCCAGGTCAAGACAAAGACATCGATGCAACTTCCTTCAGTTTCCCTGGTCCAGCTAGTCCAAACGTACGAAACAGGAGTACATTGCCAGATCGTGGCAATGATCGTGGCGAAGAGGTATGCTGTGACTATGCCCATCAAGCCATAAGTCATCCTTTTGAAGGTTCGGTCGGTGAAGATTCGGAGATAGAACGCGAGGATCGAGAGCTTGGTCAACGAGATGCAGAAATCATACATGGATTCCCCAGCATAAAACCACTGTTCGGTGTCAACAGGTGAGCTTTACCTCAAGAATAGTGTATGCTCACCTTGATAATTGGGGTGATATTGTCGGGTGGAATGGTGTACAGGTCCCTTCCGTACCCAAGGTTGGTGGCTTCAGAAGTAGATCAGTCAACTATTGGAGAAAAGGTAGTTTCGGCATGCCTTACCAGCAAATTGATCAATGGTGACGACTATCATGACGATCTAATTCCACATTAGCTGAGAGTCGAAGAGAACATTAGCAGGAACATACCGCGACCGCAAGGATCAGGCCATCATCCCAGCCAAACGCAGCCTTGAACGGTCTCATGCGTGTGAACATCCTTAGGGCCACGAATATCAAGGACAGACCACCGAAGATGCCACTAATGACCTCTATCACCAATGAATTATCTCTTACTGGAACGTCGCAGTAGGCCAGAGTGCTATTGGTTGTGGCTAGATGCTGAAGTCAGGACTTCAAACTTGGGGTGGTGATTTCAGGGCGGGAAAATGGCTTACACAAAAGGTTTGCCACTGAGCATGTGGTAGCCGCGCATCCAACGACGCCCTGCATGAGGGTTTTAGGATCCGTACAAAGACAGAGCTTGTCTGTAACGGAGCATGATAGCTGCTCGAATACTGTTAGGGAGCAGTTTTGCTGTACGTGGGCTGTTAGCGAGAATCGACCGAAGGACTCCTTTGAGTCGACGTACAGCGCATGAGGGTAAAGTTTCCAGCAAATCCTGTGCCCGTACCACCAGTGCCAATACCAACAGAAATGATAGAAGAATAAGCCTGCCCATGATTAGATACCCTTGAGATGTAAGAAGGGTGTGGTGGTCCTCCCAGTCTCAGGGCGACTTCAACACTGATATAGATATTGCTGCTAATGAGCGTTGAAATGGTGAGGCCCAGTATACTACAATATGTGATATGAATTGAAAGGGGATGGAGCGCCGAGGAACTCGGAGCAAGATCGTATACATTAAGCAGCTAGTGTAGAGCTACGAGGCTGTTCCGCGAGCCGTGTCATCTGCATTAGGCTGAAGATCATCTTCGCTAGACTGGGTCTAAAGCAGGTCGTCTCAGTGCTAAAACTGTTTGAGGCACCGCTGGAGGCAAGAACGAAGGGTGATTGATGCCAAATCTGGTCCCTGAATTAGTAGGAGGATCCGTATAGGACTAACCCTAGGGCAGCGCTGTGCTTTCAACGCCAGCCAAGCGCATACTTACATCGGGGGGCAGAGTTGAGAGGAGCCCAACTGATGTGAACATCTGCAACCAGGCAGATCGAGGTGCCTTGTGGATATCACTCCAGCTTTTTACTGCCCCAGTCCTTGAGTCGTGTGCACTGACTAGACGACGCTGCATCACCCACAACTCCACTCGCAATCAACTTCCGCGATTGGATACCTCAGCCTGGCGTACCTTGTGCTGCCGAGAACCAACCACCCTTCTGGAAATTTGCGTAGGACGACAAATGATGATAGGTCCTGAAGATCATTTCAAGCCGGGGCAGACATGGCAGAAGGACGTGGTAGATATACAACAGTCATTGAAGTTCGAGTCCCATCTATCATGGGAGAACAACCCTGGAAGCATGCAATGGATCTCAAGCTTTGAAAGCCCCTTTGCCAGATACCATGTCTGCCAGCCCAGACACAAGAATTTGAGGTTGGGGCAGACTCTCAGCAAGCCAGAACCCCCAAGCATCAAGAATTCTGGGGTCGGAAGCGAGGTGGAGACCTCGGCAAGCGGGGACAGCGACCCACATGTGTTTCTTCATCGATTTCATGAAGCGAAAGTAGATCAACAGAGTGGGACACGCTGTGCGGTCTGGGCAGGGGGGTGTGCTTGGGCTCCAATGCAGGAATACTGAGTAATTAATTCGCGGGGAGGTGGAGGCACCAATGCAAATGCCTTCCAATCCAGGGACGAGCTGGCAATTCAGAGATGCATCCTCGGGTTGTTGGTGCCTTTGTAGTTCCACCTCGTGGTCTTAGTGGCTGCGAAAGCTTGCGGTGCATGATCAACGAAGAGTTGTCGTCAGGAACACCCCTGATTGCGAACGATCAACGGGCGACCTCGACTGTCCCCTAACCACATTTCACATGGAGCTGGTGTGGATTGATTCTAGTTACAATAGCAGTCGGGGAATGCCCCTTGGTGCCCGGGGCCCTACTTAGCGTCTGAGGTTTCCAAGTTGCAGGCAGAGGGCCGAAACTGCCTTGGCTGCTATTCCGCCATCCTTCGGATTCCCTACGAAAGGCCGAGCTCAAAAGAAAGTTTACGGCGAGATGAATGTGTTTGGCTTCTAACGGAGGATAAAGTCATTTACAGATTGAGTTGAGTTTCCGTACGGAGCATCGACTAATACCGAGAACTATGACTACTTTTATTCGTACGGTTCCTGCGACGGAACTCAGACTTCCAATGTCAGGCATGCTTGAAGGCGGGAAATTGTCGATCACCCCCAAAAGTCTGGCGATTAGTTGGCGCAAATTCCTTTCATTCTAGGCACATTCACCTCTGCGACCACTACCCCTACTGAGTCATTCCCCTTAACCACTGTTCTCACGATTGCAGGACACGAACTCATCCCTCGGGAACCCCGAACATCACGAAGGTGTCGGTTGGAGATCTAGGGTCAAGGGTGGTATAAGAGGTAGTGTGAGTGTGATGGAACATCGCGTGGTCGTCAAGACAGGCATTGTTTGACAGGAACTCACCCGTATTCGCCGCCCTTAAAACGTAGTCGTAGCCAGTAAAGCTGATGGCTCGATGGCTCGCAAGATAGGGAGGCGTGAAGGTTTCTGCAAGGAAGTGGATAGACAGCGTTGCGCAAAAAGGCTCCCAATCCAAGAGCTTACCAGCAGCTCTGCATCTCCGAATTTGATGGCAAAGCACGAGGTCCCAATTCTCCGTTCACATGGCTACTTCTGCACGCACCACGAAACTAGGGGAAACTCGGAGTGGTTATCATCCTTGGCCAGAACGCCCACAGAGTTTGACGGGCGATTCATGGCGAAACTTAGTTCCCCATCCTTGTCTCTCGAACTATTCGTAGAATCAAAACCAAGAGTAAACTATCCCGAATTCTCGGGAAGATCCTTTGATTAGGTATTCATTTGTCGCAGTCATCGCCACGATCGATGTGCTTCGGGGATGAAGTCTCACATATCGGTCCGTCGATATGAGCAAAATTCAGTTACATACGCTGACAGATAAGTCCTCAACCCCTAGCTTTCAGGCATCGTCATTGCCTCAATGGCTTGATGTTGTTGTCCATGTCTTTGCCAATTTTTGTCGCTCTCAGCTCTAGAAACGGTGATCGTTATCGTGTGCATGGCCAAACACCGGACTCAGGAGGATCTCGACCCGCCCCAGAGGTACCGCGTCTGCAAATAATGTCGCCGACGCCCAGCTGTGCTCCCACTCGGTTTTATCGTCACAAGAATAGGCGCCGAGATTGTTTTCTTCCCATAAATCTAAGGGATTTTTGGCGGCGAGCCATCCTAAATAAAGGCAGCGGTATCTATGTTTGCTCTAACGTCGACAATTGTTCCTTTTGGTTTCATAATTCGTCTCATAATAGCTGTTTGAGTCGGCTTGCACCCCGATACAAGTATCCCTAAGGACTTGGGCCCTGCTTGCCTTGCGATTGCGGTGAAGGGGCTTCCCCATTCAACATCGAGGATTCTCGTCTTCTGTTCAACGCGGAATTCATCAGGTAATTGTCGCTAAATGTCGCTGTGAGCCTTCTCGGCCAAGGCAACAAAATCAGGCTCAAAGCGAAGTTTACGTTTCGCCACAGGTTGCGAAGGGTTGCGAAGGGTTTCGATGGGGGAAAGAATCCATAAGATCCCCCGGACTGCCCCTCTACGGTGATGCATTTTGACGCCTCTGGACTTTGCACCATTCCAATTCAGGAGTTAAGTGTGTCATCACGGATGATGAGGTAAGGCTCGCGGCCAGGTTTGAGTGATTGCACGAGCCACGTCAATCGTCGATCCATGTCTTCGAGTATTATTATCTCCATTTAACCTCCACTCATCGCGTCAAACCTCCTCTTAGGGAATTGCATAAAGTTGTCTAAGAGATAGAAAACACACTGTTGGAACCACCGCCCGGCCACAGACGAGGTGCCGGCTTCCAGCTTGTTTCCGCCTGGCTGGTGCTTGAATTTGTGCCCAAGGTTGAGACCGACGTTTTTCTGCACAACTCCTGATCATTATGCAAGGCAATGTCCAAACCCCCTTGTCATCGCTCAGATTGGCTGACAGGAGGCAATTCGGATAACGGCCGGAAGACTGGCTGTCGATCTCCTGCGCTGAGGGACGAGCTAGACCTTTCAGGGCTCACCTCTTCATCATCCCTGCACAAGCGAGAATGCTTCAAGACTTGGAGTAGATACAAAACCTTCCTCACATGCGCAGCGAACAGCATCTGCTAAAGACAAACGGTTGACAAGATCTATTACCAGACGACAATTATATTTTACAAGCCACATGAACTCAGGCGGAATTCCTGGCCCTACCCGTTTATGAGAACGAAAATAATGATGGGGTAGTAAGTCCTGCCGAATCCGGTATCACGACTGCTGAGCTGATGGATTACTTGAGCGACCATTCAGTGCTCCGATGGTTTCACGGTACCCTGTCGCTCCGTACGTGGCGACTCGCATTCGATGAACGCTGTTGATAGACACTAACGATTCTTTTTGTTTTCTCACCTGATGTTTTCTCTGTCTCTATGCTCCTTGCATGGTGTTTGTAGAACTGTGTTCCCTCCCCTCTTATCTAAGGTGTAGCAAACTCTACTGATTTCTATGCCACGCTGAGCTTTCCATCGAGACGCGTGACGAGGCAACGCGTTCCTGCAGGCATCATTTCCTCTATACCTGTGGTCAGGCTGAAGTAGCTCCTCACACAATGGCGAAGCCACAACAGCCTTCAAGGACGAAGAGAGTCCTTGACTTTCTGGGGTTGAAACTCAATCTTCCTACCATTCTATTGATGTTCAAGTATGTCTGGATCTTTGCCTGTGTTTCTTTGTACACAGGGCCTGCTTCAACTATTCAATTATCAGATTGACAGCAGATGTATATAAGTGGTCACGACTCACTGGGCCCGAGGCTGACATCTTTATCTGTAGGGGAGCTGTCGCACCGACCATTGGTCTCGCATTGTCTGCAATCCTCATTCTGACCACTTCCATCGCTTACCGTGAACAGATATCAAGATGCAGGCGTTGCAAAACACTACTCAACCATCGGATATCTCATCCCCATTATGTCACTACTCGTTGTTCCTATTCTTCCCAGGGCCAGATTCCTTTCAGGATTGTTTGTCACTAGCGTACGGACCTCATGGCATTGGCTGCCTTCCTTCCTTCTCCTAGAATCACATCTAACACTAAGAACTATAGTTCCTGACATGCCTCGCCGCAGCGATCTCGCTCTTCTTCATGTGGATATCCACGAAAGCGAGACAGAATACCACCCATATTGACAAAGAAGCGATGAGCCAGGGTCCGGTCCCCAAAACCATGGTCGTACCATTCAATGCAGCAGCTAGTGCAAATCAAGCGGTTTGGTTTTTCTTCCTATTGTGGGCGTACAATACGTAGGTCAAAGCGGCCCTTCTTATAACTTTCTGTCTATTGACTGGAATAGGTTTCGCGCATTCAGACCACAATACTTTCTGCCCCTAATAGTCTTCGGGATCTTTCTGAACATTACTGCAACGTATGGCTGCATTTTGCCTACGATAGAGCATGTGGAGATACTCAGTACTTCTGTTCCCAATCCTTGCTGTGACCAAACTGATACAGTCTCTAGTAAGACGACTTCTTGACACTTTTTTCGTCGGTTTCGGACTTGCCTTTGCCGTCCACTTTCTAGTATTACCGATTACCACCAGAGACCTGGTGACACTGATATTAAATGAGTACCTTCATCACCTTAAGTCGGTTTTGGATGCCCAACGAGATTTTATTATATCGCTACGCGCCCGTGATTGGGACACCCGTGAAAGTTCCAGCAGTAGCGAGACCGAGACCGAAAGCAGTGGCAGCAGAAAGATCCCGTGGCCAGAGGCAGAAGCATGGAGATCGGCAACGGCGAACGCCACAGAGGATCAGGTCAAGATACACTCACAAATTCGCTATGTGAAACGCGAGTTCACATGGTCAAAATTAAGAGCAGAGGACTTCGTGTCTATCATGAAGCTCATGAAGAATATTTTGGTGCCCATTGCTGGAATGGAAACGGCAGTCCAACTAGCTGACCGAGTTGAAAAGCTGGGAGGCTGGAGCTCTATGGAAGCAAGTTCGGTTGCGCCAGTCTCTGAAGACACCTCCAATGATGCACCGACCAGAAGCGAAGAGGAACTCTGGAAACAGTTCTTTGAAAGGCTGCATAATTCAGCATTTGGATTATGGGACGCCATGCTCCAGGGGCTCGACTATGCTCTCTATACTCTGAAGATAACACGAAAGCCTGCATTCTTCACCAAAGAAGAACTTCTCGCGAGAACTTCGTCGGAAGCAGGCGGGATTGCAGGATTCCTGGAACACACCATTCAAGATTTTCTGATCGCTAGAGAAGAGCCATTGAGAGAGTGGTGTCGCTCAACTGGACAAGATGATGTACCCGGCGCAACCTCGAAAAACCCACTCAGCCAGCGGCACCAGTCTCAACTCTACTTGATTCTCAATGTAAGTGGAACTTCCGCCGCGTTTATGATAGACATCGACTAACATGGTTTCAGATCGAGTACTGCCTTGTGACTACAGCCAAAGCCATCCTTGACTTGGTACGATTTGCTGACCTAAAGGTTAGCGACGGGACAATGGCCAAGAATCGGTTGATACTTCCAACATGGAAGCAGCTCAAAAAATGGGGGAAATCATTATTTACTCGCGAAGACAGCAATCTCGACTATCAAACCTACAGCTATCGCAGCGGAACTCCAACTGTGCACTTGGGAGACGCATTGGGTGTTTCGAGGGATCCCGAACACTTGCCGCCTGTCACTGTCTTTGAACGAGTGACGGATAAGTTTCGTCTAATTCCTAAGGTTGTCGGCTCCAGTGAGTCGTGGTTCGGCTTCAAGGTGGCTGCTGGGACCATGTTCATCGCCATTACTTGTTATCTCAGGAACTCGCAAGAATTTTATATCAAGCAACGCATCATATGGGGTTCAGTCATGGTTTCCATCAGCATGACACAAACGGCTGGGTCTGGTCTGTATGGTCAGTTCGTCCGAATCTTCGGCACTTTCCTAGCCATGGTGTTCTCCTACATTGACTGGTACATCGTCGACGGCCATACGGCGGGTGTCATTGTCTTTGTCGGCATCAGTATGTTTCTCTACCACTATATATTGGTGACAAAGCCAGATGATCCGGTGATACCGATGATAGGTATGATCACCATCATGCTGATCGTCGGGTACGAGCTCCAAGTGAAACAAGTGGGAATACCCATTTCTGTTTCCAACGGACAAGTGTTCCACCCAGTCTACGAGCTAGCCCCGTATAGATTGGCTGCCGTTCTTGGGGGCGTAGGAATCGCCGCGTTCCTGAGCTATTTCCCAACAGTAGCCACTGCGCGAGCCGAGATGAGGAAAGATCTTGGGAAAACCGAGTACTTGCTTGGTCACTACTACAGCTCCACGCACAAAGCCGTTTCGTTACGTCTGAAAGACTTGGGCGGAGACCCGAGAGACAAGAATAGCCCCCTCAGGAAGGTCGAAAAGGCACGGAGCAAACTATTCGCCAAGCAGCTCATTCTCATTCAAGGCATGAAGAATCACCTGGATTTCATGCGATGGGAACCCACATTTGGAGGGAAATTTCCGAGAGCTACATATGAACGGCTACTTGACCGAACCCAGAAGTGAGTCTACCTGGAAATCGTGATTTCGATCGCTTTTCTGACAAATTTACCAGTATCCTCCGTTTCACCGCGATGATTGCATTTGTCACCAAGACTTTCAAGGAACTTCCAGAAGACACACATGCAAGCAACATTGCGGCGACGACTCTGTCTAATGAAAGCACCTGGGCGAAAGATTTCAAGGAAGTCATATCCACTCTTGAATTCACATCTCACGGTGTCACCTCTCTCCTTGCGATCCTCTCTGGAGCAATAACATCTGGGCGCCCCGTTCCCCCATACCTTCGAGTGCCAGATCCCTACCACCTCGGAGAGGCCTTGGATGGGGTTGATACAGATATCCTCAATACCAAGCATATCTGCGAACCGGGATACTCCGCTTTTGCAGTCATGCAACTGAGCACGACGATGCTGGCAGAGGACCTGGCAGCGCTTCTGGAGGATACCAAACTCCTTGTCGGTGAGGCTGAATTCAACCTTGATATCGTGCAAGAAGACTACGAGAAGCACGTTGGCACACATTCAGTACCAGCGGCCATTGTCTCGTCCAAAAAGGAGGAATAATTGTAATTGGTGGAACAATGAATATACTGGCTTGATCACCATGCGAGCCAGTGGGCAGGGAACGCAAATCATTTTGCCATCAGCTGATCAATAGAACTGGCTTGTCATCCATCTCTAATATCAAACTTTGGAAAATTGACTTTTTTGAAATTTACGGGAGTCTCTTGGAGGAAGGCAAGGAGGCAGAGTGCATGTCTGGAGCTCGTTGTCCTTTGCACATAGCGAATAATCATATTCACCATCAACCTGCTGAGGCTGTCCCTGGCACTCCGCTTTCCAAAATCATGTTTTCAGGGTCAGGCTCAAAAAGGGGTTCCCAAATAGTTTGAAGTCTATGTTATTACGGCTTAGCTAGTGCCGCGCGTCAACGCAACTAGACGGTGAATGAATAGGGGGTCTCTCGAGGCCTAACAGACGTCACGAGCCGAGTGGGAGCTTGAGAAGTCGCAATGCCGATTTCTGACCAGTTTTCAGCGCCGAGATATGGGGACCCACTCACCACTGTTGCCCCGAGAGACATCTTGCCGTGAACCGGAGATCTGACATTGCATATACTAGGGGCTGGAGAACGTGCTTATGCGTAAATGTTGGATACATCCCCAACATGATAGCTGCCGTAAAATAGCTATAAGCCCCAACCCACTTCAATAGTACTGGTTGCTATTCAGCCGGAAGGACTTCTGCCTACTATCGTACCATTGTGGACCATGAGCAACATTCCTGGCCGCCAAAACTGTAGTATGTGGGAGGTAGTAACGGTGAGTGATGTTGTTTTAAGCTACCGATCAAGCCATGATCAAGCTATTGGTTTGAGATTTGTGGCCCGAGATTCTCCAAGGGTACAGTCATCCCAGCCGTAATCAATATGGGAGTAATCGGTAATGCTGGAGAACTATGCAGTTGTGTCACCGATTGGCTGCTGACTCTGGCACCTGGGCTGAGACTTTGCTAAATGCGGATCTCGCCCTGATCTCCTGCGCCTACCATTGGTGGGAAATCCGAAGCTTTTGGTCGAAGCTCGTTATGCTTACTCCGTATGTGGTACTTGGATCTGAAGTAGCTTCACCGTGCAAGTCAAATCGGCAGTGTGAGAAATCTCTCAAATGCGTTTCGTACTTGCCGCTCAAAATAACAGCCCCAACCTCTCAGTGGGATCTTAGGCACGTTGCTTACAGAGAACAAGCTGTCAGCGAGAATTGGGCCTTCGGTTTACCTAGTCTGTCTACCCTGCACCTGGCTCCGGCGCCATTGTAGCAGATGCTATACGATCTCACCGTTCCGGTTGAAGCCTGATGGGCTTGATCTTCACCCTTTTCCGTCACACCGCAAACCATCCATGCGGTGTCAGTCCACAAGAGCCTTAGTTTAGTCTTACCCTTTCTGAAAGTATTTCAATTGTTCACCGGCTCCTCGACTACCTCGCCCCTTACCAGGGGTGCCGGGGCTAACTACCAGTAAGTTTGAGGCAGGAAACTGGACTCCGTCTACGGTGTTATGGAAGCTGGGTGTAAGAGAATCCACCACAAAAATTGAGCGACCCTTAGTCGGTGAGATTTCTGTGGTATATAATGGCCAATTGTTCCTACCGTTGGCGATGTCTTCCAGCGTCAAGCCGTCAATCACTTCCTTTTGCGACATTGAGATCAAACACTCTCGAGGCCCTGGTACGATAATTTCCTTGGAACACACATTCGCTTCATCGCAAGTCTCAAGAAAACTCCATCAAGATGCATTTCTCCAATATTTTGGCATCTGCTGCCGTCCTCGCTCTCGCCTCCGCCAGCACTCTTCCCCTCGCGGGGAGGGATGACTGCATTCCTGCCGCCACGGCTCACAAGGTCGTGGACGACTTCATCCTCACCTTGACCAAATTTGACGAGGACAATGCCAAGAACCTTCTCGCTGACGCCCATTTCAGTGACACCTCGTCCTCCATCAATTTCTTCACGGGAGCGCCCCTTGACGGCTTCACTTTCCCTAATAAGACAGCTTTCATCGGGGGTCAGGGTGCTCAGCCACCCGTCAACGTCACACTTATCAAGATGGACTCTGTCACTTGCGATGGCATCATTACCTTCAGATGGCTGGCAACATTCCCAAAGACCATCGCGAAAGGTATCAATGTTCTGTACACCACCAAGACCGGCTCGGACAGCACCGTCGTTGGACCAAAAGGTTATCAGATCCAGACCATCTTCAGCGAGTTCAACTCCGCTGCGTGGGACCTTGGATTTGGAGGCGCTTGCACTCCCCCAACAGGTTCTTAATTCTGACTGCGAAGATAAGAATACTGTCGGAGTGAAGGAGCATATGTCCAATTAAGCAGGAAGAGCTGTGGTATAACTTTCGGCTTCGAATTTTAGCTTGGGGCCTAAACGTGTCGAATAACGTCTAGCCCAAACAGTAAACTATCTCTCAGCTAATACATTGGCGCGCATACGAAGCCTGACTATTGTAGTAGCTAGGCATTAGTATAGTAGTTAAGAAAAAGCATACTTTCTTTGGAAAGCCAGTTTACGCACTCATCGAATGTCAGCCGCATTCGGCTAATCTACTGGTGGGCTTCGTGCGAGCCTTCCGTTTCCATGGTCTGTGTGAAGTAGAGGTCGAATCGAGAGATGCAAGAGTAGGTTTCAAGGTACCCACTTTCTGTTTGTCCGGGGTTTCTGCATTCTAAGTGCGTGCCGAAATAATGGACGCTATCCGTATGTACTGTGAGTTAGAATACCTAATCTGCGAACAGAGTAGGATCATTTAACTCTTGAGACTATCACCAATTACGGTAGGATATTGAGATTATTCCAACACAGAAACCAACCACTGGGCAGCTCGAGCCAAATTCGTGTGTAAAGGTCGTGCGACCGTTTGGCCGCCGTTAATCGCATCACAAGAGCGGAGCATTAGACAAGATCGGACAAAGTTGATCGATGGATTCGAGAGATCCCCTTCCAGAAGGCCAAGGGTACAGTCCAAGCATGGAATAAACACACCAGCTCTTCAGGCAATGTAGCTTGTGCTAAAGTGCAACGTCGGGCTCATACCAGCGGTAACAAGCCCAAGCTCTCCTGCACCAATAAATTCAAGCTTCTGAAAGCTGTCGTCAAACCTGGACAGAAGATTCGGGATTCAGTGCTGGTGATACGTACTGCAGGGGCCAACTACGCCACTAGACACTTGGATCGTCAGACCTAAGTCTAGAGGGCATTCACTTCTACCGCCCACCAGGGTTTCTAGGCTGCTGTATAACATGCCTCCTCGTTATTGTAGGAGTGCGGAATTTAATGTTTTTGAGGGGCGAGAGCTGCTCCTAAGAGCGATGTAAGGCGGAGATACTGAGATAGTATCCATGTGACTGACGAGATGGGGTACTACGAAGCTGTGCTCAAACTACTTTTCATCATTGGCCGTGATCATCGAGTTTATGGCAGCTGCCTGGGTAGGATCGTAGTGGTATGCTTTCGAGCCGCTGCCGTGTCAGCAATCAGTGAGACTTCACTCTTCGAGGATAGATATCCGTACCCACACCGTTGTTTGAGCTTTGGCCTACATGGATCTGGTCTTGTTTGTCACCATACATTGCCTCGTGGTGTCTCAGTTGAGAATCTTGTATACTTTGTTTCAATCAAGTATTGTGGCGGGCAACGGTCGAGATGTTTCTCCTCGAGTTCGAAAAGAAGGGTCGTGGCTTCTTTCAAGTGGATGGATTGGACTTGGTGTCAATGCCAGGGGCAATAAATGGAACTCTGAATCAAATGCCAGATGGAGACGACGATGTTTGGTATTATTATTACCAATGCCCTACTTAGACTATGTGGTCTCGGAAAGAAGGTCGGGCCCTTGGGCCAAGCTGTCCGTGATCATAGCTTGCAATCAGGCTTCTAAGGCCTGGACGTAAATTCAATGGAAGGATAGGGTATCATTTCAATTGAGTTGCATATCGCTTGGAAAGCCCGATGACCTATCACAAAATACTTTCTCTTTCTGTATTGGACCAAAGTTTGCCTCAAACTCAGTTTTCTGGTCAGAGAGTCAAGATGCATTCCAACCCTTCTCAGTCCGCTAAAGAAGCCTACGAGTACGGCTTCTAAGCCGGGCAAATCTCGCGACTACATCTTTTCATAATTTCCTTGTCATCTGTCTCACAGCTTGGCTCTTCTTAGCATTAGTCAGGCCGCCACCATACTCGAGCGTTCCCCAGGACTCATTTCAAGCTCGGTGGGTGGGGCGGAACCCAAAAATAGCAAGTGACTAGCGTTCGAAGTATGTCCTTTAATTTTCCCGGTACCCAACCACAAGCCTGCTAAAGTTAAGCTACTTTGTACTCCGTACCTGGTCTGGACTTCTCGCCACGGATACAAGTTTGCCTTGACAGCAGCGCCCATAGAACCAAGTAGTATGGGATTTGAAGAGGCACACTTGGCAACCGTACTACTAGTTACTAGATAAATTATGGTGCAATCCTCCATCTAAGTACTCCGTGCTGGAAACTCAACTCATTTACTCACGTGGCAATGGGCAAGGCCATGAGCTGCGGTTCAGACCCATTGGATCTTGGTTCTTCGCAGATGTGCCTTCCAACAAAAGCGTCACAATTGAGTTTGAGATCTTCAAGCTACTTACAAACCACGCCTCTTCGTCATGTGTCTCCGATTACCCCGGTTGACATCGGTGTAGCGAGCCAGCGGCGTTCCCGATATGGAAACTGGTCAAACCCGAAGGATCTAAAGCGCGAAGGCCTATGTCTCAGACCTTTTGGCGTTGGCTAAGCAACTAGAGCCAAAGAAACCAATACCACACCACTCTTTAACGCGAAGTATCAAGTAGTCTCAAAAATGCTTGGTGCTCATTTCTCTTAAATACTACATATGTAAGTACGGCCTACTCCGTGCAGAGCCATTGCTTTCAGGCAGCCAAACTTGCATAAAACACCAGCCACAGCTACTACAATATCATCGACTGCAGAGACACACCATCAGTACGGTCGATAATTCCAGCTTTTGATATATAAAACATGACTTTTCACACCAGATTCCCGGTTCTGGTCGCGGCGACAGCCCTACTATTCGGGGCCATAGCTGCTGCAGCGGACAGCACGGCCAACCTCATAACTTCAACCGTCGTCGCAACCCCAACAGGCTCTTTCACGATTTGTCAATACTACTCCAGCGTTCCTGGAGCCACAGGAGGAGCAAGTGAGGGAGGCACCACATTCACCCTTCCACCCTGTCCATCTAGCATCATCACCTTCTCGTACACGGGCCTACTCACAACCGTCTCATTGACTACAGCCAGTGGCCCGATTCCAACCACTATAACACCGACACCAGCGCCTTTACCCTCATACTCCTTGTGCGGGTTCTTTTCGTACGTTGAAGGCGCCACTGCGGGCCCCAGCACAACAGAGTTGCTCCCATGCCCTTCGGATATCTCAACTTTCACCTACTCGCTTCCACCCACAACCCCCGAGACAGTCACTTCGAATCTTCCAGGGTCTTCTTCGAGGCCAGTAGGAACCGCAGGCACCTCCGCTACCGTTTCTGGCAGTGGGCTGGCAGAATCGTTCCCAGGCGCGGCAGCTCCTACCGCGGCTGTTGGAAAGGCCGTTGTCGTCGGCATTGGAGCGCTTGTTGCGGCTGCGGGATTAGTCTAGTCCAGTTCGTGCTCTCATCGCAATAGGAGCAAGCGAGTACAACACATGAGTCATGGCCTGCAAGTACAACCACAAATGAATGGTTCACTGGCAACCACTTTTGACGCTCCATGCATGATCGGATGTCTCTTTAGCGTATAATACTCTCCTTCACAGGAAGAACTCCAATAATATCAACTTGAAAGTAATGTCTTGAGTTTCACACCTGTTCCCGGTATCTGAGATTTCAACACTCGCCCTGAGAGGGGCATCTAGGCTGCCTCTATTTAAGTTGAGTGGGACTGTTTCTCTCCGCACAGATGGTTCATACCAAGTATTTGGACATCCCGAGAGCGAATACATTGATGAGAAGCAGATAGGCCAGTTGATGCAAATTCAACTCGCAGGTTTCGACCGATGAAGGTTGCCCTTATCGCCATGACCTCAAAATAAAACAGCACAGCTCTTATCATCACCATGAAAAGACAATTTTCCAGCGTGTCGCACTGTGGCCTGGTCCAAAAGTTTTTGGGCGAGTACGTAGGTATCTGAGTGGTCGGGAAACATATTAAATGGACCGATCTGAAAACATGATCACGATTGTGTGTATATCTTACCAATATTGGCTAGTATGCAAAGGGATAAAACATTGCTAGGAATTCTTTGGGAGGCAGTCCAAGACGTCAGCGTAAAACCACCATATTGTTGAGTAGAACATCGAGAAAAGCTCGTAGATACACGATGATGCAGGTATCAATGTCTGTAACCTCTAGAAGACATTGAGCACCACCGTTGCGACTTGTGGGCTTTGAACAATCCGACCCATCGGCCCAGCTGTTGACAACGACCACAGCAGAAGGAAAGGAAAGCCGCTTACATTGCTAGGAACAAGATCCACAATTCAGTGCCAGGAGCTGATTCTAGCAATACCCGAGAACTTCCACAACCAAACACCCTGTGGGATAAATCTGCTTGCGTAGTATGTTGAACACGTGGAATCGATTGGTTCCAGAATTTTATGCGTTAATTTGAACATCAAAGGTAACACCAATCGCCTGCGTGCAGATGAGAATGACATTGATGATGATAACCTACGTAACTCGCTGGAGCAGGAGCCCCCTTAGCGAACCGTCTCCCCCGCGCGACCCGGGTTTTGGAGACCGTTTAGGGGCTGATGGGGCCACAATTGATTGAGTTTTAAGTTAACTAAGTACCTTCTCTAGTGCGCTCCGAGCCGAGCCTTGTTCATCGAGATGGAACCACATCATGCGACCCTGGGGACGTCTGCCTTGATATTCAGGACGAGCCCACGGCCCCAATCCCATGCGCTTTGTACGTGGCAGTGCAGCCACGATTGTCCAGTGCGTTTGTTATTCTTCACGACCATGACAAGCCATGAGGGAGCTTTGCGTCATTGGTATGGTAGTACATCACGAGGCATCATGCTGAGAAAATAGCAGTGTCGTGAGGTCGCTGAAGAAATCGCATTATAGGGACCGCTAGGTATTCTTACGAGTTCCCCCAAACTCGCCACTGACATCCGTGACCCGAGGACCTACTTAGAGTGGTCGAAGATCGCATTCAGACCCTTTCTTAGGCAGCAGTAAGGCTGAATATTCTCGATTCGGGTATCGGCAAGCCAGCGTTGAGACGAATTTTCTTACACTTAAGACTAAAAAGTCACATTCAGTAACAATTATAGCTCTGTACATGTCAGGATGGAATGGAATGTCGAAGCAATGGTAGCGATCGACGAAAGCAGGACAACCGAGTGTGTAATTGGTCTGCGCCTGAGAGGAATGTTTCAACCCGTTCTGTGCAACCAAAGCCAAAAAATGTTGAGAAACAGAAACAAACCGGTGGCCCCATCATCTTTGTTCTGAAATACGGACTACAGTAGCGCTTAAACTTTCTCGTGAACGAACGAGTGGTATGAGTGGTAGAAGACTCAAGAGGTACGGTGTACGGAGTACTTGACTTGCTCGAGGGCTTGATACGCCCCACGCAGGTAGTTTTACCAGTTGTGGGCGTCGAATTGAAATATAGGCTAACTAGTGGGAGACTTTTCACTGGAGTCTGAGAGAAGTTGGAAGCCAGGTTAGGCTGTTTGGCTGTTTGGCTGCTCAATGAGTCGATCACGGAGGTCTGGCACTGTCCGTCTAGCTCCCTTTCTTCCCTTGGAAGGACCGAATCAGCCGAGCAATCATGTAGACGATCTCAGAGCCACAATGATCATTCGTTCTTATAACGAGGCAAAGCGGCAGGCAAGCCACTGCATTGGAGGAGACATTACGGCGTGAGATGTGATTGCACAGTTTTTACCAAGTCGGGACATCAGGGGCGCATGGTCTAGCAATTGATTCGTGGGCAAATCGAGTGTGCAGAACGACGTGTAAGGCACAGTCGCGAGGAGGCAACACGTGCGTCTAGCTTTTCAGGTTGGTCCTTTGAAGGTGATCCAAGTTGGATCGCTTCAATGCCCCCCAGCAATAGTATATAAGATTTTGCGAGGACAGGATATTTCTCAGAGTCAAGCAAGAACTGTCTTCAATCTTCCAACACATCTCCCACCCAATACTATTTCCCGTTATGGAGCACGAATGGAGTCGGGGAGATATCCTCTCACTGCTACAACTAGTGACGATGATTCTTCTCCCGCCTTTGACGACACTGTTGATCATCACGTGTGAAATACTTATTAGTAATAACACCCCCCCCCCCACGGCCCACACCCCTCCTCCCCAACCCTCACCTTCCCCTCCGCCCCGCGCCCCCTTCCTGTTTTCTTTCCCCAACCATTACCAACAAATT
>Ga0105239_10002072_pt1 | contig 25981 bp, 16 predicted proteins | sample KBSC44metaG_FD_92761 | JGI IMG/M metagenome (GOLD analysis project Ga0105239, IMG submission 92761) | Corn rhizosphere microbial communities from Kellogg Biological Station, Michigan, USA - KBS C4-4 metaG | ecosystem: Host-associated > Plants > Roots > Rhizosphere > Soil | place: Michigan, USA...
ATTGCCCGCGGGCGCGCCGGCCGGACTCAACATGGCGAAGGACCTGCTCGCGGTCGCGACCGAGGTTGCTGCCGCGCGCATCGCACTCGCCGCCGGCGATCGCGCCGCCGCGATCGCGGCGCTGCGCAGCGCGGTCGCGAAGGAGGACCTGCTCGCCTACGACGAGCCGGCCAACTGGTTCGTGCCGGCCCGGCACCTGCTCGGCGCGCAACTGCTTGCGGACGGGCGCGCGGCCGAAGCCGAAGCGGTCTACCACGAAGACCTGCGGCTCCATCCGGCCAACGGCTGGGCGCTGCACGGTCTCACGCAGGCATTGAAGGCGCAGCAGCGGCAGCAAGAGGCGGATGCTGCCGCGCAGGCATTCGCGCGCGCGTGGAAGGATGCCGATGTCGTGCTCGCCGCGTCAGCGTACTGATTCCGCAAGCAAGGGCGCGCACGGCTCCGGCGTTTTGGATTCATTCCCGATTTGCACTTCCAAACGGCGTAGCATTTGTCGCATCGACGACGGGGACGCCGTGATGCCTGAACGCGAGCCGGGTACTCGAATGGATTGCGCCGCGACGGATGCCGCGCCGATCGTCTTCGTCGTCGACGACGAGGAGCACATGGGCACCGCGTTGCGGCGCCTGTTCGCCGCCGCGGGGCTGCCGACCGAGGTCTACTCGACGGGAGAGGCGTTCCTCGCCCGCTCGTCGCATGACGTGCCGGGCTGCGTGATCCTCGACGTAGGCATGCCCGGCATGGGAGGCCTCGAAGTGCAGGCGCGCCTGCACGCCTGCGCGGTGGACCTGCCGATCGTCTTCCTCACCGGCGCCGCGGAGGTCCCGGTAGCCGTCGCGGCGATGCGCGCAGGGGCCGCCGATTTCGTCGAGAAGCCGTTCGACAATGAAGACCTGCTGCGTCGCGTGCGCGCGGCGATCGAGCGGCAGGCACTGCAGCGCGGCGACGCGCGGCGACGGCGCGAGTTCGAACGCCGCCTGCGGACTCTGACACCGCGCGAACGCGAGGTGCTCGAGTGGATCGTCGCCGGCAAGACGAGCAAGGAGATCGCACGTGCGATCGGCGGGAGCCATCGCACGATCGAGATCCATCGCGGCCGCATCATGGAGAAGACTGCGGCGGAAAGCCTCGCCGACCTGATCCGGATACGCCTGATGGTCGGCGCGCCGCAGCCGGCAACCGGGAGCGAGGGCGGGGATAGGTGAAAGTCCCTATACGCAATCGCCCTCATTACGCCTGTCCGTTCGCGGGACGTAGGATGCCCGCCTGTGTCGCGAGTGCGCATTCCGCGCAGCGACGGAGCGAGGACGCCATCCGTGTCGACTGCCATCGCCTTGCCCGCGCCGCGCGAAGCTGCGGTGCGCCCCGTGCGTGGCGCGCCGGGTGCGGTGTGCTCTGACACCATGGAGGCGACGTTGCGCGCGCTGGTCGATGCCGTTCCTACGGCGACCCTGTTGTTCGACGCGGCCCAGAACGTGCGCTACGCGAATCCAGCCGCGCGCGTTCTCGCACAGTTGTGCGCGCCGGAGAAGGGGGACAGGCCGCTCGATGTCGTCCGCGACTGGCATCCGGATCTGCTGAGCAGCGGTGCGCTGCACCTGTGCAGCATGCACGGCAGCTGGAGTGGCGAGGTCATCCTCGGTTTCGGTCGGGGCCAGCACAAGATCCTGCTCGTCCACCTGTCTCGCGTGGGACCCGAGCTGTTCGGCATGACCGTGCGGGACATCACGCAGGACAGCGCGCGCGAGTCCGAACTGCACGCGCGCAACGCCGAGCTCGAGGTCGCCTACGCCAGGCTTCAGGGCGCGCAGGAACAGGTGATGCAATCGGAGAAGCTCGCCTCGATCGGCCAGCTCGCCGCGGGTGTCGCGCACGAGATCAACAACCCGATCGGTTACGTCAACTCGAACCTGAGCACGCTGCAACGCTATATCTCGCAGCTGTTCTCGGCGATCCAGTCATACGAAGCGGCGCTCGCAGGCGGCGCCGGCGCGGCGACGACGGAATCGATCCGGCAGAAGCTCGACCTCGATTTCCTCGCCGGCGACGTGCCGCAGCTGCTCAGCGAATCGCGCGAGGGCATCGACCGCGTCTGCAAGATCGTGCGCGACCTCAAGGATTTCGCGCGCAAGGAACGTTCGGAGGACTGGATCCAGGCGGACCTCCATCGTGGCCTCGATTCCACGCTCAACATCATCTGGAACGAACTCAAGTACAAGGCGCAGATCGTCAAGACATTCGGCGAACTGCCGCAGGTCGAATGCCTGCCTTCGGAACTCAACCAGGTGTTCATGAATGTGCTCATGAACGCCGGCCAGGCGATCAAGGACCACGGAATCATCACCGTCACGACATCGGTGGCGGGCGACCGCGTGCGCATCGATGTCGGCGACGACGGCGAGGGCATCCCCGCGGACGTACTGCCGCGCGTGTTCGATCCGTTCTTCACCACCAAGCCGGTCGGCAGCGGCACCGGGCTCGGCCTCGCGATCTCCTACGGCATCGTCTCCAAGCACCACGGCACGATCGAGATATCCAGCACGCCGGGCCAGGGCACGCTGCTGCGCATCGAACTGCCGGTCGCGCAGCCGCGCTGACCGGATCGAACACAGGTATCCCTCATGTACCGCATCCTGCTCGTCGACGACGAACCGAACATCCTCAATGCGCTGCGCCGCTGCCTCGCCTCGATCGACGTCGGCGAACTCGACGGCGAAGCACTCAAGGTGGAGGCGTTCACTTCGCCCGAGCAGGCGCTGGAACGCAGCGAGGAGCAGGACTTCGATCTCGTCATCAGCGACTACCGCATGCCGAGCATGGACGGCGTCGAATTCCTGGCGGCGATGATGGAGTTGCAGCCGGCCGTGCCGCGCATGATCTGTTCGGGCTATGCCGACCGCGACGCGATCATCGCCGCCGTCAACGAAGTCCAGCTCGCCCGCTTCATCGGCAAGCCGTGGGCCGATGAGGACCTCGTTTCGGCGGTCGTCATGCTGCTCCGGCCGGGCGGAGGGCGCGCACGCGCGCAGCGTCAGGCCGGTGCGCGCACCCAGGCGACATCAGCGCGAGTCACGCACGTGGAGCAGGACGACGACGGCGCGATCGTGCTGCGCAGTGACGATGCGGCTTGAGGTCGGGGCGACTCGGCGGCCAGCGGCATTCAAGGCGGCGCCGCCCCTTCTCCGCATTCGCGCTGCGTTCCGCGCGCGATAGCCTTCGCTGCGTCGGCATTGCCCCGTCGGCCGGCGAAGGCGCTTTCATGCAGTGCGAGCACCGCTGTGGTGAGGCGATCGCACGCGACGGTGACGTTCCAGCGGTCCGTGCCGGATGGATGGGGAGGCGACTCAGGACGGCGCGCCGTCTCCGGCCACGCGCGGGCGGTAGCGCTGGAACGCGTCGCGCACCTGCTCGCGCAGCAGGTCGTCGTCCCACGGCTTGGTGAGGAAGCGGAATACCGCTCCGCGATTGACGGATTCGGTGACGACGTCGATCTCGGTGTAGCCCGACAGGATGATGCGCATCGTTTCGGGATAGAGATCCTTGACCTTGCCGAGGAATTCGGTGCCCGACATGCCCGGCATGCGCTGGTCGGAGATGATGACCTGCACGCCGTTCAGCGAAAGCACGTGCAGGCCTTCATCACCGCTCGCCGCGGTCAGCACGCGGTAGCCGTCGCTGCGCAGCATGCGCGTCAGCGCCGTGCGGATGCCGGGTTCGTCGTCGACGACGAGCACGGTACGACGTGGCTCGTCCGCGCGCGGCAGCAGGCGGATGCTGCGGCCGCCGCGCAGATAGTCTTCGAACATCTCCGCCGAAACCGCAGGGCTGAAGTAGTAGCCCTGCATCTCGTCGCATCCCTGCATCGTCAGGTAGTTGAACTGCCCCTGTGTCTCGACGCCTTCGGCGACGACCTTGAGTCCCATGCGGTGCGCAATCGCGATGATCGCCGATGCGATCGCCGCGTCCTCCGCGCTGTGCGTGATGTCGGAGATGAAGGTGCGGTCGATCTTCACGCGCGTGAACGGGAAGCGCTTGAGGTAGGCGAGCGACGAATGGCCGGTGCCGAAGTCGTCGAGTGCGAGGCCGACGCCCAGTTCGCGCAGGCCGCGCAGCACTTCAGCCGCCGCTTCGGGATCCTTCATGACCGAGCTTTCGGTCAGCTCCAGATGCAGGTGGCGTGCGAACAGCGAGTGGCGCGTGAGTGCATCGCGTACGGTCTGCACGACATCGCTGCGGTCGAGCTGTACCGAAGAGATGTTGGCGGCGATCGGCACCATGATCGCACCAGCCTTGAGCCATGCCGCCTGCTGCGCGCAGATCGCGTCGATGACCCATGCGCCGATCGGCACGATGAGCCCGGTTTCCTCGGCCAGCGCGATGAACTCCTCCGGCGGCACGAGTCCGTGTTCGGGATGCTGCCAGCGGATCAGCGCCTCAGCGCCGACGACGAGGCCGCTGACCATGTCCACGCGCGGCTGGTAATGCAGCACGAACTGATCCGCCGCCACGGCGGCGCGCAGCGCAGCTTCCGCGTCGAGGCGGGCGGCGATGCGCTCGCTGATCTGCGCCGAATAGAACATGTGGCGCGCGCCGCCCGACTTGGCGAGCTTGAGCGCCGCCTCGGCGTGCTTGAACAGGCTGTCGTCGTCGTCCGCGTCGTCGGGATAGAGCGCGATGCCGGCCTGGCCGCTGATCGAAATCGACCGGCCGTCGACGTGGAACGGGTCGCGCAGCGCGTCGATGACCTGTTCGAGCAGCCGGGTCGCGACGCGGTCGCCGCTGCCGGTCTGCGCGATCGCGAACGTGTCGGCGCCGATGCGGCCGAGCGCATACGGTTCCCCGAGGCACTGATCGAGGCGCTGCGCGACGGCGCGCAGGATCTCGTCGCCGCATTCGCGACCGAGACTGTCGTTGAGGCGGGTAAAATGCTCGAGGTCGACGATCAGCGCACACACCTTGCCATGCGCGCTCGGCGCGGCAGCGACGAACTGCGCGAGGCGGTCGCGGAACAGGGCGGCGTTGGCGAGCCCGGTCAGCGCATCGAAATAGGCGAGATGCTGCAGTCGCTGCGCGTTGTCGATGTGCTCGAGTGCGTATGACAGGTCGCTGGTGATCCAGCCGAGCAGGGCAAGTTCCTCGTCATCGAAGAAATCGCGCTCGCGCGCGAACAGGACCAGTGCGGCCACGATCTCGCCGTTGGAGGACAACGGAAACGCGGCGCCGGAACGGCACTCGCGCGCGATCAGGTGGTCGCATATCGGTGCGAGCGCGGTGTCGCTCGAGAAATCGTTTATCACGACCGGCTTGCGCGACACCAGCGCGCGCACCGAGAAGTGCCTGGACCGCAGCGCACGCAGGTTCGTCTCGATGAACTCGCGCGCTTCCTCGTCGGCGACGGCGAGGATCGCGGGCGTTTCGCTGCCGTGGCGCGGCCCGGCGATCCAGGCGATCTCGAAGATGCCTTCGACGGTGGCCACGCGACAGGCTTCCTGCAGCAGCGACTCGCGGTCGGGCTGGCGCAGCATGGCCGAATGCAGCGCACCGACGACGGCGCGGATGCGTGTGAGGCGCGCAATCCTGCGTTCCTGCTCCCTGCCTTCGGTGACGTCCTCGGCGAGGCCGGCGATCTGCTGCAGGCGGCCGTCCTCGTCGAGCACCGGGAAACTGCGCGAACGGATCCACCGGATCGTTCCGTCCGGGCGCGCGATGCGGTACTCGAAATCGAGCTTGCCCTTGGGATCGATCGGCTGGCCGTCCCGCAACATCGGGTTCGGATCACCCGGCACGATCGCGTCGAGCCAGGAGCCCGGTGAGTGGTACACGCTTTCGCAGCTGCGTCCCCAGATGCGTTCGTACGCGGGACTCACATACAGGCATTCGCCCGAGCGCACGTCGACGAGGAAGAACACGGCGGGAATGTGCTCGGCGATCTGCCGGAAGCGCTTTTCGCTTTCCTCGAGAGCGGTATGCAGGACCCGGCGTTCGGTGACGTCCTCGACCATGCCGACGATGAACTGCGTCCCGGCGCCGCCGTCGCGCACCAGCGTCGCGGTGAGAAGTCCCCACATTTCGCTGCCGTCCTTGCGGAGGTAGCGCTTCTCCATCCTGTAGCGGTCAATTGCGCCGGCGACCAGCTTCTCGGTGAATGCGTGCTGTTGTGGCTTGTCGGCAGGATGGGTGACCTGGTCCACATCGAGGCGGCACAGGCTGTCCGGCGTATGACCGAGCATCTCGGCCAAGGCTCGATTGCAGCGTACGAAGCGGCCGCTGTACACGTCGATGAGCGCGATCCCCACGCCGGCGCGCTCGAAGATCGCGCGGAAGCGATCTTCGCTGCTGCGCAGATCCTCCTGCTCCCGTCGGCGTTCCGTCACGTCGCGAAGCATTCCAAGCAGATTGCCGTCCGGCATCAGCGTGGCGATCACTTCCGCCGGAAAGGTCGTGCCGTCCTTGCGTCGCAGCGACCACTCACGGTGATGCACCGAACTGTTGCGGATCGCGTCGATGACGGGTGCGATGTTGATGATTTCGACCGGCGCAACGATGTCTGCGGCACCGAGGCCGATGAGTTCGTACCGTTCGTAGCCGAGCATCCTGCAAGCAGACTCGTTCGCTTCCAGGTAGATGCCGTCGGCGTCGGCAACGACGATGCCATCCGGGGCGCAATCGAACAGCGAGCGATAGCGCTGTCGGCTGACTTCGTGTTCGCGCTCGGCGCGCACGCGTTCGGAGACGTCGATGCCGATGCCGACGAGACAGCGCTGGCCGTCGAACTCGACGCGCTTGCCCGTGAAGAAGTAGGGGATCTCCCGACCGTCCTTCGCCAGCAGCGTCGCCTCGAACGAGGAGGCTCCGAAAGCGAGGACTTCGGCGATATTTGCTTCGAGCGAGAGGCGCTGCGCAGGAGGGAAGAATGCACGCGGATGCATGCGTGCGACTTCCAGCGTGCCATAGCCGGAGACCTGTTCGAGTTGGCGGTTCCAGCGCAGGAAGCGCCCGCTGGCGTCGCACAGATAGAGGATTCCCGGCATGCTCTCCACGAGTGCTTCCGCGAACCGCTGCTCGAGGCGTGTCGCCTCGGTTCGCTGCGTGGCATCGTCGGCGGCGCGCCCGCGCGCGGCGACGCGCGGCGCGCCCAAGCGCGGACGCGCCGCCTCGGCGCGGCGAGTCAGGTCGCGGTGAAGGGCGAACTGGCGGCTGGCGAGTTCGCGCAGCCCGGCGAGCGCGCGCATGGCCGCGGCGTCGCTGCAGCGCGGATCGAGCACGCCAATCAGCCCGACGGGGTCGTACTCGCCTGCCGGCAGCGCCACACCGGCCATGCGACCGAACGCAGCGGTCTTCGGCAATACCGCGACGACGACGCCTTCGGTGCCGGCGACCGCGCTCGGCCCGGCTTGCGCGGCCGTGCGCTCGAGCAGGACCGGGATTGCGTCGCGCCAGATCGCCTCGGCGATGCCGTCGGAATTGGCGACGAGCCGGTCCTGTTCAGGCCATGCGACGAAACCGATCGTCCCGTCGCAGGCGGCCGCAGCGGCTTCGGCGATTTCGCGCAACGCCTCGTCCCGCGCCGGCGGCGACCAGCTTTCGCGGTGGTCGCTGATCGATGTGAACGCCTGTGCCATGGCTCGCTCTCGCGCTCCCGAGGACGGTCGGCATCGAGAGTGCTACGAGATCGGCACGGCGTCCAGCGAACCCGCGCACACCCTTTGGCTTTCCTTCAGATGAGGAACAGCGTCGCCAGGCCGAGGAAGATGAAGAATCCGCCGCTGTCGGTCAGCGCGGTGATCATCACGCTCGAACCCATCGCCGGATCGCGCCCGACCTTGAGCAGGGTCATCGGGATCAGCACGCCCATCAGCGCGGCGAGCAGCAGGTTCAGGGTCATCGCCGCGGTCATCACGAATGCGAGCGCGACGTTGCGATAGAGCAACCAGGCGACAAAGCCGATCACGCCGCCCCAGAGGAGGCCATTGGCGAGCGCGACGCCGAGCTCCTTGCGCACGAGCCGCTTCGCACTCGTGGCGCTGATCTGGTCGAGCGCGAGCGCGCGCACGATCATCGTGATGGTCTGGTTGCCGGAGTTGCCGCCGATGCCCGCGACGATCGGCATCAGGGTCGCGAGCGCGACGAGCTTCTGGATCGAGCCTTCGAACAGGCCGATCACGCGCGAGGCGATGAACGCGGTGACCAGGTTGATCGCGAGCCAGGCCCAGCGGTTGCGCAGCGACTTCCACACCGATGCGAAGATGTCCTCGTCCTCGCGCAAGCCGAAACGTTCACGCACCTCGGCGTCGCTTTCCTCGCGGATCACGTCGACCATCGCGTCGATCGTGACGCGGCCGATCAGCTTGCCGGCCGCGTCGACCACCGGCGCGGTAACGAGGTCGTAGCGTTCGAACGCCTGCGCGGTCTCGGCGACGTCGTCCTCCGGATGGAACGTGTTCGCATCGGCGGCCATGACTTCGGCGACGTCCATCGCCGGATCGTTGACCAGCAGCCAGCGGATCGGCAGCACGCCGGTCAGCACGGTGTCCTGGTTGACCACGAACAACTTGTCGGTGTGGTCGGGCAGCTCCTTCAGGCGGCGCAGGTAACGCAGCACGGTTTCGAGCGTGACGTCCTCGCGGATCGTGACCATGTCGAAATCCATGATCGCGCCGACCTGGTCCTCCTCCCACGACATCGCCGACTGCACGCGTCCGCGCTGCTCGGCATTGAGGCGATGCATCAGCTCCTGCAGCACGTCGTCGGGCAGGTCTTCGGCGAGGTCGGCGATCTCCTCCGCGTCGAGCTGTTCGGCGGCCGCGATCAGTTCCGGACGATCCATGTCGGCGAGCAGCGACTCGCGTACCGAATCGGACACTTCGAGCAGGATCTCGCCGTCGCGATCGACCTTGACCAGGTTCCAGATCTCGAGGCGATCCTCCAGCGGCAACGCCTCGAGGATGTAGGCGATGTCGGCCGGATGCAGGCCGTCGATCTCGCGCTGCAGCTCGGCGAGGTGCTGGCGATGGACGAGGCTCTCGACGAGGTCGTGATGGTCGCCCTGCTGGCGGTGCGCGAGGTCCTCGACCAGGTGCTGCCGGCGCAGCAGCTCGCTGACCCGCGCGAGCTGGCCCTGCAACTGGCTGTGCGGATTGCGGGTTTCGACTTCGCTCATCGGGGACGACGCAGCAGGAGGAGCGCAACCGGCGGACCGGGCGCGCAGGAATCGGATACGGCAGGGAGCGTTCCCCGGGCGCTATTGTCGCCGTTGCGGCGCGCGAGGGGAACCGGTCGCAGGCCGGACGCGCGATGGCGCGGCCGGTTCGTCGACGCGTCGCGTCCGGGGGCGGCGATCCCGGCCGACCAGCGGTCGCCCGGCCTGCGGCGCGCGCCGCGCGGCGCCGTCAACCCTTCTTCGCGGCGTGCGCCGCTTCGCCTTCGCGCAGGCTCCAGTCGACGAGTTGCGGCACGAGCTGGTTCAGTGCGGCCTCGAACGCGGCGAACGCGGCCGCGGCGTCGCTGCCCTGGGCAGGTGCTTCGGCGCTGAATGCGTGCGCCGCGAGCACGCGATTGCTGGTGTAGTCGAGCAGGCGCACCTGCAGGCGGATCTGCGCATGCGGCGCGGGATTCATCTCGAGCTGGAAATCGCGCACCTCGAGCGCGAGCGCGTAGTCCGCGCGCAGGCCGGAAGCGGAGCTGCCGACGCCGACGATGCGCTGCGAATTCTCGAAACCCTGCACGATGAGGTTGCGCAGCAGTGCGGGCGCGCTGTCGCTCCAGCGCGCGCCGGGATAGACCTCGATCGTGCCCGGGCTCGGCATGACCACGATGCGTGCGGTATCGAGCGCATCGCTCGCGAGCGGTGTCTCGATCGCGAGCTGCCAGTCGACACGCGCCGCGGGGGTTGGGTCGGTGGCGACGGCGAGCTTCGGCGAGTAGATCGTGAATGGCGTGCGTTGCACGTTCAACAGCGACGAGCACGCGGCGAGCGGCAGCGCGAGCGCGAGCACGGGAGCGAGGCGGCGGATGTTCATTTCGGCTGGAACTCCTTGGGCTGGTCGCGGCCGAGCAACAGGCTGTCGGAAGCGCCGAGCTTGTCGCTCAACTGCTTGAGCGAGCGCAGCGTCTCGCGCAGCTCGAGCACGGTCGGGCCGATCTGGCGCAGGCCCTGGTTGCTGAAGGCGCCGATCGCGGCGCGGTTGTCGTCGACCAGCAGGCCGGCCGAATCCGCCATGCGGTCGACCGATGCGAGCGCGGTATCCGCGGTCTGCACGAGCTTGCGTACGTCGTCGCGCAGCAGCGCATTGGTGTTGTTGGCCATCGAATCGACTGTGGCGAGCGTCTTCTTCAGCGCGGTGGTCGCCTCGGCGAGCTGGTGCATCGCGCTGCCGATGTCCTCGCGCCGGTCGGCCAGCGCGCCGCTGAGCTGGTCGATGTGCTGCAGCGTCGCGGAGACGCGATCGACGTTCTCGGCGGACAGGATCTCGTTCATGCGCAGCAGCATGTCGTTCGCGGTGACGACGATGTCCGAGCCCGATGCGAGCAGCTTGGACAGCGCCGACTCCTCCGACGGAATCACCGGCACCGGATGCTCGGCGGTCGGCAGCAGCGGCGGACTTCCGGGCGCGCCGCCGGAGAGCTGGATGAACGCGAGGCCGGTGACGCCTTGCAGGGCGAGCTTGGCGCGCGTGTCCTGGCGCACCGGCGCAGCGGCGTCGAGGCGCACGCGCGCGATGACCTTGCGCGGATCGTCGGTGGCCAGGTGCAGCTCGCGCACCTCGCCGACCTTGATGCCGTTGTACTGCACGAGGCCGCCGGTCGACAGGCCGGTCACCGCTTCGCTGAACACGATGTCGTAGTCGGCGAACTGGCGGTCATGGCCGGTCTTGGACATCCACAGCACGAACGCGAGCGCGAGCAGGAACGCGCCGATCGTGAACGCGCCGATGAGCACATGGTGTGCGCGGGTTTCCATCGATTCAATTCCTGGTAGGAGCGGCTTCAGCCGCGATGCGCCTGGACGCGAGCACCGCACGTTCGGCCGCGCGTCCGCGCGGTCCCTGGAAATATTCCTGCACCCACGCGTCGTCGCAACGCTCGACCTTGTCGAGCGTGTCGGCGATCAGCACGTGCTTCTGCGACAGCACGGCGACGCGATCGCAGATCGTGTAAAGCGTGTCGAGGTCGTGCGTGATCAGGAACACGGTCAGACCGAGGCTCTCGCGCAGGGTCAGGATCAACTGGTCGAACGCGGCCGCGCCGATCGGATCGAGGCCGGCGGTCGGTTCGTCGAGGAACAGGATGTCGGGGTCGAGCGCGAGCGAACGCGCGAGTGCCGCACGCTTGACCATGCCGCCGGACAACTGCGACGGGAATTTCGCGCCGGCGTCTGCGGGCAGGCCGGCGAGCGCGATCTTCAGCGCCGCGAAGCGCTGCATGAGGTTGAGCGGGATGTCGTGGTGCTCGCGCATTGGCACCATCACGTTGTCGGCGACGCTCAAGGACGAGAACAGCGCGCCGTTCTGGAACAGCACGCCGCAGCGGCGCTCGACTTCGGACCGGCGTGCATCGGACACGTGCATCATGTCCTGACCGAGCAGATTCACCTTGCCGGCAGCGGGCCGGTTGAGGCCGATGATCGAGCGCAGCAGCACCGACTTGCCGCTGCCCGAGCCGCCGACGACGCCGACGATCTCGCCGCGCCAGACGTCGAGGTCGAGGTTGTCGTGCACGACCTGGGCGCCGAACTGGTTGCGCAGGCCGCGCACCTCGATGACCTTTTCGCGTGTCTCGCTCATACGTCGATCTCCATGTAGAAGATCGCGGCGAGCGCGTCGACGAGGATCGCGACGAAGATCGACTGCACCACGCTCGAGGTCGTGTGCGTGCCGACCGACTCGGCACTACCCGAGACCTTGAAGCCCTCGAGGCAGCCGATCGAAGCGATCAGGAACGCGAAGATCGGTGCCTTGCTCATGCCGACCCAGAAGTGGCGCGTCGCGGCGAGGTCGTGGAAGCGCGTGACGAACATCGTCGGCGAGATGTCCATGCTCAGCGCGCACACCGCGGCGCCGCCGACGATGCCGGCGAGCATGGCGAGGAACGCGAGCGCGGGCAGGGCGATCAGCAGGGCGAGCAGGCGCGGCAGCACCAGGACCTCGATCGGGTCGAGGCCGAGCGTGCGGATCGCATCGATTTCCTCGCGAGATTTCATCGAGCCGATCTGCGCGGTGAACGCGCTGCCGGAACGGCCCGCGATCAGGATCGCGGTGAGCAGCACGCCGAACTCGCGCAGGAACGAATAGCCGATCAGTTCGACCGTGAAGATCGTGGCACCGAAATCCTTGAGCACGGTCGCGCCGAGGAAGGCGACGACCGCGCCGACGAGGAAGTTCAGCAGCACCACGATCGGCACCGCGTCGAGCCCGGTCTGCTCGAGATGGAACGCGAGCGAGGTGACGCGCCAGCGGCGCGGATCGAAGATGCAGCGCGCCAGGGTGGCGAGCACGAGGCCGATGAAGCCGAGCAGTTGCCAGGCGTCGCGCGCGACCTGCTCGGTGGCGGCGCCGGTGCGCGCGAGCAGGGCGACGAGGCCGGTATCGCGCGGCGTGGCCGGTTTCGCTTCCGCGCCTGCGCCTGCGACGGCATCGACGAGCGCGCGATGGTTCGCGTCGAGCCCGTCGATCGATGTGGCGTCGCCGAGGTCGAGCAGCAGGCGCGCGCCTGCCGTATCGAGCCGACCCAGCCTGCTGGCGTCGACGCGCGTACCGACGGCGACGCGCCGTTGTAGCGCGGCCACGGCAATCGCGAGCGCGGGCGCTGCCGCGAGCGTCCAGTCACCGCTGACCGCGACGACGTCGCCGGCATTGCCGTGCTGGAGTGTGGCGGTCCCTGCGGCGCTCATCGCGCAAGGCTAACAGGCCGGCGCCCCGATCGGGGACGCGAGCTGCGGGCAATTCAGGAAACGGCGGGCTCGCCAAGCATCGCGTCGACGCGGCATCATTGCTCGATGGACATGGAAGGGCTCAGGACCCGGGTCGGCGGCGACGCCGAACTGAAGACGCGCATCGGCTTCATCGTCGAGCTGTCGCGTCGCCTGCACGAATATGGCACCACGGCACCGCGCCTGGAGGATGTCATCAACCTCGTCAGTGCGCGGCTCGGTCTCGCCTGCAACGTGCTGTCGACGCCGACCTCGATCGTGATGTCGTTTTCCGATCCCGCGCGTGGCGACGACCTCGCCGAGATCACCCAGGTCGTGCGCGTACCGCCGGGCGAGGTGAACCTCAAGCGCCTGTGCCGTGTCGACGAGATCGCCGACCGCGTGATCGCCGGCGACCTCGGCCTCGGCGAAGGGCGGCGCCTGCTGCGCGAAGTCGGGCAGCGACCGCCGAGCACGCTCGCCGACCTCGCCGGCGTGCTCAGCTTCGGCGTCTCGTCCGGCGCGATCGCGGTGATCCTGCACACCGGCTGGACCGAGGCGCTGGTGGCGGCGCTGAACGGCCTGCTGATCGGCGCGATCTCGCTCCTGCCGCGGCGTTGGCCTTCGTTCGGCGCAGCACTCGAGGCCGCTGCCGCGTTCCTGTGCACGCTGGTGGCGATCGCGATCGCGCACTGGGTCGTGCCGCTGTCGCTGCGGCCGGTCGTGCTGGCGAGCCTGATCGTGCTGATGCCCGGCATGACCCTGACGACCGCGGTGCGCGAGCTGTCCAGCCAGCACCTGATCTCCGGAACCGCGCGCATGATGGGCGCGGTCACCACGTTGCTGAAGCTGATCTTCGGCACCGCGGCGGCGCTGCAGTTGTGCGCGCTGTTCGGCATCGTGCCGCCGCCGGCAGAAAGCGTGCCGCTGCCGGCGTGGGTCGAATGGTGCGCGCTGCTCGCGGCCGCGGTTTCGTTCGCGGTGCTGTTCAAGAGTCCGCTGCGCTTCTATCCGGTGGTCATCGCCGCGCCCTTGCTCGGCTACGTGTTCACCCAGATCGACGGCGTGCACATGCCGGCGGCATTCGGCACGTTCGCCGGCAGCCTCGTGATCGGTGCCGCCAGCAACCTGTTCGCGCGCGTGATGCAGCGGCCCGGGGCGCTCGTGCGCGAAACCGGCATCATCCTGCTGGTGCCCGGCAGCGTCGGCTTCCGCAGCCTCAGCTATGTGCTCGACCGCGATGTGCTCCTCGGCATCGATACCGCGGTGACGATGACCGCGCTGCTCACCGCGATCGTCGCGGGCCTGCTGTTCGGCGACCTGCTGATTCCGCCGCGGCGCAAGCTGTAGGGCGATTGATACAATCAGCATGTCGCCGCATGCGGCGTGACCACGCAGGGGAACCCGATGTCCGCCTCGTCGCCGGCTGTTTCGCAGGCCTGGCATCTCTACGTACCGAAGTTGATCACCGCGTTGCGCCAGGGCTATGGCGCCGACGACCTGCGCCGCGACCTGCTGGCCGGGCTCACGGTGGCGATCGTCGCGTTGCCCTTGTCGATGGCGCTGGCGATCGCCTCGGGTGCGTCGCCGGCGGTCGGCCTGCATACCGCGATCGTGGCCGGCTTCCTGATCTCCGCGCTCGGCGGTTCGCGCGTGCAGATCGGCGGTCCGACCGCGGCATTCATCCCGGTCGTGTTCGGCGTGATCGCGCACTACGGGTACGACGGCCTCGTCATGGCGACCCTGATGGCGGGCGCGATGCTGATCGTTGCCGGCCTGCTGCGGCTTGGCACGCTGGTCAAGTACATGCCGCAACCGGTCATCACCGGCTTCACCGCGGGCATCGCGGTGAGCATCTTCAGCAGCCAGATCAAGGACCTCCTCGGCCTCGACATCGCGAGCGTGCCGGCCGAGTTCTTCGCGCGCTGGAAGGCCTATGCCGCGCACATCGGCAGCCTGAATCCGTATGCGGCGGGGCTGGCCCTGGCCACGCTGGCGCTGCTGATTGCACTGCGCCGCTGGCGCCCGACCTGGCCCGCGTTCCTGATCGCGGTGGTCGTGGCGACGCTCGTCACGGTCGCCTTCAATCTGCCGGTCGACACGATCGTCGCGCATTTCGGACCGATTCCGCGCGAGCTGCCAATGCCGCACCTGCCCGCGTTCGATCTTGCGCGCATGCACGAGTTGCTGCCGAGCGCGTTCACGATCGCATTCCTCGGCGGTGTCGAATCTCTGCTGTCGGCCGTCGTTTCCGATGGCATGATCGGCGGACGGCACCGGTCGAACTGCGAGCTCGTCGCGCAGGGCATTGCGAATACCGCATCGGCGCTGATCGGCGGCTTGCCGGCGACGGGCGCGATCGTACGCACGGCGACCAACGTGCGTGCCGGCGCTCGCTCGCCAGTCGCCGGCATGGCGCATGCGGCCTTCATCCTGGTGTTCGTGCTGGTCGCCGCGCCGCTGGCGAACCAGGTGCCGCTGCCGGCGATGGCCGCGATGCTGCTGGTCATCGCCTGGAACATGAGCGAGATCGACCGCATCCGCCAGTTGATGCGCTCGCCGATCGGTGATCGCCTGGTCCTGCTGATGACGTTCGTGCTGACCGTGACGATCGACCTGACCGTTGCGGTCGAGGTCGGCGTGGTGCTCGCGGCGTTCCTGTTCATGCACCGCATGAGCGAGGTCGTGGCGATGGAGTCGCACGTCGACCTGGTCGAGGCCGACGAGGACGATTTCAAGCGCGCCCGCCGCACGGTCGAGCGCGACGTGCTGCCCGAGGGCGTGGAGGCCTACCGCGTCTCCGGTCCGCTGTTCTTCGCGGTCGCCAACCGCATCGACGACGTGCTGCGCGCATTCGGCAAGGCGCCGCGCGTGTTCATCCTGCGCCTGCGGCTGGTTCCGCTGATCGACGCTTCGGGAGCGGCTGCGATCGGCAACCTGGTCGAGCGCTGCCGGCGCGAGGGAATCGCCTTGATCTTCACGGGCCTGCAGCCACAGCCGGCGCGCATCCTCGCCGACATGGGCATAGCCGCCGATGGCACGACGTTGCGCTTCGCCGGCGATTTTGCGCAAGCGCTCGAGATGGCCGCGGTTGCCGAGCCTACTTGAGCAGCGAACGCAGCATCCACGCGGTCTTCTCGTGTTGCTGCATGCGTTGGGTCGCGAGATCGGCGGTCGGCTGGTCGTCAGCCTTGTCGGCGGCCTTGAAGGTCTCGCGCGCGGTGCGCGCGACCGCCTCGTGGCCTTCGACGAGCTGCTGAACCATGGCCTTCCATTCCGGCACGCCGGTTTCCTCGCCGATCACGGTCAGCTTGCCGAACTGCGTGTACGAACCCGGCGCGTAGACATCGAGGGCACGGATGCGCTCGGCGATCACGTCGGCGGCCATCCACAACTCGTTGTACTGCGTCTCGAACATCAGGTGCAGCGTGTTGAACATCGTGCCGGTGACGTTCCAGTGGAAACTGTGCGTCTTGAGGTAGAGCGAATAGGTGTCGGCGAGCAGGCGCGACAGATTCTTCGCGATGCTCTCGCGGTCCTTCTTCGTGATGCCGATGTCGATGGCCATGCTCTGCTCCCGTGAATGGTCGAGTCCAAGAGTAGCCGCTGGCCCAGGCGGCGTGAAATCGAGCTTGCGAATCGGGCCCATAGGCCGCAATTATCGGCGCTCCCGATGACAGTGCCGGTGTGTCGCCGCCCGGTCCCGAAACTCCGATGTCGAACCTTAACTCCTTGCGCAGCACCCTGGATGGCGTCCTGTCGCGCGACCGCGGTCGCCTGCTGGCGCGCTGGCGGCGGCTGTCCGGCATGCGCCCGGCGCCGCCGGACAAGGAGGTCGAGGCGCTGCGCGTCGCGATCGAGGCGTCGGCCGCGCGTCGCGCCGCGCGCATGGCGCTGGTGCCGCAACTGCGTCTCGACGAATCATTGCCGATCACCGAACGCGCGGACGAGATCGTCGGTCTGATCCGGGCGCACCAGGTCGTCGTGCTTGCCGGCGAGACGGGATCGGGCAAGACGACGCAATTGCCCAAGCTCTGCCTCGCCGCGGGTCGCGGCGTGGCGGGCCTGATCGGCTGCACCCAGCCGCGCCGGATCGCGGCGCGATCGGTGGCCCGGCGCGTCGCGTCGGAACTCGGCAGCGAAGTCGGCAAACTGGTCGGGTTCCAGGTGCGTTTCGCCGACCAGGTGTCGGAGCAGTCGCTGGTGAAGTTCATGACGGACGGCATCCTGCTCGCCGAAACCCAGGGCGATGCGTGGTTGTCCGCGTACGACACGATCATCCTCGACGAGGCGCACGAGCGCAGCCTCAACATCGACTTCCTGCTCGGCTATCTCAAGCGCCTGCTGGAGAAGCGCCCCGACCTCAAGCTCATCGTGACGTCGGCGACGATCGATACCGCGCGCTTCGCGCAGCATTTCGGCGGCGCGCCGGTGGTCGAGGTGGAGGGGCGCGCGTATCCGGTCGAGGTGCGCTGGCGGGGGGAGAAATGGGGTCAGGTCGATCTTTCCGGTGCGGAACCTGCGACCGGTGGACGCAAGCCGAAAAATGAGTCCCTCAGTTCCCTGACCCTCGCCGAGCAGGTCGTCGCGGTCGCCGACGAGATCAGCCGCGACGATCCTCGCGGCGACGTGCTGGTGTTCCTGCCCGGCGAACGCGAGATCCGCGACGTGCACCTCGCGCTGTCGAGGCGCAAGTACCGCGAGACCGAGGTGCTGGCGTTGTACGCACGCCTGTCCGCGGCGGAGCAGGACCGCGTGTTCAAGCCCGGGCCGCAGCGACGCATCGTGCTGGCGACGAACGTCGCCGAAACCTCATTGACCGTGCCGCGCATCCGCTACGTGATCGACACCGGCAGCGCGCGCGTCAAGCGTTACAGCCCGCGCAACCAGCTGGAACGCCTGCACATCGAACCGATCTCGCAGGCGGCGGCGGACCAGCGCAAGGGCCGTTGCGGGCGCCTCGGCCCCGGCATCTGCTATCGCCTGTACGACGAGGACGACTACGCGCAACGCACGCGCTACACCGAGCCGGAAATCCTGCGTTCCTCGCTTGCCGGCGTGATCCTGCGCATGCTCGCGTTGAAGCTCGGCGATCCAGCCGATTTCCCGTTCGTCGAGGCGCCGTCCGAGCGTGCGATCGGTGACGGCTATCGACGCCTGGCCGAACTGGGTGCGGTGGACGAGCAAAAGCGCCTGACGACGATCGGACAGACGCTGGCGAAGCTGCCGGTCGACGTCGCGCTCGGGCGCATGCTGGTCGAAGCGCAGTCGCGCGGCGCGCTGCGCGAAGTGCTCGTGCTGGCCGCATTCCTCAGCATTCAGGATCCGCGTGAGCGCCCGGCCGACGCGCGCCAGCAGGCCGACGCCGCGCATGCGGCATTCGCCGACCCGAAATCGGATTTCAACGCGGTCCTGAAACTGTGGACGGCCTACGCGGCCGCACACGAGGACCTCACCCAGTCGAAGTTGCGCGATTGGTGCCAGGCGCACTTCCTGTCGTTCCTGCGCATGCGCGAATGGCGCGAACTGCATCGGCAGTTGCTGGTGCTGGTGACCGACGACCTGCAGTGGTCGATGGACGCAGTGCAGAGCGGCGCTCAGCCGGGACAGCGAACACCGTCCCCACCCAACCCTCCTCCGACAGCGCCCGGGACAGGTCTTGAAGGGGAGGGCTTGAATGCAGGGATGTACGAGGCGGTGCATCGTTGCCTGCTCTCTGGCTGGCCGACCCAGGTCGGCCTGAAGGACGAACGCGGCCAGTACCGCGGCACGCGCGAGCGCCGTTTCGCGATCTTCCCGGGTTCGACCGTCGCCAAGGCGCCGCCCCAATGGCTGCTCGCCGGGCAGATCCTCGATCTCGCCAAGGTCTACGCAATGCTGTGCGCGCGGGTCGAGCCGGCATGGATCGAGCAACAGGCGGTGCACCTCGTGCGCAGGAGCTGGCGCGACGCGCACTGGTCGCGCAAACGCGGTGCCGTGCTCGCGTTCGAGCAGGCGACGCTGTTCGGCCTGACCCTGGTCGAGAAGCGCGCGGTGCAGTTCGGCAAGCAGGATCCGACGCTCGCACACGGAATCTTCCTCGCCGAGGCGCTTGCGCGCGGCGAGATCGACGCGCGTGCGGACTTCGTGCGCGCGAACGCACGCGTGCTTGCGCAGGCGCGCGAGATCGAGGCGAAGCGCCGGCGCAGCGGTCTCGTGCGCAGCGAAGAGGAACTCGCCGCATTCTTCGCCGGCAAGCTGCCGGCCGACATCAACACGAGCGCGGCGCTGGATGGGTGGTATCGCCGCGCGACACCGGCCGAACAGGCCGCGATGCACTGGTCGCTCGGCGACGTGCTCGGCGCCGAAGCCGGCATCGGCGCGCGCGAGTTCCCCGCCGAGTTCGAGCTCGCCGGGCATCGGCTGCGCCTGTCGTATCGGTTCGTGCCGGGCGATCCGTCCGACGGCCTGACCCTGCAACTGCCGCTCGCACTCGTCAACGCGGTGTCCGTCGCGCGTTGCGAATGGCTGGTGCCCGGCTTGCTCGCCGAAAAAGTCGCCGAGGCGATCCGCGGCTTGCCGAAAGCGCTGCGCCGCAACTTCGTGCCGGCACCCGATTTCGCGCGCGCGTTCGCCGAGGCTGAGTCCGCCCGCGACGAACCGCTGTACACCGCGCTCGCGCGCTATCTGCAGCGCGTGACCGGCGTCGCGGTCGCCGCGACGGATTTCCAGGGCATCGAATTGCCCGCCCATCTGTCGATGAACTTCCGCATCGAGGACGAGCAGGGTCGTACGCTCGCCGAGAGCCGCGATCTCGCCTCGATCCAGGCGCAGTGGACCGGCGCGGCGCGCGTCGCATTCTCGCGCCGTGCCGACCTCGACCTGACCCGCGAGGACGTGACCGGCTTCGACTTCGAGGACATCCCGGACAGCATCGTTTCGAGCGGTGGCCTGACCGCGTTCCCGGCACTGGTCGACCTCGGCGAGAGCGTCGCGTTGCGCGTGTACGAGCGTCGGGATGAAGCCCTCGCCGAACATCGCCGCGGAATCGAGCGCCTGCTGCGACGTGCGCTCGCGGACCGCATCAAGCAGGCCAGCCGCCAGCTGCCGGTATCCAACCAGATGACGCTGTTGCGCGGAGCGCAACGGTCACCCGGGCGAGGGCAGGGAGCGGCGGCGCTGGCCTTGGGTTCGATCGTCGGCGTCGACGAAATGCGCGCCGACCTCGTGGAAGCCGCGTTGCGCGAGCAATTCGCCGCGATCGATCCGGATGTGCGCACGCGCGCCGCGTTCGAGCATGCGCGCGAGACGATCGCGCGCCAGTTGTTCCCGGTCGCGGTCGAGCACCTCGCACTGGCTGAGTCGATCATCGCCGCGTATGCGGAGCTGCGCCCGTTGCTGCAGCCGCCATTGCTCGGATTCGCGCGCGCGAACTACGACGATATCGAGGAGCAGTTGCGCGAATTGCTTGCGCCGGGATTCCTGCGCGAGGTCGGTCGTACGCGCCTGGCGCAGTTCCCGCGCTACCTGAAGGCGATGAAATTGCGGGCCGAGCGCCTGCGCCAGGACCCCGCGCGCGACCAGGCGCGCATGCTCGGCGTGCAGTTGTACTGGCGCGAGTACCTCAAGTTGCGTGCTGCACGCGGCGGCGAGGACGAGCAACTCGCCGAGTTGCGCTGGCTGGTCGAGGAATTGCGGGTGTCGACGTTCGCACAGGAAGTGCGCACTGCGGAGTCGGTGTCGCCCAAGCGCCTGGCGAAGCTGGTTGAGGCGCTTCGCGCATCGTAGGGCGCAGCGCGCGCGATCGATGGATATCGCGTAGAAGCGTTGCAGGCGCGATCAGCGTTCTGGAATACCGCAGCTGTCGCGGCTGCGCCGCTCCTGCAAAGCGGCGCTCGATCCCGTGTCAGCGTGCATCCATGCACTGCACGGGATGAGTTCATCCCGAGCTCACTTGATGCGGTTGACTCGCACGCTGCAACCGCAGCTCTCGACGTACATCAGCCAGCTTCCGAGCAGCATCGGCTTGATCTTGACCTTGGCCTGCTGGATCGCGTTGTAGCTGAACGATCCGGACTCGGCCTGCTGCCATTGCTGGCCGTTGTCGAGCGTGAACACCGTATGCCCGCGCCAGCCCTCGAACGTTCCGACCAGGTGCGTATCGATCGCTTCGCGCTCGGCGCTGTCGGGGTAGAACACCGGCGCGCCGCTGGCGGTCACGTATTTCGTGGTGGCGCCGCCGTGCGCACCCAGCCATGCATTGAGTTGCGCGAGCTCGTCGGGGCTCAGCTTGTCGAGTCCGGCAGCATGGAACTCCGCCTGCGACATGCGCTCCTCGAGCGACGGCGGCGGGGTCTGTGCGCCGGCCGCCGTGGCGGTGACGAGCAGGATCAGGGCAAAGTTCGGGATCAGGCGCATAGTTTCTTCAGCAGGTGGGCAGTCTGTGACCGCAACCGCAAAAATCCTTGTCTTACGGGAACTTAACACGTGCACTTGAGAGCGCATCGGGATACAATGCGGCAGGCCCAAGTGTAGCATGAGCCGTCGGGCTTTGGTCCCGCGACTCCGGTAGGGTGCGTCCGGGCGAAGCCGTTCATGGTTCGTAAAGGCGACGCGATTGCAAGCGGAGTGCGTGATTTGAACCAGAACCTCAGCTCAAGGTGAGAGAAACCGAAGTGATGCTCGTAAAGAAGTTTGCTGGAAACGTACTGGCTGCCGCGGTCGCTGCCGTTTCGATCCCGACCGCCATCGCGGCGCCGAGCCTGGTCATCAACGACGGCGCCCCGATCGACATCTTGTCTCCTCCGGGTTTCAGCTACGTCGCCAATGGCCTGACGAGCATGCTGAAAGTCACCACCGACGGCTACGTGATCTGCGCGAACATCGGCACCGCCAGCGCGACGCCGGTCAGCATGCAGCCGCAGCACCTGCGCTGGACCCTGCCGTCCGCCAACGACATCCCCACGGTCGGATACAGCGGGGGCGTGCTGTCGGTCAACAAGCAGATCGAGACCAGTCTCGCGTGCCAGGTACGCGGACCGCTCGGTGAAGTACGCACACCGTTCAGCGGCTTCGGCGACATGGTGTTCCGCGACAGCTGGGAAGGGTTCTCCGACGTGCAGTTCGCGAACCTCGTGAACTGGATCCCCGTGCCCACGTTCTCATGGTCCGCGCCGGACTGGACCAAGGTGCCGAACGACGCGTGCACCTGGGACCAGGATCCGAACCTGCCGATGTTGGCCGAAAATGCATTGTGCGCAGCCGTCGCCGGCGTGCGCCCGGTAGCGGGTGGCTCGCAGAACGATGCGCGGTACGGCGACCGCGCGCCGACGATGTGGACGCAGACGACGGCGAGCAAGTTCATCTACGTCGCGCGCATCGACGCACGCTTCGGTCCGCCGAGCGGTGGCCCCAACAGCCATTTCCCGGTGAACCCGCCGTCGGCACGGCCAGACCAGTCGAGCACGGTCGACGTCGCGATCCGCGATGCCTACGACTCGAACTACCTGACGGCGAGTGGCACCTACTGTCTGCTGAAGCAGCTTCCGCCGACGCTGGACGACAACGTCTGCAACAGCAGCGACGTCTACTACTCCGGTTCGCTCGCCGGCAACCCGGGCGGCATCCTGTCCGAACGGATTCCGCTCGCGGTGGGCTTCACCCAGGCGGCATCGCTGTTCGTCGCCGTCGTGCGTGGCAAGACGACGGACCTGCCGCTGCGCTGCACGCCGGCAGCCGCGATCGCGGTGCTCGCGGATCCGGGCGTCTCGCGCGGCGAAGCCGGGGACGAGTTCATCGGTGACGACGTGGCGTTCGGCTTCTACGGCAACGAAATGTTCCCCTGGATGGGCGCCTGCCCGTAACGGCGGAAACCGCCTCTTCGCAGTCTTGCATCGGCGCCTGCGGGCGCCGATGTCTTTTCGAGGTTTGCCGACCGGCGTGGCATCGTGAATACGTCCGTTGAAACTGCGCCGTCGCTGGCGTCGTGGGCCGCGCAGCTCGAGCGGGGCGCGGCAGACGGTGTCGCCCTGCGTGCCTGCCGCCTCGTGCTCGCGCGTGGAACGCCGACCCCGGCTTGGCGCGAGGCGCAGCCGCAGGTGCTCGCGACCATCATCCTGCTCGGCGAACTCGGCGTCGGCGAGGAGGCGCAAGCCGCCTGCCTGCTGCATGCCCTGTTCATGGCCGACCCGTCGTTCGATGCGCACGCGCTTGCCGCATTCCCGGCCGACGTGCGCGCGCTGGTCGAAGGCCAGCAGGCCGCCGAGCGCGTGTGGGCGCTGCATGCGGCGCACGGCAGCGTCGGCGGCAGTGAAGGCTTGCGCCGCCTGCTGCTCGCGATCATCCGCGACCTGCGCGTCGTGTTCATCCTGCTCGCATTGCAGCTCGTGCGCATGCGCGCGGCGATCCGCGCGCCCGCGGCGGAGCAGCGCGCGCTCGCGCGCCTGTGCGTCGACATCCATGCGCCGCTCGCGAACCGGCTCGGCATCTGGCAGATCAAGTGGGAACTCGAGGACCTCGCGTTCCGCTTCCTGCAGCCGGACGTGTACCGACGCATCGCCGGCCTGCTCGACGAGCGTCGCGGTGACCGCGAGAGCTGGATCAGCGACGCCAAGGCGCGCCTCGGCGACGCGCTGCGCGGCGCCGGCATCGCGGCGGACATCGGTGGCCGGCCAAAACACATCTATTCGATCTGGCGCAAGATGCAGCGCAAGGGCGTCGAGTTCTCCGAGCTCTACGACGTGCGCGCACTCCGCCTGCTGGTGGCCGATGTCGCCGCCTGCTATGCCGCGCTCGGCGTCGTGCACACGCTGTGGCCGTACGTCCCGGGCGAATTCGACGACTACATCGCCAATCCGAAGGGCAACCACTACCAGTCGTTGCATACCGCGGTGATCGGCCCCGACGGCAAGACGCTGGAGGTGCAGATCCGCTCGCACGACATGCACCGCCATGCCGAACTCGGCGTCGCGGCGCATTGGCGCTACAAGGAAGGCGGCGGCGCGGACGCGAGCTTCGAGCGCAAGATCGCCTGGATGCGCCAGTTGCTCGAAGCACGCGACGCGCAGGACGACGATGCCGCCCTGCTCGCGGGCTTTCGCACCGAGGTCGTCGAGGACCGCGTCTACCTGCTGACCCCGAAGGGCCAGGTCATCGACCTGCCGCGCGGCGCGACCGTGCTCGATTTCGCCTATTCGATCCACACCGACGTCGGCCATCGCTGCCGCGGCGCGAAAGTGAACGGACGCATCGTGCCGCTGGGCTTCCAGCCGGCCAGCGGTGATCGCATCGAAATCCTGACCGGCAAGGTGATCGAGCCGAAGCGCGACTGGCTGTCGTCGCAGCACGGCTTCCTGACCACGCACCGCGCGCGCGAGAAGGTGCGTACCTGGTTCAAGCGCATCGACCTGGCGCAGAACCTCGCTGCCGGGCGCGCCTTGCTCGAGCGGGAACTGAAGCGACTCGCGTTGCAACCGGCCAGTCTCGACGGGCTGCCCGAACGCTTCCACCAGAAGGATCACGACGCACTGCTCGAAGCGCTCGCGCTCGGCGACGTCAGCACCGGCCAGCTCGCGCGCGCGCTGCACGAGCTCAGTGCGCCGGCCGCCGAACCCGCGCATCCGCTGGCGCCGCATCCGGTGCCGCGCACGCCATCGGACAGCGGCGCGATCATCATCGAGGGCATCGGCAACCTGCTCAACCAGCTCGCGCGCTGCTGCCAGCCGCTGCCGGGCGACCCGATCGAAGGCTACATCACGCGCGGCCGTGGCGTGTCCGTGCATCGCACCGACTGCGCCCAGCTCGCCAAGCTGCGCGAGCGCGATGCCGGCCGGGTGATCGCGGTCGAGTGGGGCAAACGGCGCGAGGCGAGCTACGAAGTCGACATCGTGGTCAAGGGCTACGACCGCAAGTGGCTGCACAAGGACGTCACCAACGTGATCGCGGCGGCGAACGCGCACGTGATCGCGGTGGATGCGCGCGTCGACGAGCGGCGCGGCACGGTCGAGATGAACTATGCCCTCAAGGTCAGCGGCTTCGACCAGCTCAGCGGACTGCTGAGCCAGTTGCTCGCGATACCCAACGTGATCGAGGCGCGCCGGATCGCCTGACCGCCCCCGCGGAAACTGCTTCGGCGCGGTGCTATGCTCGGGCGCCCGCCCGAAGCCCGTTTGCGAGCCCCGCCAGCGTGGCCGGGCGACCAGTGGAAAAAGACGCGAACGTGATCGAGATCCCCGGTTACCGCATCCTGCGCCAGCTCGGTCGCGGTGGCATGGCCACGGTGTACCTGGCGACCCAGGAATCGGTCGAGCGCGAGGTCGCCCTCAAGGTGATGGCGCCGGCCCTGCTGCTCGACGCGGACTTCGGCGAACGCTTCCTGCGCGAGGCGCGCATCGCGGCCAAGCTGCACCATCGCCACGTCGTCGGCATCCACGACGTCGGCCGCGCCGGCGACTGCCACTACATGGCGATGGAATACGTCGGCGGCGGCACGGTATTGCCGAAGGGCGGCAGCACGCGCGAGGTCGCGTTCGCCCTGCGGGTCGCACGCGAGATCGCGGGCGCGCTGAACTACGCGCAGGAGAAGGGTTTCGTCCACCGCGACGTCAAGCCGGACAACATCCTGCTGCGCGAGGACGGCTCGGCGGTGCTGACCGACTTCGGCATCGCGCGCGCCTTCGATTCGAGCCTGCGCATGACCCGGACCGGCGCGATCGTCGGCACGCCGCACTACATGAGCCCGGAACAGGCGCGCGGGCGCCCGATCGATGGCCGTGCCGATCTCTACAGCCTCGGCATCGTGCTGCACGAGATGCTGCTCGGGCGCGTGCCCTACCACGCGGACGATTCGCTCGCGGTCGGCATCAAGCACATCACCGAACCACTGCCGCAATTGCCGCAATCGTTCGCGGCGCTGCAGCCGCTGCTCGATCGCCTGCTCGCGAAGGAACCGGAAGATCGCTTCCAGACCGGCAACGAGGTCGCCGCCGCGATCACGGAGATCGAACGCGACCTGCCGGACGGCGGCATCGCGCCCTCCGATGCGCGCGACGACGGGGAGCGTACCGAGTCGTGGCCGTCGATGCGTTCCAGCGACAC
>Ga0105239_10002074_pt1 | contig 25969 bp, 24 predicted proteins | sample KBSC44metaG_FD_92761 | JGI IMG/M metagenome (GOLD analysis project Ga0105239, IMG submission 92761) | Corn rhizosphere microbial communities from Kellogg Biological Station, Michigan, USA - KBS C4-4 metaG | ecosystem: Host-associated > Plants > Roots > Rhizosphere > Soil | place: Michigan, USA...
AATCCGTCAGAAACAAGGAGAATCACCCATGCCCGCCAAGACCGTGACCGTTGGATCCGCCATCGGCCTGCACGCCCGCCCCGCCGCCGTCATCGCCGAAGCCGTGCTCAATGCCGGCGTCCCGGTGACCCTGTCCCTCGACGGCGGTGAGCCGGTGGATGCCGGCTCGGCGCTGATGATCATGACGCTCGGCGCAGGCAACGGTGCCCAGGTCACCGTTGCCTCGGACGACGCGGCAGCGCTCGACACCGTCGCCTCGCTGGTCGAGCAGGACCTCGACGCCTGAGCGGTTCCCCACAGCCCGACCAGAAAGCGGAACTGGGCCCATCAAGTCGGCATTAGGATTGCCGAGTGCACAGGGTCCGGGGGCTTGACGTCAGGGGATGCGCTGCAAATCGCGCATTTTTGAGTTTGCTGGTGGGGAATCAGCACAGTGTGGGCGGGTTCGTCGCCGAGGGGGGTGACGAATGCTGCGTCGCATCGGTGTCCTTCTCGCTGCGCTGATCCTCGCGTTGGTGAGCGCTCCCCCTGCGTTCGCGATCGAACCACCCACGATCGATCCGGCAGCCCTGCCACCTGATGAGACGGGCCCGGATCAGCCGACAGAGCAACGACGCGTCTGCTCGGCGCCGACCGTGTTCCCCGGCGCCAACTTCGCTGACAAGCCGTGGGCCAACGACTACCTCCGGCTCGCCGATGCCCAGAAGTTCGCAACGGGCGAGGGAGTAACTGTCGCCGTCATCGACACGGGCGTGAATGGATCCCCGCGCGTGCCAGCCCTCCCTGGCGGCGACTTCGTCGACGCAGGCGGCAACGGAATGTCCGACTGCGATTCGCACGGCACGCTCACGGCGTCGATCATCGCGGGGCGGCCCGCTCCCACCGACGGTTTCATAGGCGTTGCTCCCGATGCCCGCATCCTTTCGCTGCGGCAGACGTCGGACAACTTCCAGCCCACGGGCTCGCGGAGCGATCCAAACGATCCCAACACCACGCAAACCGCGGGTTCACTGCGCAGCCTGGCCCGGTCGATCGTGCACGCGGCAAACCTTGGCGCACAGGTGATCAACATCAGCGAGGCGGCCTGCTACAAGATCACCCGGCCCATCAACGAGACGGGACTAGGCGCCGCGATCGAATACGCCGTCAACGTCAAGGGCGCCGTCATCGTCGTCGCGGCGGGCAACACCGGGCAGGACTGCAATCAGAACCCCCCGCCCGACCCATCGATACCGGCCGATCCGCGGGGCTGGAAGCAGGTGCAGACGATCGTCTCGCCCGCGTGGTACTCGCCGCTGGTGCTCACGGTCGGCGGCATCGCCCCGAACGGCCAGCCGAGCACGTTCTCGATGTCCGGCCCGTGGGTCGGCGCCGCCGCACCCGCAGAGAACATCACCGCGCTCGGATACGACGGCAACCCGGTCAACGCGCTGCAGGGGCAGGACGGCCCGGTTCCCATCAATGGCACGTCATTCGCAGCGGCGTACGTGTCGGGCCTTGCCGCACTGCTCAAGCAACGGTTCCCCGACCTGACCCCCGCGCAGATCATGAACCGGATCACCGCCACCTCTAGGCATCCCGGTGGGGGCGTTGACAACTACGTGGGCGCAGGCGTCATCGATCCCGTCGCCGCACTGACCTGGGACGTGCCCCCTGGACCGAAGACCATCCCGTACAAGGTGAAGCAACTACCTCCACCGGTGTACGTCCCACCGCCGGACCGGGGGCCGATCACCATCGTCGTCATCACCGGCGCGGCGCTGGCGCTGATCCTCGGCATCGGTGCGATGGCCCGTCGCGCACTGAGGCGTCGATGAAGGCATTCCTCGCGCAGTTCGGACTCCGCATCACCACCGGTCATCTGCTGTGGGCGGCCGTGCTGATTCCGGCGTTGATCGCGATCTTCATTCCGCTGCACCTACTTTGGGTGGGCGTCACGCTTGCCGTACTCGTCGCGATCGCGGTGGTGCTCACCGTGCGGGGCCGCAGGCTCACCGGCTGGTTCACGGCGATCTTCTCCTGGCGACGTCGGTACAAGACCGCCCCCGAACCCCCTTCGGCGCCTGCCGTCGGGTCCACCGTGGTTCCCGGCGATCACGTAGCGGTGCGGTGGCAGGACGATCGCCTGATCTCGGTGATCGAGCTGATTCCGCGGCCCTTCACGCCGACGGTCATCGTGTCCGGCGAGGCATATACCGACGACGTGGTCGACACCAGGCTCGTCGAACAGCTCATCGCCGCATACTGTCCCGACCTGGACGCCGACATCGTGTCGGCGGGATATCGAGTCGGCAAGACCGCGCCATCGAGCCTCGTCGCGCTCTACGAGCAGGTAGTTGGGCCGTACCCCGCGCCGGCCAACCGTCGCACGTGGATCGTGCTCAGGGCGCTGCCCGAGGAGACCGGCAAATCCGCTCAACGGCGCGAAGCCGGCGTCGCCGGGCTGGCCCGTTACCTCGTCTCGTCGACCACGCGGATCGCGGATCAGTTGGCCAGCAAGGGGATCGACGCGCGGTGTGGGCGCAGCTTCGACGACTTCGATAGGGCGACGGAGATCAGCTTCGAGCGCGAGAGCTGGTCGTCGATCAAGGGCCGCAGCACGTTCACCGCGGCGTATACGGCCGTCGGTGGCCCAGACGTCTGGTGGTCGGCGCGTGCGGATCACACGATCACCAGGGTCCGGGTGCGTCCGGGGACCGCGCCGACGACGACGGTGTTGTTGACCACGCTCGCGAATCCGTCTACGCCGCGCGGCTTTTCGTGCCTCTTCGGCGGTCAGCGAGCAGCCGCGCTGCAGGGCCTCAGCCCGCTGACCGACCGGCACTACGAGCTGCCGATCGGCTCGGCGGGCGTGCTGGTCGGCGAGACGGCCGACCGGTACCCGGTGTACATGCCGTTCGACGACGTCGACGTCAGCATCAATCTCGGCGACGCGCGGCTGTTCACGCAGTTCGTCGTCCGGTCCGCGGCCTCTGGCGCGGTGGTCACCCTCGGTCCGCAGTTCCGCGAGTTCGCTGGGTTCATCAATGCCCGTATCGGCCAGGTCGCCAAGGTGGCGTGGCCGAACGCCACCACGTACCTCGGTCCGCATCCTGGTGTGGGCCGGGTAGTGCTGCGAAGCAACTTCATCGACACGCCGCGGCATCGTCAGCTGCCCATCCGGCTGATCAATCCTCGTGAGGAAAGCCGCTACCAGATGGCGCTGGAGCAATGATCCGGGGTTTGCTGCGGCGCGTAAGCTGGACGCCGGAGGAGGGGACATGACCGTACGGGTGGAGCCTGATGCTCTGAGGGCAATTTCAAAGCAAATGTCCAATTCGCCCTGGAATTCGCCGGACCTCAACGCTGCGCCGCCGGATGCGCTGCCAATCGGGACCGATGCCGCCGCGAACCTCAACGATGCTGCACAGAACCTTCGGGAGTACCAGAAGCTCGCGGAGGCCGAGAACCACCGCATCAGTGAGATGTTCACGATTGCCGCAGATGCCTACGAGAAAGTCGACCACACGTGCGGTAAGGCGTTGGAGAACGCCGAGCGTCAGGCGGCCATCTCGCAGATACCCGTACCCTCGCCATCAACGCAGCTGCCACCCATTCCGGCGGACCCCACTGCACCGCGACCGCTCGACGCCGGCGGGTACAGCGATGTCAAGACCACCCACGGTCAGTTCCAGGCCGGTGACCAGGGCGCGTCGTTGCACGACATCGCGGTGAACGCTGCCGTGTCGGCCAGCTTGGCCGAAAGTCACGCGGCTAGGCCATTGCGCACCGATTGGGAAGGCGCTGCGGCGGAGGCGGCCTACCAGCGGTTGAATTCATTCAACGAGTGGCTGCATCAGCTTTCGGCGGCGTGGAAGCGGCTGGGTGAGGCGGCCGACAAGGTGAAGACCTCCCATCTCGACGCGCGCGGCAAGCACGCCCCCATCCACGCTGAGTACCTGATTTGCGAGGCACTGCTCAAGCAATTGGCGGCACAGATAGCGCCGGGGAACTCGATACAGACCCAGGCAAAGATGCAAGAAGTTCAGGCCAAGATGGCTGAGCTGCAGCGTGAATCCGACCAGGTGCGGCAGGATTACGCGCGCAGTGCAGCATTCGATCCGGTCCGAGTCGAGAAGCCGCCGTTCGGATCGGCAAACGGTCCCGGCGGCCGGGGGTCGACCGCACCGGCGCCCGGCGGAGGTGGCGGCGGCGCGCCCTCGCAACCCCCGACCGCGCCACCGGCATCACCGCTATCGGCACAGAGCCCCACTGGTGGGGGCACCCCTTCGGGTGGCGGATCGCCATCGGGCGGTGGCTCACCGTCGGGTGGCGGATCGCCGTCCGGTGGGGCATCCCCTTCCGGCGGCGGATCGCCGGCGGGTGGCGGTCTGCCGAGTGGCCTGCCAGGCGGCGGGCCGAAGGACCTACCCAAGCTGCCAACCGATGAACCCCACCTGAAGCCCGCCGCGGCGAGCGGCGGCGGAGGATCCGGCGGAGGCGGCGGCGGCGGAATTCCTCAAATGGGGTTGCAGCCCAACGTCGGCGGCTCGTCCGTCGGGCCGAGCAGCTCGGCCGGCGGGCCAGGAGCAGGTCCAGGGCCGAGCGTTGCCGGCGCAGCGGGCGGCGGCATGGGCGGAATGGGTGGCATGCCGATGCACGGCCAAGGCGGCCAAGGCGGCGGCAAGGAGCGCAAGCGCACACCGGGATTGGCGCCCGACGAGGACATCTACACCGAGGATCGGCCATACACCGAGGCCGTCGTCGGCCTTCGTCGCCGTAGGGAAGTCCAGGAAGACAAGGACTCCAATTGACCGAGGAGATGCATCCCCAGGTAGCCGCCGTCTTGAAACAGGCACAGCGGTTGCAGTCTCTGATGGACGACCAACTGGCCAAGATGAACACCGTGTCCTACACGGCGACCGATGAAACCGAGACCGTCGAGGTCACCCTCAACGGACACCACTGGCTGACCGACGTGTTCATCGAGGACGGTCTGCTACGGCTCGGCGCAGCGACGGTCGAGGGAAGGGTCAACGAGGCGTTGCAGAACGCGTCGTCCATTGCGTCCGCGTCGATCGACGCGGACAGGGAACGCCTCGACGCGGCGGTCGCCGAGATCACCTCGGAACTGGACGACGGTTCCCCGCAGTAGTTCTCGCGCAGCGCTCTGTCAGAACCGCAGGTTGCGAAGGATGTCGTAAACGCCGGCGATCCACAGCAGCATCGGGATCACGGCGGCGATGGCCGCACCGTCGAGCAGCTCGAGAATGCGCTTGCTCACCGGTGACATCCGCCGCACGCCGTCGGTCGCGCCCACCAGGATCAACGCGACCAACGCAACAGCGGCGTAAATGCTCAGCACCAGCCACGCGCGCTCCGGATACCACAGGCACAGCCGGATGGTCACGCCCGTCGGGATGAGCACCGTCGCCGCCAAAAGCGCCCAGGCGCACCACCTTTGGGCGTAGAGCCGCGATCGGAAGGCGCACGTCGCGGTGACGAGTCCGGCCACGATCAGGCTGTGCAGGAAGAAGTGCCCCTGTACCACCACCGCGATCGAACCGAGCGCGAGCACCAGCGCGCCCGCGGTGAGGAAACCGACCAGCAGCTGCCTGGCGAGGTGGCTGCGTTCGGTGAGGCGGGCAGCCGACTCTGGCACCGAGGCGATGATCGCCTGCCAGGTCGGGGATTCCTCGTCGGATGCATCCGGACTCGAAACCGGGTCGAGCAGTTCGTCATTCGACACCGTCTCGCCGGGAGCCGGTATCGGCGGTAGGGCGATGCGGGCGACGGCAACGGTCAGCTTCGCCGCGTTGGTGACGACGATCAAGCCGAAGGCGATCGCTCCGGCGGGCACCCAGTACTGCCATCCATATCCGTAGGCGACCGCCGCGGCGGTGATCGCAATTGCCATCACCGCGCTGAACGACGCCACCTCGGCGCGCTTGCGCGGCCCACCGCGCGTCGCCAGCACGAGGAGCAGCGCCACGGCCGCGGCACCTGCCACGTTCGGGGCACCGAGTCCGCTGATGCCTGCAGGCAACGGAACGACCAAGGCCGCAGCACCCGCCAGCAGTGGAACTGCGGCGATCAACAGACTCTCGGCCATGTCGAGGTTCTGGTAGCGCGTCCTCGCCATGATGCTTCCGGCGAGGACGCCCAAGCCGATCAGACCAAGGGCCAGGGTCCACCACCAGCCGTGTCCGGTGTCCGACCATGCGCGCAGTGCGGCGCCGGTGATCACCAGGCAAACCATCGGAATCGCCAAGCCCACGAAGCGATTCAGCGCCGTGCGGTCGAATTCAGGTGACTCGTCGAGTACCGCGATGGCATCGATGACGTCCTCGACCAGTGGTCGATAACGCTCGGTGCGGCTGACCGACACCAGGGTGACGAGCGCCCCGTCGACCACCCCCGCATCGTCGAGCGACTCGGTCGCCTTGATCGGTGGAGCACCGGGACGCGCGAACGCCCACTCGCCCTGGGCCTTGAAGTCGAAGCCCGCGAGCACCTCCGGCGGTGTGTCGTCGAGCAGCTCGGACAGGACCTCCACCGCTTCGTCGATATAGGTCTCGATCGGCGCGGACGCCGGGAGGACCAGATCAGTCAGGCGGCGTCCCGTCAGAACCGTGACACGGGTCGTCGACGGCCTGCCGGGTGTCGTGCCTGGCGTGCTGGGTGCGGCGGCCGTGGTGGTCAACGACGCTCGAGCCTGTCGAAGTCATCCGACAACGCGGCGCCCAGTTCGGTGATCCGCCGCCGGAATGTCTTGCCCAGCAAGTCCAGCTGAATCTCCGTACCCGCGGCGATGTGCTTGTCCCAGGGCAACACGATCACTCGGCCCGGCGCGACGTGACGCTCGAACTGCTCGACCAGATCCGCGACGTCGATGTTCGGCTTGCCTGGAACGACGTGGTTGATCACGACGCACGACCGGCCGAGCAGATCCTGATATCCGTTCTGCCGCAACCAGTCCATCGTGACGGCGGCTTGGCGCGCGCCGTCGATCGATGCGCTCGCCACGATGACCAGACCCGACACCGTGGACAGCACGCCGCGAGAGGCGGGCTGGAAGAGTCCGGCGCCACCGTCGGCGAGAACGAGGTTGTAGTACCGCGACACGATGCCGACGGCGCCCTTCCAGTCCTCGTCGTTGAACTCGCGTCGCGCTCCGCTGTACTCCTCCGACGACAGCACCTCGAGGTTGGCGGCGTTCATGCTGGTGTAGGCGCGGATGTCGTTGTAGCGGGCAAGTTCCTTGTCCGACAACAGATCCGAGATGGTCGCGGCGGACTGCCTGCCCGCGCGGTCGGCGAGGTTGCCGCCGTCGGGGTCGGCGTCGACGGCAAGGATGCGGTCGCCGCGGACCTTGCTCAACTCCGAACCGAGCGCCACGGTGACTGCGGTCTTGCCGACGCCGCCCTTCAGGCCGAAGACGCCGATCTGGTAGGAGTCGCGGGCGTTGCGGCGGATCCGCGTGTGCAGATCCAGCTCGTAGATCTCGTCGGGCGACAGGCCGAGGTTGATGCGCGTCAGCATGTAGATCACGTGTCGCCAGCCCCGCTGGGACGGCATCTTCACGGCGGATCGCACGCCGACGTGCGAAAGGGCGTCGATGGCGCGGTGATTGCCGATGGTCGCGGCCGAGGTCGGCGCCGGCTGGCCGGGCGCCTGCTGAGCCGCCGTCCACGCCGCGCGGTTCTCGGCTTGTGATTCGGCGAAGTGTTGTGACGGCGCGGGCGCGGGCGCCTGGCGCGCTTGGGGGGCAGGCGCGGGACGGGCCTGCTCGTAACGGGCTCCGGTGGTCGGCGCACCCTGCGGCACGCGCATCATGCCGTTCGATACTCGCTGCTGCCCCGTGGCTTGGGTGGGCCTCATCTGGCTGGTGACCTCGGCCGGGCGCGGCGGTGGCGCAGCCGACACTGCGGTCTTCGTCGGCGGCGCGATGGGCATCGGGCCCGACGTCGGGGCCGACGGCGCATCGGGACGCGCCGCGTGTGTCGGCATGGGTCCGGCATTGCCGGGCGCTACCGCGTCGCGGTCGACGGCTGATGTCTCCTCTTCGGGCGGCGTCGCGTCCGGGGAGTGGAAGAGCCGGTCATAGTCGGCCGACATGGAAACCTCTCAAGGGTCGGTTCGCGTAACGGCACGAGCCGAGGTGGGCGGAGCGACCACCGGCCGTCCCGCCCACCTCCGTGCTCGGTTCGTTACGCGCTGAAGGAGCCTGCGACTCCGGATTCGGTGTGAGCCATCGTCTGACCCGCTTCGCTAATAGTCTGCGCGAGATTCTGCAGCGCCGCGTTCAGTTCGGTCGATGCGTTGTTCCAGCGCATCTGCACGCTTTCGTACGCTCCCTGCGCGGAGCCCTGCCATGCGGCCTGCAGCCTGCCGAGCGACGCCGTGCCCTCATCGAGCAAGCCGTGCACCGCGGACGCGTAGCCCTGGATCTCGCCAGCGCACGCTTCGATCGCGGCGAAATTCCATACCTGTTCACTCATGATTTCTCCGATTCTGTTGGCTGGTTGTCGTGGTCAGAAGATGTGTGGAATGGTCTGGCCGAGCGCCGACCCTTGATCCTCATCGGTCGAGACGTACTGCACGCCGCCGGTGTGGATGTTCGCCGAGATCTCGTCCAGCGCCTGCTTCTGCACCTGCGCCGCCTCCTGGTACCGCACGAACGCCGCCTGAGCGGCAGTGCCGGAGAGGCCCTGGAGATGCATCTGCATCGAGCCTGCGGTCGAGTCGACCTGACCCATGACTCCCTGAAGCGACGCCGAAATCGACTCGAAGTTGCTGGCCTCGCTTGCGAGGACAGCAGAGTCTGTCTGCAACGGTTGACCCATTATCTGCATACCTTCCTTCTCGTGTCCTCACCAAGGGAATGGCGAGTCTTCCAGCCCCCCTGGGCCGGGAAGTCTTCTGTCGACGACTACCAGCCGTCGTCTTCCTCGTCCTCGCCCAAGTCCTGGGGAAGGAGGGTGGGTGCGAGCAACCCCGTCTTGGATCCGCCGCCGCCCTTGCTCCCGTGACCAGCGCCGCCCATCGGGCCGCCGCCGGCACCACTGGAGTTGTTGACCGGTGCTGATCCGGCCGTACTGCCACCCGCCGCAGCGCCCGGCGCGATCGCCATTGGCGTCGGGCTGGGTTCGACCGGCTGTGCCACCAGGCTGGACATCAACGGCGTGCGGGCCGATGAACCACCCATACCGGGCAGTGACGCGGCCCGTACCAACCCGGCGCCCATGCCAGCCCCCGAACCGCCTGCCAGCGGATGATTCGACATCGGGCTGGCGCCGATCAGGCCGATCTGAGCACCGTTGTTGGAGCCGAAACCGCTGCCCATCTGGCTGAAGATCTGCGTCACCTGCTGGAGCGGCTGGCTCATCTGCTGCACGGGCTGCGTCACCATCTGGCCGAGCGTTTGAGGCACCTGCGCGGCCATGGAGCCCATCTGCGAGACCATCTGGGTGGCCATCTGAACACCCTGTTGTGCCTTGTCCTGGTGCTGGCCTGCTTGCTGTCCTGCGTTCTGCGCCTGTTGGGAGGCCCCCTCGGCACGCGTCGCCGCCATGCTGCCCTGGCTGAACGCATTGCCGCCGGCCAGTCCCGCGACCTGCATGGAGCCCTGCGCGGTCACCGAGGCGAACGTCGCCTCACGGATGATCGCGCCACCCATCATCGCGACGTTCTCACCGATCGCCATCGCCGCCGAGCTCTCGCCGACGCCGGGCACCACCATGGGCTTCATCGGCGGGATCGGCTCGAACACCGTGTTCATGGACGTCTCTGCCTGGTAGGCCTCCATGGCGAACGCGGCCTGGTTCCACATGCGGACGAAGTAGTCAGCCTCGTTTACCCCGATCGGCACCGTATTGACCCCGAGAAAGTTGGTCGCCTCCAGCACCCCGTGCGTGACGTGGTTCATCTCGATCTCGGGTATCGGCGGCGTCGTGATCGCCGCCATCATGTAGGCGTTCGCCTGCGCGATGGCCTGCATCGCGCGCTTCTGTGCCTGCAACGCCGTGGTGCGCAACCAGACCACCATCGGTGTGGTGGCATCCACGGCCTGCTGGCTGGCCTGGCCCTGCCACGAACTTTGCAATGCCACCAGGCTGGCCGCCAGCTCCTCGGCCTGAGTCTCCAGTGAGATCGCAAGGGTCTCCCAGCCGGCGGCTGCCTGGAACATCGGCGCTTCGCCTGCTCCAGCCATCAACCTGGCTGTGTTCACCTCTGGTGGCAGTGCTCCGTAGAACATCGCCAACATTGCGGGCACTGCGGACATAGTTTGCTGGACTCAAATCTTTCTGGGTTGATCGGTTGTTATTACGACACGAATGTCATTTAAGAAAGGGCGGCGGCGCCGGAGCCGTCGACGGCGGTGTAGATGGCGGCGGATTCGATGTATGCCGCACCGGTGCGGGCCAACTCTTCCTGAGCGAAGGCATTGAGCGCATTCACCTCGAGTGCCTCGGTCGCGAACGCCATGGCGGCTTGCACCGAGACTTCCTCCGCACCTGCCGGAACCAATGCACTGGCCTCGGTGGTCGCCGCCGTACCTGTCGCCAGACCACGAGCGCCATTTGCGACGACTTGAGAACCGACTCCGATGGCGCCTGGGTTGTGCTCCAAGGGTTGCATTTGCCCTTACTCCTGACTTATTTCGAAAACACTGCATAGAGGGTCCAGGACCCATGCTGGAGCGGTTGCTTGCTCCCCCGTGGAATCGGCCCCCCGATCCCTTTGCTGGCACGTTGCCAAAAGCGTTGCTGTGCGTCTGCGAAAATTCTACCGGTCCGTCACGGGTGGTGCGAACACTTCTTCCTCGGGGGGGTCCATGTACGCCGCCTGAATGACCTCCTTGCCGTCCTGCGACCGCAGAAGCGCCTGGCCAGGAGGACGGCGCTTCAGTTTGAATTCGCTGGTCGGGAAGTCCATCTTCTCTCCGGACAGGAATAGCGTCGGCGAACCCGCGCCGTACGCGGCACCGACGAACTTGTCCATCGACGCCCTCTGGGCTTGGCTCATCTGGCAGGTGACGACGATGTGTAGCCCGATGTCGGCCGCAGCGGGCAACAGCGGCGTCAACGGCGCCATCGGTCCGAACGGGCCACCTGCGGCAACCACCATGTGCCAGTCGTCGACGAGCAGGACCACGTCGGGCCCCGTCCACCACGACCGCGACCGCAGCTGCGTCGTGGTCAGGTCCGCCGGTGGCAGACGAGTCTGCAGATTGGCCGCCAGCGCCTTGATTGCCTCCTCGAGCGCCGCGTTGTTCCGGTTGACCGCGAACGCATCCAGCAGGTGAGTCTGCGGAATGGCGTCCAGCAGGCCCGATCGGTAGTCGGCGAGCATGAACCGCACCTGCTCCCGGCTGTTGCGCGCGCAGATGGCCGATGCGACGGCATGAGCGATGGTGGTCTTTCCGGACTTCGGCGCCCCGAAGATCAGCAGGTGCGGCGCCGTGTGCATTGCACTGTGGGCCACCGACAGGTCGGCCTCGCGGATGCCGAGCGGGATCGTCCACCTGGTGCGGTAATCCGAGTCGGGCCCTGGCGGCGCCGGATCCAGCTCGTGAAGGTAGATGCGGTCGGGCAGCACCCTGATCTTCGGCGCTTCGTCGGTGTGCAGCGATCCGATGTGCTGGACTGCGGCGGTGATGGCTGGCACCAAGTCGGTCGCGCTGTGCACACCGTCGAGGCGTGGCACCCCGATCATCAGATGGTGCTTCTCCATCGAGATCGCACGGCCGGGCCGGTTGACCGGGATCTCGCGGGTCATGCGGTCGACCTGCGTCTCGTTGATGTCACCGAGGCGGAATTCGATCTTGGTACCGAGGTAGTCACGAACTCGGGCCTTCAACTCGGTCCAGCGCGGTGTCGAGATCACCGTGTGCACGCCGAACGCCAGTCCCTGCCCTGCCAGGTCCTGAACCACTGGCTCGAGCTCGGGGAACTCGGAGACGAACGCAGGCCAACCATCGATCACCAGGAACACGTCGCCGAACGGGTCCGCCGACGCCGGATGGTTCGGGTCCTCGCGCAGTTGACGATACATGGCGATCGAACCGACACGGAACTGCTTGAACAATGCTTCACGTTGGCGCAGAACGGCTTTCATCTCCGCCACCATGCGGTTCACTCGGTCCGGCTCTGACCGCGTTGCAACGCCACCCACGTGGGGCAGGTCCTCCAGGTACATCAGCCCGCCGCCGCCGAGGTCGATGCAGTAGAACTGCACCTGGCGCGGCGTGTGGGACGCAGCGGCCGACAGCATCATCGTCTGCAGGAACGTCGACTTACCGGTCTGCGGCGCGCCGCCGATCGCGATGTTGCCGCCCGCAGCCGAGACGTCGACGCCCCACACCTCCTGCCGGTGGCGGCGCGGCTCGTCCATCACGCCCAAACCGAAGCGCAGCGGCTGACCCTGGTCCCGCTCGACCAGTTCGTTGACCGGCGTCGGTTCGGTCAACGGCGGCAACCACATTCGGTACGCGCGGATCTCACCGGTGGTCAGCTGCTCGAGGACGACCTCGCGCAATACCCGCTGTTCGGATTCGGTGCTCATTTCTCGACTCCCGCTCGCTCCGGGCCTCGCTCGTACCTCGCTGCGATCCTCACTCGCGCTCTTCTTCGGGAAGTCATGTCGTCACAGCATCCGCGATGGGCGCCGCCGTGAACTGACGGATCCGAACCTTGCTCACCGGGGCGTGTTTGGGCGCCACCTCGCCGACGTCGTCGACCGCTGTCGGCACGTAGTTCACACCCGTGAACACGCTGTGGAACTTCACCGGATCCTCCATGCCCACCCGCAGGAAGCCGACGCCGCTCTCCTTGTTCGTGATGTATTGCGCCTCAGGCGTTCCGATCACGGCCTTGGACTCGGCCGAACTCGTCGTCCGCAGTGCGATGCGATACGTCAGGTTTGGCTCCAGCTTGTCGATGCGGACGCCGCCGGTGTTCAGCGACTGCGTCGCGAGCAGCAAGTGCACCCGCAGCGACCGACCAACGCGGCAGATCCGGTCGAACAGCGCGATGAAGTCGGGGTGATTCTGCAGCAACTCGGCGAACTCGTCGACGACGACGAACAAGGTGGGCAGAGGCGCTAGATCAGCACCTCGCTCGCGATGTTTCTCGTACTCTGCGACGCCCGAGAGTGCACCGGCCGCGCCGACCTGGATACCCGCCTGGCGCAGGATCGACTGCCGCCGATCAAGCTCGCCGGAGAGCACCTCACCCATGCGGCTGACGAGCTCGGCTTCCTCCTCCATGTTGGTGACCACCGCCGCAGTGTGCGGCAGCTTCTCCATGCCGAGGAAAGTCGAACCGCCCTTGAAGTCGGTCAACAGCAGGTTGACCTGATCGGGATGGTGCGTGGCGGCGAGCGAAAGAATCAGTGTGCGAAGGAATTCCGACTTGCCCGAACCGGTGGTGCCGATGAGCATGCCGTGCGGGCCCGCGCCGAACTCCGCGCCCTCCTTGATGTCGAGGTACTGGATCTCGCCGGTCTTCAGCTCGTGTCCGAACGGGATGCGAAGCCGGTCCTGGTCGAGATCGCTGAACATCCGCCACCGATTGGGCGTCACTTCTTCGATGGTCTGCGCCCCGACGAGTTGGTGCCACTCGGTGGCAACCTTCTTCTGCACCCGGGTGCTCTTGTCGATGATCGTTCCGGTGATCGACCAGCCCGCGAGCTTGCGGGCGATGCGGCCTGCCTGAGCCGGGGTGAGCTTGTCCGTCACGTCGGTCACCAGGCGGAAGCTCTGGTTGGGCAGCCGGTCATCGGCGGTGCCGTCGGCGTCGACCCGGATGCGGTATGCCGATCCGCGGTGGTTGCCGAGCGTGATCACGGTGACGCCTGCCCTGCCGTCCGTGGGGAAGCCGGCCTTGCCCCCGGTGAGGTCGATGACGACGACATACGGGCCGCTGGGTGTGGAGTCGGCCGTGTGCGGGCCCCGTGCGGTTAGATCACTCAGCCCATCGGGTCGGGTGAACACCAGGCGCGTCGCGCCTGAGGCATCGGTGTCGGTCTGATGTTGCACGTGCGGCAACCACTTGAGCCACGCCCACTCGGGGTCCTCCGGGTTGTCGGTCATTACCCGGATCTGGAGCAGGTCCGGTGGATGGAACACCGCGAGATGGCACACCATCGCGGTGATCAGTCCAGCGGCACCGGCCGGATCACCGCCGATCGCGATGGTCGGAAAGGTGCGCAACTGAACGAGTTTCGGGCAGTCGTGAATCAGACCGTGGGTGCGGAGGAACTTGGTCAGCCACATGTGGCTGACCGGTTCGAGGTGCGGCTGCGGCGCGGCTTGCGGGCCCGCGAGCTCACCGCCGACGGCGGGCTTGAGCAGCCGGTCGACGGCGGCCTCTGACCCGAGCCCGATCCGGGTGGCGGCGTAGAAGTCGTGGTTGATCTGACGCGACCACTGCCGGTTGGTGCCGATGATCGACAGCAGATCCTCGGGATGCGGCGCGTGGTAGTTGAAGAACGTCACCTGCGCGGCGGCCGACGACGTCACGCGGGTTCGCAGTCCGGAGAGGTAGCGCAGGTACTCCTTGCGGTCGGCGTTGATCTCGGGCACCTTCTTGCCGCCCGGCCCACCACCGGCCATGAAGCCAACGGTGCCCATGACCATCATCAACGGCATCATCAACATGTACGGGGAAAGCTGCCGCACGCCGGTGAAGATCATGATCGCGATCATCCCCAGCATGCCGCCACCCATCACGTACGGCAGGATCTTCTGGACACCCGACGGTGGGATCTCGATGCCGAGGTCCTCGGGCGGTGTCACGTTGATCTCGCCGGGCGTCAGCCGCGGTCCCCGCTTGATGGTCGGGGTGAACTTCTTGGTGGTCATCCCCCACCTCCTGGACGTGCCGCGGGTACGGCGTTCGGATCGCTGACCTTGCGCGGATTGGGGTCGGCGGGCAGCGTGTCGTGCTCGAGAAGTGCTGCCTGCTTGGACAACACGGGGCCGTCGACCAGCAGGCCGACCACCTGCCACGGCGCGGTCTTCGGCGCCGACAGCCCAAGGGCCTTCGCGGTGTCCTCGTCGGCCAGTCCGTACCGCACGCCCTGCGGATCGATGTAGTAGAGGCTCTCCCCGTAGCGCGGATCCGGCGACTGCAGTCGGATGTACTGTCCGCCACCGATGAACACCGTTGAGTCACCGCCGATCTGCTCGATTCCGGTGTTCAGCGTTCCCGGCCCGATCGGCAGGTGGCGCCCGATCACGACGGTGGTCTTGGGGGACTGGTCACCCGGTTCCCGCTCCCACGACCAGCACAGTGTCGGTGCGTCGTCGCGCAGTTGGATCTCCAGCGGCTTGTCCGGCAACGGCGAGGTGTAGACCTCCTCGCGGATCTTCGCGACGTCGCTGGACTCCACCGACGGCGGGGTGATCAGACCGTAGGAGTTGGTGGCGCGCAACGCCGCCGCTGTGGTGTCGTTGACCTTGGCCACCCCGTCGGGCAGCACCAGGTACTTCTGCTCGTCGGAGTCCGTGACGGTTTGGAAGACCGACCCGATGACTAGGTTCTCCGGCAGGCCGACGTTGTTCGGTGCCCCCGCGGCGGGTACCTGCGGCAGCAGCCACGGGCCTGCGTTGGGCAGTGCGTTGAACAACCCCTCCGAGATGGGAGTTGCCTTGGCCGTCACGGGAATCCCGACGGCCGACGTGACGGCACGGTCGGCCAATTCGATCGCGTGCCTGCCGGTGTCGGTGACCAACCAGTTCTTGTCCTGGAAGGACACCAGCACACCCTGATCGGAACCCATGGCACCGACAGAGCCGTCGAGCACCAGTGGTAGCACGATGATCGACGACTTCACCGTCGGCGCAACGCTTTCCGGCTTCGTGACGGTGTCGCACAACGTCCACGTCGAATTGGGCGAAGTGGAGACTGGGGTGGCGTACGGGGCGCCGGGGATGCCGATGGGCTGCCCCTTGGGCATCCGGTTCAGCTCGTCGGACTTCACCGCGCTCGGCGTGCCCGGGTGACCTAGCACCAGTTGCGCCGAGGTCAGGTTGTAGACCGGATGCAACAGATTGGTTCCACCCATCACCACATACAACTGGTTGGTGGTGCGGTCAACGAGCAGGTTGTCTCCACCGCGCTTGCCGAGCGGCTTGAAATACGCCAACAACGCCGCACCGAGGCAGATCAACACCGCGATCACGATGCCCAATGACACTGCCCGGCTGTAGAACTGCAAGGGGTCGTCGAACATCCGGGTGTCGCGACGCACGATGGCGTGCTCGACTCGGCGCAGCAGAAAGCGCCAACCACTGACCTGGACCTTGGTGGTGAGTCGGAAGCCGGCCATCGTTCTATTCGACGATGCTCAGCCGTGCATGCACGGCGTCGATGGCCTCGGTCATGTCTTCACCGTTGATCTCGCTAAGCTGCTCGACGCCGAGGCTGTCGAATTCGATCGAGCGGGCCAGGCGCATATCCCTGTACTGCTCGCCGGCTTCGACCAGCTGCCGTGCGTAACGGCCGTTGCCTGCGATGTCGAGCGCCGGCTTGCCGTTGAGGGTGCGTTGGCTCAGCAGTGTCGCGGCCTCCAGCGCCCGCTTGCCCGCCTCCTCGCTGAGCGACGAATCATTGGATGCGGCAAGCACCTTGGCGATGTCGACGATCTCGTCCGGCGAATACGAATCGAACTCGACCCGGGTGGAGAACCGCGATCGGAGGCCGTCGTTGACCTCGAGGAGGCGATCGATGTCGGCGCTGTAGCCCGCGATGATGACGACGAGCCGATCGCGGTCGTTCTCCATGCGCGCCAGCAGCGTGTCCAATGCCTCGGTGCCGAACGGGTCCGCGCGACCGTCGCGCTCCTGCACCAACGTGTATGCCTCGTCGATGAACAGCACCCCGCCGAGGGCCCGGTCGATGGTCCGTGCGGTCTTCACCGACGACTGCCCCTCGTACTCGGCGACGAAGTCCTTGCGCGAGGTCTCGACCAGCTTCGGTTCGGCGATCACACCGAGGCCTGCGAGGATGTTGGCGACCACTCTGGCGATCGTCGTCTTGCCGGTACCGGGCGGCCCGGTGAAGATGATGTGCTTGGACTGTTGGGCGACCTTCATCCCGCGCGCCGCCCGCACCTTGGCCATTTGCGTTGCCGCGCGGTATCTCTCGATCTGGTCCTTGACCCTGCTGAGCCCGATCTGACGGTCGAGCTCGGCCTGGGCGTCGATCAACAACTTGTCGCGCGCCGAGGTGTCAGCGACCACGCTCGTCGGGTCCCATGGATCCGTGCGAGCCGCGATCTTCTCCGCCGTGGTCGTGACCATCCGGTAGTTCGGATCCTTGAGCGCCGCAGCAACCTTCGGTACCGGATGGGTCGCCTGCAACCACTCCAGCAGCGCGACGGCCGACTCCTCGTTGCCCTGGCTGCGGCGCGTCATGGCCAGATTCCAGGCGATCGCGGTGGCACACGCCTCGCCGGCCGGCGACGAGTTGGATTCGGTGAGACGACGTTCCGCTTCGGTGAAGAGTCCAAGGTTGGCAGCCGCGACGCCGTGCGCGACACCCGCCGCGGCGGCCAGGAACTTGTCCGGCCAGCTGCTTGCGCCCCGCACCTCGTCGATGACGTCGGTCCAGCGCTCGGCGGACCCGTAGATGACGGCCTTGACCCACGCCACCAGATGCTCGGCTCCGGTGGACGGCACGTCGTCGAGCGCCTCCATGGCATCGGCGTGATTGCCGACGGAGGCTTCGTTCACCGCGAAGCCCATGGTGATGGCCAGCGGTGAGTTCACCGGGTAGGTGATGTCGCCGAACTGGCCGCCGATGGGAACCCTCGCGTTCAGGGTGTTCATCGAGATCTCTGCGGCGCCGGCCAGCTGGCCGAATCTCGTCCGCGAATACCAAGCGCGGAACAGCGTCGCCCGGTCGGTGTCACCACAGCGGATGCGCCCCACCCAGCCATCGCAGGCCGTCTCGTCGATCGTGGTGATCTCGGTGAACAGTTCGAGGGATCGTGCGGGCGCATTCGGCAGCATGCCTACGGCGCTTCCGAAGAGCCCGGCCAATTGATCAGTCATGGTTACTCGCGTATCGGGTGGCGAAGACCTGGGCCCGGGCAGCTTGCGCCTGATCCGGTGACGGCAGGTCGAGGTCTCTGGTCAGGAAATCGTGTGTCGCGAAGTCGTCGTGGCCTTGTTCACGCATGCCCTCGAGCATGAAGGAGTACTGCGCCGACCTGGCATCCTGGGTGGCCAAGCGCGCGATCACGACGATCTCGTCAGCGAGGTTCGTTTCGGTCATCGTCGTGGCCTTCGGCGACAGATCGATGCGGTTGACGCGTCCATCCATGAAGGTTGTCACGGTCACGGTGCCGGGCGGATTCGTGACGGTGAACATGGGCACCGACGGTTCGTCGGCCGCTACCTCGGGTGGACGCGGATCGAGCGCGTCCAACACGTCGGCCGTCATCGGGTCGTCGTCGACGGCGTAATCACCGAACGCCTCGAACACCGACACGCTCGATTCGGCGGCGGGCGCGGAGAAGTCCAGCGCTGCAGCCAGATCGTCGTGATCGTCCTCGGAATCGTGCGGCGGAGAGTCGGCCACCAGGAGAATGCCCTTTCTCAGTCCGAGTAGGAGTGGTCGGCGTTGTTGTTGTCTAGGTTCCTGTCGAACCACGAACCCGACGGGAGGAACTCGATCAGCCCGTCGAGCGCGCGTTGCAGGTTCTCGTTCGTGCCTGGCAGGAAGCTGCCGTACAACTCACCGTTGACCTTCCGCGGGATCGACACGAGGCGGCCCAGATGCGAGTCGAGCACACCCGCGGCGACGTCGGCTTGGGTGTAGGTACCACCCGAATGCCGCTCGTTGGCCGTGATCTCGACCCAACTCTTGGGGCTGGCGATGAGTTCGGCGTACTTCTTCGCCGAGGCCTGGTTGATGCCGAACTGGGCCAGTTGGTTGGCCGATCGCGCCTCGCCGAGTCTGCTTGCCTGGGCGGTCAACGGTTCGACGTCAGCCGGTGTCGCCGACCCAAGGACGACGTTCACCATTGCGGCCAGCCCGACCTGTGGTGCGACGCGTTGCAGGACGAGCATCTCGCCGTCGCGAGCCGCGACGACGTGCCGAGACCCCTTGCGACACACCACGAAGCGCACCATCTTGCCGCCAACGTCGCGGCGCCACCATCGGCCCTCGAGCGTTCGGTCGGCACGACTGAGCGTGTCGACCATCGCCGCGACCTCGGGGTGAGGCTCGCCGAACACGGTCAGCACACCCTGAGCGACGAGGTCTCGGGTCACCTGTTCCCACACCACGTTTCGCAGGTCGAGCTGCGGAATGTTGGGCCGAATCCCCAGAGACGGCGGGAACTCCATGACATTGAGCTTGTCGGCGATGACGAGCATGCCGTCGATGGTGACCTCGACGCCGACGACGTCATCGATGTGTGGCGCGTCCTGTCCGGCGCTGCCCGCCGCGGTCATCGGGTTTGCATCCGGTCGCCGAGGCGGCCACCGGCCATCCCGTCGATCCTGTCGTAAGCCCCAGCGGACGCGTCCAACTTGTCGGCCATCTCCTCCGCAACCCCCTTCATTCCCGAACCCGCCGCGCGGCGTGCGTTCTGCACGGCCTGCACCGCCATCGCGGTCGACCACGCGATCACCCCGTGGGTTACCCGCACCGAAGTGTCCACACCGTCGGCGACCTCGACCGCCGACCGAATCTCGGTGGCCGCTTGTCGCTGTTTGGCAGCCAGCTCCCTCAGCTGGGCCGTCGCAACTCGCAAATCGCCGGACATGTGATTCCCCTTCGTTTTCATTGTCCTATGCGCCAGGCGCCCGCGGCGGGCCGATCAGATTTTCTGGCTCCACCGTAACCGCGATCGGCGCGGCCAGCTGACTCGTGCCATGGCCGCCCGGGCCTGCTGCTTCGTCGTGCTTCGCGTCGTCGGGCTTGCCTTCCCCGTCCGCATCCTTCTCGTCTTCGTCGTCCTCGGCGGCCTGCCTCTCGGCATCCTCCTTGAGCGCAGCGAGCACGGCGTCCTTGATCAGGCCGACGGGGATCGCGGGCGGCGTTGCCCCCATCGGCGAAGTAGTCACACCCGAACGTGCAGGCGGGGCGGGTGCTTGGGCGACGGCCGCCGAAGGCGTCAGGGCCGCGGGTGCAGGCGCGGGCCCAGCCATCGCGGGATGCCCGACGAACTGGCCAGGGCTGCCCTGCGTGTGTTCGGACGACGACTGTTTGGCCGGCGGCGGTTCGGCGTGTGGAGCCATGCCTCCCGGCTCGCCCTCCTGCCGTTCCTCCGTATCCGTCTCGGCCTGTTCGACCGTCTCGTAGCAACCAACGAGCTGCTGCAACGCCGCCGCGTTCGCCTCGACTTCTGCCGAGAGCTGCTCGAGCTCCCGCGAGCTGCGGCCGACTGCGACGAATACCGCTTGGACGTCGGCGGCCGCCTTCAAACCACGGCCGACGCCGGGGATCAGGCCCAGCGCCGACGTCACCACCCCGACGTCGGCGAGCCAGTTGTACGAGTCATCGAGCCGGTCCCGGTGAAAGCCGATCTGGTAGGCCTCGGTGGCCAGTACTCCGTGCACCTCGTTGTCGGCGGCGGCCATCGCCCTGGTCCGCGTCATCTGCTTGACGTTCTCAACCGAGTACGCGCTTGCCGCGGTCCCCGACCAGTCCGTGGTGGACTGCGCGGACATCAGGGTTGCGGCGGTGCCGTGCAGCCGCGCCCCACCCTGACCGAAGCACGCACCGTCTTCTGGCTCGCCGAGGCCGGTGGTCAGCTTCATGCCCGCGATCGTCAGCTGGCCACCGGTGAGGATCGGCCCAATGGCTGCGCGGCGATACGCCGCTTTGCCAACGCTCTCCACATCACCTTGCACACCCATGGACCGAACCCCCTCGACGGATGCGAGCGTACCAGCGGACTTCGGACCTCCGACGCACCAATTCCACGGGCTCCCGAAGGGCCGCCAATCCACGTACGTGCTCCACGAACTGCCCATATGGCGGCGACGACACGTCGTCGCCGGGCTGCATGCCGACCACACAACGGGACCGCACGCCTTGGTTCCGCGCCACGGAAGAGACCGGGAGATGGTTCACCAAGGCCGGGCCAGGCGGGAATGCGGTATCCAAATCTTGTTTGCTGTGCGACATGGGGCGTCGCGGACCCCGGCATGATCCGATGGCGGGACCTCGGCGTGGTTGATACTTGAAACCAGGCAGGCAGCCACATCGTCTGGATTCCACGGGAAGGAGCTTCGTGCCGTGAGCGAGCGTGACGACGCCCTGCGCAGGCAACTCGGCTGGACCGGGCCCGAGGAATCCGACTACGAACCGCCTGCACCCGTCGAGCCGACGTTCACCCAGGCATCGACGCCGCTGCCGTCCCGGCCGCCGGTCGACTTCGTGCCTGCCGATCCGGCCCCGCCCGAAGACCCGCCCGCACCGGAGCCCGCCGCGCCCGACCCCGCCGCGCACACGACACGCGAGTTGGACCGCCCAGCCGGCTTCCCCCCACCTTCACCCCGCCACGCACCGCCCCCGGCACCTCGTGACCAGGGTCAGTTCGGCGGCCTTCTCAGGCAGCAGAATCCGCCTCAACAACCGAGTCCCCAGCCCCCACAGCAGTCGGGCCCCGCGCCGGCTGCCAACGCGCAACAGTGGGGACAACAGCAGCAGCCGCCTGGTTGGCAGTTGCAGCGCGCGCCGCATCCACCCGCGCCACCGAACCCCGGGCCGCCACCCACCTGGCAGGCCCAACAGTTCGGTCCCGACCCCCGGCTGGCACCGCCACCACCGACCGCGTCCTACGCCGACCGGATCAGGCGCGACGAGCTCGTCCCCGCCAAGCCGCTTCCGCCGTCGCGCGGCTGGCGCCTGATGCTGTACCGGCTCACGTTCGGAGCCATCAACCTGGGCCAGTCCGCTGAGGAGTTGCGGCAGACCGAGTCGGAGGCGCGGATCAAGTCCGTCTTGCGGGGGCACTACAAGATCGGCGTGATGGGCAAGGGCGGGGTCGGCAAGACGACGGTGTCCGCCAGCATCGGGTCGATCTTCGCCGAGCTGCGCCAGGACGACCGGGTGGTCGCCATCGATGCGGATACGGCGTTCGGCAAGCTCGGCAGTCGCGTCGACCCGAATGCGACGGGTTCGTACTGGGAACTGGCCAGCGATCAGCACCTCGAGACGTTCGCCGACATGCGGAGCCGGGTGGGGAACAACGCCGCCGGGCTGTTCGTGTTGGCGGGCGAGGCCAGTCCCGCGCGCAGGCGCGTGCTCGACCCCGCCATCTACCGGGAGGCGACCGCACGGCTGGATCGCCACTTCACGATCTCGATCGTCGACTGCAGCTCGACGATGGACACTCCCGTAACCCAGGAGGTGCTGCGGGATTTGGACGCCTTGGTCGTGGTCTCCTCTCCCTGGGTCGACGGGGCCGCCGCCGCCGGTCAGACGATGGACTGGTTGGCCAACCGTGGCTTGACCGGCCTGTTGCAGCGCACCGTCGTCGTGCTCAACGATTCGGACGGGCACGCCGACAAGCGCACGAGAGCCATCCTCGCCCAACAGTTCGCCGGCCAAGGCCAGGCCGTGGTGGAGGTGCCGTTCGACGGGCATCTGCGGACCGGCAGGGTCATCGAGCGCACTACGGAAATGTCCCCCGCGACCCGGCGCAAGTTCATCGAGGTTGCCGCCGCGTTGGCCGAGCACTTCCCGACCAGCGACGATCGCGAACGCACCCGCGACCGGTTCTAGCGTTCAGCGCCAATCGATCTGGTCGATCAGCGACTCCATCGAGTCCGCCGCCGCATCGGCCACGCGCTGGCCCGCTTCCGCCGCGACGACCGCATCCTCGGACACCCCCGCCGCCTGAGCGGTCTCGCCGATGGTCAGGTTGGCCCGTCGCCGCGCGGCGTAGAGCCGCTGACCGAGGGTCGCCGTCGGCGCCGATGCACCGAGCAGGGTCAGCTCGTCGATCTGGCGGCGCACCGTGCTCAGCGCCTTCAGCAGCGGAGGCGTGAGACGGCCGATCCGCGCCGCGCGTGCCGCCACTGCCTCGAGTTGCCGAAGGTCGGTGAGGATCGCGGTGACCCTGGGTGTGAAGGCCGGATCGTCGACTGGGGGTAGCGAACCGATCGTGTCGCCCAACGTGTTGACGGCCGCCTCGACCGCCTGGGCGATCAGCGAGCCCTCGTCGCCACCGGCAGGCGGTGCGGTGGGCTCCGCAGGTGTGACGGAGCCGCCCCGCCTGATCCGCGCGATGGTGCCCGGTGGCCACTGCAGAATTTCCTCGAGCTTGACCCGTGTGCGTTCTCGCGGCCAGCTGCGGCCCTTTTCGAACGCGATCAGGGCACCGGCGTTGATGATGCCGTCGGCGGCAAGACTGCGCTGACTGATGTCGAGTTCGCGGCGCCGCGCCGCAGCGGCAGCGCCCGCGCGCACCATCCCCGGATCTACGTCGTCGAAGGCATCGTCGGCATCGGCAGTGGTGTCGACGCTGATCAACATCCCTCCCGCCCAAGTGTTGCACCGCTCGTGTTCGTGTCCACATTAGCCGGGTTTCTCATCGATGAGAACCGTTGCGTGTATCGCGTTTCAACCGTGTCATTTCGAGCGGTCTCGATCACTGGATCCGGTGACGCTGCCTCTCCATGCAGATCAGAGGTCGTTTCGAGCAACAGTTGCAGTTGCGATACTTCGCTTCGGTTGTAACTGTTGCAACGCTACAGTTCTTCACGTACATTCGAGCCATCGCGCCGAGCAGGACCGCGGCGCTCGGATGAAGGAGCAAGACATGACCGCAGTGGGTTGGGACGGGTTGCCGATAGGCGAGTGCACCCGCAATCCCGAGCGTTGGACGACGGTTGCCGACGAAGAGGCCAAGGCGATCTGCCGCCAGTGCCCGCGTCGATGGGCGTGTGCGCGGGAGGCGGTGGAACTGCCGAGGGCCGAGGGGTTGTGGGCGGGCGTCGTCATCCCCGAGGCGGGCCGCGGACGGACCTTCGCCCTGCGGCAGCTGCGCTCGTTGGCCGAACGAAACGGCTACACCGTCCGCGCTCGACGTCTCTTCCTGGAATCAGCCTGATCGCTCGCAGCGCCGCCGATCGAGGGGACGGCAGCGCTGCGAGCGGAGCGGAATAGAGTGGCGCTCCCCGCGGTTGGGAAGAGTCGACGGTGTCGAGCAATGCCCCGGGTACCACCCCAAAACCGTCGCCTCGAGCGACCACTTGCCGAGAGGCGCACTGCCGGCACCGTCACCCGAGCCGTCGACGCAACCGCGTCGACGGCTCGCTTCATTTCGCGGCATCGTGTGTCCACAGGCCTGAAACCGCCTGTGGATGAATAGGTGTCCGTGTCGGACTCCGGTCCTAGCGTGACGACATGACGTACTGGATCAACACCGTCAGCCGCGGCCACGTGCTACGCGGCGTTGCGGGCGGTTTCACGCAGGCCAACCACGGCAAACCACACATGTTGCGCAGGATGGCACGGGGCGACTGGATCATCTTCTACTCGCCCAAGACGGACTATCCCGATGGCGCGCCACTGCAGGCGTTCACCGCGATCGGGCAGGTCGCAGACGACGAGGTCTACCAGGAAGACCTCGACCCGCAATTCCAACCGTGGCGGCGCAAGGTCGAATTCCTGCAGTGTTCGGAGACACCCATTCGTCCCCTGCTCGACGACCTCGACTTCGTCGAGGACAAGTCGCGGTGGGGCTACCGCTTCCGCGCCGGCGTATTCGCCATCGGCGAACACGACTTCAACGTGATCAGGGAGGCAATGACGGGGCTAGTCTGGACGGGTGAGCAACACCGAGCTGGAGCCTGACGAAGTCGCTTGCGCTGCTTCGCGATTCACCGGTGTGCTGCACCCTCGTGACGTTCCGCTGGGTGGCCCTCGGGCGATCCGGGTGCGCAGGACGCTGCCCCAGCGTGAACGGTCGCTGATCGGCGCGTGGTGCTTCGTCGACCACTACGGCCCGCACGACCTGGGTGTTGGGCCCGGCATGGACGTCCCGCCACATCCGCACACCGGTTTGCAGACGGTGAGCTGGCTGTTCAGCGGAGAAGTGGAGCACCGCGATTCCGCTGGCGTGCACGCGATGGTCCGCCCAGGCGAGCTCAATCTGATGACGGCGGGTGCCGGTATCTGTCACTCCGAGGTGTCGGTGGCGGGGTCGACGCCTGCGACGCGGTTCCTGCACGGCGCGCAGTTGTGGATCGCCCTTCCCGACGCCGACCGCGAGACCGACCGCGGCTTCGCCCACTACGTCCCTGTCCCGCTGATCGTGGACGGTGCACGCGTTCGCGTCTTCCTCGGCGAACTCGCCGGGACACGGTCACCGGTGCACACCTTCTCACCACTGCTTGGTGCGCAGGTAGACCTCGACCCCGGCGCGACGGTCGCGTTCGACGTGGATCGGTCCTTCGAGCATGGCGTGCTGCTCGACGAAGGCAGCGTCGAGGCGGGCGCGACCACGCTCGGGGTGGGTGATCTCTGGTACCAGTCACCCGGCCACGACGCGGTGACGCTCGCCAACCGCGGCGACGGACCGGCAAGAGTGCTGCTGCTCGGCGGGACGCCGTTCGGCGAAGAGTTGGTCATGTGGTGGAACTTCGTCGGCCGCAGCCACGACGACATCGCCCTGTACCGGCAGCAGTGGCAGGAGCAGGCCAACCGCTTCGGCGTCGTAACTGGTTACCCGGGCGCGCGGTTGCCCGCTCCCCCACTTCCGAACGGCAGGCTTCGGCCGCGACCGAGCGCCGAACCGCCCGCCTGATCGTCGACGCCGATATCGTCGACGACGATGACCACTGACCTGCCACCGGCCTACTTCCTGCGCGACGGCGCCGATTTCGTCCCCACCAACATCTCGAGGGGCCCATGGGGGTCGTTCATGAGCGGCGTCTTCGTCGGCGGCATCCTCGGCCACGCCGCAGAGTGCGCAGTCGACGACTCCGATCTACAGCCCGCCCGGTTGACCGTCGACC
>Ga0105239_10002077_pt1 | contig 25962 bp, 29 predicted proteins | sample KBSC44metaG_FD_92761 | JGI IMG/M metagenome (GOLD analysis project Ga0105239, IMG submission 92761) | Corn rhizosphere microbial communities from Kellogg Biological Station, Michigan, USA - KBS C4-4 metaG | ecosystem: Host-associated > Plants > Roots > Rhizosphere > Soil | place: Michigan, USA...
GGTCAAGGAGTATTGTGGCTGTTTCATGCCTAAAATGCCTCGGGTCAGACACGAATCACGTGGTATTGCGGTGGAGCAAATAGACCACTACGGCGGATCATACGGACCATTTCCGCCAACACTTGACAACTGCTCTTCTCAAATTCAAAGAAGAGGAGCTTTGGCTGCTTGAGGCATCTCGTGGTGAGAGATTGGTAGCCAAGGCAATCGCGCTTGAGCCGTATCTGTTCCTTGAAGTCTCCACACCGAAGCTTTGAAAATATCGCATCAGTGTTGATGGACCAGAAAGAAATGCTCTTGTGCTACCTGCCATTTCGACCTCGATCTTTGGTATGAAGTATCGGCGCCTGGTAAGATCTCTGTCTTGAGAATGGCTCCTAGAACTAAGCCCTTTGCTCGTTTCAATTGTGTTCAAATCAGACACGAGTTCTAAGATGTCGGTACTGATGGTTGTGACTGAGATCAGAGCCTGTGCTGCACTAATTATTCCCCATAAACAGCCCAGAATGTGCCACGTCACAGCCTGTTCAACGCCACCAGCCATTTCACAAGCTGATCCATCTCGTCCAGGCTGCTCCTAGCCTCTCGGTCCCCTCTTCCCAGTTCTAAGGTCGCCCAAGTTCGTCGTGGTTGATCATGTCGATCATCTCTTCCATGATAACGCCCGCTTTTGTTTGGGAGAACGAAGTAAGAGGTATCGGCTTTGAGAAGAGCGTGGCAACACCATCACTCAGAAATGGTGCAGAGCCAGCTGTCAGCGTAACAGACTTTCATTGGATGGAAACAGACGGGGAAGCCCAACAATCAAGGAGGCGTCGAAGGTCTCGACGCTGCTGCTATGTATTCTATTGCCTATCTCTCCTAGAAATTCGTCGCAAAACGGCCAAATTTTCTGCACAGAAACAATGATGGATTTTCAAAGAACACATTCGGTATGTATACCATTCTTGGTTGTCGTGAATGATTCAGATGCCACTGTCCTTCGAGGTAGGTGCAACGAGCATGTAAAGCCATGCTGATAAAAGAGGGCTGTTTCAATTTAAATGAATTTCCTTCATTTCCGGGGGTGTGAACTAGGCGACCTGGTGATATAGCTTCACTGTTTTCATGAAAGCGAGGGCGCAGTCCTCCAGCAGTTAGCAGGGCTGAGCAAGGCTGAGAGCGGTGGTATTGACGTCCACTCTCCTCCCAACGCACGCGCACACAATTACTAAAAAAGAACAAGCACAAAAGGTTGAATGAGCCGAGAAACGAACACCGTTCCGAGCAAATTAGCAAAAGGGCTCACTGACAGCCCCCAATTAGGATCTCTAATTGGGAGGTGTCAGTGAGCTGAAAACCCGGTGTCGAATGTTTTCCTTCGTCGAGGACTGGTACCCTAATTTTTTGGACTGGTTATTTGTCTGGTAGCAGTTGGATTCGGATCCATTTCGGTGTCCTTTTTGGACGACAGAATTTGGGAATCGAAAAATATAACTCTTCAATTTTGGGATGGCTCTGGGGAGGTCCCCCAGGCGACTTTACTTCGGGGGCTCTAAGTACTTCACGTGGCTGGTCTTCCCAAGTATATGGACGCTCCTCCCTAGAGTGATATCAGCCCCTGCACCTCATTCAAGTACTGAGTATTCTCAGTAGCTCCCAACATGACCAGTAACTGCTACGAACTATTCTGCTAATAGTCATCAGTATGGTGAAACAATGACCTGTGGTTCGCGGAGAACTACCCCATGGTCTCTCGAACGCTGAGTCAGCGAGGCTGCGCCCCCCAATGACACGCCATTTGTGGCCCTTTAGCCACTTATTATTTCCCGCCCCCAAGTTGACCAGACGGGGAAAATCAGGCGTTGGCATTGTCGATCTCGCGCATTGACAAGAAGACCGACCTTTAACCAGCTTAATTCAGGTTGGGCTTCCCAATCTTCGGCATCCTCCTTCGCCCTTAAATCTCGGTTGCACCTTTTGCTCGATACCATCCCAGATAAAGGCAAACATAGTTCGTACTTCTCCCTACCCTCTCCCTCTCCCATCGATATCCTTGTCAGCTGAGATTCACAATCCCCAAGCTCCATCCTTAGTTCAACGTTCTCGGCCTTCTTATCACGAATGCCAAGTGCTGTCATTCATTCCCAAAGTGGCCTTCTCAGCCTGATAGAGACGCTGGCGGCCTCCCTCAACAAGTCCTTTCACGTTTTCCCGGACTACACGTTGATATGAGAGGACTCAAGTTCTCTTTATCCGATAACACGAGGCGAGCAGAAGAGCCAGTGGAAGGCAACCAGCGACCGCAAAACCAGGCTCCCACAAAAAGTTCGTTGGAATCGTTCCCAGCCTGATTTAGCCCCATGCAGCTGCTCCGAAAGGGCAGTCCTTGACTTCACTAAGACTTATTCGAGATACCCAGACCCTGAGGCTGAAACTCTTCTACCATTTTGAGCTAGAGAAGTAGTTCACCTCTCATCACTAACCAATGTCAGCCGTGGTGGAACATGATGGTGGTAGTACCCAAGAAATGTGGCGGTCGTTAGCCAATGAGGCTCCGCGCCTTAGCGACTCTTGACAATTGAGCTCTCCTGTGAGGAATATCAAGTCTGACTTGCGAGCCGAGCTCTTCATCAGCATCGAGCGGTTTTCCAGAATACGAGAATTGTGGTGCAATCCACCGCCATCCGCCACATTGTCACCAAACATAAGTGCGCAGAGTGCTGGCGAGACGGGTCTCAATCATGAGAACATTTCCCTTCCCTTTGCTCCTCCTGGGGATCCTTCACAATGAGTGCCTGGACTTCCTTACCGAGACGATGGAGGTTGGAAGATGTTCAAGCTGGATTGAACGTTCTTATTACAGCTCTCAGTGCCCTTGTTATATTTGTGTTTGTACGACTGTCATGGCAGGCTGGAGCACGACGGGTAGCACAGACGAAGGCGGTACACTTGTCATCTATCCTGACGCTTAATACTCCTGGAGAGGTCCTGGACGCCTTCTCTGTTCTTAAGCTTAAGATTCCTGGCCATTGGGCAGTACTTGCTCAATCATTTGTCATCGTCATTTTCTCTGTGACAACGCTCATATCTGGACCCATAGCAAGATACGCAAGTCGAAGAACTAGCACGACCATTGATCAGGAAGTCCCTGGCTGGCTTGCTACACGCTCCCATAACAGCAATGCCGACGACCAAGTGATGTGGAACCTTACACTGACAAGTCTCGACCGTGCTGGATTTCCTCTTGACGAAGTGCTCGACTACCTCCCGGACACAAGCACTCAATGGCTTTACCACCCGGAAGAATGGAACAATAGCTGGTCATTGGTTTGCCGATCCACTGATTCTACTGCCGTTGCCATTACAATGACGAACGATTGTAGTGGCTTCTTAGCAAAGATACATGGGAGAGAAACAGTTGTTCCCAGTGTCCGATACAGCGATTACGTGTGGAATGCCCACGGAGACTATTACGTGAATCAAACACTGTATCGTGATATCTTAATGTTTACGTACGCCGCAAACTATACCGAGTATGACAACGACACCGATATCTACCACCGAGTCAGCATGTCACTCGCTGCGCTACACATGCACAATGCACCTAAAAACACAACCGAGGGCTCTTACCTCGAAGGCTCATGCGCCTTTGGTGCAGGGGCCGTAGAATCATCCTCCTTCACACGCATCGATTGCGACATGACGTACGACCCCGTTGAAGGAGCTGACCATGATGTCGGCGCAAAGCCTGACACAGGCGACATCGACGCAATCCCCTCCGCATACAGACAGTTTTACTTCTCACGGTTTAAGCAGGAGTCCATCGGCAACAGGCCCATCTCAATCATCTCCCCTCGAGAATTACGCCGTTTCTTCCAGACGTACATGATCATCAAGGATGTGCAGGACCGAACACCCGTCCCACGGCACCTCCACATCAAAATTCCCGTCGTGCAGATCTCAACTGCGTTCCTAGTCCTCTACTGCCTTGTCGCCTTCCTCACAGTCCTCGGCGGCGCAGTGTACGCAATATTCCTCGCCCGCCACCGCAACGTCGCATCATTCCTGCCGCAAAGCAAGCTCGACTGGATATTGCAGAGCATGACGAACGGAACGCCCCTCCAGCCAGGCCAGCAGCCAGTGTGGTTCGTGAGTTCAGCGCCGCAGATTGATTTGGCGGACGCCTCGTCGTCTGCGCGCAAGCGTGCGCTCTTCGAGGCCGCGCGGTATAGTCCCCTGTGGCAGCAGGAGCACCCGCCGCCGCCCCAGCGAGAGGTGGCTTATCCGAATAAGACGGTTGTCTCCGGCTTGTCTAGTCCGGCCAGTCCTGGTGCCGAGTTTAACGATCTCAAGAATGGTACGAGATACAATTGAAGGTTGGATCTGGGATGGCGGGCATATATATGGGCGACGTGATAGCTGCAACGACTTGGTCGGGTACTGGGCCTGAGGGCGATCTTCATGCCTATTCTGGAGGATCACTGAACGGTACGAATGGCCGATGTAATTACCTCTATGGGATGGTCGAATGATCATGGACCATTCAAGTACGGAGCGATATTGTGGAATAGCCTAACGGCAGCAATGAATGAATGGATGGATGGGTGGATGAAGCTATGACTTGGTTACAACTAATCTAATAATAGTCTATCTATAGTAATATACAGATGTCCCTGAGAGGCAAAATGCTCTACGCATCAGTTTGCAGGCGTACATACATATCTCAAGGTCTTAACGCCACCTTCTCCAGTAGCACAGGCTCATTGCCCGTATAGAAATATCGAGTATCAAGTCTCCAGCTGCCGACCAACACCTCCTAGTCGAAGGAAGAAAGAAGGCAGAAGGCAGAAGGCGGGAAACGATGATCTGGGATTGACTGGAAAAGAATCGAGATTACATTACGTCCCAGGTATCTGGCCGGCGCGCGGTGCCATTTCTCTAGCGAAGCCAATGCTGGGCCTCAGGGGACGTTTGATCTCAGCCTTGTACAATTTTCACGTCAGAAATTGTCGAACAGGAGAAGAAAGAAGCACTGTCAGGGAATATCTTTCTCGCGACCATGTCTGTCTGTGTGTCATATATAGTGTGGTATCTCATGCTTGATAGCTGATCCAATGCACGCCTTTCCTATGATGAGGTCAGAGCTTGTCGTCCATCCAACTGGTTGCCGAGGAGCTCTGCACATTTGCTGAGGTATTTCATTCCGATTCTGAACCTTGGGTTGCTGGGAAGCAGTACGACGGTGCTTCAAAAGTCCAAAAAGTGTTCCTTCACGAGCCCCTTGCTCCATATGCACAAGCATCGGTACTCTCCCAAACGAGCAAGTCATGCTTTTACGGGTCTCACTAGTTCCCATTCAATAGGTCTGCTCCTTTGATTTCCCAGGACTGAGTGATGTTGGTGGCTGCAAATAATAGTTAGGGGAATTCAAAAGAGGCAAAGCATGCATAAGCCAGCCAACTCCGTGCTTGACAATTCCGATCCAGTAACACCTGTATCATGCCGCATGTCCAATTCTCAGACCACGGTGACTGGAGAGCCCGATGTCTGCACATCTGTATTTAAAATCAAAGGCTGTGGCAAGGATTATATGCCCAAAGTGTTGGTTGTGCGCGGCTCGACGTCTCAAGAACCCATGGTCGTGTTTGAAATTCATATGAAGGCTATGTTGAAACCATCACGTGACTCATTCGTCACCGAGACTTTCTCGCACCAGTTTCTGGCATTTCCGTCTGAAAGCCTTGGGGTCTTCCCTCCACATCTTCGCAGCGTCGACATTGGCAGGACTCTCATCATTGGGACTGCTCAGCATGCTGATGACAGATAGCAGGATTGTTTCTGGGGACTGTACTGGTGACCATCTCTCTGCGGCCGACTCGTATCCATATTTGTCTTCCTCAGGAGGGTGGAGAATAGATATGCAGACGTCACCGGATGGGTAGATATTGGGGTGAAAGATTGGAGTTTCGAACTTCATCTTGGGTGGCATCAGAGGATATTCATGTGGGAATGATAGTCGAGCGCGAAAGAAGCCTCCTACATTGGATTGAAATCCGGTCAGCATGGCCCAGTCTCTCCCACGGCAAGATATAGGCTCGCAGAGATAGATATACATACCTCCATAGTATTTGCAGTCGTCATTGATCATGAGCATGACTTCCCACTCGAAAATATTGCTATCGACTAAGCCGCAGCTGATTCCAGGAATATCTTTGTCCGATTGCATCTGTTTAAATTGGCGCCCAAGCAGGCCAGCAGCTGCAGTAGTGGTAGCCATGTTCTTATGAGGCGAACCAACTAGCTGCTGGGGGAAAGTCTGAAGGAGAGGAGGAGGCGGGATCGACGGAGAATTGATCGGATACCAGAATGTTCTCGTGCGTGGTCGTGGTAAGAAACAAATGAAACCAAAAAGAGAGAACGAGGTCGAAAGAAGAGATGATATGTACGGTTTAGATTTGACAGGCAGTGAGGAATACTGTGTAAATGCGGCTTTATTGGAATGAAAGAGGTGAAACTATACGAAGGCCGAGTGTGAGGCAGTAGGCGTTCACGCCTTCATGTATGTATGTCGTTCAGTTGCAGTTGGAGAAGGTGGGATGAAGAGATGATGACCCCTCGCCCCATCACCACAGCCCAAATGCCATTCGGCTGGGTGATGATGGACAGACTCAGTAGGCAACACATTTAGCCCGCAGCCGCCTAATAAACCCCCCTTCGGCCCCTAATACACTAACTCAGGCCCCTAATGGACTCCCTCAGTGGCGCCTAACACCGCTTGACGTGGACAAATAAGATTCCCCGCCTTCCGACTGCCTCCACTAGCATAAGCGGCTAACTTATTCTGCACTAGACTCTGCTTTTGTGGTGAGCGACTTTAGTATTGGATTCTTACATTGCCGACTTGAGCACTGCCAGCGACAGTAATTTCCTTTGGAATCACGGATATGTCGGCCATACTCATAGAGAACCCGCTCACAGTCCACTCATCCTGCCAGAGAAAGAACACGGTGCAGTTGTTTGACGGGAATGAAGAAGGGAAGCAAGCCTCAAGGCAAAATTTGGTAGGAACGCAGAACGCAGACCTCGGGGCAGAATGCAAGCCTGGACTGGTAGCCAGAGTTCAAGATCAAGATATTGATTGATCGAAGGCACGCTCGAGGGCGCAATCCATTTCTCTGCATCGTATAAAACGACGGAAAGTATCTGCACAGCCAGCCCTAGTTCCCAGGCAATTTCCAAACGCCTCGCAATGCATGTTCAAGAATCCTCTGAAAATGACATCAAACCATTCATACACCAATTCACATGTACCACGGTGCAGTTGTCCCATCACGCAAGTGATTTATTGATTGCCAAATCTCCAACCGCCTTGTAATCTCATCCGTTCCCTCTGCTCTCGGTCTACTCGTACTTCCTCGAGAGTCAGACCATCACCGCTCATAGCCCAATTTGCACTACTTGTCCGCACCCGTAGGTTTTTAAGTCGATCCTTATTTCCCTTGGCGAATATTTCCTCCATTTTGAGAGGAGCTATTGGTCCAAAGACTGCATCTCCATCCATTCCTTCTTGTCGAATGAGTTGTTCAGTGAGATGGCCTGGAGTCGCCCAATCAGGAATGGGGAACGCATTACCATCGTCATCTGAATCCTCATCCTCAGAGTCCGTAGGAATTTCAGGAAGATGGATCGCATCGCCATTGGGATATTGAGGGGAGGACTTCACAGCTTGAATGGTCTTCTGTTTGACGATTGAGGCTGGAGTCTTGGTATGAGTTGGTGGGTTGGGTGCATCTGCAAATGGGATCTTGCCGCCAGCGCCATATTGTTGCATCTGCGGAGGAGCCGCACGGCTGGGTGGCTGAGGGAACTGGCTCAGGTGGCCTGCTTGCTGTGTTGGGGCATAAGTACTATGATTAAAGATGGACGGCTTCTTTCCAAGCTGTGACTGTCGAATAGGCGCTCCAGAGACCACTGGCCGTGAAGCAGGCTCCGCAAAACTTTCATCCTCGGTCTTTCTTCGTTTGGCATCACCGTATTTCGCCGCTTGGGAACGTGAGGGTCCGGTATCCTCGTCCAGTGGTCTCTTTGCTGGTTTGGCAGGATTGGTGGGTAAGGGGTGATTGATCAATGGGCGGTTAGCCGTTTGACCAGCCACGCGAGAAGAGGGTCTCGTAGCCGCCTGAAAAGATGGGTTAGCACAAAATTTGGAAGACAAAGGGGAGCACTTACAGCCTCGTTTGCAGCACGATCAAGCCGCTGCTGCTCGGCTTTTCGTGCTGCTTCTTGTCGCTTTCGCTCAATGGCTTGTTGCTGAGCTTGTCGCTTAGCTTGCTCAGCAGCCACCCGTTCTCGTTCCTTTTTCTCAACTTCCGCACGTTGACGCTGCTCCTCCTTTCGCGCTAGTTCTTGCTGGGCTGCCCGCTTGCGCTCGAGCTCCCGCTTCTGTTCGAGTTTTCTTTGCGATTCACGTTCATCCTGCTCCTTCTTCCGCTCCGCTGCTAAAAGTGCTCGTGGTTTTGGTGCTGGACCATGGACAGAGGATTTGAGATTACTGGTCGAGGTTGACGACTGCAATGATGCATTGCTCGCCTTTTTAACCAAACCAGGGCGCTTGGGCTCGGCAGGGAGTGTTTCTTGGGTTGTGGAAGCCGAAGCAGCGTTGATAGGCATCCGCTGTGATAAAGTGCCCACTCGAATCGAAACCGGTGCTGGTTTTGCTTTATTGACAGGCGGGTCTCGTCCAGGGCGTAGAGGTCTTCCCGTCTTCATACCCGGTGGGGGAGGTTCTGCAGTATCCAATGGTTCCCCAATTTGACGCCGCGGACTTGATTGCGGTGGTTCAGGTGCCTTTGCTTTCAATGCCTTCTCGTGTGCCAGTCTCTGTTCAGCAGCTTTTCGTCGCTCTTGTTCGCGCACCTTCTCCAGCTGGTCATCCATCCTTTGCTTCAAAGCAGCTTCCTTCTCTTTTCTTTGCTCCTCCTTACCCCTCTCGGTAGAGCTGCGGGTCTTCCTCGACTCCTTGGGACTAGTAGGCAGAGGTTTGTCCTGCAGCAGAGCATTGAGGTTGGGATACATTCCAGGCATATTGTTGGACGCTGTTTTCGTTGTTTGTGGGGAAAGGGTCTCCATTTTTGCTGCCGCCGAAACACTCGCACTGGCGGTGAACAATCCTTTAGCTGTTTTCATGATAGAGTGAAGTCTTGATTTGGAAGCGCTCAAATCAAGGTATCTTCGTGGGGAACCTTGAGGCGTAGTCGTAGGTTGGAAGGACGGGTTCGAAATCGAGATCGATTTTGCTGGACTTGGTGGAGGAGCCATAGCTGCCTTTGCAGGGGAAGCCAGGGTCATCGTAGATGCAGATTTTGCGTGTCCGTAGCCCGGCAGTATTCTGACGGGAGCTGGAGAATTTCGTACAGGTGTCCTCATCCGCTCTTCATGGGCAATGAGTTCAGGTGCACGAATATCAAACTCTTCTTCGTCGGAATACTCGTCATTTCTTGTCGCCATGCTCTTAGCAGGGGATGATCGAGCGTTCGGTGATGTAAGTGGCTTGATCCAATCATCGTCGTCATCATTGGTGTAGTGTAATTGCTTGGGTTGTCCTCCAGGATGCACGCTCAGCTCGGCGTTCTTGATGTTAGCAAGAGTGGAAGATATGGATTTGGAGGGCCGTGGAGCTGGAGCTTTTCCTAGCATATCAATCTTCTCATGGAGTCTTTGGGTAGAGGATTTCGAGTGAATTTTAGACACCTGCACTTCATCTTCAGAGTCGTCATGACCCAAGATCTCTACATTTTCGTCATCATCTTCATCTTCGTGATTGACATCGTCTCTCATTTGGATATCTTCATCGTTGAGCCCGGTTGATTTGGGTTCTTGATTGTCTGTCATGGGAGGAGGTCGTGTAGCATGGGGATTCTGTGATAGAGAACGGGTTTGGTCCACATGGCTTGTTCTTGATATTCTTGCGCCAATACTTGATTTCATCGGTTCTCGTGCAGGTAGTGCGGCAAAAGTTAGACTGCTCTTCCGTACTAAAGGCCGTTCTGGGGTAGATTCATCTGAAGGAGAGCCAATATCATCATCGAAATCATGTTGCATGTCGTCTTGTGATTCAGCTGTGGGCGCAGGAGCATCGCTGGGCTGCTCGATATCTGCAACAACTGGTGATGCGGGCTTCGTCGAGGCAATCGCCGCAGGCTCCGCGTGGCCAAGCTTGGTTGTCTGATCTTCCTTAGCAGAGTGAAAGGAACCTTCAGTTGTTCTGTGTTCCTCATGAACATCAGGCAGATCAGGCTCAGTAATAGGATCAATCATGTCAGAATCTTGAGTCTCTAGGGGTTGAGCGATTGGTGACATATTCGTGTTCTGGTCAATATCCATGTCCTGACTCGATGTATGGTAACCCGAATCAGCCTGCGATTTATATGATTGTTGAACGAGCTCTTCTTTGTCGGCAGCGATTTCAAAGCGCGGTTTATTATGGTGCGCCGCCTTTTGTGGACTCTGGCGCGGAAGAGGCTTGGAGGAGAATACATCGCTCAGTGGCTGTAGGTTAAGTGTCAGAGACGGACATCGGGCGGTGGGAAGCAGTCTTACTATGCGCGTATCTGCACCTGGTACATTGCGCTTTCTAGCAGTTCGAGGGGTCTTTCCACGCATCTTGCCAGGCGTTTTGAAAACATTTCCCATGTCACTGCTGGAGTTAGTTGATGAGAAGGAGGATGGAGAGGTGGGTTGCTTACACATTGCTCTTGCTGAAGATCTCAGCCATGTGCTCGTTGAGCCATTCGAGCTGATGCTGGGCCGGGAATCCGACTTCTTCTCTCTCATTCTGTAAGAGCTGGAGAGCATTTTCCTTCTCTGCTGTGATCCATGCTGCTGAGCCGACCGTGGTATTCTTGGTGGCCATTGCAGGCAATCTTCGTCGACGCGGGCTTGGATAGTCGACACCGGAATAGGTGGTTGTTAAAAGTCCTTCATTTGGTGCTCGTACAAGGGTAGCAAAGACGAGGGGATAGCTGTGAACTTTGTTGACGGCAGGCTTGAGAATACACGACCAAGGTCACTTGAATCAGTGACGATGGGTTTCAATGTTTGGGTGCTGACCAAAATAGCTTAGTTCCGAATCGCGCTACACGTGATGTGGCTTTGTCTTGGCGCCTCCCACAACGCTTGACTCAAATCGATGCTAGAGCGTTTCATACACACTGGCACTTGATGGAGTCGGAGAATGTGTTGTGGCGACATGTACCGAGTGCTTGTAAACACCTCTTTGTTGTTGAGTCCGGCTTTGAGGCGTGGAAATACACTCTGCAACCTTAGGGGCTGCAAGCACCCCTGTTGATATGTGCCGCACAGCCGCAGCGCGATCACAATCAAACGCCACACAATAGGCATTGAGCCCCTTCGGTCTAAAATCCACTTTTTGTGCAAGAGAAGTACGGAGTGCTATTCTGTACACAGAGTTGAGCTGAAAGAACCCAATTCTTCCCGAAATGCAGACGCGACATCTGCTCTCTTGTGTGCTACAGCCTCGTCAGCCGGCCGAATCTTGTCCCATTGGTCAGACGCGTCTCCGAAAAACCCCCCTCATCTCGAAATGGACCTGGCGCAACTTCGAGGCACTAGGGTATTTCCGAGATCGGAGGCTCTCCATATTCTCCAACCGTTTGGCATGTACCAGTGCTCCGCTAAGCGACAGGAGCGGTCATAGATAAACTAGAGCATTGCCCACTGCCTTGTACTTATCCTTCCCAGCTCTTGTTTTTTCTAACATCTCTGGTCCTCAATCCATTCTAAGGCCTATGATCATGGCATCCAAAAATTCTATCACCCGTCTGTCTTCACGGTTGCTTGCTGAGACCTTCAGACCTAGCCGATCTCGACCTCGGCAATGCTTGCGTGCTCCAGTTTTCAAGATCACCAGACAGTTCTCCGCCTCCAGACACCAAAATTTGATGGATGTGAGCGGTTTCACTGAAGAACAATTGACCGTTCGCGATGCAATTCAAAAGATCTGTGCCCAATTCCCAAATGAATACTGGCAACAGCATGATCAAAGTGAAACTGATCCGAAGGAGCTTCATGCCGCCTTGGCTGCTGATGGTTGGCTAGGCATTGCTCTCCCTGAGGAGTTTGGTGGTGCAGGTCTGGGTATTTCCGAGGCCACGATGATGCTGCAAACGATATCTCAGTCTGGAGCAGGAATGGCAGGTGCACAGTCGATTCATGCCAACGTCTATGCCACTCAGCCTCTGGCCAAGTTTGGCAACAAAGAGCAATTGGAATCGACAATACCAAGCATCATCAGCGGCAAAACGAGAGTATGTTTTGGTGTGACAGAGCCTAATACCGGCCTCGACACACTACGATTAAAGACTACTGCAACCCGGAAAGGAGACAAGTATGTTATCACAGGCCAGAAAATCTGGATCACATGTGCGCAGGTGGCATCGAAGATGATTCTTCTCGCTCGAACCACGCCTCTGGAAGAAGTCAAAAAGCCCAGTGAAGGTCTATCAATGTTTTGCATAGACATTGACAAGTCCAATCCAGCACTGGAGCTCAAAAAGATCAAAAAGATGGGTGGCCGCGCCGTTGATGCCAATGAGGTGTTCTTTGACCACTATGAAATACCTGCGAATACTCTCATTGGAACGGAAGGCCAGGGGTTCAAGATCATCCTGCACGGAATGAATGCCGAGAGATGTCTTCTGGCCGGTGAAGCGCTTGGGCTGGGGTATGCGGCCATTGAAAAAGCAGCCAAGTACGCGAAAGAGCGGGTGGTCTTCGGGCGACCCATCGGCAAGAACCAAGCAATTGCTCATCCTCTTGCGGATGCATATATGAACTTGGAGGCGGCCAAACTAGCTGCCTACAATGCAGCCCGACTTTATGACAAAAGCAGGCAAGATAAGAGCATCAGCCAGCACGCGGTGGGAGTGGCTTGCAATAGTGCAAAATACTTGGCCGCAGAAGCAGCGTTCCGAGCTTGCGAAAGAGCCGTGATGACCCATGGTGGAATGGGGTATGCGGCAGAATATGATGTTGAAAGATATCTAAGAGAGTGCCTCGTGCCTAGAATAGCACCAGTGAGTCGGGAGATGATATTGAATTTTGTCAGCGAAAAGGTATTGGACTTGCCACGAAGTTATTGATCATAGGACTAGCTAGATATATGTAGTACTATGGACTTCAGGTCTTTGTATAAGAACGCAATATGAATAAGGGTGGTAACGGGCAGAAAGATATATTTCCCCGTGGTACCTACCCAAGGGTTGCGTTCACACTGGCTGTAGCATGTGACGTAGATGTTGGGGTGCGGAGAAATAAATAAAATATTGTCCTTGCCATGCCCTCCAACCTTCCGTCACTCTGCACCATAATCCCAGCGTTTTAACTACTACCAACCACAAAAATGTCTCGGGTTGAAGAACTCCCCGATGAGTTTGATGAAAGCCTCAATCTAAATGAAGGGCCGAGCGCGCCGGCGCCCTCGATCGAGGAGTTGTACCAAGAACATCTCAAGACACCCCGCAAGGACCCCATCAGCGACCAGAGTTTTGAGCAGATTGTGCAAGAGATGAGCAAAACGCCTCTGTTCATGAACAGTCTAGAAGAGGCAACGGACGAGGGTACGCCATAAATCCGTCGACGCTCAGGCTTGATGCTGAGCAAAATTGTGACAGATGGACAAAATGATCTTCTCGAAGCCATCAGGGCTCTACAGTATGAGGGGACCAAAGCAGAAGTTGCGCAGGGGTTTAAAGAGAGGGGGAACGAGATGGTGGCAGAGAAGAAATGGTCGGATGCTAAAGAATTCTATACCAAGGGAATTGCAGTTCTGGTGGATAAGAGCGAGGACAAATGGGACAAGGCTGAAGACGAGGAACGTGAGGCCGGACTCCGAAAGACTTTGGAGGAGCAAATCTACGTCAATCGGGCATTGTGCAACCTTGAGCTCAGTGAGTTGATACATGATTTCCGCTAAATGGGCTGTGCTAACCAGGCAGAAAACTATCGATCCACGACATTAGACAGCGCAGCAGCACTTCGGCTCAACCCCAACAATATCAAGGCACATTTCCGGTCGGCATCAGCATTGTTCGCGCTGGACAAGGTGCTCGAGGCGCTGGATGTGGCATCTAGGGGCATTAAACTTGACGAGAACAATGCTGCGCTGGCAAAGTTGCTCGACAGAATCCGTGAGCGAGCTAAGGTGAAAGAGGCTCAAGACCGACGACGAGCGGCGGAGCAGCAGAGGAGACAACAGGAACAATCGGTACTACAGGCAGTGCTAAAGGAGAAGAAGATTCAAATACGAGGCTCGAAGAACTCTCCGAACCTGGAAGATGCGGTTATTCGACTGTCACCAGATCCGCTATCCCCAAAGAGTCTATTGGAATTCCCCGTGATGCTCCTGTATCCCATGCACAATCAGAGCGACCTGATCAAGGCGTGGGCAGAGAAGACTGCAATCACGGATCATCTAAGCTATATTCTGCCTTTACCATGGGACAGCAAGAACCAATACAAGCTGGCGACGGTGGAGTGCTATATGGATACTATCAGTGGCGGGTTGATGAAAGTGGGGAAGAAGCTGACATTGTTGGAGGTACTGTCAAATGGGAAGACAGAAGTTGTCGATGGGCTGGTGAGGATATTTGTTGTGCCTGTTTCGCTGGCACCTCAATGGATTGACGAGGTGAAGAGGAAGAAAGGGAAGTCTTAGGTCCTGTATTACTTATGGTACTCCCACGAGCACATCTCGTTTTATGGAGTGTTCATATCACGTTGAAAACGGCTAATGAAGTAGCGTGAATGCTAGGGACTGGGCCCAATCCATTTTCACACTGTTTTTCATCGCTTAGTATGGCGCTAGTTCTTTAGCCCCCTTTATCCGTATTAGCCACTCAATGCTCAGTTTCATTGCAATTCCCCTCCTTTGCCCATCTCTTTTTCCACTGTTCATTCAGTCCCGAATCTGACGTTCTTTCTCGTCTGCTTCGACTCGACTCGATTCTCGTCTTACTTTTCATGCCTTAGTACTCGTAAACTCCTCTATTTGTTTTGTTCTTCCTCCCCCGCATACCTCTCTCTCACATCTTCTACGTATCCTCGAAATCACTCACTCCTCCCCCCTCCACCACCTAATTCTCTATTCCACCACTCATCTCAATCGTTTCTTATCCACTACCGCTCCTCATTCGACTGTCCGCCGTACTACCCACTACGATCCTCCCAATCCAGACCCCTGCTCTTGTGTATCCCCTGGCCTCGATTCATTTTTGAATTGCGCCAATTCTCCGTCCGTCTGGTTTAGCTTCTCGTCTCCTGCGGGCCGAAAGCCTCCTGGCGTGTCTTGGTCCTGCCACGCCCTGCCTAGCCATCAGGATCCATCACGAGCCAGAGCCCACCTTTGGCAACGCCATTGACACCATGGACGCCACCCATCCTTGACCATCCTTGACCACCCTTGAACTTTCTATTCTTTGCTCAGACCGCACTTTGCACCACGCACCAACCCTAATCAGGCCGCATCCGACCGCACAGGCGAACCTACGCCCTCCCTCCACCATCCACCTCCTCCCAAGGCTACGCCTACGCCTACCGTACCAACCTTACACTTCCAGATCTCACGAACCTCCCTTAGCTCATGCCCAATCATCCACCTTGGATCGCTAAAGCAATCATGAATAACCCCGCCCTACCAGGTTACGTTTCCCAGGCTCAGGCTCAGGGTCAGCCTCAAAACCCATACGCCGCTGCTGCTTTCACTCAGGGCCATCCCCAGCCTGCAGGTTTTTATGCCCCGTCCCCTGGTCCGCCCTACGATCCTGCCCAGACCTCATTTCAACCTTCCATGATACCAAACCACATGCAAAGGCCATCCCACCCCCAGCAAATACATCAACCTGCTCCCCAGCAATTCTATCAACAACCGCAACAGCCCTCCCTCACCGGGTTTCCGCACCAAGCCACAATTCCAAACGCTGGCTCCCCATTTTCAGGTCAGTCCCATCGCCCTGCCCATATTCCCCGTCGAAGCCCTTGTTATCATCATCACCAAAGGCCATCCTGATGCTGACATCACATCCAGGCCAGACATCCTCCAATCGACCGTCACCCGTCCCCATAGGTCCGGGATCAAGGCACAATTCTACCCCTAGCATCCCTCAGGCCCTCCCACCCTCCTCCTCTCAAAACGCAATCGCGACCTCACTTCCAACGACAGTCGACCCAAATATGGCCGCAGCATTGGGAATGCAAGGGCAGCCGAATGCATCTCTCGCCCAACAAGCCCAAATACAGAATGCCGCGCAGGCAGCACGCGCAGCCGCTGCACCCCACCAACAACAGCCGCCATCTCAGCAACCACAACCACAGCCGGGACAGGCACAGGGTCAACCTATGTCGCCTCAATCTGCAGCGCGTGAACGTGCGCGGGTTTCCGTCCTACTTGAAATCAATACACATCTACTGCAAGAGGTGGTCTCATTACAAGCCCAAGGCAAAGCGGGTTCCACGACGGGTCAGGGTCAACAATCCCCAACATCCCCAACCTCAGCCACCGATCCAACAAACGCCCTGAATAATAGCCCTGGGGAGCCTCCCAAATCTGCTGGCGGAAACTCAAAGCCGGCTTCTCAAGAATATGCCGATTGTATGCGCCGGTTGCAGGCCAATCTTTCATATCTGGCTGCGATTGCAGATGCCAAGAAAAAAGTCAATGGTGCTTTACCAGCGGGACCTGCAATTCTAGCACCACCTGCCCATTTGACTCCTGTCCACGACCTGTACAAGAAATTGAATGCCCTATTTCCTGCCGCCAGCCAGTCTGCCGCCAACAAGGCTGTGGGCTATCCTGTAAACCCGGGCCAAGGTCAGAAACAAAGACAAGTTGCTGGTGTAATGGCTCAAGGTTGAGGGTGGGGAAATTACCGCAAATGAACCGAAACGACGGCAATCTCTCGAAACAAGCGATTTACGATTTATCTACATATCCCATATTGTCGCGCCGGCGTCCATTGATGGGCGATCAGATTGTACTCCAGTAGGCGCCTTGGGCAGCTATCGACAGAAATGGACGAGAGTGCCATAGGTATTTCTACACAGCACAAGCCTATAACCCTTCGCGTGAAGCTGAATCCCCATGATAAAGCCAAATTCAGCCCTTCCGAAAGCCTTTTTTGGAGGCGTCAGCAGAGCCAAGTGTTGGCTCCAGAGATCTACTTAGTGGAGTATTGATTGTGGATGAAAGCTGAAACGCAAAAAGATCCCAACAAAGTCTGCACGGATATGACTACTGCTCTTTCAAAGTTCCTAGAATGATTAGTCGCGGTCTGGAACAATTCAAAGCAGGGGGAGATATATGTTCTCACGCGGGACCGTCGAATACACATGATTCGTGATCAGCACGGTCCTTGAGGCCATTATCAAAAATCACGACGGTCCAACATACCCTGGCTTAGCTAGCCGTGAACTCTCCTCCTTCGAGGCCATGGTAGCTTTTACACAACGTCGCCTGTTGAAGTAGTATAAGGATGAACAAGATGGAAAACGGTGGAAGAAGCCACCAAGGTGGTCCTCCCTGAACATGCCAAGTTGGATAGTTACATCCTTTATTGCATGTACGAAGTTCAAAAATATGCAAATATTGACTGTGCGATTAAGGTGCCTTTACCAACCATATAGCGAATTGGAAGAAACACCAAAACCTATCCGACCCGGCCGATAGTAGCTTAATAATACGCCCCGCCAGCTAGCCAATGATCGGTAACTCAATCCTCCCGTATCTAACGCATCTGATATTGCCTGATCCTCAGCCAGCTACTTCCACATAGACGATAAAATCAAGAAGTGAAAAACTGATTTGGGGGTGTGAATGATAGGGAACGTGTAACCTGAGTAGTAGGTGGCATATCTCTCCCCAATGACCGTCCCCCTCAGGAGCAAGCAGGGCTGCTGGACCTGTCGGTTGCGTAAAAAGAAATGTGACGAAGATCATCCGCTTTGCTCGATGTGTACATCACTATCGATTACATGCTACGGTTACGGGCCCAAGCCGACCTGGATGAACGATCCCGAGCAAGAGCGAGCAGTTGCCAACAGCATCAAAGAAATCGTAAAGCATACTTCGAGACAGAAATCAGTACGTCAGTCGTCCAGGCCCCAGGCTTCGACACCCCTCGTTTTAGCACCCAAGCCCTTGAATGTATCGGAAGGAATTTTGTCCATTTATGGTTCTGATACAAATCGTCAAAATGATTCTCGAAACGCGAGTCATCTACCATTAAATGAAATCGGAGGTCGTCCTGCGCTATTACAAGATGGACTATCCGTAAGCATGTCGACGCTTTACTACACTCGATTGGGGCTGATACCAGCTAGAGTACTCTTTTGGTCGAACCTGGGAAGGGAGATGCCCATCAACCAAACCTCTCCCGTCCAGTAGACGAGATGGTCCACTTAATGCATTTCCTTGATGGCGTCTTCGTCTTGCAATGGCCAATGTACAAATCAACCGTTATACAAGGCGGAAGAGGCTGGCTGTTATCCACGTTACTTCGAATCGGCCCGTTCTACCATGCAGCTCTGGCTACTAGCCTACATCATCAGCAAATACTCATGTCCGAAAGCACCAACCCTTCTCAGTCATGCAAAGCCACTGCGTTGGTCAAACAGGGGCAACATCTTGAAGTATCGATTAAATCGGTCACCAAGCATGCCCAGAGTGCCCACCTGGAGCTTGGACTGGATATCATGATGGCAGTTATTCAACTGGTGTTTTTCGAGGTATTGCTCCCATGTCGCCTGGTAGCGTGACCGTATCTTCTTCCATGCTAACAGGTTTCCCTTGAAGATCTTCACAGGCAACGGCAACAGTTGGGAACCACACCTCCGCGCTTCAAGGAGCCTTATGCGTATGTACCATCGGGACTCCACAGGCGACCTAAAACCATTGAAACTGGCTAAACAGTCAAAAACGATATTGAAAGAAAATCTTCCGCTGCTGGAATATGAGTCCACGGTTGCAGAAGAAGTCATCAGCTTTAGATTTATGAACGGCACAATTCATTGGCTTGATATCATCTCCTCCATCACCAATGGCAAAGCACCATTTCTGGTGTCTTATCACCCCTCGGTTTTCTCCCCTGAATCCCAGGTCAGGCTTGAGAGCATCATGGGCTGCAGAAACGGGGTCATGCTTCAGGTTGGCCGTATTTCTGCACTTTATGAGCATCAAATTCAGCTCACAGAGCAAGTAAATCTTGATTGCTCGGCGCTGGGCCCCGTTGTTTTGGACATCGATAGCGAAATTCAACGTGAACTCTCTCAGCTGGCCTTGGAGGACCCTACCCTGTTAGAAGATGACCTAGACATGTTGGCTGACATATCGACATTCGTCACGCAGATGTTCGCATATATGGCGTCCATTTACTTGCACTTGATCATCTATGGCTTTTCAGGGCAGAACATGCTGGCAATCTCAGCTTATGCAAAAGCAATGGATATACTTCGCGCCAAGATCCCTCGAACTGCTCTACCTGCTCTGGTTTGCCCTTTGTTCATTATCGGATCCGTTGCAAAGACAGAGGATGAGCAGTATTTTCGCAATGTTTTCTCATTGGCACCGATTTCTGGGTCGATTTACCAACAGCGAGAGAGAATCCTACCCATTTTGGAGAATATCTGGAGTATGAGGAAGAGCAAGCCGACTGTTACTTGGAAAGAGTGTCTCTATCTCACCCAAAATATTCTGCTTTTGTGAAGGATATGTGCGGGAGACGGCGGCTTTTGAACGCCTCAGTCACCCTCTATCACCCTCTCTTCTCGGGGATGACAAATGAACTGTCAGTGCTGTGGTCAGTCGGCCGAGTAATGCTACAGAAAAGCTATGCAGAAGACTCCCCGGAGGCTGGCTTCATTGTACTACTACTGCTGCCTAGGGCCGTCAGGCGAATACGCCGGAGCTTTGCCTCCCACTTTTTGAAAGAGCCTACTCTGGCTGGTTCGCGATGGCGGGTGTTACTGTCATTTGGCACGGCATTACCGGTCTCTCTGTTAAACCGCCCCGAATCTCCCAGAGACCACTTTCCCGCTGAAGAGGCTGCATAATGCATATGTGCCTCCTGAGGTGCTTTTCTGAACACTGCGGTCCACAATCTGATTGGTCAAACGCTGCGGTGCGCTTCGAACGATGATTGGCTACATCTCCGCGGCTCGTTTCTTCAGCCTCGAGGTCTGCACAGCCCCTTGTTTGGAGTCCGGGATGAATGAGCCATCGAAGCTCAAAGATTATCTAGGAACAGGATACTTTCGTTCGCTGTGTTTTGCCGGGCTAGTCTGGGTTCTATGGTCCGCTCATATAATGGACCAATGGTCAAGTTGGCCCTCCCGCGGGATTGCGATCGCATGCGAATTGGGCGATAACACGTCGAAATGCTCTGAATCTTTCGTCCTTTTACGGTCGTTTACGTATTGGATCATTTGTAAAAGGCGAAGCTACTTAAATGCTGGAATTCCAGCTCCCTTGATCTAGGCAGCACCTCAGTCAAGATATATCTGTCTGCGTCAATCAGACAAGCCATGCTCTCCGTCCTCCGATTTGCAGCAAACACAATCAAACAAAGTCTCAGCACCCTCCTGCACCTTCTCACTACAGGTTCCCTCCTCCAAGCCAATCAACCCTCCCCCTATTCCCCCAGTGTACCTCCCAAGATGAAGAACATCATCATCCTAGGCGGCTCCTACGCAGGCGTTAGCACAGCACACCGACTCCTCAAACAAGCCACCAAGAGCGGCGTCACAGTCACCTTCAAGATCACCCTTGTATCGCCCAACACTCACCTCTACTGGAACATGGCGTCTCCGCGCGGGATCCTCCCCGGCCAGTTTTCCGACGAGCAGCTATTCCAGCCCATCGCGGAGGGTTTCAAACAGTACCCTGGGAGTCGGTTCGAGTTCATCCTCGCCTATGCTACAGCGCTTGATGTTGAAGCGAAGACCGTCATCATATCACACTCTGGTGAGGCTACCCATGGCGATGCTCCTACCCATGGAGAGGAGAAAGTGCTAGAGTACGATTACATCATCCTCGCGACGGGCACGCACACGAGAGGAGACGCGCCATTCAAGGGCCTCGGCTCAACTGCGACAACGAAATCCGCGCTCCATGATTTTCAGGCGCGAGTTGAGAAAGCTAACTCCATCGTCATCGCTGGTGGGGGCGTCACGGGTGTGGAAGTTGCGGGTGAGCTGGCCTTCATGTATGGAAGACAGAAGGAGATTACTTTGGTAAGCTACTCTTGGTCAAGTTAAGCCACTGCCACAATCTCCCTATTCTTGAACCTTTGGCCCTGCATAGGGAGCACTACCTAATTCAAACATGACGCAATCAGATAGCAAGCGGCAGCACCATCCTCGAAGAAAGCCCGGCGAGCGTGCAGAAGCTCGCGACGAAAGCGCTACAAGACCTGAACGTGCATATCAGATTCAACACGCGTGCTACCACGAGCTCGAAACCAACTTCATCCATCTCCTCAACCGATAATGACAAACCTTCACCTGTCCAAAACCTGACTTTATCCCTCTCCGACAACACCCTGCTCACAACAGACATGTACATTCCAACCTCAGGGCTCGCCCCAAACTCAAGGTACATCTCCTCGCAATACATCAACCCAGACGGGTTCGTACTGGTCGACCAGTTCTTGAACATCCGAAGTCACCTTGATACTGCCAAGGAGCCGGCGCTCAAAGACGTCTGGGCCCTCGGCGACGTCGCGGACGTCGAGTACGCGCAGTTCATCTCGTGCGACAAGCAGTCTATCTATGTCGCGAGGAGTGTTCTGCTGGTGCTTCAAGCGGAAGCCGCAGGGTCTAGGGCCCAATCGGTGGTGCCGTACAAGCCAGCTGCGAAACGTAAGTACATGGATGCTTAGATATCCGATTCCCTGACCCTCAATCCTGGTCCTCACTGCTCTCACTGCTCTCACTGCTCACTCAACCCCTTATCCTCTCCGTCCCTTCTCACCCCTCCCCTCCCCACTCCACTCTCCTCCCCATTGACATGATATCCCCACTCCCCCAACACAAAACACTATCCTAACATTCTCCCTCTTCCTCTGCAATAGGCTTCATGGGCTTGCAAATCGGCCGCAAGGCCGGGACAGGCCACTTCGGGACCTTCAGGGTACCGAGCTTCGTCATCGTGTGGGCGCGCCGGAATCTGTTCACCGAGAGGCTGCGCGGCACTGTTGGTGGGGATTTGTTCTAGGTCCAGCTTCCTGGTGGCGCAGCCAGCGGCCAGCGGGGCGAGGGATGGGTTCGGGGGGCATGGTCGAAATCCTATAGTTGCTTGTGCTGGATTTTACGTGATATTATAAGTAAGGGGATTAGGTCGACGCGAGTATCACAGAAAGCGATCTGAATTGTTGGGATCATCTGGGGCTAACTTTTGAAAAAGGGGGGGGAAACACTTTTCTGTCTGTCGCTGTCTGTCACTGTCTCTGGCCCTGTGTCTCTCTCTCAATTACCTAGCCAACCGGCTAACCGGGTGCTTCCCATCCATGGAGGAAGGCATCAGCCTTCGATGCAATCATTTCTTTTCTCAGCAAGCTCGGAATTCGCTTGCCTTTGGTGATTGCGCAACACCCCCTTTCAGTGATACTTTGCTGCTCGCAGCACTATTTCGGCGTTGTCCATTCCCCTCTGGTCTCTTTCCCATTCACTCAGATCCCCCTGCCATGGTGTGATCCTCCGTTCATCCCAGCACTTTCCCTGCCAATAATCACTGGGGGAATTCCCTGATTGATGAAATCATTGTACGCATACCAGAGACTTCCGACTAGGTCTGGTTCATGGTGCAGATTCGGTGTGTGCTGCGAAGTATGTAGATCTGGAAGGGTGGTTTTCATATTGTCCGGGGTCGATCTTGTGAAGCCGCAAGTTCCAACCATTGGTGCTGGCCTCGACCTTCAGGGACCAGGCCCTCGTCACCAAACATCGCATTTCTCCTGGGATATCGGCACCATGCAACTGTGTGTTTTGTATAGAACACATTTCTCCCGGCGGGCACGAACTTCCACTCGTTATGGTCGTAGGCCATTCCTACAGCGCCAGGCATTTCCTCGACTTTATCCTGGGTCAAGGGTTCTCCGAAACGCGGTGACCTCGGACCGAAACCATACCATCTTGATTGCTTTAACCAAGCGTGAGAGCCAACGCATTTCATCCTTCCATTTGCATCATAGGCGCAGCGTCTGTATTGGATACTATCCTGTGGCTCGCTCAACCAAATCAACCTCAAACGCCCTAAACATGGGTCGCCCTTGACATTCTGTTCGATGTAGGCTTCTACCATAGGGATGAAGGGTGTGGAGGAAATATAGCCCGTGATAAGTGTCAGCTCTTGTAGACTATCTGGAAGCATATTACCCTGGAACAGCGACGGATAAGGTCCACCCTTCTTGCGGTGAGTGGCATCTTTGTCATAGAGTATGGAAGGGCAGACGGCTAAACGCCTGAGAGATTGAAATGCTGAGAAGTTGTTAATCAGCCTCCGTACATACCTTTCATAACGGTCTGCAGACCCAGCATCGAGGTATAGGTTCTGAACAGAAGCTTCAATTGGAGTCAAAGCATATGCGAGCTGGCCGCTTCCGAATTTGGATAAATTCAATTTGTGCAACGTATCGCACACGAATGTTTCGAGGTTCCCGATGTGATCGAGAAGCGTCCTGAGATTTTCATCACTGATATTGGTTTTGTGCAGGAAGAGCAATTTGATGTTGAGGCCAAAAATACCAGGTTCGCAGTCTTTTGTTGTTTGATGATGTGGTCTCAGTGCCTGGGCTTTGTTCACGACCGACATCTCGCCACATAATTCTAAAGTGGTCAATTTAGGATAATGGCGAAGATGGAGCAGAAGCTCTTGAAGCTCATAGAGAGGATATGGTTGGTTAAACGCAAGATGCCACTCGTCACCTTCAATCCGTAGTCTTTTCAATTCTTTGAAGTTGGTGAGGTAAGGCAGGACTTTCGGTGAGCTGAACCAGACTCTCAAATCTTTGACGGACGTACATCGCTGAACAGTGGTAAGGACCATGTAGCAGGCAGTACATAAACCTGACGGAAGACCTGCCTCGTGATTTTGATCTTTTTGTAGACAGTGTTCGCAAAAGGCCAATATGAACAGCGAATGTCTGGACTTTTGAGGCAACAAGTGGCCAGTGGATCATCCTGTGCGCAAATGAAGTGTTGTGAGTTAAAAACCCCACTTTGCAAGCAAAATGCCAGTGGCAGCATAAATGGTGGCTCATGAAGGGTGACCCTTCTCGTATCCTCTGCCACGAGACGTTGCGGTAAATCTCCATCGCGAGAGAAGAGTGGAAGTGTTTACAAGCCATCATTGCATTCTTCAGGTCCTTTGGCCCGAGATACTGAGCACATTACACCAATATCTCTGGTGGCAGCTTCAAGATGTGGGGCAGCAGAGCAATTTGTGCCCTTTTGTCTTGGGTGTGTGATCTTAGAGTTGGAGCCATACTGTCTCAGAAAATGAAAAGGTCGTATGATGTTCAGTCGCGACAGTCGGAAGTCTCGTGCGAAGGGGAGCAGATGGAATGGCCCAGGCAGCCTTGCAATTGTGCGTCGGGCGATATAATTTGCTGAAGCAGTCGAATGAAGACCAATCACGCGCGAGAGAGCTAGCAAAGACCCGCAATTATGGATGGATTATCGTCGCGCGAGATGGATGAGGAGTGGGGGAGAAAGAAAGACCTAGATCGAGAGAAACTTTGGGAGATATCGATGTAGCAACTGGCAAAAGAAACAGTGAGGGAGAAGTGAAGGTCGCGACGTCCTGCCCTTCACTTGTAGGTGTGATTCCCTATTATGACCCTTCTGGGCAGGCTAAGCGATATGCGTGACACTGACGGTGATGGTGAAGGCGTCCAACTGCCTCACAGTCTCGGTGCTTCACTATAGGGGTATAAGGGTCGCAAGGGACGACGACAAGTATGCGGTTTTATCATCCTGACGACCGCCCACTGGTTCCATTGAAGGGGTTTGTAACGTACTCCCTTGTGACATCGAGGACTTCATTTTCGCTGTCGTATATCATATATGGGAGCAGCCATTTAGGTGGAAGAGAAACCGTCTGGTAGCTAGGCAGAACACTGCATAGCAGGGCAAGGCTGTTGGAGTTGTTAGTCAGCATTCACACCACGTGGATCCACGTGGAACCAAGTAGCTACTGGTTACTGGTTACTGGGAGCATACATAAACAATATCATACCTTTAACAGATTCATGAATTCACCCATGACAAAGGCAAGGCTGCCACATTAAATCCCTAGCAAGACAAATCCTCCGGCGGGAGCAATAGCAGGAGCAACACCATGCCTTTTTTTCACATCATTCGTCAAAGTTGAACAAGACAATGGCCTTTCCAACATCCTCCATACGTAGATTGTAGATGTCAAGAAGCGAACTGTTACTGCAGAAAGCAGGCGGGGAGGTCGCTAACAGAAGAATTCAAGTTATGTGCACATGCACAATTCCTCTTTATGACCAATCAGGGGTTAGATCGGCTACTTAAGTACGGAGTCGTTAGCATCTGATCCACACAATGAGTACTCCGTGCTCGGACATATGAAAGTGCCATGGCGAGATATTAGTTGGCATGCCAGTGCTTCCGGAAAGCCACACATAGTACGTGCGTGTGGGAGCTGATGCTTATGCTGTGCCCTGCCAGAAAACTTGAGAGAGTGAGTGATAGTTGCTTTGCTATCTGCTTGATGGTTTTGAAATCGATCTTATTGAGTTTTCACTCCAGTCTGTGGCAGAAAATATGCCCACACATCATGCCTCGCGAGGACGATCCCTGAGACAAAGACCCAGGCAATCGGAGCCCATATCTGACCATTGTGTAATATTTAAAGGTAACTAAATCGCGCCATATTACCGTTCCCAA
>Ga0105239_10002081_pt1 | contig 25940 bp, 22 predicted proteins | sample KBSC44metaG_FD_92761 | JGI IMG/M metagenome (GOLD analysis project Ga0105239, IMG submission 92761) | Corn rhizosphere microbial communities from Kellogg Biological Station, Michigan, USA - KBS C4-4 metaG | ecosystem: Host-associated > Plants > Roots > Rhizosphere > Soil | place: Michigan, USA...
AATGGACCGCTTCAGACGAAAACTCCGCCTTGCCGTTCATGATACTCTGCTCTCCGTTTGACACGGAGACGCAGAATCATCTTTCCCGCCCTACGTCATCTCAGAAATGAGGGGATGCCTGAGCCGTGGCCCGGCAAGGAATGATCGCGAAACCGCAGGGATTGACTCGAATGGTTTTTCAGAGAAACCTGTCGCTCATAATAAAATTTCAGAGAGGATTTCTGATGCTGGCCATTGCCCTGGCGACTTTGCCTGTTTCCGGTCTCGTGGTTGTGGGCGTGCTGGCGCGGCTGGCCAGGAGCTGACGCGGGCGCGTCGCGGATGGGACGCACCCATCCCGCATCGATATTCACCCTTCATCTGTTCGCATTGAGCGACATCTAAATACGGCTACCGCAGCGCGTCGCCCGTTCGACGCCGCTCGGGCCGATGACGTTCGATCCGATCGTCGTCCCGGCGAAAGCCGGGACCCGTCGATGGCGATAGACATGGACTCGCGGGCGGCTGGCTTCCGCAATGCCGCGCACGGGCGAACGTTGCGCCTCTTCATCCCGCTCACCGCAATCATGGGTCCCCGCTTTCGCCGGGACGACGGGATGGAGTCACGCAAATGCCGGCGAAAGCGGCCGGGAATCGAATCGCGCCAGATCAGGATCCGGCCGCGGCCCGCTGCACCTCCTCCAGAATAGCGACCGCCCGGTCCGCCATCTCCGCCGGAACGAACACATTGTCGTGGTGATAGGCCGCGATCATGTTGCAGGGGATGCCTTCATCCGCCAGCGCCGTGGCGACGGCGGCTGTCAGGCCCACGCCGTCGAGCGCGGAGAAGACTTCCAGCACGATCCTGCGCATGGGCATCGAACGGTCGAACCCGTGCCGGGCGGCCTCGGCCTCGCGCAGGACGAGGGCGGTGCCTTCCTCCTCCCGGAAAGTCGCGAGGCTGTCGATCGCGGCGGCGGCGATGATCGCCGGGTCGTCCGTCGAGCCGAAGATATAGAGGCCGTCCTTCAGAACCGGCGTCATCCCCGCGAGCATCGCCTGCCGCTCGCGAACCAGATCGTGCGTCCGTGTCATGTCTCACCATGAGGAAGCCCCTCTCTGAAAGGAAAGGGTTTGGGGTGGGTTCGTCACCGGATAGCAAAGCACCCGCCCCAGGCGAACCCACCCCCGACCCCTCCCTTTCGGGGAGATGTGAAAGCCCCTTCCACAATAGGATTTCGTCTGTCAGCGTCGCCTTCGTGACGGCTTTCCCGCCTCTCCTCCGTTCCCATCGTCGTCGCACAGCCTGCCCGGGAGGGCGCACCCCACCCGCAAGGGTGTCCATCTTGTCCATGTTGAAACCGCGACTCGGCGCGGCTCGCACCGCCCTTCACCGAACGCGCGAACGGGACTATCTAGGGTCCATGTCCAGCTATGCCGATCGCCTCGCCGCCCTGCGCGACGAGCTTGCCCGCCGCCGTCTCGACGGCTTCGTCGTTCCCCTCACCGATGAGCACATGTCCGAATATGTCGGCGCCTATGCCCAGCGCCTCGCCTGGCTGACCGGGTTCGAGGGGTCCGCCGGCACCGCCGTGGTGCTGCCCGAGCAGGCTGCCATCTTCATCGACGGCCGCTACACGCTGCAGGTGCGCGAACAGGTCTCGGCCGATCAGTGGAGCTACCAGTCGGTGCCCGAAACGTCGGTGTCGGCGTGGCTCAAGGAGCATGCGCCCAAGGGCGGCCGGATCGGCTACGACCCCTGGCTCCACACCAAGGGCTGGGTCGACGCCGCGACCCGCGCGCTGGCCGCGCGCGGCGCTGAACTGGTCGCGGTCGAGACCAATCCGATCGACGCGGTCTGGCCCGACCAACCGCTCCCCTCCGACGCGCGCCTCGTCGTCCAGCCGGACACTCTCGCCGGCCAGTCGGCGGCGGCCAAGCGGCAGGACATCGCCGAATGGCTCGATGCGCAGGGCGCCGAGGCGGTGGTGCTGTCCGCGCTCGATTCGATCGCCTGGGCGTTCAACGTGCGCGGCGCGGACGTCAGCCGCACGCCGGTCGCCCTGGCCTATGCGCTGGTCCATGCCGATGCCACGGCGGACCTGTTCGTCGATCCCGAGAAGGTGGACGAGGCGGTCGCCCAGCATCTCGGCAATTCGGTGCGCATCCAGCCGCGGGACGGTTTCGCCGGCGCGCTGGACGGGCTGGCCGGCAAGCGCGTCTCGGTCGATCCCGATCGTGCCGTCGCCGCCATCTTCGGGCGGCTCAAGGCCGCCGGCGCGACGGTGAGCGAAGGGCGCGACCCGACCATCCTGCCCAAGGCGATCAAGAACCCCGTCGAGATCGCCGGCACCACCGCCGCGCACATCCGCGACGGCGCGGCGGTGACGCGCTTCCTCCACTGGGTGGACACGGTGGCGGCGCAGGGCGGGCAGGACGAGCTGACCGCCGCCGCGCAGCTGGAGGCCTTCCGGGCCGAGACGGGCGCGCTCAAGGACCTGTCGTTCGACACCATCTCGGGCGCCGGGCCGAACGGCGCGGTGGTGCATTATCGCGTCTCCGAGAAGACCGTGCTGCCGATCGAGCGGGGCTCGCTCTATCTCGTCGATTCGGGCGGCCAATATGCCGACGGCACCACCGACATCACCCGCACCCTCGCGATCGGCGAACCGACGGCGGAGATGAAGGATCGCTTCACCCGCGTGCTCAAGGGCCATATCGCGCTCGCCCGCGCGATCTTCCCGCAGGGCACGCGCGGCACCCAGCTCGATACGCTGGCGCGGCAATATCTGTGGGAGGTCGGGCTCGATTACGCGCACGGCACCGGCCACGGCGTCGGCTCCTATCTGTCGGTGCACGAGGGGCCGCAGCGCATCGCCACGCCGAACGGCCAGCCGGGTGGTGACGAGCCGCTGCGCGCCGGCATGATCCTCTCCAACGAGCCCGGTTACTACAAGACCGGCGCCTACGGCATCCGCATCGAGAATCTCGTGCTGGTCGAGGATCGCCAGGTGGAGGGGGCGGAGAAGGCGCTGCTCGGCTTCCACACCATCACCCTGGCGCCGATCGACCGCCGGCTGGTGGACGTCGCGATGCTGTCCCCGGCCGAGCGGGCGTGGCTGGACGCCTATCACGCGCGCGTGCGGCGCGAGATCGGCCCGCTGGTGCCCGCCGAGGTGCAGGGCTGGCTGGAGCAGGCGACGGCGCCGCTGTGACGAGGGCGGGGCGCTGCAACCGTTCGTCCTGAGCCTGTCGAAGGACCGTCCTTTCTTTCCGTGCCGCGAAGGAAAGTACAGGGCTTCGACAGGCTCAGTCCGAACGGAGAGAGGTCAGTCCTCTTTCGGGGGCGTCTCCACCTCCTTCTCCCGCGACTGCTCCTTGCGGCGGCGGAGATTTTGGCGGAGCGCCTCGGCGAGGCGCTTTTCGCGGTCGGTCTGGGCGGTCATGGGCTTGGGGTAAGACGATCGCCGCGATCCGCGCAAGCCGCCTTGACGGGGCCGCCCACATTCTCCATAGGGCCGGCCTCGCCGCCCGGCCCGCCGGGCGAGCGGACCGGGCCGTGCTGCCGTAGCTCAGTGGTAGAGCGCATCCTTGGTAAGGCTGAGGTCGGGAGTTCAATCCTCCCCGGCAGCACCACCGGCCCCCTGCAATCCGATCGTGGGAGCATCCCCGAGAGGGGCCCCCCTGCCCCCGTCGATGGGGCAGGCGCGTCGCTTGTCATCGTTTTGTCGCAAAACAACTCCTAATCTAGGCCGATGGGGAGTGTTGGGGTGACATGCTAGCCAGCCACGAAGGGCATCGCCGCCCCTCCTCGTCCGCGACCGGACAGCCGCGATGAGCGCGCGCCGGCTGCTTCCGCTGCTGCTCCTGCTGCTCGTGGTGGGCGGTGTCGGCTTCGGCATCTATCGATCGCACGGCAACCTTGCCGACCAGCGCCGCAGCGCGGCGGCCGCCCATGTGCTGAGCGGCGCGATCGGATCGGAGAAGGAGCCTTTCCTGGACGATCCGGCGGTGAAGCAGGCGCTCGCCGCGCAAGGCTTCGCGGTGCATCCCGACAAGGTCGGCAGCCGCGAGATCGCCACCGGCTACAAGCCCGGCGCCTATGCCTTCGGCTGGCCCTCGGGCTCGCCGGCCGCCACCAAGCTCAAGCTGATCGCCCATGCCCAGGGCGAGGTGACGCCCTTCTACACGCCGATGGTGATCGCCACCTGGGGGCCGATCGCGGACATCCTCGCGGCCAACGGCATCGTCTCGGGCAAGGGCCAGTTCCGCACCGTCGACATGCACAAGCTCGCGGACCTGATGCTCTCCGATAAGCGCTGGAAGGACCTTGCCCATGCGGAGGCCTTTCCGGTCAACAAGGCGGTGCTGGTGACCACCACCGACGTCCGCAAATCCAATTCGGCGGCGATGTATCTCGCGCTGCTCAGCTACGTCGCCCATGGCGACCAGGTCGTCGACGACCGCGCCACCGCGCAGGCCACCGCCGGGAAGCTCGCGCCGCTGTTCCTGCGCCAGGGCTTCCAGGAAGGCAGCAGCGCCAGCCCCTTCACCGATTACACCGCGATGGGGATGGGCAAGACGCCGTTGCTGTTCGCCTATGAGAGCCAGATCGTCGAATATCTGCTCAAGCCCGATGCGCCGCGGAAGAAGGACATGGTCGTGCTGCTGCCCTCGCCGACGATCCTCTCCAAGAATGTCTTCGTGCCCTACACCGACGATGCGCGGAGGCTGGGCAATCTGCTGGCGAGCGATCCCGCGATCCGCGCGGCGGCGCACCGCTACGGCTATCGCCTGCCCGACGATGCCGGCGTGCCCGCCGCCTGGAAGCAGGCCGGCATCGCCGCGCCCGACACCGTGCTGGACGTCGCCGATCCGCCCAGCTTCGAGACGCTGGAGACGATGATCGGCGTGATCGAGGCGAAACTGCAATGATTCCGATCCGCCGCCTGCTGGGCCTTCTCCTGCTGCTGATGGCGGCGGCGTGCGGCAAGGGGGGCGGGGATGCGACGGCCGACGATCCCCATGCCTTCCACATCCTCGCCGGCTCCGAGCTCAAGGACATCGAGCCGCAGGTGAAGGCCGAGGCCGCGAGGATCGGCGTGCCGGTGCGCTTCGATTATGCCGGCACGCTGGACATCATCGATCGGGTCAACCGGGGCGAGGCGGTGGATGCCGTGTGGGTGGCGAACGGCGCGTATACCGGCCTCGCGCTCAAGGCGAAGCCGGCGGCCTCGACCAAGATCATGTACTCGCAGATCGTGCTCGGCGTGAAGCCGGCGGTCGCCGCCGCGCTCGGCTGGGACAAGGCGCCGCCGAGCTGGAAGGAGATCGCGGCGGCCGCCGCGGCCGGCAAGCTCCATTATGCCATGACCAACCCCACCGCCTCCAATTCGGGCCTCTCGGCGCTGGTCGCGGTCGCCTCCTCGATCGCGGGCAAGGGCGAGGGGCTGGGCAGCGGCGACGTCGATGCGCCGGCGCTCAAGGGCTTCCTGTCGGGCCAGGCGCTGACCGCCGGCTCCTCGGGCTGGCTGGCCGAGGCCTATGCCCGCGAGGAGGGGCGGCTCGACGGCATGATCAATTACGAGAGCGTGCTGCTGGAGGCGAACCGGAGCCTGCGCACTCCGCTCACCCTGATCTATCCGCGCGACGGCGCCGTCACCGCCGATTATCCGCTGCTGCTGGCGAACCCCGCCCGCCGCGCCGATTACGACACGCTCATCGGCCTGCTGCTCTCCAAGGCCGAGCAGGGCTATTTCGCGGGCACCATGCGCCGGCCGAGCGATGCCTCCGTCCCGCTGGCGCAGGGCATGCGCGCGGACGCGGCGGTGGACCTGCCGTTCCCCGCGAAGCTCGATGCGGTCGATGCGCTGCTCACCGCCTATCTCGACAAATTGCGCCGGCCGGTGCGCAGCTGGTTCGTGCTCGATCGCTCGGGTTCGATGGAGGGCGAGCGGATCGACGATCTGAAGGCCGCGATGCGCGGGCTGGTCGAGGGCGATCCCACCACGCTGGCGGGCCGCTATGCCCGTCTCGCCGATCGCGAGAAGACCACCGTCGTCACCTTCTCGGGCGCGGTCGACGGCCCGCGCGACTTCACCATCGACAAGGCCGATCCGGCGGGCCGGCAGGCCTTGCTCCAGACGGTCGGCGCGATCCAGACCGACGGCGGCACCGCCATCTACGATGCGGTCGCCCAGGCCTATCGCGCCGCGGTCGCCGAACAGCCGCAGGCACCGGACCGGGTCTATTCGATCGTGCTGATGACCGACGGCGAGAACAATGTCGGCATGAACCTGGCCGATTTCGAGCGTTTCTATGCGGCGCTGCCGCCGCAGAAGACCACGATCCGCGTCTTCCCCATCCTGTTCGGCGAGGGCGACGCGGACGAGATGAAGCGGCTGGCGGACATCACCGGCGGCCGCACCTTCGATGCGCGCAAGGGCGATCTGCTGAGCGTCTTCCGGGACATTCGCGGGTATCAGTGACCTTATGATCGACCGTCTGCTGACCGCGATCGGCGACCGCCGCAACGTCGCCGGGATGTTCGGCGCGGCGGCGGGGCTGGGCCTGACCTTCGGCGGGGTGATCGATGCCGGCTGGTGGGCGATCACCGGCGGCCTCTATGCCGCCGGCTTTCTGGGCACGCAGATCCTCGCGCCGCCGCGCGCGGACGGTCCGCTCTGGCAATCGGCGCCGGTCGCGGATCTGCCCGCCGACCTGCGCCGGCTGGCGCACGACATCAGCCCCCAATTGCCCGCCGCCGCGCAGCGCCATCTCGCCAACATCCTCGCCGCCGCGTCCGGCATCGAGCCCAAGCTGCGCGCGATCGATCCCGCCAATCCCAGCGTGACCGCCGTCCGTCAGATCCTGGCCGACTACATCCCGACCACGCTCACCGCCTATCGCGGCCTGCCGCCCCGCGTGCGATCGGCGGCGCGGCTGGGCGACGGCCGCACCGCCGACGAGCAGATCACCGCCCAGCTCGCGCTCCTGGAGACGCAGATGGACCGCGTCGCCGATACGCTGTCGCGCGGCGATCTGGAGGCGCTGGACGCGCAGGGGCGCTTCCTCGACGAGAAGTTCCGCGCGCCCGATCTCTTCACGGATTGATGCGCCGGTCCATCCGGATGCGGTCTTCCGGGAGGCGCCCACCCACCGGCGAGCGCCTCCCGTCGTGATCCGTCAATACGCGGCCGACAGCGTCAGGAACCACTGGCGCGGTGCGATGGGATACGCCGACCAGCTGTTGGTGGCGGATCCGATCGACAGGCTCGACCACCCCTTCTTGTCGGTGAGGTTGGTGATGTTGAGCGCGATTTCCGCCTTGCGGAGCGGGCCGATGCTGTCCGGAAGCTTCGCGGCGAGGCGCAGCGAGGTCATGAAGTAGGACGGCACGCTCGCATCGTTGGTGAAGGTGGCGAAGCGGCGGCCGACGAAATCGCCGATCACCTGCGCCTCGAACGGCCCGACGTCGAATGTCGCGACCGTCTTGTTCATCCATTTCGGCGTGCCGGGCAGCTGCTTGCCGCAGGTCGGCACGACGCCGGCATTGGGCTGCCCCGCGGCGGCGACGGTATAGCCGCCGATGCAGGTGCCGGTCGCCGCGCCGATCCCTGTCGCTGCCGAGGTATAGTCGCTCTGATATTTCGACAGATTGTACGAGGTCGCATTGTAGAGCGAGAAGACGCGGCCGAAGCGGAGCGTGAAGGCGGCATCGACGCCGTCTGTGTGCACGTTGCCGACGTTGACGAGGATCGAGGTGCCACCGGTGATGCCGCTGCCGGCGATGCCGCCGGGGTTGGTCGAGATCGCCAGCAGGCGATTGTTGAACACGACATGGTAATAGTTGATCTGCGCGTCGAGGCCGCTGAGCAGGCCATCGAAGCTGCGGTGGCTGCGCAGGCCGCCCTCATAGGTCCAGCTGCTCTCGGGCTTGCCTTGATCGGCGAAGGCATCGAATGCCGCCTGGCTCCCGGTGAACCACGGCCCGCCGCCGCCGGCCAGATAGGCCGAATATTGGCGCAGATTCTTCTGGACGTTGAAATAGAGCTGCTCGTGGCCGTTCAGGTCGTAGCTCGCGCCGATCGACGGCAGGAACCAGCGCAGCGTATTGATCCGGCCCTGCGGCAGGCCCCCGGCCAGGCCCGAGAGCGATCCCGCCTTCGGCTGCACCGGATACCAGCCATTGGCCCATTGGGCGCTGGTCTTGAACCCGGCCTGGACGAGCAGCTTCTCGAACGGCTTCCAGCTGTCCTGGAGATGGAGCTGCAGCTCGTTGATCCGCGCTTCGCCCTGATATTGGGTGAAGAGCGGCTGTTCGACATCCAGCGGACGGATATAGGGCGTGCTCGAGCCGGGGTTGGTGACATCGACGCCGTACCAGCGGCGCCACTGGGTCGTGCTGTTATGCTCGAACCAGCCGCCGAACTCGATGGTGTGTGCGCCGAGGTTGGCGGTGATCGCCGAGATCACGCCGCCGCGATCGATGCGATATTCGGTCGTGCGCGTGACGAGGCCCGAGCCGCCGGTCGCCGCGACGAGCGCCGCCGAACCGTTCGCATTGCCGCCATAATGGGTGTCGGTCGCGTAATTGGGGTCGAGATAGGGCTGGATCGTCGTGATCGACTGACCGAGGGGGCCGGCGACGACGCCGACGCCGTCATTGTGGTGGTAATAGGCCGTGGTCGACCAGGTGATGCGGCTCGAGAGGTGCGCGTCGTAGCGGATATAGCCCAGATAATCGGTGCGCTGCGCATCCGAATAATAATTGCGATAGTTGCTGCCCTGCGCGGCCGGCGAGTTGCCGAGAGCGTCCAGATACTGGGTCCGGTAGGTGTTGAAATCCGGATAGAAGAAGGGCTTGGAATAAGGCGTGTAGAGCTGGACGGGGGTCGCGGTCTTGCCGGCCGACGGCTTGAAGAAGACGGTCGCATCCTCGTTCGGCTGGGTCATGTCGTTATAGTCGAAGAAGAGCGTCAGCTTGCCGACGCTGTCTTCGTGCACGAACTTGGCGTTGACCTGATAGCCGCCCTGGATGCCGTTGAAATCCCACGCGCGGGCATGCTGGCGCGCCGCCGAGATATAGGCCGAATTGCCGTTGCCGAATTCGCCGCTGTCGATCCGCGCGAAGGTGCGCGATGTCGAGAAGCTGCCGAAAGTCTGGCCGACCTGCGCGCCGAACTTGGCGAGCGGGTCCGACGAATAGGTCTCGACCGTGCCGCCGAGATTGCTGTTCGAGGCGGTGGCGAGATCGCCCGCGCCCGTCGCCACGACGACGCGGCCGACATTTTCCGAGATCACCGCGCGCTGCGGCGCGAGGCCATTGTAATTGCCGTAGCTCTGATCGCCCAGCGGCACGCCGTCCATGGTGTAGCCGAGCTGGTTGGAGGCGAAGCCGTGGATGAAGATCTGCGCGTTCTGCTCGTTATAGCCCCATGGATCGGCCGTGATGTAGAGCACGCCGGGCAGCGTCTGGATGGCCTTCAAAGGCGATATGCCGGGCAGGATCTTCTGGATCTCGGCGCCGGGCAGCGCGGTCGCCGAGCGGGTGCTCTTGGCGGTGACGATGATGCTCTGGGGGGCGGCATCGTCGGTGCTTCCCGATGGCGCCACGGACGCGGTTTCGGGAGCCGGCGCGGTGTCGGCGGCGTGCGCGGTCGCGATCGGAACGCCCGATACCAGGCCGAACACGAGCGCCAGCCTGGAAATACCCGATGTGATCATGACAACCCCTCTCATGCTGCAGTGCAGCCAATCGGGAGGCGTTAGAAGGATGATGTGACCAGCCGGAGAATGTTATGTGACGGAAAAGGGAAGCATTTATGGCGTGGCGCTCTTGATCGCCATCCCGCTCCGGGCTCGTCGAACCTGATCGTCGAAGGGCCGGGACGGGGCGCGACGACCGGCTCCTGTCAATGCGGCACGGCCCCCGTCTCCACCCCGGTCCTGTCGTGCAGGGCGAAGCGATCGATCAGATCGGCGCTCGCGCGGTTGGTGCCGACCAGTTCGACCTGCTTGCCCAGCCCGCGCAACCGCGCGACGATCCGGTCGAGCGCGCCGATCGCCGAAATGTCCCAGAAATGGGCGGCCGATACGTCGATGGTCACGCGCGACGCCGGCTCCTCGCCCCGGAAGGCCGCGGCGAAGCGATCGACCGAGGCGAAGAAGAGCTGTCCCGTCACGCGATAGATGGCGTGGGCGCCGTCTCCCCTGCGCTCGACCGCGAACATCCGCCGCACCTTGGCGGCGAAGAAGATGCCCGAGAGCAGCACGCCCGCCAGCACGCCCTTGGAGAGGTCGCGCGTTGCCACGACCACGACGACCGTCACCACCATCACCACCGACGATGTCGGCGGATGGCGGCGCAGATTGGGGATCGAGTTCCAACTGAAGGTGCCGATCGACACCATGATCATCACCGCGACCAGCGCGGGCATCGGGATGCGCCCCACCCACGGCCCCAGCATGGCGAGCAGGAACAGCAGGAAGGCGCCCGCCACGAATGTCGAGAGCCGGTTGCGCCCGCCCGACGAGACGTTGATCACCGTCTGCCCGATCATCGCGCAGCCGCCCATGCCGCCGACCAGTGCGGCGGCGAGATTGGCGCCGCCCTGGCCCATGCATTCGCGCTTCCGGTCGCCTTCGCTGTCGGTCATGTCGTCGACGATCTGCGCGGTCAGCATCGATTCCAGCAGCCCCACCGCCGCCATGGTCGCGGCATAGGGCAGGATGATCCGCAGCGTCTCCCAGGTGAACGGCACCCGCGGAAGCGCGAAGCTCGGCAGGCCCTCGGGCAGCCTGCCCATGTCGCTCACGGTGCGGACGGGCAGGCCCCAGTGGATCGAGATCGCGGCCAGCACCAGGATCGCGACCAGCGGCGACGGGATCGCCCTGGTCAGCCTGGGGAACAGGTAGATGATGGCGAGGCCGGCCGCGACCATCGCGTAGGTCTGCCAGCCCGCGCCCGCGAACTGCGGCCATTGCGCCATGAAGATCAGGACCGCGAGCGCGTTGACGAAGCCGGTGATCACCGAGCGCGAAACGAACTGCATGAGCAGATCGAGCCGCGCGAGGCCGGCGCCGATCTGGATCAGGCCCATCAGGATGGTGGCGGCGAAGAGATACTGGACGCCATGGTCGCGCACCAGCGGCGTCACCACCACGGCGACCGAAGCGGTGGCGGCCGAGATCATCGCCGGCCGCCCGCCGAGCAGCGCGATCACCATCGCGATCGCGACCGACGCATAGAGGCCGACCCGCGGGTCGACGCCCGAGATGATCGAAAAGCCGATCGCCTCGGGAATCAGTGCCAGCGCGACGACGATGCCGGCGAGGATGTCGCGGCGCGCCTGCACGCCGCCGGGGAGCCATTCGGCTCGCAGGGAGGAAAGGAAATCGGACATGAACTGCCATCACGCGGGCACGGCCTGGCGCCTTGGGAGGAGCGTCGAAACGAAAGCCGTGATCGGGTTGCCCGGCGGATAGGCGGCCGGGATAGCCATCCGGGCTTGCACCGGATCCTTGCGAATGACCGGGCGATAGGCGCATTTCGGCAGCGGAGGCAAGCCATCGGTGGCGGCGGCTCGGAATTCAGGCCGCGACCACCTTATGGATAGCCGGTATTTTCCTCGTCACTCGATCGTCGGGATCAGCCCTCGCGAATGGCGTCCACCCGATCAGGATAGAAAGCGAGGTGGTCCGCGATCGCCGCCACCGCCGCGTGCGGATGCTCGTAGCTCCAAACCGCATCGACCGCCCGCTCGCCGCCGGCGGGAATGCTGAAATAGCTGGCGTCCCCCTTGTAGGGGCAATGCGTGCCATGGTCGGTGCGGACCAGCGCCGCCATCTCGACATCGGCGCGGGGAATATAATGGACGGGCGGATAATTCGCCTCGCGCAGTGTGAGCGCCTGCGTCGTGTCGGCGATGGTGCGGCCGCCGGCGATGACGGTGATGCGATGCGCGGCGGGCTCGATCGTGATCGGATGATCGGGTCCGGGGATCAGCACGGGCTTGTCGGCCATGGTCGGTCTCCTGGTCGCTGAGGCCGCGATATCGGGTCGCGTTTCGGAAATGCCAGTGCGGCAGCCGTGGGCGAGGGCATAAAAGAAACCCTTCACCACGCCCGCCTGCGCATCGCCGGGTGCTGCCGTCTGCCTGTAACCTGCATGTCCTAGTCTCCGCTGACGTGACTGATCAGGGAATCGATTGGCCTGAGCCGAATTCTTCATTTCCCTTGGCGGCGTGCGGGCGCCCACACCGTGAGCGTTCCCGCACCGTATCGGGATGCGCCGAGCCGCGCAGACGGCAGGCACGAGAGCTCTAAGCAGAGGAGATGGACATGGATGCGATCTCGGAAGGCCAATGCCCGATGGGCTTCAGCCGCAAGGCCCATACCAACCGCGACTGGTGGCCGGACAATCTGCGGCTCGAATCGCTCAACCAGCATGCGCCGCGCTCCAACCCGATGGGTGCCGAATTCGATTATGCCGAGGCGTTCAAGAGCCTCGATCTCGATGCGGTGATCGCGGACCTCACCGCCCTGATGACCGACTCGCAGGAATGGTGGCCGGCGGATTTCGGCCATTATGGCGGCCTCTTCATCCGCCTCGCCTGGCATAGCGCCGGCACCTATCGCGTGGCGGACGGGCGCGGCGGCGCCGGTGGCGGCCAGCAGCGCTTCGCCCCGCTCAACTCGTGGCCGGACAATGCCAGCCTCGACAAGGCGCGGCGCCTGCTGTGGCCGATCAAGCAGAAATACGGCGCCAAGCTCAGCTGGGCGGATCTCTACGTGCTCGTCGGCAACGTCGCGTTGGAATCGATGGGCTTCAAGACCTTCGGTTTCGCGGGCGGCCGGGTGGACCAATGGGAGCCGGAGGAGCTGTTCTGGGGGCCCGAGGGATCGTGGCTGGGCGACGAGCGCTACAGCGGCGAGCGCCAGCTGCAGGACGTGCTGGGCGCGGTGCAGATGGGCCTGATCTACGTCAATCCGGAAGGCCCCGGCGGCAATTCCGATCCCAAGGCCTCCGCCCACGATATCCGCGAGACCTTCGCGCGCATGGCGATGGACGACGAGGAGACGGTGGCGCTGATCGCCGGTGGTCACACCTTCGGCAAGACGCACGGCGCGGGTGACCCGTCCTTCCTGTCGCCCGAGCCCGAGGGCGCGCGGATCGAGGACCAGGGCCTCGGCTGGCGCAGCGCATATCAGAGCGGCGTCGGCGCCGATGCCATCACCTCCGGCCTGGAAGTGATCTGGACCCAGACGCCGACCCGATGGTCGAACCACTTCTTCGACAATCTGTTCAAGTTCGAATGGGAGCTGACCGAAAGCCCGGCCGGCGCGAAGCAGTGGACCGCCAAGGATGCGCCGGCGGACATCCCCGATCCGTTCGATCCGAACAAGAAGCGCAAGCCGACGATGCTGACCTCGGACCTCGCGCTGCGCGAAGACCCGGCCTACGAGACAATCTCGCGCCGCTTCTACGAGAATCCGGACCAGTTCGCCGATGCCTTCGCGCGGGCCTGGTTCAAGCTCACCCACCGCGACATGGGGCCGATCCAGCGCTATCTCGGCAAGCAGGTGCCGAGCGAGGAACTGATCTGGCAGGATCGCATCCCGGCCCGCGATCATGAGGTGATCGGCGACGGCGACGTCCAGGCGCTCAAGGCGAAGATCCTCGAGTCCGGCCTGTCGGTGAGCGAGCTCGTCTCGGCCGCCTGGGCCTCGGCCTCGACCTTCCGCGGCTCCGACAAGAGGGGCGGGGCCAACGGTGCCCGCGTCCGCCTGGCGCCGCAGAAGGATTGGGATGTCAACGATCCGGCCGGTCTCGCCAAGGTGCTGTCGACGCTGGACGGTATCCGGACGGGCTTCGGCAAGACGGTGTCGCTGGCCGATCTGATCGTGCTCGGCGGTGCCGCGGCGATCGAGAAGGCGGCGAAGGATGCCGGCACGAACGTGACGGTGCCGTTCACCCCGGGCCGCATGGACGCCTCGGCGGAACAGACCGACGCCGAATCCTTCGCGGTGCTGGAGCCGCGTTCGGATGGTTTCCGCAACTACCGCAAGGCCGGCATCCAGTTCATGGCGCCGGAGGAGGCGCTGGTCGATCGCGCGCAGCTGCTGCGGCTGAGCGGACCGGAGATGACGGTGCTGGTCGGCGGCCTGCGCGTGCTCGGTGCCAATGCCGGCGGCTCGGAGAAGGGCGTGTTCACCGATCGGGTGGGGACGCTCTCCAACGATTTCTTCGTCAATCTGTTGGACATGGGGACGGAGTGGGTCGCGGAGGGTGACAACGCCTTCCGGGGCCTCGATCGCAGGAGCAAGCAGCCGAAATGGACGGCCACCCGGGTCGACCTGATCTTCGGTTCGCACGCCGAGCTGCGCGCCTTCGCCGAAGTCTATGGCTGCTCGGACTCGCAGGACAAGTTCGTGCGCGACTTCGTGTCCGCCTGGAACCGGGTGATGGACGCGGATCGCTACGATCTGAAAGCGGCCTGAGCCGGCGAGGGGAGGCGGCCCGTCGCGCGGGCCGCCTCCTCCCGTTTCTCATACCGGCGCGGCGGATTTTCCGTTCGCGCCATATTGGTGCCAGGTGAAGATCGCCGCCGCGCCGCGATGGGGTCGCCACGCCTCGGCCAGTTCGCGGGTGCGCTTCTCGCTCGGGCGATCCTCCAGGCCGAGCAGGCGGCCCACCTCCACCTGCACGGCGAGGTCGCCCGCCGGCCAGATGTCCGGCCGCCCTTCCGCGAACAGCAGGTAGATTTCCGCCGACCAGCGGCCGATGCCCTTGATGCGGACCAGCTCGGCGATCGCCGCCTCGTCATCCTCCGGCAGCTTCGCCAGGTCGAGCGCGCCCGAACCGACCAGCCCGGCGAGGCTGCGCGCATAGCCGGATTTCTGCCGCGAAAGGCCGCAGGCGCGCAATGTCTCGTCGCTCGCGGCGAGCAGCGGGGCGGGATCGGTCATGTCGCCGAGCGCCGCCTCCAGCCGGCCCCACACGGCGCGCGCGGCGTGCACACTCACCTGCTGTCCCACGATGGTGCGCAGCAAGGTGGCATAGCCACGCTCGGAGATGCGGGCATCGGGCAGGCCGACGCGATCGATGCCGCGCGCGAAAGCGGGTTCGATATCCGCCAGCGCGATCAGGGAAGCATGAAGCTGGTCTATCGGGATGCCCAAGGCCTATCCTCTTGTCTTGTCGTCCGCCTTTGCCCATAGCCGCCCCGCGCGCGCGCGTCATCCGGAGGGGAATCAATGCCGAAGCTGATCGTCGTCACCCGTGAGGGCCAGGAATCCACCGTCGAGGGCGATGCCGGCCTGAGCGTGATGGAGGTCATTCGCGACAATGGCTTCGACGAGCTGCTCGCGCTGTGCGGCGGCTGCTGCTCCTGCGCGACCTGCCACATCCATGTCGATCCTGCCTTCAAGGACAAGCTGCCGGCGATGAGCGAGGACGAGAACGACCTGCTCGACAGCTCGGACCATCGCGATGAGAATTCGCGCCTCTCCTGCCAGATCCCGTTCAGCGACGCGCTGGACGGCCTGAAGGTGACGATCGCCGCCGAGGATTGATTTCTCATAGCCCCTCCCTGGAAGGGAGGGGTTGGTGTGGTCTGGCCAGCGATACGGATCGCCCTCGCCGGCTGATCCGTATACCCGGCCTCCACCCACCCCCGGCCCCGCCTTTCCGGGGAGGGGGAAGTCAGGCCCGCGTCGCGGCCGCGTACAGGGCGATCGCCGCCGCGTTGGAGATGTTGAGGCTCTCGATCCGGGGCGAGATCGGCAGCTTGGCGAGCACGTCGCAATGCGCCTCGGTATTCTGGCGCATGCCTTCGCCCTCGGCGCCGAGCACCAGCGCCAGCTTGCCCGGCACGAGCGCTTCGCCCAGCAGCACCTTGGTGTGCCCTGTCAGGCCGACGCGCCAATAGCCCGCCTCCGCCATCTCATCGAGCGCGCGGGCGAGGTTCACCACGCGAATCCAAGGCATCACCTCCAGCGCGCCCGAGGCGGCGCGTGCCAGCGCCCCCGATTCGGGCGGCGCATGGCGATCCTGCGTGACGATGCCGAGCGCGTCGAACGCCACCGCCGAGCGCAGCACCGCGCCGACATTGTGCGGATCGGTCACCTGGTCCAGCACCACGATCGGGCGGCGATCCTGCGGGTCGCTCGCCATCTCGAACAGCTCGTCCAGCCACTTGTCCGGCAGCGGATCGCATTCCAGCACGAGGCCCTGGTGCGGCGCATCCGGCGGCACCATGCGGCCGAGATCGGCGACCTCGGCATATTGCACGGGATAGCTGGCCTGGGGCAGGCCGAGTGCCGCGATCGCCTCGTGGCTACCCCACAGCTTGCGGATGGTCCGCTCGGGGTTGGCGAGGGCGGCCGTGACCGCATGGCGGCCCCAGAGGCGGGTACGGCCCGAATGGGCGACGGAGGGGCGATGACCTTTGCGCATGATGGGCGCGCTTTTCCACGCAGCCGCGTTGACAGGCAAGGACTCATTCGCCAATAGGCGCCCCTCGCCCCGGCGCGAAGGCGCGGAAGGGTGGCCGAGTGGTTAAAGGCAGCAGACTGTAAATCTGCCCGTGCAAGCGTACGCTGGTTCGAATCCAGCCCCTTCCACCACCGCGCCGGGGCGACTTTCCTCCGCTTCGTATCAATCCGGACGCCGGCCGAGCTGGTAGCGCCGCCCGATCATCGCGCATCCCGCGATGCCGACGCCGAGTGTCACGAGGCCGGTGAGGATCGCGCCGTGCATCAGGCCAAGAATTTAGCGACCATGTCCCGCAGGGAGGAGATCCTCGGCCGCGAAATCGTCGACCGCGATCACGGCCGCCACGGCCCGTTCGGTCGCGGCCAGTTGCGCCTTATCGTCTTCGGAAAGCGCAATTTTATCGGAGGTCCGCCAATCCTTGATGCGCGCCTTGCGCAGACGATCCTGGATCGGCTGCGTCGCGATGGCGAGCTGGAAGGCCGTCTCCAGCTTCAGCACGGCATCGTCGTTCCGGCCCCGGTAGATGTTCGCGGTCAGCCTGTCGCGCGAGTCGCCAGGCGTGGTAAGGATCGCGGCGGTCTTGCGGATCAGCCAGTCGGACGGGCCGCGCGCCCGGCGACCGAAGGGCATGATGAACAGGCGCAGCATCCAGCGCACCGCCCGGCTCGGCATGTTGGCGATCAGCGCGTCGAAGCGATCCTCGATGGTGCGAAAGCCCTGCTCCATGCAATAGCGCAGCAGGACCCAGTCGGCATCCTGCCGCCCTTCATCCTCCCAGCGCTTGAGCGCCGCCGAGAGTAGATAGAGTTCGGAGAGGATGTCGCCTAGCCGGGCCGAGAGCAGTTCGCGCCGCTTGAGTTCGCCGCCCAGCGACAGGAAGGCGATGTCCGAGCAGAAAGCGAAGGCGGCCGAATAGCGAGAGAGCTGGCGGTAGAAGCGGGTCGCCCGTCCAGCCTCCGGCGCCGGCGCGAACAGGCCACCCGTCCAGCTGCGCACGGTGGCGCGGATCGCCGTCTTGAGCGCGTGGGCGACATGCTTCCACAGCACCGCGTCGAATTCGGTGAGGGCGAGCGCGCGATCCTGCTCGCCGATCGCGCGGACCTCGTCGAGCAGATAGGGATGCGAGCGGATCGCGCCCTGGCCGAACACCATCAGGCTGCGGGTGAGGATATTCGCGCCCTCCACCGTGATGGCGACGGGCACGGAGCGGTAGGAATTGCCGAGATAGTTGCTCGGCCCGTCGATGATCGCCTTGCCGCCATGCACGTCCATCGCGTCGTTGATGGTCTCGCGCATCCGCTCGGTGGCGTGGAGCTTCATGACCGAGGAGATGACGGCAGGATGATGGCCCTGGGCGAGCCCCGCGCAGGTCAACTTGCGCGCCGCGTCGAGCAGATAGGCGTTGGCGGCGATGCGGGCGAGCCGCTCCTGGATGCCCTCGAACTCGGCGATCGGCACGTTGAACTGCTGGCGGACACGGGCATAGGCGCCGGTGGTATAGGCGGCGAAGGCGGCCGCGGCCGCCGATTGGGACGGCAGCGAGATGCCGCGCCCGGCGGCGAGCGCGCTCATCAGCATGCGCCAGCCCTGGCCGGCGCGCTCGCGCCCGCCGATGATGTTGTCGAGCGGGATGAAGACGTCATGCCCCTCATTGGGGCCGTTCATGAAGGCCTGCATCGCCGGCAGGTGGCGCCGCCCGATCTCCACGCCCGGCAGATCGGTGGGCACGAGCGCGACGGTGATGCCGATCTCCTCCGCGCCGCCCAGCAGCTTTTCGGGATCCGAGAGCTTGAAGGCGAGGCCGAGGATGGTCGCGACCGGCCCCAGCGTGATGTAGCGCTTGTGCCAGTTCAGTCGGATGCCGAGCACGCGCTCGCCCTGCCATTCGCCGAAGGTGACGACACCCGTGTCCGTCATCGCCGCCGCGTCGGAACCGGCCTCGGGCGAGGTGAGGCCAAAGCAGGGGATTTCGCGCCCGTCGGCGAGGCGGGGCAGCCAATGATCCTTCTGCGCCTGCGTGCCGAACGTCATGATCAGTTCGCCCGGCCCGAGCGAATTGGGCACCATCGCGGTGACGGCGGCGGCGGACGAGCGGGTGGAGAGCTTGCGCACCACCTCGCTGTGGCCGAGCGCCGAGAAGCCGAGGCCGCCAAAGTCCTTCGGAATGATCATGCCGAAGAATTTCTCGCGCTTCAGCAGGTCCCACGCCGCCGGCGGCAAATCATGATCCTCGAAGGTCGCCTTCCAGTCGTCGACCAGCGCGCACAGTTCCTCCACCGGCCCGTCGAGGAAAGCCTGTTCCTCGGCCGAGAGCGTCGCCGGAGGCACGGCGAGCAGCTGGTCCCAATCGGGATTGCCGGTGAAGAGCGCGGCGTCGAGCCAGGTGTCCCCGGAGTCGATCGCCTCGGGTTCGGTCTTCGACAGCGCCGGCATCACGCCCTCCACCGCCTTGAAGACGGGGCGGGTGATGATGTCTCGGCGCAGCGTGGCGACAGTCATGATGAGTCCTCTCGTTTCGGTCTGCAACGCAAACCGCCCCCGAGAGGTCCATGCTCCGCGCCGAACGGAGCGTCAGGGGATCAGGAACGCAACGCCATCACACCCGCGATCAGCGCTCCCCACAGGATCGTGCTGACCACCATACCCATCGTCCATCCCGCCACCTCGCGGCGCGACGCACTCGGACCGACCATCGACTTCCCCTCCGACGCAACCTTTGTTGTGTCGGAATCGTAACAGCTTTGACATCAAATCCCAGTCCACTTTGGTCGAGTTGCACTATTCGAAACCAACGACGGCATGGGGGATATAGGGCGCTTCCAGCCGGTCGATCTCGTCGTCGGTCAGCGCGATGTCGAGTGCGGCGATGGCGTCGTCCAGATGGCCGGATTTCGATGCGCCGACGATCGGCGCCGACACTTCCGGCTTGTCCAGAACCCAGGCCAGAGCGACCTGTGCGCGGGGGATGCCCCGGTCCCTCGCGATCTCGGCGACGGCTTCCACCACCTTGCGATCTGCTGCCGCCGCATCGGCGAAGATGGTCTTGCCGAAGGCGTCGGTTTCGGAGCGTTCGGTGGTCTCGTCCCAGTCGCGGGTGAGGCGGCCACGCGCGAGCGGGCTCCATGGGATCACGCCGATCCCTTCGGACGCGCAGAGCGGCAGCATCTCGCGCTCTTCCTCGCGATAGAGCAAATTGACGAAATTCTGCATCGTCACGAAGCGCGTCCAGCCATTCTGCTCGGCGACGTGGAGCAGGGTGGCGAACTGCCAGGCGGCCATGGACGATGCGCCGATATAGCGCGCCTTGCCGGCCTTCACGACATCGTGGAGCGCCTCCAGCGTCTCCTCGATCGGCACGTCATAGTCGAAGCGGTGGATCTGGTAGAGATCGACATAGTCGGTGCCCAGCCGTTTCAGGCTGGCGTCGATCTCGGCCAGGATCGCCTTGCGCGACAGGCCCGCGCCGTTCGGCCCCTTGCGCATCCGGCCATGCACCTTGGTGGCGATCACCACCTCGTCGCGCGGGATGAAGTCCTTCAACGCGCGGCCGACAATCTCTTCCGAGGTGCCGTCCGAATAGACATTGGCGGTGTCGAAGAAATTGATGCCGGCCTCGATCGCCTGGCGGATGATCGGGCGGCTCTTGTCCTCGTCCAGCGTCCATTCGTGCGCGCCGCGATCCGGCACGCCGAAGGTCATGCAGCCCAGGCAGAGCGGCGAGATGTCGAGGCCGGTATTGCCGAGCTTGCGATAATCCATGACGGGTCTCCAAATATTTGGCGGATTCTTGAGCGTTTTCATCGTCAAACCGCTGTTCAAGGGCGCGGGACTCTCCTAGGGCACAGCTTCTGCGTTAACGATGTTTCACTGTCGCACCGAGGGGAAAGCGATGCGGCTCTTTTGTGTTGCGCTTGGCCACAAGCCCGACAAGACCAGAATCTGGAACGACAATATCGATTTCCGCGCGCCGTGTATCCGCTGCGGCACGCCGATGCTGCGCGACGAGCGGAAAACCTGGCGGGCGTTCGATCACGACAGCGACGGATCGCCCAATCGCAAGCTGCATCGTCACGACAAGCCCGAGGAGCTTTAGCGCCTGGGACGTCCACCCGACGAGTTCCGTTCGTGTCTCGACTCGCTCGGGACGGACGGGATGGGTTTGACGAAAGCCGCCGGTCGCTTCTCGGGGTGAGTGCCGATCCGTCCTATCCGTCGGCGCCCACCTGGAAGGTGTCGCACTGGTTGGGATCGCCGCTGTCGATGCCGCGCTTGAGCCATTTCATCCGCTCGGCCGAGGAGCCGTGGGTGAAGCTGTCCGGGACGACGCGGCCCTGCGCCTCCTGCTGCAGCGTGTCGTCGCCGATCGCGTGCGCGGCCTTGAGACCGCCTTCGACGTCGCCGGGATCAAGCCGGTCCCGATTCTGTGCCGCCCACACGCCGGCGAAGCAGTCCGCCTGCAATTCCACCTTCACCTGCAACGCATTGGCGTCGCGCGTGCCGAGCTGGCGCTGTTGCGCGCTGACCCGCGGCAGGATGCCCAGCAAGTCCTGCACATGGTGGCCGACCTCGTGGGCCACGACATAGGCCTGGGCGAACTGGCCGGGCGCGCCGAATCGCGTCTTCAACTCGTCGTAGAAGCTCGTGTCGAGGTAGACGTCCTTGTCGGTGGGGCAATAGAAAGGCCCCATGGCCGATTGCGCCGCGCCGCAGCCCGACGAATCGCTGTTGCTGTAGAACACCAGCTCGGTCGGCGTGTAGCGCTTGCCCTGCTGGGCGAAGATCTTGCCCCATGTATCCTCGGTCGACGCCAGGATCTGGCAGGAGAATTTCTTCTCGGGGCTGGACGCGCAGGCCGTCGCGGCGCCTTGCGCGGTGGGCGCGGGCCGGTCGGGCAGGGAATTGCTGCCGCCCAGCATCTGCAGGGGATGGCCGCCGAAGAGCAGCGCGGCGATCACCAGCACGACGATCCCGCCGATGCCGAACCGGCTCGCGACGATCCCGAACAGCATGGGGAAAAGCCCGCCGCCCCCGCTGAAGCCGAGGCCTCCACCACCGCCGCCGCCACCGTCCCCATCGTCGCGGACGTTGTCGCTGGTCCGATAGTCGTCGAACCGCATGGCTCATGCTCTCCCATAGGCGTTGCGCGCCGATCATGCGTCGGATCGCGCCCGGTTGCAAAAGCGTAATGATCCTGTGCTTGATGCAATGCAGCAAAAGGACCATCTTGCCGCCATGTCCGAAGCCGATCCCAAGCGGCGCAGGTCCGCGCCCCAGCCTCCGATGCCCCTGCCGCCGCAGGTGGCGCTCGTCCTGCAGGGCGGCGGCGCGCTCGGCTCCTTCCAGGGCGGCATCTACGAGGCGCTGCACGACGCCGCGATCGAGGTGGACTGGGTGGCCGGCATCTCGATCGGCGCGATCAACGCCGCGATCATCGCCGGCAATCCACCCGAGCGCCGCGTCGCGCGGCTGCGGGAATTCTGGGCGACCGTCACCGCCGCGCTGCCGAGCTTCCCGATCCCCTTCGTCCACGACCGGATGCGCGAGGCGCTCAACGAATGGTCGGCGACCCTGGTCGCGACGGGCGGCGTGCCGGGCTTCTTCTCGCCCCGGCCCTGGCCGCCGATCATGGCGATCCCCGGCACGATCGAGGCCTTGAGCTTCTACGACACCACGCCGCTGGTCGAGACGCTGAACGGCCTGATCGACTGGGATCTGCTCAACGACGGGCCGGTGCGCCTCTCGGTCGGCGCGGTCGAGATCGAGACTGGCAATTTCTGGTTCTTCGATACGAAGCGGGACCGGATCGACCATCGCCACATCATGGCCTCGGGCGCGCTCCCGCCGGGCCTGCCGCCGGTCGAGATCGACGGCAAATGGTGGTGGGACGGCGGCGTCGTCTCCAACACGCCGCTCAGCCATGTCCTCGACAACCAGACCGAGGACATGCTGATCTTCCAGGTCGATCTCTTCTCGTCCAAGGGCGCGATGCCGCGCACCATGATGGACGTCGCCGCGCGTGCGAAGGAGATCCAATATTCCAGCCGCACGCGCACCATCTCCGACCAGCTGATGAAGGGCCGCAAGCGGCGCGAGGTCGCGCAGCGGGTGCTCGACAAGCTGCCGCCGGAGCTGAAGAACGATCCCGACGTGAAGGAATTGACCGCGATCGCGCATGAGAATGCCGTCGCGCTCGTCCAGATGATCTACCGCGCCAATGCCTGGGAAGGCGGATCGCGCGACTATGAATTTTCCGAGCGCACCCGCATCGAGCATTGGCAGGCCGGCCGCGACGCGGTGGCCCGCACGATCGGCAAGGCCGGGCTGATGGCCAAGGACATCAGCGGCCGCAAGACGATCGTGTTCGACCTCAACCATCCCTGACCCCGAAGGAGGCTTTCCATGTTCCTCAAAGGCAAGACCGCGCTCGTCACCGGCTCCACCTCGGGCATCGGGCTCGCTTACGCCAAGGCGCTGGCGGCCGAGGGCGCGCAGGTGATGATCAACGGCTTCGGCGATGCCGCCGCGATCGAGACGGAGCGCGCCGGCCTGGAGGCGACGTCCGGCAAGGCGCTCTACAGCGATGCCGACATGACCCAGCCCGACGCGGTCGCGGCGATGGTCCAGCGCTGCCATGACGAACTGGGCGGGCCGGACATCGTCATCGCCAATGCCGGCATCCAGCATGTCGAGCCGATCGAGAGCTTCCCGGTCGACAAGTGGCAGCAGATCATCGCGATCAACCTGACCTCCGCCTTCCTGCTGATGCGCGCGGCGATCCCGCACATGAAGGAGAAGAAGTGGGGGCGGATCATCTCGACCGCGTCCGCCCACTCGCTCGCCGCCTCGCCGTTCAAGTCGGCCTATGTCTCGGCCAAGCATGGCATTGCCGGCCTCACCAAGACGGCGGCGCTGGAGCTCGCCACCTTCGGCGTGACGGTGAACTGCATCTCGCCGGGCTATGTCTGGACGCCGCTGGTGGAGAACCAGATCCCGGACACGATGAAAGCGCGCGGGATGACGCGCGAGCAGGTGATCAACGACGTGCTGCTGGACGGCCAGCCGACCAAACAGTTCGTCACCGCCGAGCAGGTGGCCGCGCTCGCCGTGTTCCTGTGCCGCGACGAGGCTGCGCAGATCACCGGTTCCAATTACTCGATCGACGGCGGCTGGACGGCGGAGTGAGCGGCGAGGGAGGGGCCTTGTCCGTCTCGTCATCCCAGCTTTCGCCGGGGTGACGGGAGAGACGGTTTGCGTGAGATGCAAAAGCGCTGGCCTCTCTCCATCCTGCCGCTAAGACTTCGCCCATGACGTTCCCGCCCGCCCGCCTGCTCGCTTTGTCCCTTTGCGCCGGGCTGGCGGCATGCGCGCACAATGCGGCCTGCCCGGTTCCCGCCCCCGGCATCCCGGCGGCGGCCGGGCAGCCGGACTGGCATGACATCATCACCGATCCCGATCACGTGCGGCTGCGCGACTGGCGCAAGTCGCTCGTCGCGGCGCTGGACCAGGCCCGGACGGGCGGGCACGGTGCCGAGATCGATGCCGAAGGCCGGCTGCTCGATCCCGACGCGGCGATGGACAATGCGGCGCTGCCGGTCGGCTTCTATCGGTGCCGGGTGATCAAGCTGGGCAGCCGCGATGCCGGGCGCACGGCCTATCTCGCTTATCCCGCGCACCGCTGCCAGGTGCGGTCGTCGGGCACCATCACCCGGCTGGTCGAGCTGGACGGTCTGCAGAAGCCGTCGGGCCGGCTCTACCCGGACGGTACGTCGCGCAGCGTGTTCCTCGGCACGATGATCCTCGGCGACGAGCAGAAGGCGATCGCTTATGGCCGCGACGGCGACCGTGACATGGTCGGCGCGGTCCAGCGCATCGACGACAAGCGCTGGCGCATGCTGATCCCCGATCCGGCCTGGGAGTCGAAGACGGACGTGATGGAACTGGTGCCGGAGAAATAATCCCCTCTCTCCGGAAGAAGAGGATTTTCCGAGGAACCCTCTACGCCGCCTCCAACCGGCTGGCCTCGTCCAGCCGTTGCAGCTGATCCGCGCTCAGCTTCAGGTCCATCGCGCCCAGCAACTCCTCGACCTGCTTCACGCTCGTCGCGCTGGCGATCGGCGCGGTGATGCCGGGCTGGGCGGCGATCCAGGCGAGGGCGATCTGCGCGGGCGTGGCGCCGGTCTCCTCGGCGGTCGCGTCGAGGGCGGCGAGCACGCGGGGGCCGTTGCCTTCCAGATACGCCTTCGCTCCGTGGCCGCGCGGGCCTTGCAGGTCCGCCACCGTGCGGTACTTGCCCGTGAGATAGCCGGCCGCGAGGCCGAAATAGGGCGTCATGCCGATTCCGTGCGCCACGCAGAAATCCTGCATCGCGCCCTCATAGTCTCGTCGTTCCAGCAGATTATACTGGTTCTGGAGCGCCTGGTAGCGCGCCGCGCCGGTACGCTCCTGCGCCGCGATCGCCGAACCGAGGCGGTCGGCATCGAAATTGGAGGCGCCGATGACCCGCACCTTGCCCGCCGTCACCAGCGCGCCGAACGTCTCGGCCACCGCATCCTGGTCCGTCGCCGGGTCGTCGCGATGGGCGAGATAGAGATCGACATAATCGGTGCCGAGCCGCCGCAGCGACGCATCGATCCCCGCCTCGACATGGGCACGCGACAGGCCCTTTCCGCCGTCGATTTCCAGCAGGCCGACCTTGGTGGTGATCAGCACGTCGTCGCGGCGGCCGCGACGGTTCAGCCATTGGCCGATGATCGTCTCGGATTCGCCGCCCACATTGCCGGCCACGCCAGCCATGTAGACGTCGGCGGTGTCGATCATCCGCCCGCCGCCCGCCACGAAGGCGTCGAGCACGGCGAAGCCGTCCGCCGCGTCGATCGTCCAGCCGAAGACGTTGCCGCCGAGGATGAGCGGCGGGGTTTCCAGCTCCGATCGTCCGATCCTGCGCAGTTCGGCCATGGTTCGTCTCCTTTGGGTGACATCCGCGCCCCGGGCCTGTCGAAGCCCGAACGGAAAATGTCTGCTCCGATCCTAGAACGGCCTGTCCAGGGTGACATGGCCGTCGCGCTTGAGGGCCTCGATGGCGCGTTTGATCTGCTGACTGTCGCCGCGCGGCAGGACGAGGACGGCGTCGTGGGTGGCGATGACGATGATGTCGCTGACCCCGACGGCGGCGACCAGCGGCCCCTCGGAGCGGATCAGGCAATTGCGGGTGTCGATCGAGACCACCTCGCCATGGTGGGCGTTGTTGGCGCCGTCCTTGGAGGCGAGTTCGTGCAGCGCGTCCCAGCTGCCGACGTCCGACCAGCCCATGTCGACCGGCACCACCGCGACGCGCTCGGCTTTCTCCATCACCGCATAGTCGATCGAATCCGACGGCGAGCGGCCGAACGCCTCGGCGTCCGGGTGGACCTGGCGGCGATCGCGCCGCGCCGTCGCGATCGCGGCGCGGGCGGCGGCGGCCATG
>Ga0105239_10002082_pt1 | contig 25939 bp, 19 predicted proteins | sample KBSC44metaG_FD_92761 | JGI IMG/M metagenome (GOLD analysis project Ga0105239, IMG submission 92761) | Corn rhizosphere microbial communities from Kellogg Biological Station, Michigan, USA - KBS C4-4 metaG | ecosystem: Host-associated > Plants > Roots > Rhizosphere > Soil | place: Michigan, USA...
CGCAACAAGATCGGGGCAGTTGGGCACTGCTTACTATATAACCAAATACCCCATTAATACCAACACGTATGATGATGTAAAAATTGTTCGCTATGCCGAAGTGGTTTTAATACTTGCTGAAGCATATTATAATCTGAGTGATGAAACCAACGCTTTAAAATACCTGAATATGCTAGCGCAGAAAAGAGATCCGTCTTTTGCAGGTTATTCTACAACAGGTGCAGCACTTTTGCAAAGCATTTTAACTGAACGGCAGAAAGAACTGGCATTTGAGGGATACCGTTTCTGGGATCTTTACAGAACGCTTGCAACATTTAATAAGCCCCAGGCGCAGGATGCATCTAATGCGATCAGTAAAAGTGTTAAGGTTACGCCTTCTACCACAAATATGATCTTTCCTATACCCAGTGACGAAACACTGGTAAATCCTAACCTGAAACAGAACGATGGTTATTAAAACATTGCGAAAAACCGGTTAATTTTTATCTGACCTTTCTCTTGTGATTAGTAAAAGGGGCTGGGCTGCAAAGCCGGCCCTTTTTGTTTGGGGTTTATGGTTTTTTGTTTGTAGTTATTATCAGAACCTGTGTCAAACCTAATAATACAAGTCAGCGTACAAGTAACCACAAACTACAAACTATAAACCACAAACAGTAAATGGCCTAAAAACAAGTAGCCGGCAATTGCTCATCGCCGGCTACTGAGGATACTGGAATCAACCAGAAGAATTTTTAAGGATCCCAATAAGCAGGTGCAGGGAGTGATTAATAAAATCTTTGTGTTTCAGGGTACTTAAAAATAGGGAACGGATCAGGTTTTGACTCAACCGGATATATGGATTTTACTAATTTCCCTGCAGCTTATTGGTTTAGTAGTTATGGAGCAAAGAACTTTTTGTTTTGTTCCATGTTTCACGGTACATGTTACAGGGAACTTCAGCATCCATGTAACTTGTAACATGAAACACATTATGGTATTGTTACCTGTCCATTTTCAATGCGTTCATCATCACTGAAAACTTCAAACAGGTAACTGCCTTTCTCAATGTTTTCCAGAATAGTAGTTTGCTTGTTTTTAATACTGGCCTGCTTTACCAGCTTACCTTCCACATCAAACAAAAACAGCTGGTACACTTTCCCGTCAACTCCACGGGCGTTGAAAAACAGAACGTCATGCTCTGCGTTCGGGTAGATTTTGATCTTGCATTTTTTACTGGTAGTACGTTTTTGAACCAGTACAGAATCATTTGTGCAAAATGATACTGGTAAGGGACAACCGAAAGTAGATGGCGATGCTGCCAGCACTACTGATATAGTGAATAGAATGGATACAAATTGGACAGCACGTTTTCTAACGGTTGAATTCATGGGTTTGCATTTGGGTAGCCTGGATTAAAGGCTGTAATAGTTTTCAAAAGGGTACGGATCAACAATCAAATATATGTACGGGAAAAGGGTGTTTTAGAATCTTACCGGGCAACGTGTTGAACTGGTGTATCTGTTACCGGAACCCAGCCTGATGCCAAGTTTTACGTTTACTGAAAAGTATGCATCATTATTGGTTGCGGTACCACGCTTCATACCAGGAACGTAGGCAGCAGCACCATTAACACCACTCTTGTTAGCCATTCTTGTAGCCAGTTGCGCCTGGGCAAGTGGTAAATTTGCATAAAAAACTGACGGATCTACATACGTAGTACTTACGTCATCAATATAATCGGTAAAGGTTGTTCTGTGCAGAATTTCAAGACCCAGATTCACTGATTCGCTCAGGAAATATTTGGCGCCAATACCTACCGGTAAGTTCACCTGTGTTAATTTATATTCTTTACGACCAGGAAATTCAGGAAGTCCTTCGCCTTCGGTATGTAGTGGTCTCAGGTCAACCCAGTCACCTGTAAGAGGATCTTTTCCCTTAGGGTTAAAATGGAATAAACCTGCACCAAAAGTCACATAAGGTCTAAGTTTGAACCATACATCAGAAGGATCGTTTTCAATAAAAACAGTAGGATAAACTTCTACCAGTAACATGGCTTCGGTTAAAGGTGACCGAAAATTCGAGTTACGGTTTTTACGGGTTTCTTCATCGCCGCCTTTAGGTTTAATGATGGCATCATCACCTTCCAGCGAACCCTGGTTAATAGCCAGTCTGAATCCTAACCATTCATTTGGCTGATAACTAAGATAAGCACCAAACATAAACTTGGTCATCGGGAAGTTGTTGTCCTTAATAAACTTTCTACCTACACCCTGGTTGCCACCGAGGTCACCGAGGAAGTTAGTAGGACCCATAGAGAAACCTAGTTCCCAGGAAGAAGAGCTTTCGGTTTGACTGAAAGAAGGCAGGTGATTACACAAACTAACTAGCAATAATAACCCACACTTCCCCAAAAAGTGTAAACATTGTTTCATGGAATATCAGATTGAGTTTTCAGACGGTTACTTGGATTCCGGCGCTAAAATAATAAACGCCAGTCATTGAAACAATAAACGCACAATTGTATGTTTTTTGTGTGCGTTGTTAAAAAAAATATATAAATAAGTGTTTTGGAGTAGGAAATTTACGCTAAAGCCGTTAAAAACATCTTTATATGTTCAATTCCGTCTTCGAGATATACGTCACTGCACTGTATAAAACCCAATGATTCGTAAAATTTACGAAGGTATAATTGCGCTCCGATGGTTATCGTAGTTTTCCCATATAGTTGATATGATGTGCGAATGGAGAATTGCATTAATGTTCTGCCTATTCCTGAATTTCTCATTTTGGGAGAAGTAACCACTCGTCCGATAGACGGTTCCGCATATGCCACACCGGCGGGAACCAATCTGGTATATCCTGCGAGTATTTCATTTTGCCAGGCCATTACATGATATGAAACCTGATCTTTGTCATCTGCATCGAGAAAAACACAATTCTGTTCTACCACAAATACTTCACTGCGCAATTGTAATATCGCATATAGCTCGTGGGGAGTAAGCTGATCGAAAGACTTATATGTATATGTGGGACTGGTCACGATATGCAAGTTAGGAGTTTCGGAAATAGTATGCAGGAAGTAAGAGTTACTTAATCAATATCCATATTTATCTTTCCAAAGATTTTTTAAAAACTTTCGTATTTCTTCTTCGCGTGCATTTTTACCGGGCGTGTAAAATTTTTTACCTGTGAGTGGGGGAGGAAGGTATTCCTGACTGGCAAAGTTCCCTTCATAATCGTGGGAGTATTTATACCCCTTGCTGTAATCGAGTTTTTTCATCAGCTGCGTAGGGGCATTACGAATGTGCAGCGGCACGGGTAAGTCGCCCTGTTCGCGAACGGCAGACAATGCATCATTGATCGCCATATAGGAAGCATTGCTTTTGGGAGAAGTAGCCAGGTAAATGGCGCATTGCGATAAAATAATACGGGCTTCAGGATATCCAATCTTATCTACCGCTTCAAAAGTTGCATTGGCCAGTACCAGCGCCGTGGGGTTGGCATTGCCTATATCTTCACTGGCCAGTATCAGCATGCGGCGTGCAATAAATTTTACATCTTCGCCACCTTCGATCATTCTGGCCAGCCAGTATACGGCGCCATTAGGATCACTGCCGCGCATACTTTTAATAAAGGCAGAAATAATATCGTAATGCTGTTCACCACTCTTATCGTATAATGCGATCCGTTGCTGCGCAATTTCCATTACGGCATCATCAGTAATTATCGCATGGTCGCCTAAAGCATCAACCACCAGTTCCAGAAGGTTCAGTAACTTGCGTGCATCGCCGCCCGAAATAGTGATGAGGGCAGCGGTTTCTTTCAGCTCAATATGTTTTTTCTGAAGTTGAGTATCGCTGGTAATGGCTTGCTGTAATAATTTAACCAGACTTTCTTCCTGTAAAGGTTTTAATACATATACCTGACAGCGGCTGAGTAAGGCGCTGTTTACTTCGAATGATGGATTTTCGGTAGTAGCGCCAATAAGCGTAACAATTCCTTTTTCAACGGCGCCCAGCAGTGCATCCTGCTGTCCTTTATTAAACCGGTGAATTTCGTCGATAAATAAAATAGCGCGTTCTTTTTCTTTTGCTTCGGCAATTACTTCGCGCACTTCCTTTACGCCCGAACTGATAGCGCTGAGTGTATAAAAGGGAACCTGTAAAGTATGGGCTATAATATTGGCGATTGTGGTTTTTCCTGTTCCGGGCGGTCCCCACAGGATCATCGAAGGCACTTTTCCCTGTTCAATAGCTGTTCGCAAAATGCTTCCCTTGCCGGTCAGGTGTTCCTGTCCTGCCAGTGCATCCAGCGTTGTCGGGCGCAACCGTTCTGCGAGTGGTGTCGATTCCATAATTAAAGCTAACAAACTTTGCGGTCCTAAAGTTGTCGTTTTTAGCTCTTCCACTTTGCTCAGAATTGCTATTTCACATTCGCATTCAGGAAGCTGATGATTTTGGTATATGCATTGCTCATGGCGGTTGCAGAGAAACCATGTCCTTCGCCGGGATATATTACCAGTTGATGCACCACGCCGGCCGTTTGCAATTTAGCATTCAGCATATTGGCCTGATCAACCGGCACAAGAATATCCGCATCACCCTGTAATAATAAGGTAGGGGCAGATTGCACAGTGACAAAATTGATGGGACTTGATGATGTATAAATCGAAGCATTCTGGGCAGGCGTATACCCGATAATGCCAGCCAGTAATGGCGGAAAAGCGGCATTACCCGGATGATTGTATAGCCATGTAAGATCCGTAGGGCCAAAAAAAGATATAATGGCTTTCGGAACTATCATTTTGGCATACTTATATCCCTGTAACAATGCCAGTTGAGCACCTGCACTGGCGCCGAGCAGAACTATTTTATTTGAATAATTGTACTCAGCCTGTTTGCTTAATAAAAAACTGATGGCCGCTTGTACATCTTCTTCCTGTGCGGGAAATTTATTTTGTCCGTTATCCGATAAGCGATAATTGATGCTGGCGAAGGCATATCCCGGCAGCAGCTTTTTTATATCACTATAGGAGAAATCTGTTTTATCGCCTTCTATCCAGGCGCCACCGTGAATAAGTACCAATAATTTGGTATTAACGGTGTCGCGGCCTGCCGGCAGATAGATATCCATTTTCTGCGAGGTATCGCTCCCGTACGAAACATTGGTGTATGTTCTTTCCGTAGCGGAATTATTGGAATTGCTATCTTCTTTTTTACAGGCAACCGCTAAAATCAGTAAACCAAGGACCAGGTATCGTTGCATATGTAAATTTACCAAACCCTTTGCCAATATGGATTACATTAGATTTAATAAAATGTAAAAATTACCCTTGATTGTTTTCCGCGCAAAGGCGCCAAAAAATGCGGTAATTGTTTTGCGAATGATTACCCCTTCTTCTCAAATTGTTCGTACCATGTGCTAATAGTATTCTGGTAAATAAGCCTTCTTAGCTTGAACATGCCTGCCAGAAAAACAAGATGAATGATAAATATCATCCATGCAAACAGAACGAAAGCGGCCACACTGAACCAGTAATAATTGGGCGATTTGGCAGCCTGAATTAATACCGGCACCACATCCCACGTATTTACCACCTGGGCAAATAAAAAAGCGATCAATAAAAAATTAACGAGATACAATATATTGAACGAGCGCTTTTGCTTAGTAGTAAGTGGTATATCGGGGTAATTATAATTCAGAATTGACAGGCCCTGATATACAAAAAGAAACACAAGGGCGTAAGCAACGGAGCTGATTAAATTCTGCAGTACATGTGTTTTATAAAACAACGCGCTGAACGATAACATACCCTGAAACGCTACCAGTATCAGTTGTACAATACATACGGCGCGAAAAACCTTCCATGATGTGGTTACTCCTTTCATCCCCGTGTTTTTCGTTAAACTTAGTTATTATTTTATACAAAACTGTTTTCGAATTGTAGCCGGGCATTACGGTTGATTGTTTTAACCATCCTTTGGCCACCAATAATTTGAATTACAAATGATGCTATTAAAGTGAAGCATGATATGAGTACAATATAAATACCGGTGGTCATTTGTCTGTTTTCATCAGGCATAGATATATAGAGCAATAGACCTGCCAAAAGAATTAAAAGACATATCCAACAACCTACTTCAGAAATCCGGTAGAGTGTTGATGCCGCTTTGGGGATTTGCTGATTGGGGTACCACCTTATGTAAATAGTTATAGACAATATATTATGACTCATCATAATAGCAAACAATGCCTCGGTAATAATAAGGTTAATTATTTCATGTGTATCGATATATACGGATATATCAAGAATCATGAAGGTGGCTAAAAGCACCATGGTAGTAACCGCCAATATTCTTAAGTATAAAAATTTTTTCATAATAAAAAAGCCCTCTCGGCAGAGAGGGCTTGAAAATACTTCTAAAATTATTTTATTACAAGTTTAGATTGAGCTTTATCTGCAGCTCATCCAATTGCTTCTGATCGATAGAGCTTGGTGCATCGAGCATCACATCACGACCACTGTTATTTTTGGGGAAGGCGATAAAGTCACGAATGCTTTCACTTCCACCCAAAATAGCGCATAAGCGGTCGAAGCCATAGGCAATACCACCATGCGGCGGAGCGCCATATTCAAAGGCTCCCAGCAGGAAACCAAATTTATGCATGGCTTCTTCGGGGCTCATGCCGAGTGCGGCAAACATTTTCTCCTGCAGATCGCGCTGGAAAATACGAATAGAGCCGCCGCCTATCTCATTACCATTCAGTACCATATCGTACGCATTGGCTTTGATATTGGCGTATGGGTGTTTCAGGTATTCTGCGGCATTTTCAATCACCGGACTGTTTTTGATCATAACATCGATCTGATCAGGCTTCGGTGATGTAAATGGATGGTGACGAGCTACCCAGCGGTTATCTTCCTCACTGTATTCAAACAGCGGGAAATCGAGTACCCACAGCAGCTTAAATTCATCTTTTTTACGTAAGCCCAAACGCTCACCCATTTCAAGTCTCAGTTCACTGATCGCTTTGCGGGTTCTTTCTTCATGACCGGCCAGAATCAGTACCAGATCGCCAGGTTTGGCGCCGGCCGCATCGGCAATGGCCTTCAGTTTATCTTCAGTAAAAAATTTATCAACGCTGCTTTTATAGGAACCGTCAGTATTACATTTTATATAAACCAAACCCTGCATGCCTATCTGCGGACGTTTTACCCATTCTGTCAGTTCATCTGTTTGTTTACGGGTATAATCGGCGCAACCGGGTGCAGCAATAGCTACAACAGTTTCGGCGTCGTTAAACACTTTAAATTCGGTACCAGCGATCAGTTCGCCGGTGGCGGACAGTTTACCGTCTTTAGTGAAGGCCGATTTAATATTCAGCACCTTCATGCCAAAGCGAATGTCGGGTTTGTCGTTACCGTACTGCCACATGGCATCTTCCCAGCTCATGCGTTGTACCTTTTCGGTAATGTCGATACCCTTAACTGCTTTGAAGATATGTTTGATCATTCCTTCGAACATATTCAGAATGTCTTCCTGTTCTACGAAGCTCATTTCGCAGTCGATCTGCGTAAACTCAGGCTGACGGTCTGCACGAAGGTCTTCATCACGAAAACATTTTACTACCTGATAATACCGGTCGTAACCGCTCACCATCAATAATTGCTTAAAGGTTTGCGGTGATTGCGGCAGGGCATAAAACTGACCGGGGTTCATACGTGAAGGCACAACAAAGTCACGGGCTCCTTCGGGAGTAGATTTGATCAGGAAGGGCGTTTCAATATCCATGAAATTATTGTCGTGCAGGTAATTGCGGGCGGCCCGGTTAACGGCATACCGCAATTCGAGATTCTTTTTCACGGCATTCCGGCGCAGATCGAGATAACGGAATTTCATGCGCAGGTCATCGCCGCCATCGGTATCGTCCTGAATGGTAAAAGGCGGAGTAACAGATTTATTTAAGATAGCAAAAGCGCTTACTTTGATCTCAATATCACCGGTGGGCAGATTGGGATTTTTATTACTGCGCTCAGATACAGTACCGGTAGCCTGTATCACAAACTCGCGGCCCAGCGGCTGCTGATCGAGCTGGCTGTTCAGTTCTTCACCCAGTAATAACTGCGTGATGCCATAGCGGTCTCTAAGGTCAATAAAAGTAATACTTCCAAACTTTCTGATGGTTTGCACCCAGCCGGCCAGTGTTACCTGTTGCCCGGCATTCGTGATGCGTAATTCGCCACAGGTATGAGTTCTGTACATTCCGATAAGTTTTAATGTTCTGATTGTATTTCCCGTGCTTTGGCGCGGGGCTGGCAAAGGTAATTCAAAACGGGAATCGTTTCAATGATAGAAGGTTAGTGAATGATGTTATTTTCCACGAAAAACGATTCTGCGCGCCTCAAAAACGATCCGGTATTCTCAGGAAAAACACATCGCTTTTCCTGAATCCTGATCCTTTTTCAGGAAAAACAGATCACTTTTGAGGAAAAATGAACCGCTTTTTCTGAAAATCATATCATTTTTCGTGAGAAATTTTGCCTTCTTCCCTTGATTTTCAATGTTTCGTCATTTTTAACAGTGCTGATCAGTAAGCTTTTACCTCACATCAACGTCTTATATATTGTTTAATAATTTTGATTATTTTTCCTGCAATGCCGCCTGATACCTTACATATTCCCTTAGAAAATGGAGATACCCTGCTGTTTCAGCAGGCAGAAGGTGCCGATAGTGCCCAAATGACCCTGATTCCGGGTACAATTGATCATCCCCATAATAATAACCATCGAATGGGCCGCCTTGCCGGGCCGGGTTTGTTTGTTATTCTGCTGATCAGCGCAGCTTTTGCAGTGGCAGTTTTATGGCGTTTCCTGCGTAGAAGATATCAGGTAGGGAAAGCAAAGAAAATGTACGATGATAAGCATGCCATCTACGACAGAATCATTCAGCAATATACTCCCTACTACCAGCGGCTCGATGCTGTCCAGAGAGACCGCTTTCTGAAAAGAACACTGATTTTCATGGCCTCCAAAAAGTTTGAATTTGTTGAAATGGAAGAGGAGGAACATATGGCGCTACTCATCAGCGCCGCCGCCGTTCAACTCACATTTGGTCTGGAGCACTACCTCATGGACCATTTCAATACTATTTACATACTGAAGAATGACTACCATTTCGGTTTGATGAATGTGCCTTTTCAGGGGCATGTGAGCGACGATGGCATTTATTTGTCATGGAATAATTTTATGCGGGGTAATGCCAATGACCACGATGGTGATAATGTTGGTTTACACGAAATGGCGCATGCTCTGGCCTATGTAAACTTTACCGCCCATAATGGGGAAGATGAAGGATTTAAACGTCGTTTCTGGCGTTTTTCAAGAGTAGGTATGCCAATTCTTGAACGCCTGCAGGCAGGGGAAATCACCATGCTGGGAACCTATGCCGCCACCAATCGCGAGGAATTCTGGGCCGTTTGTGTGGAAAATTTCTTCGAACGGCCGTCTTCTTTTAAGATCCAGTTGCCTGAATTATACGACGCTATGTGCAATTTGTTGAACCAGGATATGTTAAAGTCCGGAATAATATTAATGCCGGTAGAGGAAGAGTTGTAAATTTGCACCAAGAAAATCCGCCAAATAATAATAGTGGTATTTCTTTTTTTAAATTTTCTTTATATTTTGTAGGCTGAAAGTATCTCCCTGAATCGCCCCCTTTAATATATACCATCCCCTCCGAATCCCGGAAAAACCGTTGATGATTTGATCCATCTCTATGTTAAGACCTTCTTGTTGATCTGATCCCCGTACACGTCAATTAACATTTTAGGAAGCAAAAAAGAGCCTTATGGAAATTCTCATCATTTTCCTGGTGGTCTTTGGCATTATTGTTTTACAGGGGCCAGTAATTAAGTGGTATAACTTTCTTTACGAAAAGCGGCAGTACAAATTGTTTCTTGCCCAGGAAACCTTTTACCATTCCATCGTTGCGCAAAACTTAAAGTATTATAACCGGCTGAGTGTTGATGACCAACACAAGTTCCTGTTCAGGACATGGCTTTTCAAAAAAGCCAAAAAATTCCATTATATAGAAGTGGAAGAAAGCGCCGAAATGCCGGTACTGATCAGTGCAGTATCTGTGCAGCTTACGTTCGGACTGGAAAAATACCTCCTGAATTATTTCAGAGACATTTACGTACTGAAAGACGACTATCACTATGGTTTTTACTCCCGCCCGTTTCAGGGGCATGTTGACCACAGCGGTATTTATTTGTCGTGGGATAATTTTATAAAAGGGCTAAAAGGGCTTACACCAAACTGCAATGTGGGTTTGCATGAAATGGGCCACGCACTCGCTTATGTAAACTTCATTACGCAAACCGAAGAAGACAAACATTTTAAGAAGGAATTTAAGAACTTCTCCAAAGTAGCCCGCCCGATCTTTGAAAGCATGCAGAACGGGGCGAAAAATTTACTGGGCGATTATGCAGGTACTAATTACCACGAATTTTGGGCAGTAAGTGTGGAACTGTTTTTTGAAAACCCGGTTCGTATGCGGCACGATATGCCTGATCTGTATTCGGCGCTGATCTCGTTGCTGTGTCAGGATCCTCTTGAGATTTTAACGGCCGGCAGGCTCGCGGCTTAAGTTATATTGAATATCCAATTTTGCATGTCGAATGTTGAAGTGCTTTCACTTCGATATTCGACATTTTTTATTCAACATTCATTATTTCCTGATTCAGTATTTCCCCGGGAACAGAAGTAATTGCTTCAACTTCTCTTTTCTTCTTCAACGGCGCATAGACCAGGTAATAATAAAAAAGGATCAGCAGTCCCAGTGAGAAGGGAATAATGCAATACGGTTTTACCTGTTCATCTACCTTAAAAAATTCTGAGATCATCCACATTGAGTTGGCAGCTATCCATAAAGTAATAGCTATATTATGGGTCACCTCAGCTACAATATGACGGCTGCGCCAGGCAATATACACAGCAACAGAAAGTGTAGGAATGATCATGATCATACCAAGCGACTTGAATACCAAACACCAGCAAAGGTCTTTTATTAGCCAGAATAAGATATGCAGATTCTCAAGCTTGCGGAATTTGGCTGGTATAACGTATAATTCTTTGGATTCCTGACCCACTGCGGTTTTGTTTGAAGATTATTAATAATATAACGAGGAACAAAAATAAAAAACCGGTGGCATTTTGGTGCAGGTAGTTTTACCTTTTTCCTAGTATCCGCTGAAAGCGTTTTACATCGGCGTCGGGCTGAATTGGCTGCTGCTGCTGAATATGCCGCACCAGCTGTTCTGCAAACAAAGGAGCAAGCGAACAACCTTTGGTGCCCATTCCATTGAAGATGCCAACAGCAGGCATATGAGGATGAAAGCCTATAAACGGCCTACGCTCAATAGTAGCAGGCCGCACACTTGCCTTATGATTGAGCAGACGTACCGGCGATTTTACCCATTGCTGCACGGCTGCCATGGTTCTTTCACGAAATGCATCGGTAGGCTGATCATTGGTAAACTCCCATTCGTAGGAAGAACCTACCCAGAAAATATTTTTACTCCATGGCACCCAGTTAATGCCTTTCTTGAAAATATGGCTGGCAGGCATATCATTCGCTTCTATGAGCAATGCTTCGCCTTTATTGGGAGCAAAAGGAAGAAGAGAAAACCACGGATTATTAAAAGAAGCAATACCGTCACAAAAAATAATGGCGTGTGCCGTGATGTCTTTATATTGAATTTTATCAGCATTTACCTGTAATTGCGAAGCATCGAATGGTTCTTCGAGCAAACTATTGGTTGATTGTAATACGCGTCTGTAGGCCGGAAGCACTACAGGTAAATTTACCAGATAACAGGGCGTGATGGCCCCATAGCCAAAATCGTACGAGAAATAATTTTTCCATGCATCAGGATCATCCCCCAGCGAAAGATATTGGGTATCTTCTTCATACCGTTTGGCAAATGCATGTTTCATTTGAGGGGTGGGAAAGAAATCGATGATATCTTTCTGCTCGATAGCCGTGATCTGTAACTGATTGCCCAGTTCGGTGTATTGCTGCAATGCAAAAGGCATTACTTCTTCTATCATCCATGTTTTTACAATACGCCGTCCGGTAACCGGATTAATAATACCGGCGGCTACTTTTGAAGCAGTATCCGGCCGCTGCTCATCAATAACCAAAACCGAATAACCCGCCCTTTGCAACGACCAGCTTAAAAACGTTCCGCAAATTCCCTGTCCGATCAGTAAAAAATCAATGTGCATAGGGCAAAAATAAAGAAGTCCGAAGGTCCGTAAGTCAGAAAGTCCGAAAGAAAGATACCGTTCATGTATCTTCTTCCGGACTTTCGGTCTTTACCAACTTTCGGACTTATTACTCAACCTTCACATTCACTCCCTCACTATGACTGGTAAACTCAGGCGCATACATGCACTGAATAGTTGTAACGCCATTGCTGAATGTACCGGTATGGGTAACAAACATGGGATATTCAAATACATAGGTGCCTTTGGGGATCCAGCTAAAGAAGAAGTTGGTGCTTGCATCTTTGGTTGATTCATAATATCCTAATCCACCCTGCCATTTGTATTCGCTCAATACATTTACCGGTTCCATACAGGCGGCGCGCATATCTTTCATATGCACATATTCCATAGTACGGTCAACACGTAACTCAATACGCACTTTTACTTTATCGCCTACTTTCAGTACATCATTTTCATTAACGGGTTGTAATACCGGACCGCGATCAGTATTCTTTTCAACAAACAGTTTTTTCGTTAATTGTAACGGTGTAGCTGCCGGAGTGATCTTATCCAGATTTTCGAAGTACTGCCAGTAAACGGCTCCATAGGCAGGCGTGCCTGATGTAGAGGAAGAAACAGTTACTTTGATGTTCCCCATGTCGGGCTTCACCTGTTTACCATCAAATACTTTTTTAAAGTAACCGGTGCCGGCTTCCTGCTGCTGGTCTTTACTGTGAATAGCAGTATTACCCAGGTCAACAGTTACTTCGGGTGTATTGCTTAACCAATCGGTACCCTGTAACAACAAGGCATAACAGGCATCAGCGGTGGCTTTGGTGGAGCTCCAGTTTTGTGTTTGCTTTTGTTTCAGCAACCATGTTTTCATATCGGTTACCGCCTCGGTATCATGTGTAACTTCATTAAAGGTTTCAATCATTAACGACTGTGCTTCTACAGGCGCCTGGTACCAGTAATAACCACCGGTAAATTCTTTCCAGTACATACCCATTTCTTCACTCGTTAGTGCATTTTGTTTTAATGAAGCAACGATGTCCTTTGCAGTTTGTACATCGCCGGTGCGGAAGAGCGATAAGGCGATCATACCCTGCATATACCTGCTTTGTTTGATCCAGTTCTTTTGCGACAGACCGCGATAATAATTATATGCCTTAAACACGTTACCCGGTACGCCATATTCAGGGAAGAAGCTGCGCATATACAGATATTGTATGTGCAGGGCACTGATATTATCATCAACAGGAATCTGCTTTTTATTATTCTTCAGCATTTCTTCATAATCTTCCTTCAAACGCTGATCAAGATAGGGCAGCGCCATTTTAATAATGGCATTCAGATTTTGATCATCCGCAGGTATTGCATGCAGTTTTTTAAGATGACCAATGCCGGTAAGAATATATTGTGTAATAAAGCGATCATCGGGGCCGCCTTTAAACCATACAAAACCACCATTGGAGCTTTGCAGTTCACGCAGTTTATTCATCGATGCTTCCAGCTGACTGCTCATATGAACAAAGTCGAACAGCATAGCGATGTTCTGCTTTTGCTGCGCTTCACTTTTTGCCTGCAATACCCACGGTGTTTCCTGTAACAGTATCGATTTCAGTTCTTGATTTTTCTGCAGATTGCTCAGGAGGGCTGCTGTATCGGCTGTTTTCCATCTTTCAAAAATCTGTTTGATTTTAGGAGATGCATTCGCAATAGATGATGCCAGTGCATTGGCATAATAGCGGTTGAATAGCTGCTCGGCGCACTCATATGGATATTCCATTAAGTAAGGAAGCGCCTGTACTGCATACCATGCAGGATTAGCAGTAAATTCTACCGTAAGCGCATGATTATTTAATGTTTCGCTGTTACCACTTTTTAATAATTTATCAAATACAAAGTTTTTGGTAGTGTTACCTCTTACCGGTAAAGGCATACTTTCTGTTACCAACATGCGGTTGCTTACAACAGGCAGCATAGCTTCTTCACCATCGCTCATATTTCCTGCTTTGGCTACAATGCGATAGGTAACAGGTTTATTATACTGGTAAGGAATCTGAATGCTAAAACTAACCGGAAAGCTTTGTTTAGCCGCTACCGTAAAATACTGGTTCGGGAACACATTGTTAAACCATCCGTCTACCGACTGATTGGTTTCAGCATCGAACAGTTGCAATTGTACCTGACCGGTTATTTCCTTATCGGTGAGGTTTACAATTTTAGTGCTGAAGTCAATACGATCGCCTTCACGCAAAAAGCGTGGTGCATTGGTTTGCACCATCAGGTCTTTTTGTGTAACGATCGTTTTTTCACTATAACCAAATGAAAGGTCTTTGGTATGTGCCAGGCTCATCCATTTCCATTGTGTTACCGCTTCGGGCATAGTGAATGAAAATTCAATAGCGCCATTGGCATCGGTATGCAGATCGGGGAAGAAGAAAGCTGTTTCGTTAAAGTTCTTGCGGATCTGAACTTCTCCTGAAGCCTGCTGGCTGCCTGCAGTGGTGTCCGCTTGTTCCTGGGGCTTTGGAGAAGCTGCAACACCAGCCTCATCAAGTGAACTTTCTTTTTTGAACGCCTTATCCATTTCCATTTCTGGTGCACTGGCCGCTGCCATGGGCGAAGCCATATCACGTCTGGCCATGCTGGCTGCACCCCGGATATTTAATGTGACAGCACCCGGACGGCCGAAAACAGCAACGCCTAATTCATCATAGCTTTTTGCAAAATACTTGTAACCTCCTTCATTGGTATTCCTTTCCCTTGATTGTACAGTGCCAAAGCAAGTGCTACCATTCCATGGTAATCTGGGGCTGTAATAATCCCACAAAGAAGGTGCTTCCCAGTTCTGTGGCTTGAACTGATCGAGCGACGCATCATACATGGCAGTTAGTAACTCAGCAGCTACCTGATCTCCTTTATTGCCGGTAATCTTTACTTTCCACTTTTCTTCACTGCCCGGTAATGTTTTATCACGGAAAGTTTCATACGAAATGTTTAATTCTTTGTTGGTGTATGGAACTAAAAAGGTTTTGCTCTCTGTATATACCCGGTTGTTTTTCACAAAAACAATTTCCACACCAAAACCACCACGGTCGTTTTCAGTCACAGGCACTTCAAATGACTTGCTGTTTTTATTCAGCGTGAAAAAGGTCCTTTCTTCTTTACCATCTTTTTTAGACAGTTCATGAATGATGAAAGCATTATCTACTGTAGTGCTTACCTGGTATGCTGCTTTATCACCCGGTTGTAAACTTATTCTGTTGGTTTCGATACTGCCTGATGCCAGCGGATTTACAACGGTTTGATTATACAGTTGTATATAGTGGATCTCTTTTACTTCTTCACCATATTTATCTTTAGTTACAGCTTCAATTACATACCAGCCACTGGTTAATGATGGATGATCAACAGCGAATGAGCCACTGGTTGAAGTAGTATCTGTTTTTTCAAATACTTTTTGTTCTCTGGCCCAATGGGCAGGATCGTTTTCATTTTTATATACGTCGTACGGGAAGGAGCGGTAATACTCATCCTGACTCATTACAAACGTATCGGGCTGTGGCCAGTAACGTTCCCTGAAAATGCGATCAGGTGTTTTTAATTTGTACATAGAAACCGTTGCCGTCGTTTTCTCAAACACTCCGCTCAGGTTGGTACTTGACAGATGGATATTCTTCAAACTATCGGTATGCATTTTTTCAGGCAGATCGATACTCAGCTTTAGCGACTGATAAGCCACTGATACCTGTGTATTGCCACTTCTTGTTTCGCCGCTCATATCCGTTACATCTGTTGTTACTTCGTAATAAAAAGTCGGCTGATCTTTTTTTGCAATGGTTTTATCGGGCAGGGCTTTGAATGAAATATGAAATGTACCATTAGCATCTGTAGTAGTAAGTCCATGCGCAATTTCCACTTCTGAGCTCCTGTAAGGTGGCCAGATCATTTTTGAATATCTTCCGTAACCCCACAAAGGCATAATAACTTTTCGTACCACACGATATTTTACAGCAGCACCATCTACAGCATTTCCTGCATAGGCTTTGGCTGTACCTGTAACCTGAATGGCATCATTTAGCCGGTAGGATCCTTCGGGCTTATTTAATTCAACCAGAAACCTCGGCCGTTTATATTCTTCTACTGAAAAGGATATGCTGTTGTGGGTGGTTTCATCAGTAAGGGTGAATACACCGTTTAATAAACCCGTTGGCAGGGTCATTTTGCCACTATAGGCGCCATATTCATTGGTGGTAACACTGATAGAATCTACCTGTTGCCCGTTGGCATCTGAAAGTAATACACTGGTGCCAAAATTGGGTAATATAGATGTTTCACGGGTTTGCAGATTCCGCTTTACCAGAATGCCTTTAAAATATATGGTTTGACCGGGCCGGTAAATAGAACGGTCGCTGAACAGGAATGCAGTTTTTTCTTCACCTGTAGGGGTAGATGTAGGATAGTGATAGTTATAGAGATTATCATCAAGAAACAGACGATCATTGGCGTTGGTTATTTCAAGCCTATAGTTCCCGTTATTATTTGCAGCCGGAATTATTTTTAAATATCCGTTTTCGTCGGTAGTACCTTTTTGCCCTTTGGTGTCTGTATATCTTCTTTTATTGTAATCCCATGAATTATACCATACCTGAACCTGTGCCTGCGACAACGGTTGACCTGTTTCGCGATTTAATACAAACAGATCGGTATCTCTGGTTACGTAAGCAATATTGGATACATAAAAAAATTGTACGCACATTTTATTATTAGCCGACACATCAAAGTTGCTGCCGGTACCTGCTATTAAAGCATATTGACCGGCTGGTAAAGCATCGATCTTTACTTCTGTTGAATGCTGCTGATAATCTTTTGTATCAGGCAGGGTCTGGTTGAAGCTTTTGATTACCGGTTGCTGTAATAACTTTTTCCAGTATGCATCATCCCAGTAATCGTCACCAATGGCGTCGCGTGTTTTTTGATCCATCTTCACAATGCGGAAACTCAGCTGGTTGCAATTGCGCCATGTAACATAGGCGCGAAAAGGCTGATCGGGTACGTTCACTTTTTCGGTTTGAAAGCTTAACGACTGGCGTTGAATCTCCTGCAGCAGATTTGTACAGTTGGCCAGGCCTTCGCTGTTCTCAGGTTGAGCGATCACTTTTTCACAGATCTCCTTTGCCTTCAGGTATTCAAGCCGGTTCGAGTCGTTTAGCAAAGGATTATATTGCTTTGCTCTGTCGGCATGTATAGAAGCCAGCAGATACCATGCACGGGTAGCTGCAGGTATAAGTGCGTATTGCTGAGTTATATGCTGTAATGCCTGCTCATACAATGCCGCTTTATTTTCCATTACACCGTACTGATTCATAAATGTGATCCTTTCAAGGTCCACATCCAGAAAGGCATCAGGTTTGCTATCATTTATATGGAACAGCAACAGCCGCTGAAAAAGTTGTACGGCTTTGAATTGTAATGATAAGCTGTCGCTGGTAGTGAAACGATGTTTGGCAAATGTTTTTGCGTCTGCAAAGGCTGCATCATCATCTATTTCAAAAGCATAAGCCGGTTTTGCAACATTGCGTTCATCGTTCTTAAAATAATCCAGTGCACGATGTGCCAGCAGGTCGAACAGAGTAGGACGCAGGGAACGGGTATTCCCCTTCATAATAACGGGATCGAAAGGTTCAAGCTTTGTTTCCTGCAGTAATTTTTCATTGGCAATAGAAGCCAGAAACAGATCGCTAACCTTTTTATGAAAATCATCCGTGCTCCAGGTAGCTATATCGTCTTTTTGAAAGTTTACCGTTTGGGTACGGTTGTATAACAGGTAGCGATGTTGTTGCACCCAGGTCCAGTAATAAGAAGCTGTTAAACTTTCGAGAATGGATTTAACGGGTTCTTTGGCGGTTGCTGCTTCGGCTTCCAGATGCACAATATTCTTTTTTATCGCATCTTCTTCTTTCAATTGCTGTAACCCTGTTTGATATAACAATGCCTTAATAACCTGAGCATCGTTACCTTCTTTTTTAGCAGAGGCATATATTTTATTTACTTCTGCCAGCGCTGATTCCGGAAGGCCGTTTTTCTGGATCAGACTGTCAATCTGCTTCCATTCCTTGTCGTAGGTTTTCATTTTTTGCTGGGCGTTTGTGATTAATGCGAATAAGGTTGCGCACAATAATGATAAAGTTCTCTTAAATATCATTAGTCCAAATTTTATACAAGTTATCAAAATACAATCAATATACCCTTGTACGATGCAGTAAGTAGATATATTGCATATTGCAACATAAAAGATTATTGTATATACTTGCGTTATATTAATAAATCCAATATCATGCGCATTATTCTTGTGTTAATTGGTATTCTCACTACAGGCAGATTGGCTGCTCAGAACAGTAACGGTTATCTGTTTATTGAACCTAATATTTCTCTTAAATACGACAGCGCATTATTAAAACAGAAAGACAGATATACCAACCCGGTTTATGGCACAGAATCATATGGGTTTGCTTATAATACCCCTGACCGCACCCGGTCATCTGTGCAGATCAGCACGGGGTTACCACCTAAAAATGCTGATCAGCATTACCAGGATAGCGTGGCCAATGCCCTCATTAAACAAATGAACCGCTATGCAGGCGATTCAATAGCCATTAAAGCAACACGGCCCTTTCGATATAAAAGTTTTCAGGGATATGCTTTTATAACAAGCAATAAAAGGCGGAAAGAATCGACCATTGTATACTCCTGCACCCGGTTTTTCGACGACGGATTTTGCAAAATATATTATTTATCTGCCGCCCAAAATGCCATTACGGGTTTTGATAAAGACTCCCTGGTAGTAACCGGTCTTATTGATGGTATCGAAGGCTATTCAAAGCAGGATTTTGAGAAAGAAACCGAATTATTAAAGCAGAAATATACTATTGTAGTGGATTCAATAGGCCGTCCTTCGGGCTTTTCATCTATTGAAGCCAATTATTTTTGCATGCTGAAAGTAAAAGGGAAGCTGGAAAATACTATTCATAGCGTTGATATGGGTTATCAGTCGTTTTTCCCTGATTATAAAAATGAAGTGCTGATCTATTGCAATGATGCTGAAAAAGGGCTTTTAGAGAAGAAGGGAGATTTGATTGTGCTGGATAAAACAGGTAAACAGCTTCGCCTGCCGTTTAAGTTTACGTATTACAACAAGTAAGGTGTTAACGATGGGTTATCCGCCAGGCGGCGGAAGGCTCACCCTTAACACCTATAAAACCGAAGGGTGGGCCACTCTTAAGAGAGTGACCCACCCTTCGACATTTAATATTTAGCGTTCATTATTTCTTAATGATCTTAGCCATTGTAACGCCGATATCAGCGGGGCTTTTTACTACAGTGATACCGCATTCTTCCATGATCTTCATTTTTGCTTCAGCTGTATCATCTGCGCCGCCTACGATGGCTCCGGCGTGACCCATACGGCGTCCGGGAGGAGCTGTTTGTCCGGCAATAAAACCTACAACAGGTTTATTACCATTTTCTTTATACCAGCGGGCAGCTTCAGCTTCCATGCCGCCACCGATTTCACCGATCATTACGATGCCTTCGGTTTCAGGATCGTTCATAAACAATTCCAGCGCTTCGCGGGTAGTTGTGCCGATGATGGGGTCGCCACCAATTCCAACGGCGGTAGAAACGCCTAAACCGGCTTTGGCTACCTGATCAGATGCTTCATAAGTGAGTGTACCGGATTTGGAAACAATGCCGATTTTACCGGATTTAAATACGAAACCAGGCATGATACCTACTTTACACTGACCGGCAGTGATTACACCCGGACAGTTAGGCCCGATCAAACGGGTTTTGCTGCCCTGCAGGTATAATTTGGCCTTTACCATGTCCTGAACGGGAATACCTTCGGTAATACAAACTACCAGTTCAATACCGGCATTGGCAGCTTCCATAATGGCATCTGCAGCAAAAGCCGGTGGAACAAATATGATCGACACATTGGCCCCGGTTTCCTTAACCGCTTCCGCTACCGTATTGAATACCGGTCTGTCTAAATGCAATGTGCCACCTTTGTTTGGAGTAACGCCTCCAACTACATTGGTACCATATTCTATCATTTGAGAGGCATGAAAGGTACCTTCTGTACCGGTAAAGCCCTGCACCAGGATCTTTGATTGTTTATTTACTAAAATGCTCATCTGCGGAATTTTAAAAGTTGGGCAAAAATAGGGGATAATCGTCAAACTATTTGATGAGCTTATCCATATCCCGGTTTTGATCAATTTTACCGGTTTGTTCAAGCATACGCATGTCTTTGGCGTCTTTCAAAAACTCAGAAGCAAAGATGAATTCGTTCAGGCGCTCGTTCTTATTAAAGATGATCTCTTTATTGCTGCCTTCCCATTCTTTTTTGCCCTGATACATAAAAATGATATGATCGCCTATTTCCATTACGCTGTTCATATCATGCGTATTCACAACTGTAGTAATATTGTATTCGGTGGTAATTTCTTTAACGAGTTTATCTATAACCAGCGAAGTTTGCGGGTCGAGCCCCGAGTTTGGCTCGTCAACAAATAAATAGTTCGGATTTAATACAATGGCGCGGGCAATACCAACCCTTTTTTTCATACCGCCACTTAATTCGGCAGGAAATTTTTTATTAACATCTTTCAGGCGCACACGTTCCAATACTTCGTTTACGCGTTTTAGTTTTTTACTTAAACTATCGTTGGTAAACATATTTAACGGGAACATAATATTCTGTTCCACCGTTAAGCTGTCGAATAAGGCCGATCCCTGAAATAACATACCGATCTGCTGGCGGATCTCTTTTTTCTCCTCATCATTCAGACCTGTAAAGTTTTTGCCGTTATAGCAGATCTCTCCTTCATCAGGTACCAGCAAACCTACCATACACTTCATAAAAACCGTTTTACCGCTACCACTGGCGCCGATAATCAGGTTGCACTTACCGGCTTCCATGTTAACGCTTACTCCGTTAAGTACGGTTTTATCGCCAAAACCTTTCCTTACATTTTTTACTTCGATCATCTGTACTTCTTTTTACTGTAACAGGATTGCCGCCAATACGTAATCTGCAAATAATATGGCTACACAACTTACCACCACTGCTTTGGTGCTTGAACGGCCGATTTCAAGTGCGCCGCCTTGCACATAATAGCCATAATAGGCTGGAATACTCGAAATAATGAAAGCGAACGTATAGGCTTTTACCAAAGCAAAGAACACATTATACTGCTGAAAGTTCTGCAATAATCCTACTTCATATTGGTTGGGCGACAAAATACCCGACATGGTTGATGCCAGCTGACCACCATAAATACCCAATCCTGCTGATATTACAACGAGCAGGGGAATCGTGATTAGTGCCGCCAGTATTTTGGGCAATACCAGGTAAGCCTTGGTATTTATTCCCATAATTTCCAGTGCATCAATCTGTTCGCTCACACGCATATTACCCAGTTCACTGGCAATTTTACTGCCTACTACACCAGCAAGCACAATACATACCAGGGTAGGTGCAAATTCAAGGATAACCGTATCGCGCACGATCTGGGCAACGGTACTCATGGGAATTACAGGGCTAACTAACTGATAGGCTGTTTGTAAGGCCGACACGGCCCCCATAAAAAAAGAAATGATCACCACAATGCCCAACGAACCGATGCCTATTTCATTACATTGCAGCATCAGTTCCTTCCAATACATCTTCCAGTTTTCAGGTTTCGAAAACATCCCTTTTATCAACAGCAGGTAACGGCCAAACTCGGTAAATAAAGTCATGATAAATAAGCAATAATGTAAAAATACGGCTTAACTGGCAATCAGCAATAGGTTAGGTAACAGGCAGTGGGCAGTAAGCAATATAACACTCATTGGAGGTTACAATTGCCTGCTGCCCACTTACTATTACCTTATCGATCATTAACCTTTCTTTTTCCAGAAAGGAGTTTTTTTCGTTTTTTCTGAATCAACGTTACGACATTTTAATTGTGCGTCGATCACCGCTATCAGCGCCATATTGTAAATGCTGCGAACCGAACTACCCAGTTGCAACACATGCACCGGTTTTTTCAGTCCCAGCAAAATAGGGCCAATAGCATCAGCTCCGCCTATTTCTTTCATCAGGTTATAGGCAACGTTACCAGCCGCCAGATTAGGGAAGATCAGGGTATTTACTTCCTGATCAACCAGCTCGCTGAAGGGGTAATTATCTCTCAGTATTTCCTGATTAAAAGCAAGGCTTGCCTGCATTTCACCATCAATAATTAAAGTAGGATCTATCTTTTTCACAATATCCTTTGCCTGCGCTACCAGTTTTGCTTCGGGTGAATCGCTGCTGCCGAAATTCGAATAGCTGAGCATGGCAATGCGCGGGGTAAGATTAAAACTGCGCACTTCCTTAGCAGCCATCAGCGTAATTTCAGCCAGTTCTTCGGCCGTAGGGTTAAAATTCACCGTAGTATCGGCCAAAAACAACGGACCTCTTTTCGTAAGCAGCATATACATGCCGGCAATTTTCTTTACGCCTTCTTCCATGCCGATTACCTGCAGGGCAGGGCGGATGGCTTCAGCATAGTTGCGCGTTAAACCTGAGATCACCGCATCGGCATCACCGTTTTCAACCATCATACAACCGAAATATAACCTGTCTTTCATCATTTTGTTCGATTCGTACAGATTTACCCCTTTACGCTGACGTTTTTTGAAGAACAACTCGCCATATTCCTGGCGTTTTTCTTCATACTCATCACTGCGGGTATCAATAATGGGCATGTCGTCGATGTCGATATTATTTTCAGCTGCAATGGCACGGATCTTTTTTTCATCGCCCAGTAAGATGGGATGAGCGATACGCTCTTCGGAACAGATCTGCGCTGTTTTTAAAATTTTATGATTATCAGCTTCTGCAAATACCAGTCGTTTGGGATTGCTGCGGGCTAAGGTGCCCAATACACGCATCAGCTGGTTATCGAGACCGAGTCTTTTATTTAATTCAATCGAATACGTGTCCCAGTTAGCGATGGTAGTTTGCGCTACGCCGCTTTCAATAGCTGCTTTGGCAACAGCCGGCGCTACAGTACTTAATAAGCGCGGGTCGAGTGGTTTGGGAATAATATATGAAGGGCCGAAAGAAAGGCTTCTTTCATTGTATGCAATGTTTACAATATCAGGCACGGGAGTTTTGGCCAGTTCTGCCAATGCTTTTACTGCCGCCAGTTTCATGGCTTCGTTGATCTGTGTAGCGCGAACATCGAGTGCACCACGGAAAATGAAAGGAAAGCCCAATACATTATTTACCTGATTGGGATAATCGCTGCGACCTGTCGCCATGATGATATCTTTACGGGCAGTAGTAGCATCTTCATAGGAGATTTCAGGATTGGGATTCGCCATGGCAAATACAATGGGGTTCTTCGCCATGCTTTTAACCATTTCCTGTGTTAATACATTCCCTTTACTAAGACCAATAAAAACATCTGCATGTTCGAGCGATTGCTCCAGTGTATAATTTTTTCCTTTTGCGATGAATTCTTTTTTCAGTTCATCAAGATCAGTGCGGCTTTCATGGATCAACCCTTTACTGTCAAACACCAAAAAGTTCTCGCGTTTGGCCCCCAGCGCTTCGTATAATTTAATACAGGCAATGGCGGCAGCACCGGCGCCATTTACCACAAAACGGGCTTTATCAATTTTTTTCTTTTGAATTTCCAGTGCATTCAACAAGGCAGCAGCGCTGATAATGGCAGTACCATGCTGATCGTCGTGCATAACGGGGATCTTCATCTGCGCTTTCAGGTTCTGCTCAATGTAAAAACACTCAGGCGCTTTAATATCTTCCAGATTAATACCACCGAAAGTTGGTTCAAGTGCTTTTACGATCTGAACGAATTTCTCGGGGTCTTTTTCATTTATTTCAATATCGAATACGTCGATGTCGGCAAATATTTTAAACAGTACACCTTTTCCTTCCATAACAGGTTTACCCGCTTCAGGGCCGATATCGCCTAAGCCCAATACGGCTGTACCATTGCTGATAACAGCTACCAGATTTCCTTTGGCGGTGTATTTATAAACAGATTCCGGATTGGCGTGTATTTCAAGACAAGGTTCTGCAACACCGGGAGAGTAGGCGAGTGACAGATCGCGTTGTGTTTTTGCTTCTTTGGTTGGGATCACTTCAATTTTGCCAGGTCGTCCTTTGGCATGATACTCTAATGCTGATTCCTTTCGCAGTTCTTTTTTCATATTTACTTTTTAATCAACAATTGGCGCGCAATTTACGGGAAAAGCGATAAGTGGCAACAAACAAGAATCACGGCCCCGGGTAGTTTCAGTCATGGTATCGGATTAAATAGCAGGGCTTTAGGTACGGACCCTTTCAAACAATGGCTTCAAAACCAATTTGCCTGTTTTTAAATGAATTTCTGTGTGATATTTTGAGTTGTAGTGACTATTTCAATTATATGTGAAAAAATTTTCATAGAAAAGAGACGTGATATAGTCACTGGTTTCTTTAGGTTTTGTTTATGTTTTGCTTATACTTTCCCTATGACAAGTTACTAATTTGGTAAACCAGGTATAAACAAGGTATAAAGTATAGGAAGTCAGAGAAGCATTAGGTCTTGTTGGGACTTTGTTGGGTATTTGTTGGGTCCCTCTCCGTATGTAACCCAGCAAAACCCTACTAAGGACCCAACAAATACCCAACAAAGTATAGCTTAAATGCCTATAACTCGCCTATAACACACTTAAAGTATTGATTGTCTTATGCTTAATGCCGAACGCTTAATGCATAACGCCGGCGCACAAATTGAATTTTGCTTTTAGGTTAAGCATTGGGCCTTTGGCATTTAGCGTTCAGCGTTTTCTATTTCCATTTATCCGATTATTTGTCCGGCAATCCTGAATGAAGGCGAAATCTTAAAATAAAATATTGCGGATTCCGGAAAAAGCTTTTATGTTTGTGTGTACTATTAAACTAGTACACTAAAACGCCAAGCATGATACAGATCCAAAACCTTCACTTTGGGTATCGCCGCAAAAAAGTATTTACCGGATTGAGTCTTCAGTTACAGCCTGGTCACATTTACGGATTGCTGGGAAAAAACGGTACCGGTAAATCTACCCTGTTAAAGAATATGGCGGGATTGTTATTTCCCAACGAGGGCTCGGTAAACGTACTGGGTTTTGTTCCGGAAAAAAGACAACCTGCTTTTTTGAAAGACATCTTCATGGTGCCTGAAGAATTTTTTCTGCCCGATGTGCCTATAGAAGACCTGGTTAAATACCACGCCCCTTTTTACCCCAAATTCAACGACGATCAGTTTAACCGTTATATCACTGAGTTTGATATTCCGCGCTCGAACACGCTGCAGAAAATGAGTTATGGACAGAAGAAGAAAGTGCTTATCAGCTTTGGCCTTGCCTGCAATACATCGGTGCTGCTGATGGATGAACCTACCAATGGACTAGACATTATGAGTAAAAGCCAGTTTCGAAAAGTAATGGCCGGTTGTGTAGATGAAACCAAATGTATTGTTATCAGTACCCATCAGGTAAAGGATCTGGAGAACCTGATCGACCGTATTACCAATATTGATGAAGGTAAGATCTTATTTGATCAAACTGTTGAGAACATTACACGCAAACTGTCATTCC
>Ga0105239_10002083_pt1 | contig 25937 bp, 29 predicted proteins | sample KBSC44metaG_FD_92761 | JGI IMG/M metagenome (GOLD analysis project Ga0105239, IMG submission 92761) | Corn rhizosphere microbial communities from Kellogg Biological Station, Michigan, USA - KBS C4-4 metaG | ecosystem: Host-associated > Plants > Roots > Rhizosphere > Soil | place: Michigan, USA...
AGCAACCTGACTCCAGCCCAAAGACATTCAAGGATCTTGGCCTCCTTTCCTATGCACCACCAAAGACCAGGAGACTTTGAATATTGACTGTGCCAAACCCACACTGACGCAATAGTTCTCTGCTACGATGAGCTGGGAACTCGGCCACAACGATGACACTGATATCTTCGGCACTGATTCCATCCCTAGTTAACAGTTGCAAAATCGCACATAGCGTTTCGCCAGTTGAGAGCACGTCATCGACCACAACCACTGATGAGCCTTTGGGGATCACACCTTGCTCCATCTCGATTCGCTGTTCTTTCATATCATCGGATGCTGAAGACGATATGTACGATCTGGGCTTGGTGACGGAAACGACGGGGGGCGGTAGCTTGCCAGCCTCGCGAATAAGCAACAATCGTAGGTTGACCTGTGGTGCCAATGCAGACGCGAAGACAAAACCGCCAGCCTCACAGCACACTATTGCATGGGCTTTAGCCCAGTCACCAGAGAAATGGGATTGCAATAGAGACGTGCATAACGCTAGCCCTTCCGGCTGCTGGCTGATATCGAGTACATGGCGGAACTCGATGCCCGGGCGTGGGAAGTCGGGTACTGTCCGAACCATACTACTCAGGCGCTCCAGGTCACCGTGAACAAAGCGAAGTAGATTGTTTTCAGCAAATTCTTTTATCATTTCGTCTCCAGTTGTTGTGTTGTTAAAGGTGAGACCTGGACGATATCCCGATGGACCCTGGTGCATTTTACGATTGTCGCTGTCACCTGCTTCGTCATTGCTGGCACACCCTCGGCGAATCAGCCGTGTCCGCTCATCGGCTTGGACACGAACCTCGATCAGCCTACTGTCTGGGACGAGGTGTGACAAGGCTGCAACTGGCACCTCATCTCTCAGTCCGGTGATGAACAGCACGTCCGCATCTGCGGCGTCATACACCACATCCAAAAAGGACTCCTGGAGTAAATTAGGATGTTGTTTCAGCTCCTCTTCGAAAAAGGCGGTCAAGGATGGTCGGTGTTCCTCCTTGTAGCCTCGGTCCTCAAGCAACCTAATCAGATCTGCGTGGGTGGCTTTTGCGTACACTTGCTTCGTTCGATAACTGATACTGCTTACACGCACTTTGAGACTGTTGTTGGTGCTTCCGGTAAACACGGACGCCCAGATTTCGGCACAATGGTCCTTACCCACACCGCTTTCGCCGGTTACCAAAAAGATGAGCTTTGGTTTCATGGACGATGTCGGGACCGGGCAGGCATACGCAAGCACATTATGCGGATCCATAGTATTTTTAAGACGTGCTAAGCGTGGCAAGTTCGGTCCAAAAGCCTTTGCAGCCAGCGCGGCGTCTCTAGGATCTGGCCCAAGGTCGGCACCGTAGGCTCCTACACTTAGGGGCAACAAGTTCTGAACAACACTGTAAACCCATTCCACAGCAGATCGTGAAGCTTCAGTATTGTCTCGATCCCGTGGCCAGACACCTGTTACAATGCAGGCAAAGTCCCAGTTTCGACAGCCGAAAGCTGAGGCTTTAGCCTCAGTATCACCGATCGCTCCACCACCTTGGAGGAAGTGGATATAACATAGCGACGACGGACGTCTCTCCATGGCTTGTGCTAAAGGATCGGCGAGGTTGACTCCTATGTCATCTAGGAATAGACATCGTTTGAATGAAGAGGTCTTGCCACCACCATGCCCGCCGTGCATCCCAGATACATAGAGCTCCTTGTCGAAAAGGCCGACTCCATCCACAACCTCATGCCCTTCCTCTCGCCCCATAACTGTAAGGTAGGGAATGCGTGTTCGTGTTTCATACGTGAGACCCGTCGTGGATGATTCGAAGATTGTAGCGCCAAGGCGCAATGTTGTAGCATCCGAGTACAGATAAGCATCGACAGAACAGGCCAGGGTCATCTCGGGGACCATGAGTTTATGAATACCACTGAGTGCGAGCCTCATTGTGAGCCTGCTGTGTAGCGGGAGTGTCCAATTTTGGGTTAAGAAAGTCGGGGCCACAGAAGCCTTGAAGGTCACGCTGGTGACAATGCCAAAGTTGGTCCCGGCGCCTTTGATCCCCCACAGGATCTCATCTTCATTTTCCGGTCGAACCGCACCTGCAGGCTGATGCATCTCCGGTACCTGGCCGACGCAAATGATTTCACAAGACTTGACGCTCACTAGCACGGCACCTACGATGGCGTCGCAGGCGAGGCCGTGTGATCTAGCCAAGTGTCCGATTCCACCCTGTAACCACAATCCTGCACCCACGCTTGGGCGAGCTCCTAGGGGTACCGTCAATCCCACGGCCATGGTCTTTTGGATGACGACCCCAGTCTTGCAGCCCGCCTCTGCAACGACTAGAAATCTAGAATCTTCTCCATTCTTCCGAGCAGGGCAAATGTGTACTTGGTCAAAGGCTTCCATGTCGATCGAGACCACGTTAGACAAGATACAGTGACCACTGTGGCCACCCCCCATGACGGTTAGACCAACCCCGTGGTTCAAAGCCCATTGAACACAATCCTGGACATGTCGAATCACCGTTGGCCTCACGACCGCCGCGGGGCGTTGGAGGCGAGCCTGGCTATTTTTCACCATCTTGTCTTCCTTCGTCAATGGCACCCGTGCTGTCAGCTCGGGTAGTGTAGTTGCATGTCGGGTGAATACTACCATGCGATCAGGCGAGTTGAACACGAGGTGATTAGGATAGGATTCCTCTTCATAACCCAAGCGGCGACAAACGCCACGCCACTCGATTCGATTGGTCTCTTCCACCTCGACGTCCTCGTCCTTTATGACAAAACCCGCGATGAATTTTGAGAAGCTGTCCAGTGCATTGTCATTATTCTCTATGCGTGCGATCCCGGGGAAAGAAGCTGTCCGATGACACACCAAGTCTCCAAGGCTCATATCCAGGTCGTGATGAAAAACGACCACCATTGCGCCTTGGGGTTGCTCAGTAAGCATCTCCAGTGCCTTCTTGATGAACTCGACCTTAGGATTCATACCATACATGCTGTGGAAGAATAAGATGACATCGTATTTTTTCTCATAATTACTCTTGCTGGCAGTGGTGTGACTGCCGGTGTCTTCAATCACATCGAACTGGGTCTGAAGGATATGGGATTGGGCTTCTAGAGAGGGCAGTGGAGATTCCGTACTCAAGGAAGAGGAAAGCCATTTTCGCAATCTTGTGGCAAATAAACCATTTGGCTCAAAAGCGTCGTATCTCTTAATCTTCTGGCGCAGATTGGCTGGCAGATATCCAAGTACGCTTTTCGGACCGGGTCCAATTTCTAGCACTGAGATATGATTGCGTGAGTTGAACAAGGGGGCTAGGAGGTGAGATAGCTGAGGGATGATGAAGCCCGTGTAGATCGCCGATTGTCCTCCTTGGGCCAATATTTCGAAACCAGCTTGGTACTGCTCGTCGGAGAGAGGCTGCATTGAACTCCACGCTGTTGTTCTAACATTCTGCCTGAGAGCCCGCTTGAGAGATTCAAGTGTAGCCATTTTCCTTTAGCGTAAGTGTGTGAAAGGTAGGATGGCTAGTGGCCTGCTGCATTTGAAGAAATGTGTCCAGGCGGTTTTAAGTAAAAGTAGTGCGCAATGAATTAATGTCAATACAATGGTCAATTGACTTGCATCTTGTATGAACAAGGAATTGCATCGCGCCCTAACCAAAGGTTTGTGTCCAAGTCACATGAGGCCATAAAGCCTCAAACGGTCCCAAGGGTGCGCCGCGAGCAACTCACTCATCAAACACGTGGTAACACATCGCATCTGAGTGTTTGAAAGCAATACACTGAGTACCATGACGCTTGCAATCTCTCTGGGTGGCGGTAATAGGTCGCAAACTCTCTATGCATAGCAATGTTGAGAGAGACGTTGGCTGATTGCCTGCACCTTGGCTGATGGCAATGGGAGAATGCACACCAGGCCCGATCATGAGCTGTTTGAATGCAAGTATCCAAACAATTTCCTGCGACAAACATAACAAGCCAGGCAACGACTGTGAAGCCATTCGTGAGTTTGTTGGACGTGAGGTTTCAGTTGACCAGAGCTTCCCATGGGGCAAATGTCAGCAACTGGCACAAATCAAGTATGAGGACCTCGAAGTCTCGAGGAGGCATTGCAGGCGATGATACACATCATTCGTATGTACCTAGGTAAGTATTGTAGAAATATTTCGAGATAAGAGAATGATATTTGCCTAGATACCTATGATGGGTATTTAACAAGGAGGATTGGGTCGGCTTGAGAACGGCACCGAGAATGGAGAGGACTTGGTAAATAAGCACCCCGCATGGGAACAGCGCTAATCTTTGGGAAGCGCCGTTCTTAGAACTATGAAATATCTGTTATCGGGGATACCATTATTGGGCGACTACACAAGGGCCCATTTGGATACAGGTCAAAGATAACGGCTTCACAAGCCGTCAAACAAACCTATTCTTGTCCTGTCCAGCTGGAGCGTGCCATGACGAGGCTTCGACGCCGGTCATGGCACAAAAATCAGCACATCAAAGAAAATGTAGGCTAAACTACCTCCAGAAGGCGTGGGATGACACGTCCAGGAGCTGGAGGATCTTATACTGCAGGTGCCAAGGAGAACATGGGGAAATCAGTCACGACGGGAAGCTGAATGCGACGACTTCATATCTATGTTCTCAGAACTAGAACCCTTGAGACATCTGGAGTAAAGGCATGGGGAAAGGTTCATCACCAATGCGCTATCCCGAGATCAGGTCCCATCCAACCGTGCTATTGGCTTCCTATCTCGCCTCGACCACTTAGCGCGGAGGCAACGAGGTATAGGCTTTGATGACACGGCCCTCATCTCCCCGCATTACTGCCATCCATCCAGATTTCGAAGGACTTAAGGGAGACTTGCTCCTTTGGAGCGGTTGATGTGCCTCCCCTCTTTTGTGCGTATGTCTTCTTTCCTATGGCTGCTTACCCTCAGGTTATCGGTGTTGGAGTGGATCTTGGCCGTCCAAAACATATAGTCATAGTTGGTGGTTCCCTGGGCGGGCTTTTCACTGGCGTGGCACTCAAGCAGCATGGTTTCGACACCACTATCCTCGAGCGCAATCCCACTAACCTCCTCGAAAACCAGGGCGCTGGTATTGTGGCGGGCGGCGACACCCTCGCATTTTTCGACAGATATGACCGATGCAAGCGACCTGTTGCTGTCGAGTCCCAAAAGCGTGTGTATCTCGACAAATCTGGTCAGATTGTACACGAAGAAGTAATGAAGCAAACCATGACAAGCTGGGACTTGTGCTACTACATGCTACGGGCAAACTACGATCATCAGGAAAGTGGTTATTGTCAAGCGGCTGGGCCGCAACCAGGCGACGGCAAGATAGATTATAGGTACGGCTGTATAGTTACGGATTTCAAGAAGGAAGGAGAAACGGTGACGGTGTTTTATACTAATGCCCAAGGGGAAAACCAGAGTATTAAGTGCGACTTTCTTGTCGGCGCCGATGGCCCAAGTTCCACGATACGGAAGATTCTCTGCCCAGACGTGGAAAGGAAGTATGCCGGATACTGTGTCATTAGGGGCACTGTGCCAGAAGAAGAGGCATCTGACCAAGCAAAAGAAGTCTTTGTTGAACGCTTCACATTCTTCCACGCGCCAGGCATCCAGAACCTAACATACACCATACCTGGTATCAATGGCGCCATGGAGAAAGGCAAGAGATTACTCAACTTTGTTTGGTATACAAACTTTCCCGAGGGCAGCGAAGAACTCGAACTGGTCATGACGGACAAATCAGCGAAGAGAAAACGAATAACTATTCCACCTGGAACGATGACAGATGAGGCCTGGGAGATGGTGAAGAAGAGAGGTCGAGATCGATTACCCCCACAGATGTCCGAAATGGTCGAAAAGACGAAACAGCCTTTCGTACAGTGCATCACGGACGTTATTACACCGACAAATTCATTTATGGATGGCAAAGTCGTTCTCATTGGAGACGCTCTAGCTGGTTTCCGGCCACACACCGTCGCTTCAACTGGCCAGGCTGCGTTCGATGTCTTGATGCTGGTTGAATGCCTAAAAACAGGTGACCACAAAGAATTTGTCAGAAGAACTGTCGAATTTGCGAGATTGATTCAACACAGAGGTATGTATATCGGAAACAGGGGCCAATTTGAGAGCCTGCCACTCAAAGAGTATATCGAGGATCGAAACATGATGTCCATTCTGAGAGAAGATTTAGACTTTCCTGCCTGGACGCAGGTTTAGATTTGGGATTGTCCAGCAGAAACCGAATATGTGCTGAGCTGGATAAATACTTTCGGTAGTCTTAGACCCCAATCCGACATATTGTCAGCGAGAATTTACTAATATCATCCCAGCGCTTTTGAGTGTATAAGTTAAGCTCGTTCTCCGCGTTTCGCGATGCGGGTCTTTTACGGGCGTAGCGCAAATACAGAAATCACTCGGTCGTTTGACAAAATTTCGGCATCTCGGCCAATGGTGATTACTATTCATGCAAGGCTCGACTTCTTCGTATATTATATAACACGATTGGCACAAGTTGGCACCACCCCGAGGTGATGTGGGTTTATTGTGAGCAAAATCTTTCAAGCATCAGCCAATTCGTCCAATTCGGCAACATGAGCTTCGATACGGCACTAACACGGTTACTGGGAATCAGGATCCCTGTTGTTCAAGGAGGCCTACAGTGGGTTGCATACGCAGAATTGGCGGCCGCCGTGAGCAATGCAGGCGGACTGGGAATCATCAATGCTCTAACGCAGCCTAACCCTGAGGGCCTACGTCAAGAGATCAGGAAGACAAGGTCGCTCACGAAGCTTCCCTTTGGGGTCAATATAACCCTCCTCCCGGCCCTAAATCCCCCGGACTACCCTGGCTTTGTGAAGGTGATCATTGAAGAGGACATTAAGATCGTGGAGACGGCTGGTAACAGTCCTGGACCGGTCATCCAGCGACTCAAGGAAGCTGGAATCATCGTCATCCACAAAGCCACAACTATCAGACACGCCAAAGCAGCCATTCGACTAGGAGTGGATGTCTTATCGATTGACGGATTCGAATGTGCCGGCCACGTTGGAGAGTCTGACATCGCATCTTTGATTCTCAACAGCCGAGCGCGTCAAGAACTCGGAAACGTCCCGTTCATTGCGTCTGGCGGGTTTGCGGATGGATATGGCCTTGTTTCTGCCCTGAGCCTTGGGGCCGCCGGCGTCAATATGGGCACGAGATTCATGTGCACCGTGGAAGCGCCGATACATGTCAATGTGAAGCAGGCGATCGTCGACTCCGACGAACATCAGACAACTTTGATCCTACGTCGGTGGAAGAATACCAGTCGCATGTACTCGAACTCTCAGACGAAGAAGACTATCGAGATCGAGACCAAGAGTGTGAGTGACGATTTCGCACAGGTTGCTCCTGTTGTCAGCGGCGTAAAAGGCAGAGAAGTCCTTGTGGACGGTGATATTGAACATGGCGTAAGTCCTAGTACTCTGGCGTTGGGGAGTTTGAGATTGGAAGGAATTCTAACTTTTCTTAGGTGTGGTACGCCGGCCAAGTTATGGGTCTTATCCATGACATCCCGACTGTTGCAGACTTATTCCAGAGGATCGAAAGGGAAGCCACGGAAACCATTCGGAATCTCTCCAGACTTAGTATCCACACGTCAAATCAGGCCAGACTATGATATTTTCTGTGGGGAGCACGGCGTTTTGGCAACAGCAGGTTTAGAATCGGACCTCACATACCTCATAAACGATGCTATCTAATCACACTCTAGACTACTAGATTTTTAGCGAATTCTGGCTTTCCGCTAATTTTCGGCTTACTCAAGTATGATAGAAACTGGTTGTATGAGAAGCGTCGGCTGCTCTCACTAATCAGGACGAAGTTATCGGAGGTGCTTGAGGAGCGAGGTAGAACGATATGCTATGTAGTTAACCCTCGGGATACCCGGCAGTGGATGACAACGATTTATTGTGTCGTGTCTTCATACTCTAGAATTCTAGTTTCTTGAACTTCTACAGCTCTAGTGAGTTCTATTCGCATCATATGCATAGATGCCTCTTAATAACCTTCTGGACGTCGTCCACGGTCGTATTTGCGGCCAGGAGCATCAGGATGTGTTGATCTGGCCTGACAACGGCTCCTCCACCGCTGAGCAGACCCATTCGGTGAACCCACCAATCGCTTTCTGGACCAACGACGTTGAAATCTTGCCCCAAGCGTACTGTCTTAACGCCAGGAACCTCTAGGTCACCAATGAGAGTAAATTTTCCAGGATCGCAGAGGTCGAGAGCGCTATACGTGCAGCGTTGAACCTCTTCGGCCGAGAGTTCGGTGATATATGAAACATCCACTGGTAGAAGGTGTGTCTGCCGAAGGGTAATCCAGGTATGAGGCAGTCGCGCCCCAACTTCGAATTTTGGTTCGTATAGCGACGCGTGTGGAGGGATTTTCTCGGTGCCGTAGACGTAGCCAATGTGCAATTCCAACTAGAAACAATTATGCACCAGGTCAGAAAACTGAAATCTTGGACTTACATTGTCAAAATGCTCCCTCTGCCCTTCAACACCCTCGTCGATCAACCTTTTCTTCTCGGGATCCTGGAGTGAGGCGTACAGATTCTTTCGAGCCTGGGTCACATCATCGCCTATCCCCAGAGTTTTGAGAAGCTGGAAAATCTGCTTTCCGTTCTTAACGCTTTGAATCGAGTTCACTATGGCGACATGTCTTCTCTCAGACTCATAACTGTCCAGCAGACCATCTGCAGCCTCGCCTTTGAGCACCATCGCAAGTTTATATGCTAGATTGTGGACATCACCCAAGCCAGAGTTTAGACCAAGTCCACCGGTAGGAGGGAAAGAGTGTGCAGCGTCACCAGCCCTACCGTGTCAGTGACAATTGTGAGTGCTTGAACACAACTTACAAGAAGACGTTCCCACATCGGTAGGTCTTTGCGACGCTTCGACTGAGCAACCACGGACGGTAGCTGTGAATCTGGAAAGTTGTATCGACCCCCAAGGCACTCGTCACAACTCTGCGGCATAAATCTTGGTTCCAACTGTCAACTGGATACTTCTGTGGCTAAAAGTTGATTGCTTCAGCTATAGCTCTGGAGGTTTCTGGGTAAGCAGCTCACATCAAAGTTACTGATAAGCACAGCATCCCCGGAAAGATCATAAGCAATGATAAAGCCGGATGCTGCTGGGTCCATAATCCAGTGAAGCATACCGACGCGTTCGCCAACAATGGGGCGAAGGTTTGCATTGAAGTGAATAGTCATCATTGTTTCGTCTGGAAATTAGTATTTATCGCAACCATAGCGGGTGGTGGGGGATTTCCTCACATGAATCCTCTCCATCGCTCTCGATACCTAGGAAGGCGCGGACTTTGCTCCTCGCCCCATCACAACCGATTACAAATTTGGATTTGATCTTGAAACGATGGCCGGTGGCCCGTTCTTCAACCGTTGTCACCACAACGCCATCAATCTAGTCATCAGGCATATTCCTTGTGAACGGCAGACACTATACTCACTTGTTCTAGGGAGACAAAAGATTCCCCTTTACGAAGATCGACATTCGCGTCTTTAGAAATGGCATCTGTGAGAAATTGTTCGAAAGTAGGTTGTGGGATATTGTGAATCATCTGTATGGGGTCAGCGCAAGCCAGCTTGAGGATGATTAAAACCAACCTCTGGAGTATGCTGTAGGACATCGACATCCATGCGTTCATACGGTAATACCCCGACTGACTTGCCACTCAAATTGGTGAGGAAGTTCACCCAGAAGGCATCTGCTCTTTTCGTCCCCAGCTGACGGATCTTCCTGACATCCAAGTTGAACTGTCGGCATATCTCAAGTGATCTTGGAGACAGTGCATGTGCTTTGGGTGCACCCAAACGCTCCGGATAGCGCTCAATGACCAAGCATTTGACTGCAATCATTGGTTAACTTAGCCCGACAAGGAGGGGAAAGCGTACTTTGTAACTGGGCGAGGAGATAGGCTTGGAGAAGACCTGTCGGCCCTCCGCCTATGATAAGCACGGGAACCTCAAGAGCTACAGGTGTATCGTGCTTGAAATCATTGACTGGAGATACCGAGCGGTGATTTTTCACCCCATTGATCATATTTTGAGCCTTGGAGATCGCCATGATAGATGCTGTTGCTTTGGCGTACCTAAAAGACCATCAAACATAGAACTGCAAATTTCACATTCATCTTTAACGCAAGGGATGCTTTGTGCATTTTCATAGTGAAAAGAGAGACCCAGAGACAGCTTTGACTTGTGGAGAGGGCAGTTTGTGCACGGCAGGCGGAGAAGGCTGATTCCCGGGCGGGGCAGCGGGGCAGCGGAGAAGGGAGACACCCTACAGTTCTTCCATGGCTATAAATACTATACCGAGGTACACTCTCCGAATGGGAACAGGAAACAGACACATCTAGACACCCTCAAGAAACGTGTATAATAAAAAGACCGAGAACATTCATCAATGGCCACGATGCTGTGTCTCAAAGACGCCGCATCGCTGCTCAACAACGACTACCTCGAGATCGAGGATGGGCATGGACTTACCAAGGACAACATGTACCATGTGGCTGCATCAACATACATGCCTAAATGCTCCTCAGAGATGATCGATTGGTGGTTTGGCTTTATACATACCACAGAGCAGTACAAGTTGTGGCACCCTAGGGATCATGTTTTCTCTGACTGGGAAGGCCCACGCGACAATAAGTCTGAATACATCGGGGGCCACCACCTCGTGCACGAGTATATTGGAGGGACTTTGGCGAAGCTCAAAATATCGTTCAAAGACCCCAGCGCATATTTTGGCTTGGACTGGAAAGAAGCTTTCAAAGCAGCTGGTTATGGAACCGCAGCTTGCGCTAGGGTGGGTGGCTGGGACGACAAGACTGGAGCTGTAACATATACTGGCCATGTAATTCATTTGATCAAGGACGAGCCTGATGGATGCCGAATGAGATCAAGATTTTGGATTGGAGACATCGAAGGGGTGGAACAGGCACAAGGGGATAAAGTTCCAGACTCCATGAAGGCCGGATTGATGAAACACTGTAAAGAGGAAATGGCAATCCTCGCCTGGCAATTGCCTGAATTGTATGCTAAGCACCGGAGACAAGCGAATACTGCAAGAATGTAGACGAGGGAAGAACTGCATATGAGGCTGGATCATCACGAAGGTCGTGAATTTGGAAGACGTTATACACCAAGTCGAGTTGGTACGGTGGAGCATTAGTTCACTATTGACAAGCAGTATTAATTGGCTCAACACCCGAAGACCTCAATCAACTTTCTTTTACGTACCTCACAAATCTTTTCCAGAGCAGCTATCATTCCACGAGAAAATGGCCAATATACGCTGGCTATAACATGGAATCCGGTGCAAGAGATCGAAAATATGTCTGCAAAACCTGTGGCCGGTCTTATGGCAAGGCGGAGCACTTGATTGTGAGTCCCCTTCATATCCATTAGTATCTGCCAGAACAACCAGTTAAGCTGATGCCGGTCCTACAGAGACATGAAAGGACACGTACTAACGCAAGATTTATCTTAGAGAATAGATGCTGACATCTGCAGATACTGGATTGAAACCGTTCTCATGTGAACGATGTGGGCAACATTTCTCGAGGCTAGACAGCCTAAGCCGCCATACGAAACGACATACTAGTGGCAGTCAGAGCAGCCGACATCGAAGTCACGGCACCGATGGCCCCCGTCACACCGCTGACACAATAGTTTCGTCTGAACAGGAGAGAGCCGCTTCATTTCACTCCATCGACACGCAATCGACAGTCGAGGAGACTTATACACCAGGAGCTACCTATTTACCTGCGACGGATTTGCCAATATCTGATGAAATGGTTCCAGGTGACTCGTCTAATTATCTAAATTGGCCAGACTCTACAGATCTGTTGCAGTCTATCTTGTCGGCGGAGTTTGTCAACTTGCCTTCGTTAGAAATATTTCCAGCCCAGCCAATGCTCCCGGCAGCTGCACTCCCTGCAGACGCGACCCATAGCTCGCCTGGGTCGAACTTAGGGGATCAACAGAGCCCCTGGCTTGGTGGTGAAAATGCCGTACAAAATCTGAGCCAAATCATTAAGAACACGGTAAGGCAGTTTTACTGAGAAGATAATTGGTGCTGATCTAAGTAGTCAACGGATGTTACATCCGAAGCACAGAGCATTGGATTTACAAGCTCATTTCTGGATGGTTGTCTTCACATGTTTTTTACAGAATTCGTGCCGTCGTTTCCAGTTTTACATGCCCCAACCTTCGTCTTCAAGGACTGGACGCACCCCTTGCTATTGAATGCGATTGCACTGGGATCTCTCTTTGTGGGCAAGAATGAATATGTGAAAAAGGTAGAGATCAGTCTGCAGTGACCTACTCAAGCTTACTGAATTAGGGTGAAATACTTTGGCGGCTTGCGTATACTGCGGTAGCTACATCGGTAACGTCATATTACTATGCCACACCAAGGAGTTGAATGCTAACTCATGCAGTGGCATAGTTTAATCAGGCATCGCGGGCCTTACGATTCTTGTTGTGGAGTACAGCTTGTGCTTACCGCCCTCTTAGGCCAAGTATATGCAAATCTCTCCAAGGTAAGAATTTCTGAACTCCATCTCCTTAACCTCTTGACTGATGATCGAACTAGAATCAAAATCTACGCCTGACTGCACAGGTCTTTCATAGCCTTGGATTCTACTGTAAGTTCCGATCATCTCGGGCTGGCCCAAATGTGAAGCCATACCGGGGATTTTTGCGAGTGGATGCTTTCACAAATTGGCCCTTCTATACCAGCGCACCAACTGTGACTGATGGATACTTCTAGGGGCTCACGAAACAGGTATGTACGATATTGAACCTGACCGGCCGTTCGCTGGAGACGAAGTCGATAAGTCTCCCGAAGTGCTCGAGCATCAATGGAGGGTATGGGCTGCAAGAGAGACCAAGATTCGAGCTTTGCTTGGACACTATATTTTAGATGGCCAAATTTCCGAATATAGTGGCAGACCAACCTCGCAACGACACACGACTCACTCATTGCCCATGGCTTCAACCGATGCCACATTCCAAGCACAGAACGCTGCTAAATGGCAAGAAGAACATAGACCAGCATCCAAACAACACGCCCCCTTTTTGCGGCTGTTTTCACTGTTGTTCTCTGATCACATGCATATACGGCATTTGGGGCTGTCCCCTTCTACTTTCAACGTATCTGTCATTCTGGAAGGTCTGAAATCGTTAACGATAGAGAGATATCCGCCTGGGCTGCAGCCTGTTGGTGTTCCTTCACATCTCGATCTAGCGAGAGCACAGAGCAGGCTTTACTCACACATATCTGGAAGCACGACAATGCCACCAGCTGCACAACGCCCTATCCTGATCAGGTGGCATGCGATCAGCGCCGATGCAATCATCAATCTAGGTGAGCTCTGCCGGAGCATCTGTGGACAGTTTCATATCAGCCAGAACGTCTTTGGTAGACATGAGGCCTCTATCGATCTTGTAGCCTGGAAGGAGACCCCGCAGGCCCATCTCGCACTTCTGCACGCAAACAGCATACACCAGCTCCTGCGAGAACTTCCATTGACGAAGGTCCAGGCAATTCATGTACCAGTGGCAATATTTGGCGCGGGCCTCATTTACTATGCGTTCATGTTAGCAGGGGTGACAAGCATTCTGATACCCAGTGATATTAATTGGGAGAGCATATTGCTGATCGATTTAGACACGGAGATCCAATGTTCAGAGGACGATCTTGATGTTCCAGTCCGCCAATTCCTCCGAGGGCCTTTGCTTCATACAAACGCGAATATGCATCTCCTTTACGACATGAACTTCTTTTGCAGCACGCTGAAGAAGCTGGAGCAGCCCTGGGGTGTGTCGGGCAGCATGCACACAATTCTTCGGAAGATGGTATCACTATGTTCATGATCAACAATTCAAGGGAGATTTCTGGGGAGAGGTAATATGACTGTGAGGAGGAGCAAACATACCATGTATGGCATTCTGCACATCAATCAGCAGCCTTTCTCGAAGTGAATGTTTGCATCCGTGAATGCTTTAAACTTCTTGGTGGCGACGGAGTAGTATAAATCCGTGCTGTAGCTATGCAGCCGCCGATTGGGCATCTAATGAGCACATCAGGCCCCGATATCAGGACAATTATTAGTGGACTTGGGTGGAGTTATCATTTCCCGGGGGACCGTAGGCTAGAAAAATGGCCCGAAACGGATGGGCTCACGCGAATATTCACTTCTTTGGGCTTCATGATCTATCGGGGCTGCCGTATTACAATATCATTAAATATTTGAACATGATGTTGTATTCTTAGTTTTTCAAATTCGCAAGCAGTTTCGATTTCTAAATTATCAATTTTTTCCAACAAGCAGACTTCCAGATGGTTAATGCACCTATCAAAATTGTAAGTGTCGCCTAACCAGCATTCCACCAACTTAGGCTATAGAGATTGGGAGAACTAAAGAGATGCAGGCTTTGGCAGGGGCCACCGGTGTAATCGGGCGGCGACATCTGCACCATATCCTAGACGAGGGCGAAGCTGGTAAGTTGATCTTCAACTTGCACTAGCTCAACTTTTCTTCAAACTCACAACTTCTCAGAGCTTGCCGCTATCATGTGAGTGTCAGATATCAACACCAAATGTGGAGAGAGAAACAGAAGAAATATTGATTGCTCTCAGCGACGTTGATGCTACCGCGCCAGAGTTGGCGAAAAAGTACGGCGTTCCCTACTTTAAATACATCGATGAATTTGCGCACGCCCAGGCGGATGGAAACTCTGCCGCACAGGCAATCATTCTAGCGACTCCCACGCATACACATGTGCCACAAGCGAAGAGACTCTTGGAACTCGATCTTGGAATTCTAGTTGAAAAGCCGGTGGCCGTCACTGGTGAGAGTGGAAGAGAGCTACTTGCAGCTTCCAAGGCCCGTGAAAACAGCCCCGTCATGGTGGGACACCACAGAAGACATAATTGTTACGTTAGAGCGATCAAAAAGGTTATCGAAGATGGGAAGCTTGGGAAGATAATTGCGGTTAACGGAGGTTTGTGGCTCAATTGAATACTTTTCTGCCCGAGATAGACTGACCACTTTGCTTAGTTTGGACCATGCGAAAGTCTGATGAGTACTTCAAGGTTCCGTGGAGACAACAAGCTGGATCTGGTGGCGTGGTTAGATTCACCCGTACTTTCGAGAGATATCAACTAACAAACAAGGTAGATTCTAACCAATGCGATCCACGAAATCGATATGCTGCAACATTGGCTCGGCGATATAACCGAAGTGTATGCCATGGAAGGAGGTAAAGAACGACCTTTTGAAGTGGACTCCACGGTTCAGATCATCATGAAGTTCGCTTCAGGGGCTGTAGGGTCGTTCTTACTATCAGAGTTTGTCCTTTCCCTTCGCTCACTTGTTCTGTCAGAGACTTATCACATTGCCCCAACTTTAGCACAACTGTCTCACCAAACTCCTGGGAAAGCGCAACTGGGGAAAACCCCCATTTCCCTGTTACCGGAAAGCCATCCCTTACCATCTTTGGGAACCAAGGGACAATCGATGTACCCTCGTTGTAGGTGAACTTGCTTTACCAACTCTACGTATACTTATTCGTATTCAGGGTGAGATATCACTATGACGATCGTCCTAGCGAAGAAAGGAACTGGAACTTTCCGTTGAGCAAAGACGAGCCCGTAAAACAGGAAATCGACGACATTCCTCCATTTACTCGGCAATTGAAGCGCTTTATTCGAGTGCTTAGAAAGGAGGCTGCCCCCAACTGCTCAGTCGAGGATGGAGTCAAAGCGGTTCTTGTCGTTGAGGCATTATTCAGAAGCCTGAAAGCTAATGCCCCAGTGGCTGTTGAAAAGCTATAACAGCCCCGGTATTTTCGGATTCAGTTTACATCACACCCGGCTGGTAGTATAGAAAGAGAACGTTGGCGGTAAGCTGAATACACATTCATAAGGTTACCATGTTCACAAGGCCTCGTCTTGATTCCTTGGATCTAAGTGAAAATCACCAGCAGTTTTGGCCGTGATAGTATCTTGTGTCTAAGTTATTTCTCAAGCTTTGCTCGAGACAAGTTTGGGCGAAATCAGAATTTTGACGTGATCGTCCTTCCTCGCGACCAGCTCCTCAAAGCCTTTAGCTACCACATAATCCAGGGATAGACGACTGGTAATCATTTGCTCGCAGCCATGCAAGGTACCTCCCCTCAAGTTCGTGGATCTGGAAAACCTTTGGTAGGGTTTGGGGATCCAAAATCTCACGTCTGCCATCATTTTCATGAACCTCTTGGAAGTCTTCCTTGTTGTAGCAGAACGAATTAAGTAGTCGAAGTTCTTTTCGAAAGAAGGGATAGAATGGTATCATCAGATGCCCCACAATTAGCTGGATTCCATGAAATTCTGGTATGTTTCACACTGGTTGTTCCCACATCGTTGCATTGATCCAAGTACCACCAAATGCAATTGCATCGAATGCGCTTTCCAAAGCGGCTTGGACGCCAGCACAGTCAAACACAACGTCGATACCTTTTCCATCAGTTAGTCGACGGCAGACTTCGCCCAAGTCTTCAGATAGCCCGCCTCCTCCTTTCGCACCACCCCCTCCCAGCAATGCAAAAATTTGGCAAAGGTGTTCCTCCTCCGATTTACAACCATGGCAACTTGAGCCTTTGCAAGCAACATGCGGATCGACCATCACAGGCTGACCTACTCTAAATCGAGATACACGGCGAGCCTCTTTGATTCTTCCGCAAAACTCATGACCTAGTGTCAAAGGAATATAGCTCCCAGTGAATGGGTGCGGCTTCTCTGGTGTTGGCATATTCAGTAGGCCTAGGAGATGGTCAGTATACGCTGGACGGACTTTCCTCCTCTGTACATACATACCTGAGTGATATTTGTGCAAATCGCTGCCACATATTCCACACCATTCAATTTCAACAAGGCACTGACCCTCTCATATTTCTGGAATTGGAACATCTTCGATCCTGATATCGCGGTTGCCATAATGCCTTGCTGCTCTCATCATGATTGACGATCTATGCTATTTACTATACTAGTGAATTGCGAGCAAATTATCTGATCTGTTGGAGACAGTTCACATCCCTTCAAGGTATTAAATATGGGTTGGCGGCAGCAAGGCTGAACCTTCTTTGGGCCACCTAGAGACAACCTCGGGCTACATTCAGAAAGATCGCACTCCCAGATGGGTGCCCGAGGTCTAAAGATTCTGTCCCCCAAGAGTTAGCCAAAACATCTCTCCGATTGCACCGAGCCATGCACGAATAGGCGATAATGAATAACATACTGTACCTATCATAAGGATGTAGATATGTGCCCTCATCTAAGATTGCCGTCCGCAGCAGAAAGTTGCACAATATTGTGAGCAGCAGGTCACGGATGAGGTCGCCAGGACCAGTGGACCACAAGCAATTACTCCACGTTGTAGTCCCATTTTCTTCCCAATGGAAAATCACCACCGTTAACAACGAAGGATTATATTGACTGCTTGTTGATGTCGGTATTAGACCTTTGGCGATGACGATCTGATCGAAATCTATTAACTCTGTCCCTGAGAAAAATTGCTATCTCGTCTAGGTATTGCAAAGGGTTTTGTGGAGAAGGTCTAGGGGAGTGTTAATCTTAGGGTCTGTTAGGGATCGAGGGCGTCCATCACTGTCGTTGTACCGTGCCTTTGTGCTGCCGAAGCGCCGGTAATTTGTTCGCGCAGTACTGATTGAGCGAGAACTGCAGTTAACCACTGGCAACATTTCGTCCTTCGTCAGCGAGAACGACGCTGGAATGGGGCAAGCCGCGCGAGCATTCTTGAAGAGCGGTCCATTCGTTCCCCGCCCTTCTACAAATGCTTAAGACCATCATCATCTTTAGCTAGAGTTCCGCAACCGATATCTCGACTGTAGTCAAAATCTTGTCACCATTTATGGCGATCGTTGCCTCCGCCTACGTGGGAATTTCATTCAACGGGTTGTGGAGGCAACGAACACAACACAGAGTAGAAACAGTCAGTAATAAGTGCTCATAGCCCAACAATACCATTAGTCCTAGCTGTCAAATTCAATTGCATTCATTCTAAATTCTAAGTACTGTCAATCCCAGTAATATCACCATCCTCATCTGGAAGCCCCATGCGTGGTCTCTTCCGGCTCTTGCCCATGGTCCGCTGGGCTTCGCTCTCCGAGAGCCTATCATCTTCGAAATGGGACGACAGCGTCCCACTGAATTCTAGAGTAGATTTGCTTGCAGCTTCCAAGTCTTCGAAGCTCAAATCTCTGCCTTGCCCATTGGCGAGAGCGCACGCGATTCGCATACAATTTCTAATCTGTCGACCGTTGAGGGAGTAAGATGCAAGCCTCGAGATAGCGTCATCGGTCAGCCAAGCGGGTTTTCCATTAGCTGAGACCCCCTCAATAAAGGTCCGCCATAGCGCCTGCCTTGTCGACCCTGTATGTTGCTGATAATGAATAGCAAGGTGAATCCTGGAAAGGAAGGCAGGGTCAATTGTGCTGATGCGGTTGGTGGTCAAAAACATAATCCCTTCATAGTATTCCAGCATAGTCAGGAAGACTTTTGGCAGAGAGATAAAGTTAGTTCATGAAAATCGAAGGATAATGATACAGTGACCGCGACGGTGGAGGTAGTGAGTAGTATTGCTTACTTGATACCAGTGCATTCCTGTTTACGTCGTCCAGCGTACGGCGTGCCAGGAACACATCCGCCTCATCGATCAATACAATAGCATTCCAAGATTCCGCGAGTCGAAGCGCGGTCGTTAGGTGATGCTCAACATCAAGCAATTCAGAACCAAGCTCACCCCCAGTAATGATATACAAGGGGCGCTTGTTGAGGTCTGCGATGCTCTCTATGAAACTTTGTTAGATCATTGTTGCGCTGAGGGACGAAGACACATAGGAAAAAGGCCACAAACCGGCTGTCAGCGTTTTGCCAGTCCCAGGAACCCCATGCAGGAGGAATATTAGCCCTTTCCCTTTTCCCGTGATGATATCCTCAAATTCGTATACTCTTTTTCCTTCATTCGGAGTGACCAGAGCTTTTAGGATTCCCTTCTGCTTTTCTGGCAACAGCAATTTGTCGAATGCATATTCATTGAATTCAATTTCCGATATTTCCTCGACGTCCAAGATGGTCCAAGTTTTGTACTTTAATGAAAAGCCTGGGATCGAGGGTGTACAACAGACTACCTCATCATCAGATAGAGTAGGTCTTTCTCCCTTGTTCTGGGCGATTTGTAGAGTTGGGTTGACGCGGAAATGGCACCGGTTGCCAAACGTGATGTCGAAGCCAGCATCTAGGGCGTCGTCATAACGGACTATCAGAGATGGGTTTGTTCGAGCGCAGGCGGCGTTATCAATAATGAATCTACTCTTGCAAGGAACTCTTTGCTCCAGGCGGTCAATCCAAGCGGTTCCCGAATACTGCATATGGTGCATCTTTGAGAGGCTGAGGAACTTTTCTCCCCGCTTTACGAGCCTTGCAAAAACGCCTGTTTGGTCGAGGTGATACTTAAGAGGAAAGACACGGAGTGTGTGAAGTCGCCTGGAGCCATCGTATGCACCGAGCGGAATCGTGTGCCGAATCCACTCATATCGGTTCCCAGTGAACTCAATGTTCAGTGTAGTGACTCGCCAAATACCGCAGTCTTCGCAATAAGCACTGCATTCACATTTGGTCATGTTCTCAACTCTTGAGACAATTGGGACGCCAAATGGTGTTTCCCAGAAGACCAGTGTACCTGGACGAAAAATAGTCCACAGGTCCGCCCAGCCCATGGCTGCTGTACTCTCCGGCTGCTTCATTACCAGATCATACGCTTCTCTTGCACTATGAAACAAATGGTCAATGTACCTCAACAGAAAGACAAGATGCTGGACAGCAATCGGGTCTTGAAGCGTTCGACCATGCTCTTCGAGCTTGTCAAAATAAAAAAACAAGCACCATGGCGAGTCCTTGAAAGTTATAGGGTCGTTGTGCATGTCCACGCCTGGATAACCCGTGATGCAGTCTTGAAGTATCTTCTGCATGTGGATTGATTTTATCTTAAGTTCCTTCCATCTCATGACATGGTTGCTGCTGAAATGGCGAGTTACCACAAGGGCAGGATCAGACCCAATATGCTTGTCATCTGATACATGGAATTCTTCGTCTTTCCCGACCTCGAGGAGGATGATCTCTCCCTCATAATCAGGCCGTGCATCAAAGGTGACCAAATGACAGTTGAGCCCTTTTTGCGTGGTTTTACGGCGATTGATGGCGACCTCTGCAAATGTAGCAGGAAACAGATCGGAATCAACGACAGACATCCTAACTGTATTTCGATGGCGGTTGTGCTCTAAGATGCTGGGTCTTTAGACCTAAGGAGAGCAACTTTCAGAATTCTGAAACTGCAACACGAGGATAACGACAATGAATACTACCTGGTTGGGGTGCATTGTCAGTAGCTCGGAAAAGGACCGCCAACTGTCTGCCAAGATTATCCGTTGCCTGGTTGCCTGGTTGCCTTCGCAAGACTGACAAGGCTCCTGGCTATCTCAATCAAGATGGCCGCATTGGCTTGAAGACAGTTGACTGGGGATGACAATCGGTCCAAAAGTCCCCCGATGAAGATTTTAGAAGCTCTTGTAGAAATTATGCACAAGCTTCAGGATACTGTCAGTGGTTGGAGTAATTAACATGGATGTTCCTGGTCCTGGAAACCGACGATGAGAGAGATTCGTATGTAATGCGGGGAATCACCAATCATAAACAACCCATCTCAATTGATATAGCTCACTCGGATCTTCTTCATACACAGTAGGCCTAAAACTACTTAAAAAAGCTCGTCTAAGACAGAGGAGCTGATCGGATTGTTCAAGATCTGATTCACTGATCGGGAAAGGCAGGTACTCATATTAGTTCCTCTGTGGTGAGATTGAACTGGAAACGCTGATCTACCGTCAGATTTCAGCAAAGCTTTCAACCGAGGCCTTATATCTGAGATGTCGTCCGTAATGGTCATTGCTAGTGAGAGGGCGCGGCTGAAGTAATGTTTTGCAACGTCCCAGTCTGAGGAAGACGTGAGGCGTCCTATGCATAAGTAGAGAATGAAGAGGGTGGCGGGCGCGGAAAGGAAGACTTTTTTTGCTGAGTGAGTTAGCCTTGTGAACCATTGAGTGGGTGGCTCAAGCTTTCCGTATAATGCAAGGCGACCCATTGCACCAAACATGGCTCTGAAAGAATCCACACTGATGGATGAAGATTGTTCCAAACGCATAGAGAGCTTGTCTTTTAGGAGGGCGACAGTTTCCGTAGGAATCTGGCTACCGCGTAAAAAGTGTAGATCCGTTAATAAACCACCTGCTGTGATGCACCGGTCAAGAACTACCAAGCATTGGTCTTCTTTTTGCAGAAGCCGCAACAAAAGAGCCTCAACACGGTAGTCTTTAAGTTTGAGACGACCACGGACATATGCTATTGGATCATCGCTGACTTCAGCGTTCTCCATGGCTTCATCTTCGTCCACCTCATCAGATACATCGTAGACATTGGCCTGTGCCTGACCTTCAGATAGTTCAGTGAAGTCATCAACGGCATCCCCAACTCGAGATTTTGGCGGCGGAAGATGGGATGGAAAGATTTGATCTATGGTCGGGAACAGCCCTGGATAAGAACTGGGTGGTGGAAGTCGAGCAGCAGTGGCAATCCGTGGTGGTGGTAGCATGGGCGTGTTTAAGTTTGACGCTCGCGAAACTGGGGATGTCAGTGTGGACGCCACTGACGGAGTGAAGGCTCGGACACCTGGCGGTGGTTGATGCACGAAGACTAGTGTCAGGTGAGTAAGGTCGTCAGGCTTGCACGAAAAAGATCCTCGAACACTCACAAGATGCCAAATCAATATTTCCTGGTACAATTTTGCATCGTTTCAATGACCGCTCAGCACGAGCGGTGGTGACCTGCTGATTTCCATACCAGAACCTCGTTCCTTTATTAAGTTCTCTTTTCCTCCTACGCGCTTCGAGGATCATCCAAACTGCCGAGTCTTTGGGAATGTTTTTGCCAAATTTCCATTCTTGAAACTTGGTCTTGTAAGCTTTGTCCCTATGAGGTTTGTCAGTATGTCCGAGTGAGATTGTATCAACACGGCCCTCACGGTGCATCGAAGTTGTGCTCTTCTTTTAAGATTCTTTTGGTCTGCACTAGCGATCGGTTCTCGTCCAAATACAGCTTTTTGATAGTTGGCTTGTGCCTCTCCCACTCAGCGGGGCTTATCCTAGTTCGCAGGCCAGCAGGTGGGAGCCCTTCCACTTCTTCTTGCCTTTGTTGACCTATTTGCTCATCCACTAGCTGAGGTTGTATCTGTTCCACCTCATCGTCTTCTATTCCAGGGTCCAGTTCTTCCAATTGCGCTTGATCCTCTGGGGACAAGTTCAAAAATTCTGCTTCCCAGTCTTGGTCGACGATGGGCTGCGAGGGCTGACGAGGGTATTGTCTTGGTGAGGGGATCAGGGCAAAGCTGTGGTTCTGGATAGTCGGTGACGCAGAAGAAAATGGGAAGGGACTCTCTGACAGCGGATAATCTCGTACCGCGCCATCATTCTGCCAGGGAGAAAACACCGATACTGGTCTAGCAAGGTGGAAGTTTTGACGTTGCGTATATCCTGAGCCAGTAGGCTGGTTTGACTGGGACAAAAGAAATTCTGGAGTAGGCTGTGCATATGGCTGTGCGTATGGCTGGAACCCAAGATCACTTCCAAACTGTGGGAAGCTATTCCAAGAAGAAGCACGCACACGGTCTGGGGGAAGATGATTCATCACAGAGGGAAGGTAAAGGATTCACTTGAGCTGCACTCGGTACTCCCTTACAATATTGCGGATGTTGACGAAGCCTGCGGCACTTCGAGAACAACCCAAGATTGCCCCTTGGTTGGCGGAGTGCGACCTTTGGATGCAAGAGATATGCCTAGGCTACCATGGGCATGATCAAAGAGGTGCAAAGGGGCACAAAAGGCCGCTAAATGGCCAACACTTGTGCATGCTTGCAGGGTGAGTTATCAGCTGGTGTACCATCGAGCCCAATAGAAGTTTAAATCAAGTTTCTGAAAGGTTCCTAAAGTTCGCAAAAGGGTTGGAACTAATGCAAGACAACAGGGATAAAAGCGCCACAAATTGTGATATACCAGGGTTCGGGATGCTGCCCCTCATTGCCCTCCATGGTGGGCGCCAAAGATACTTCAAAAGAGTGCAAAGCTCTCAGTTCAGCGTAGCCGTCTTTGCTTACCGGGACTTGTGTGTTCGATATAATAGTCATACATTGCTCTGATCACAGAAACAATATGCACAACTATCCCCTCATCCCTCACGAATGGTACTCTCGTCGAGTATCGTGATTGACACCCGACTTCCCACTGATATCCACCCACCGTCGAAACGCCCCAGCTTATTTGAGAATTACAGGCTCTTGGGTGACCCATCACTGCCATGGCATAAACACCATCACCTGTTTTCTCAGTTATATTTGAAGAGCCCAACGTTTTCACTGCCTTCTGCAATGAAGTGCTCCCAGTCGTCCTGATGAGGCTCTTTTCACGATGCAGGGTTAGGGTCCACAACATAAGCGAGCTGCTCTGCGGGAGCTCCCGAGAAGGCACTTAAAAAGGGCACTAAAGGTTCGTGAAGGCTAAAAAAGTTCACAAAGGTCTACAAAGCGATGCGATCCACGCAGTGCGGTGAATCGAAATCTTCGGCCCCTGGAATACTCGGCTTGGAGAGAGACATGATTTGCCAATTCATCATTATGAACATCAGAAGCCTGCGGCGTGCAATTCATTAAATCTGGATTCGGACGGGCTCATGTGGTATAAAATGAATGCGTGGCGGCATCCAAGGACTGTTCTCGTCGACCTCTAGATTTTCTGAAGAATTCTCCCATCATCAAGGTCATTTCCAACCAGATCTGAGAACACATACCGTGGTCTAGCTGCCAAGATTAGGACTTGTGGCAATGTCGACCAAATCCGTTCCAGTCAAGAAATGGGCCGGCGCTCAAAATCCACAGGTGCGTGATGGGCTCAGTTTCTTAAGATGTCTATTTAACCTCGAATGATTAGGTCGCCAATGGGATCAGAAGATATTGTTCATTGCAAGATCAACAAGTCCCATCAAGTGCACAGGTGGTGCCATTCAAACACACCGCCGCCAAAGTCGACAACGCGAAGCAACAAGGTGCCATGTTGGAGCGTTGGCAAGGAGAGAAGCCTAAGTCTGGTCCCTGGACTCATCTGATGGTTTGCGATAGAGTCTGTGGCAACGTGAATATCAGCCACATGGTACACAGCCTCGAGAAGAAGCCAGGTGGAAGATTGTGAAAATGTTTCCCCAGCTACAACGCCGCGGCCTCCTCAGCTTGTATGTATCACCCGATGTTGGCGGCAAGACTAGCGTGGAAAAGTCATTCAATCAAATCGAGCATTGAGGTTTCTGTCTTTTGTCAAATCTATGTACGTTGTTCTAATTTATATACACATTTACTAGTGTATTCATCAGGTTTCCATGTCATTCTGTAATTTCCGAGTATTCTGGGTCAAGGAGTATTGTGGCTGTTTCATGCCTAAAAATGCCTCCGGTCAGACCCGAATCACGTGGTAGTACGGCGGATCAAATAGACCATTTCCGCCAACATCCGAGCACCAGCTTCAAGATATTCAAGGAGCCTCCAGACTTGGGCTTTTATTTTGTTCTTACTAAGTCTGTGCTTTACCGCAAAGGTCTTTTGGGGAGCCCGTAGCAGAGCACATCTAGACAAAGACCTGAAACTATAGATGGTGGAGTTTAATGGCCAGCTCTCTTCGACGTGATATTTACGACCCAGGTCACGGATGAGCCCCAGTACGGGGACGCCGCTCGGATCGATGTGTGAGCGTACAACTCCGCAAGCCTTTCCTCGATTTCATAAGCATATAATAATGGCTGTGCCACACGAGATCTACCACATGCGCCTCGCCTATGTGTATTTTGAACTCTCCTATATTCCGATATCTGTTGTATATTGCCCTGCATCATCGGTGCGCTTAGTGGGCGCGCGCGAGCGGTAGGTATCTACAATTATTATCCACTATATGAACATATCGCGGTGCAGCGACTGATATCCAGACCCATCTCGGCTGGTCTTTGGGCCGCTGCAAAGTGATAAACATCCGCAACCTCTATTTCATTATCGATCCCGCAAGCGTTCAGAAAAATAACTCGAGCGGCCTGCTGCTGGGGAACCCCATAATAACTGCGATGATCAATTGTCGCGTGGCCTTTCCAGGGGGGTTGATAAAGGTTCACAGGCCGTAGCCAGCTAGCTGAGGCATCGGCTTTTCGCGCTTTACATCTAACAGGAGACGCAACCCCCCGAAAACACCACCTCCCGCCCCTGTCGACCCCTCGGAGGTGGAGCCTAAACCCAAGATACGGTAAGGGGGTAACCGATAACAGGCATGTTAGACCTACCGATCCAGATCGGCAACAAATACCTCGGGATATAATAACAAGGGACCCTCACAGTCTAGCAAACATCCATTCTTGTTTGCAACTCCACCTCGAAATGTCTGTTGAGAACACCCAGAAGTCTATTGGTGGCGATGCCGTCGTACGCACAGAGAAGGAATTCAATGTCGATGAGAAGCATGACGTGCATGATCTCGGCGTAGGGGATATGATCGACACTTCTGGTAAGCTTTCACAGGCTCATGGAGCAAGGCAAAATTTATGATTAATGATATTTTTACCTAGACTATACCCCCGAGCAGTACAAGAGGATCAGATGGAAAGCAGACCTTTACCTCATGCCTTTGCTGTA